>OESW01000316.1_pt1 | contig 36791 bp, 24 predicted proteins | sample 1534831 | NCBI WGS metagenome assembly OESW01 (sample SAMEA104161952, study PRJEB21768) | metagenome | isolation source: underground water
TCTGCGAATGCGCTTCTTTTTCTTTTCAGCCAGAACAGGAATGGCTATCCCGCGCCGGATGAATGTGGGTGTATCAAGGCCTGCCCAGTTTGGCTCGTTCGGCAGTGATGCAGATTGAGCCTTGGTCGCAAGCTTTGCCTTGATGCGTAGCTTGATAAACGCCACCACAACTCGAATGGCCAAATAAACTGCCCATGCGAGGCCCAACAAGATCAAGATTCCCATTTTGCGTCTCCTTTTTGAAATGAAAAAAGGGGACACAAGCCCTTGTCGGGGAGGTGTCCCCGATAGGGTTGTTGTTACTCTTCAATATCGAAGTTTGCTGCCCAGCGCGGAAGATCAATCGTCTCGATCTCGCCACTGGGTTGATAGCCGGGGAACTGTTTGTTTTCCTGGCACCATTTCAGCAACTCAAGCGCACCGCGATACTTGGCACGCCCGACTTCGATCATTTCCTGACTGGCGATGTAGCAAGCCGTCGAATACGGTGCATTTTTTTCCACTGCGATAAAGTAAAAGTTGACTGACTTTCCAGTAACCGCCTTCATGCCATCAGTGTAAAAAGCGGCCTGCACGTCATAGCCAAGATTGGCTATCGCTTTCGAGAAGCTGTCTTTGCTCGCACCGCAGCAGCTTTTAAGGTCTGCTATACCGTACTCGCACATCCAGTCTGGACGTATCCTGCACGGCAATCCCGTGTAGTCATCAGTCCAAAACAGGGATGTCTCGGCTTCGCCATCGTTAAGCATTCTGGCTGCGCCCGCATGATTGAAAACGCTTACCCTCATTGCGGCAAGCATGTCCATCTGCTCTGCGGTCATGGGTGTCTTGCCCGCATTTTCAACATCCCACTTTGCGGCTGTTTCCTTGCCTTCCTTGGTGCGTCGGTCGAACTTCGGCGCGAGCACATAATCTTTTGAAAAGAGCTCTGGCTCAAGGACAAAGCTGTGGAATGCCGAACCGAATTCCATTGCTGGCGTCGGCTCGTCTGATCCCGTTTTGTATTGCAGGTAATGTTCGGGAGACTTGAGTAACTGAACAATCCCGCTGTGTGATATTGCCTCACCGGAGTGGTAAACCTGTATAGGCAAATGTCTGACGATGCGCTTCATTTTGTGCCTCCTCTGTGAAAAAAGGGGACACAAACCCTTGGCGGGGAGGTGTCCCCGCGTGGGTGATTTAATTCAACTTCAGCATCCAGACAATGGGACGGCTGAGGGTGTAGCCGCTAATGCAGCAAGCTATGATGACAAGTTCCATGGTGTTCTCCTTTTTGATGAAAAAAAACGGAGACACCATGACCCTTGCGGGGAACGATATCCCCGCTGGGTGGTTACGACGATTGCTCGTCTTCTGTTTATTTTGATTGGTCAGCCGCCAATATCAGCTCAAGGCATTAAGCACAGGAAGCAAGATGCGGCAGACACTACACCGGCTTTATTCCTTTTTCTATGCGGATAATCGGCAAAATCGCCGACTTTCGATCAGATTTTCCTGAAGCGCTGTTTCACTATCAGCCTTTGTATTAGCGTTGTTGTTTTGTTCCTCAACCGCAAAGGAGAGATTCTTGGAAAACGGTAAAGCAGTGAAAGGCGCACCCAGAAAGAAATCTGATGAGTTCAGCAATCCGTTCCTGACCCAGGAGGTGAAGATACATTCATCGCCCGCCCAGGCCGTTTTTGAAAACGGCTTCGAGAAATGCGATTCGGCACTGCGTAGCCTGAGCGTTGTTCTGCCGGCAGTCCTCAAAAGCGACAACGAAATAATGACCGTCAACGGCGCAGTTGATCACCTGATCAACAATGCGTTTGTTAATCTGCGCAACGAAAGCGCGCGGCTCAAGAAAATCGCCGAGGACAACGGCATCGAGATCGGCAGGGTGAATTACACCAACATCACAACTTATCAGGCCAAAATCACCTGCAACAAATCCGGCCAGTACCTGCAAATGATCCGTGAACTCGACAGGCTGATGGAATTGGTGCATTCAACCTGGCTTGCCGGATTCATCGCCGACGATGTGAAAGGTGCATTGGAGCGGCAATGGCGCAGGAAGACGCTGGGGGTTTCGGCAGAAATTACTGCGATCCTGGCGCGCGCGTTCAGTGCGGCACAGAAGCTCAAGCATGATGTTCAGGTAGAACCCGTCCAGGCGGCGGCGGATAGCCCCGCAGTTGAGGTAGCAGAAATATCCAAGAAAAAAACTCGCAAGACGAAAACACTGACACCTGACAGTACGGAAGCGAGCACGCCCTTGATGGGCGAGGATGCAGGTCTTGCGGAGACAACCATGAAAGAGAATGACTTGGTGGTAGCTACTTTATAGTGCTGCCCCAGAAAATCCAGCCCCAAGTCATACGCAAAAACATTGGTTTTATGTCGGGTTTTGCGTATGACTTGGGAATGATTTCTCTTGAATAATTCATCGGTGACCGACATGTCCATAGTCGCGCCCTCTTCTCCCGCGAAGAGGCGTTGATCGTAATAGACCTGTAGCAGTGAGCTCTGGCTTCCGCCACTAACCGGCTTCTACCTCACTCTGCGCCCAGAAGACCTGATCACCGGCCTCATCGACCCGGCGCGATGGATTGATCCTTTGATAACGCACTAGAGACTCAATTACCTCATCTCACTGCTGTGCATAGAGGCAGTTCACGGATCACTGATTGCCCATCTCACCCGCACGGGCTATCATCCGTGCCGGACTAAAACCCACGTCGTTAACAATAACAAGAATGGCTACAGGCAACGCCGTAGCCGACACTCGCTTTGGGGATGGAGTGCTCTAGCGCTCAAGCTTAATATGGAAATAATCGACAACATAAATCACCTGCTCGGCGACAGCCTGAAGCAGACCATCACGCCAGGCTCAAAGCTAAAAATCGCGGCATCATGCTTTTCGATTTACGCTTTCGAGGCGTTGAAAAGTGAGCTTGAGCGCATTGAGTCCTTGGAATTCATATTTACTTCGCCGACCTTCGTTCCGAATGAAGTCACCGACAAGCTCAATAAGGAACACCGCCAATACCATATTCCCAAGGTTGAACGCGAGCGCAGCTTTTACGGCAGCGAGTTCGAGATTCAACTCAAGAACAAGCTGACCCAGCGTGCCATTGCCAAAGAATGTGCCGACTGGGTGCGGCGCAAAGCCTCCTTCCGCTCCAATCGCGGCACCGCCCCTATGCAGCAATTTGCCGGTATTCAAACATCGGATGCGGCGACCATCTATATGCCGCTCCATGGCTTTACGGCTGTCGATCTTGGCTATCAGCGCGGCGATGCGGTATCGAATATCGTCAACAAATTTGACGAGCCAGCCCACACCGGGGTTTTCCTGAACCTGTTCGATCAAATATGGAACGATCAGGGAAAGCTGGAGGATGTTACTTCCAGAATCTGCGACCACATCGACTCCGTCTATCAGGAAAACTCCCCGGAGCGCATCTACTTCCTGATGCTCTACAACATCTTCAACGAGTTTCTGGAAGACCTCAATGAAGACGACTTGCCCAATGATCGAACCGGCTATCAGAGCAGCCTGATCTGGCAGAAGCTGTTCAACTTCCAGAGGGATGCGGCTACTGGCATTATCAATAAGTTGGAAACCTTCAGCGGCTGCATTCTGGCGGACAGTGTCGGCTTGGGGAAAACCTTCACCGCGCTTGCGGTAATCAAGTATTACGAACTGCGCAACCGCTCGGTTCTGGTTCTCTGCCCGAAGAAACTCGCAGACAACTGGCTCAACTACAACCGCAATCTCAAGACCAACATTTTCGCCAAAGACCGCTTCAACTACGACGTGCTCTGCCATACCGACTTGCAGCGCACTAGCGGCGAGTCGTTCGGCACGCCGCTCAACCGGATCAACTGGGGAAACTACGACTTGGTCGTCATCGACGAATCGCACAATTTTCGCAACAACGACGTCTACAAAGACCGCGAGACACGTTATCAGAAGCTGATGAATTCCGTCATCAAGGAGGGCGTAAAAACCAAAGTCCTGATGCTCTCGGCCACGCCGGTCAACAACCGCTTCAACGACCTGCGCAACCAACTCGCGCTCGCCTATGAGGGCGATTCAGAAAACCTCAACAAAAAGTTGCGGACACAGAAAGACATCGACGAGATTTTCCGGCGCGCGCAGGGGGCTTTTAATAACTGGTCGAAACTGCCACCTGAAGAGCGCACCGCCAATGCCATCCTGAGCGCGCTGGATTTTGATTTCTTCGAGTTGCTCGATAGCGTAACCATCGCCCGTTCCCGAAAACATATCGAGACTTTTTACGATACCCAAGACATCGGTAAATTCCCGAATCGGCTCAAGCCGCTGTCATTTCACTGCCAGCTCACCCATCGTCCCGACGTGATCGGCTTCAACGAAATCTTCAACCAGCTTTCGATGTTGAAGTTGTCCGTATATGCGCCGGTCAGCTACATCCTGGCGAGCCGCCTCGCCAAGTACGAAGCGCTTTACGATACCCAGGTCGAAGGAGGTCGCGGCAAGCTAAAGCAGGCAGACCGCGAACGCAGCCTGCAAGCGTTGATGACCATCAACCTGCTCAAGCGACTGGAGAGCTCCGTCCAGTCATTCCGGCTGACCCTGCAAAAGCTGAAGGACAATCACATCGGCACGCTCGACAAAATTGACGTGTTCGAGAAAACCGGCAGAGATGCCAGCTTTGGCGATGTCGCCGTATCGTTTGAAAATTACGAACCCGATGATGACGAACTGCCCGACATCGACGATGCAACAATCGGGGGCAAGGTGCAGATCAGCCTGTCCGATATGGACTTGCCATCGTGGAAGCACGACTTGACCGCCGACCTCGTCGTGATCGACGCGCTCCTCGCCGAGATGTTCAAAATCACACCGGCTGACGATGCCAAGCTTCAGCACCTCAAAACTCAGATCAACAGCAAGCTGGCTTCTCCCATCAATCCGGGCAACAAAAAAGTATTGATCTTCACCGCCTTCGCCGACACCGCCAATTACCTCTACGATCATCTGGCCGAGAGCTTGTTGCAGTCCCACCAGATACACACCGGCAAAGTCACCGGCAGCGATGGCCCGATATCCACGCTCAAGTCCAATACCAAACAGGGCTATGACTTCCAGTCGCTGTTGACACTCTTTTCGCCGCGTTCAAAAGAAAAGGCGCTCATCCTGCCCAACGAACCGCGAGAAGTCGACATCCTGATTGGTACGGACTGTATTTCAGAAGGCCAAAACCTTCAGGATTGCGACTACCTGATTAACTATGACATTCACTGGAACCCGGTGCGCATCATCCAGCGTTTCGGGCGCATCGACCGCATCGGTTCACAAAACACCAATATCCAGTTGGTTAACTACTGGCCGGACATTACCCTCGACGAATACATCAACCTGAAAGAGCGCGTCGAAAACCGCATGGTCATTGCCGACGTGACCGCGACCGCCGACGACAACGTGCTCAACACGCAATCCAACGACGTGTCCTATCGCAAGGAGCAACTGCGCCGCCTGCAAGAAGAAGTCATCGAAATGGAAGACCTCAAAACCGGCGTCTCCATTACCGATCTGGGCCTGAACGATTTCCGCATGGACTTGCTCAATTACATCAAAGCCAATGGCGATTTGGCCAACGTGCCCACTGGCATGAATGCAGTAGTGCCGGCCGATCCGGCGCGTGGCTTGCCACCGGGCGTGATGTTCACGCTGCGCAACCGCAACAATGGCGTCAACATCAACCAGCACAACCGCCTGCACCCCTATTACCTGATCTACATCGGGCAAAATGGCGAAGTCGTCGCCGACCACACCGAAGTCAAACGCTTGCTCGACTTTGTGCGCAGTGCCTGTAAAGGCCAAAGCCAACCCATGCCGGAAGTTTGCCGCTTGTTCAATCAAGCCACCGACGATGGGCGCAAGATGGGCGCGTATTCCAACTTGCTCGACCAGGCTATCCGCTCCATGGTGGACATGAAGGAAGACAAGGATATTGACAGTCTCTTTAGCGGGGGACGAACCACAGCGCTGGTCAACACAATTGCCGGACTGGATGATTTCGAGCTGATCGCATTTCTGGTGGTTCAAGGATGAAGGATGAAGGCGGAAGGATGAAAGACCTCAAGGCGAGGACAAAGGAATTTGCTCTTAGAGTGATACGGCTTTATTCCGCTTTGCCTAAAAACACAGAGGCTCAGGTGATAGGTAAGCAGATTCTCAGATCGGGGACATCTGTTGGCGCACATTATCGCGAAGCGGTAAGAGCACGCTCTACTGCTGAGTTCGTTAGTAAGCTATCTGGTGGAATGCAAGAACTTGAAGAAACCTCTTACTGGCTTGAGTTACTTGCTGAAGCAAAAATATTTCCGCTAGAAAAGCTCTCTCCCATTATGCAAGAAGCAGATGAGCTGATGGCGATTCTGACGACGTGCGTCAAAAATGCCAAACAAAAAAGTGAGGATCATTCCTCATGAGTTCATCCTTCATCCTTCCACCTTCATCCTTGTTTTTTGCCTATCCCAAACAGGCAGAGTTCAACCGTGTGCTGCCCAAGAGCAAGATATACGAGCATGGCAAGCCCACCCGTGCCGTGCGCGATGGCTTCGTCGCACAGATCAATCAAATCGTCTGGCAATACAAGCTCGCGCCCGAAACCATCAATTTGCCAGCGCGCCCCGGCGTACCGGAAATCGAAATATTTTCGCTTGAGCTGAAAACCCCCGAGGTCAGCGAAGACGTGCTGCGCTGTATTGATAAGGCAATCCCGCTGCCAATCTTTTACAATCTTAGCTTTGATGGTCGCATCAAGACGGTGGCTGCCTATAAGCGCCCCAGCGATGCGGACTCCAGCCGCTGGGTAGTCGGTGACTATTTTGCAAGCCCGTGGTTGCCAGCGAACAGCGAACGTAGCGAATTGCCGGTTGCTTTGGATATGGCCGGGTTATATGAACAGATGCTGCGACGGCTGATGCCGCAACCGGCGCGAACGGGCGAAACACTGAAAGACCATGTGGAGCGGCTGGCGCAACTGCGTAGTAAGCAGACCGAATACACCAAGCTGGAAGCACGCTTGCACAAAGAAAAACAGTTCAACCGAAAGGTGGAAATGAACACCCAGTTGCGCAGCATCAAAACCGACATTGAAACCTTAGCGCGTTAGATGCACTGATTACGAGAGAAAACCATGGAAAAGCTCAAGCTGCACAGTCCGGACTTCACGCAGGAAAACATCGCCAAACTGGCCGAGCTGTTTCCCAACTGCGTGACCGAATCGAAGAATGAAGACGGCACAGTAAAACGCGCCATCGACTTCGACCAATTGCGTCAGGAGCTGTCCACCTCCATCGTCGATGGCCAGCAAGAACGCTACCAGCTCAACTGGCCGGGCAAGCGCGAGGCGCTGCTCACTGCCAACGCCCCCATCGCAAAAACCCTGCGCCCCTGCCGTGAGGAGAGTGTAGATTTTGATACCACGCAGAATTTGTTTATCGAGGGCGACAACCTGGATGCGCTCAAGCTGTTGCAGGAGACTTACCTCAACAAAGTGAAGATGATTTACATCGATCCGCCTTACAACACGGGTAAGGATTTTATTTACGAGGACGACTTTGCTGAAGATAGCGAGAGTTATTTTGAGCGCTCGAATCAGGTAGATGCCACGGGAAACAAGCTCGTTGCGAATTCAGAGGCGAATGGACGTTTCCATTCCGACTGGTTGAGCATGATGTATTCACGTTTGAAGCTGGCAAGAAATCTATTGCGTGACGATGGAGTTATTTTTATTTCCATTGATGACAATGAGGTTTGCAACTTAAGCAAAATATGTGATGAGATTTTTGGCGCGGAAAACTTGCTTACCACTATTACTTTAAAAGTAAGGTATGAAGGTAAAACGCTTGTTGAGGATATGAATTTCCAAAAACTCGTTGAGAACGTATTGGTTTATGCGAAAGTTAAGCCAAAGGTGAATTTGAAAAAACCAGAGAAAAGCTATGATTTTGATAAATTTGAGTGGTTTGTAAAAGAAATTGGCAAGCCAAAAATTATTGAACTTGGCGGAAAGAAAGTTGAGGTATTTGATGGAGGAGATTTTGTAATTGAAAAGGGCACTCCAAGCAAAGTAGGTTTAAAAGAGATTTGGGCTACAGGAACGATCCTCGACGGAAATTCATCAGGGCGGTTTTTTCGAGACTATCTCGGGGGTCGAACTGAAGTTGACGGGCTTGGTGCCTTATACAAAGTGTATGGCATTGGAGATGATGCGTCCCCATATAGGTACTTCACTGGCCCAAGGAAATTAACCGCCACCAAAGGAAAATACTTTCAAGGAATTCCAATGGATGTGTTGGAAAATTTTGGAAATGCAAAAAAAACTCAGCCTATTATTACATTCTTTGATTTAGCTGGTGACTTCGGTAATTGTCGCCATGAGGGTGGTGTTGATTTTAGGAGTGGGAAAAAACCTTTGGAGTTGTTGCGTCGACTGTTCAGTATGATTGTGCCTTGCAAGGGCGATATTATTCTTGATTTTTTTGCTGGATCAGGAACCACTGGACACGCAACATTTAAATTGAATGCGGAAGACGGAATACAACGAAAATTCATATGTGTTCAATTGCCTGATCCTGCTGAGGATACAGAGTACAAGACCATTGCCGAAATTACCAAGGAGCGCTTTCGTCGCGCCGGACAAAAAATCAAAGACGAAAATGCTCTCACCGCGCCTGACTTGGACATCGGCTTCCGCGTGCTGAAAATCGACAGCTCCAACATGAAGGATGTTTACTACGCGCCCGATGCGGTTAAGCAAGGCGACCTTCTGGCTCAGGTGGATAACATCCGCGAAGACCGCACCTCCGAAGATTTGTTGTTCCAGGTCTTGCTCGATTGGGGCGTGGATTTGGCGTTGCCCATTACCCAAGAGGATATCGCCGGAAAGAAGGTGTTTTTCGTGGATGGCAATGCGCTGGCGGCTTGCTTCGACACTGGCATCAACGAGGAATTCGTCAAAGCCCTCGCCGCCCGTCACCCGCTGCGCGCAGTGTTCCGCGACTCTGGTTTCGGCAGCGACAGCGTGAAGATCAATATCGAGCAAATCTTCAAGCTCATCTCGCCCACCACTGAAGTGAAGAGCATCTAAGGAACGGGTGATGGATCAATCCACATTACAGTCATTGTTGACCAGCCTGATTGCCACATGGGAAAACGAGGTGGTGGAATTTAAGCGAGCCGGGAATGACTACGATACCAACAAAATTGGTGAGTATTTCTCAGCGCTTGCCAACGAAGCCAATTTACGCAACGTAGAACGTGCCTGGCTGGTGTTCGGCGTGGACAATAAAACCCGTTCGGTTGTGGGAAGCGATTACCGCCAGGATCATGAACGCCTGCATAGCCTGAAAATGCAGATCGCGGCGGAAACCGAGCCCAGCATAACCTTTCGCGACATTCACGAGTTGCAGATTCCCCAAGGGCGCGTTGTGCTATTCGAGATACCTGCCGCACCTGCTGGCATTCCCATTGCATGGAAAGGCCATTACTACTCCCGTGCCGGTGAAAGCCTGACGAATCTGGGTCTGGACAAACAGGATGAAATCCGCAGGCAGACCCGTGCCGCCGACTGGACTGCGCAAGTGTTGTCAGATGCCACGCTAGCGGATTTGGATGAAAAGGCTGTGCATGCGGCGCGGGAGGCTTTCGTCAGAAAATACGAAAACAGCATCCGCGCCGATGACGTTATGAAATGGCCGCTGGCGACTTTTCTGGATCGCGCGCGCCTGACGCAGAATGGTCATGTCACGCGCACGGCGCTGCTGTTGCTGGGTAAACCGGAATCGGCATGGCATCTGTCGCCGCACATGGCGCAAATGACCTGGAGGCTGGAGGGGCAAGAGCGGGCTTACCAACATTTTGGCCTTCCATTTTTGCTGAATTCCACGGCGCTTTACCAGAATATCCGTAATATCCAGATTCGCATTTTGCCCAAGAATTCTCTGCTGGCGGTGGAGGTTGCCAAGTATGACCGCAAGATTGTGCTGGAGGCTTTGCACAACTGCATTGCGCATCAGGATTACACCCGCCAAGGACGTATTGTGGTCACCGAATGGCTGGACAAGCTGACGTTTGAAAATGACGGCGATTTTTTTGAAGGTACTCCAGATGACTATCTGACCGGCAACAAGACTCCGCGCCATTACCGCAATCCGTTTCTGGTCAATGCAATGGCGGAACTGGGGATGATTGATACGATGGGCTACGGCATTTACCAAATGCACATCGGACAGGCCCGGAGGTATTTTCCCATGCCCGATTATGATTTGAGCGAACCGGGTGTCACGCGCATGACGCTTTACGGCGGGGTTATTGATCCGGCCTATAGCGAGGTGCTGATTCAGGAAACGAACCTGCCCTTGGCGGATATCCTTGCGCTTGATCGCGTACAAAAGCGCTTGCCTGTGGACGATACGATGGTCAGGCACTTACGCCGCGCGGGGCTGGTGGAAGGCCACAAGCCCAATTTACATGTGTCGGCCGCTCTGGCAAAGACGACCAATGACAAGGCAAACTACATCCGCACGCGGGCTCAAGATGACATGTTTTATTCAAAACTGGTACTTGATTATCTGGAAAAGTTCGGGCGGGCGACACGCAAGGAAATTGACGGCCTGCTCCTGGATAAGTTGAGCGATGGTCTGAATGGTGAGCAGAAGATAATCAAGATCAGCAACTTGCTTACCAAAATGCGGCGGTCAGGCTTGATCGTGAATGCCGGTTCAGATAAGTCGCCCAACTGGGTATGTGCTGAACAAAAAAAGTAAATTTCCGGGCAAAAAAAAGTAACCAGGGCGATCGGTTTTATATACCTTATTGATTGGTAAACATGTTTTACTTTTTTTACAGATAAAAACCGGGCGATTAAAAAGAAAAAAATGAAACTCAAGTTCAAGAAGCAGCAATACCAAACCAACGCCGTGGAGTCCGTTGCGGATTGCTTTGCCGGTCAGCAGAAAAGTAACGGCGCACAGTACCGGATTGATCCCGGTAAGGTTGGGGCGGGAGTTCCTCAGCAGCACGGGTTTCTGGATGAGGGTTTCAAGAACGCGGACATCGCGATTTCCCAAGCTGCGCTTTTGGCAAACATTCAAACCGTCCAGCGTCACCAGAATTTGCCGCTATCCGCCGCGATGGTCAGCAACAAGGTTTGCCCGGTCAATCTCGACATCGAGATGGAAACCGGCACCGGCAAGACCTATTGCTACATCAAAACCATGTTCGAGCTTAACCAGCGTTATGGCTGGAGCAAGTTCATCGTCGTGGTGCCCAGCATCGCTATCCGTGAAGGCGTGTTTAAATCTCTGGAGATCACCGCCGAACATTTTCTGGAAGAGTACAAGAAGCGCGCCCGCTTCTTCATCTATAACTCCAAGCAGTTGCACAACCTGGAAAGCTTTTCTTCCGATGCGGGCATCAACGTAATGGTGATCAACGTGCAGGCTTTTGCGGCACGCGGCGCGGATAACCGGCGCATTTATGAAGAGCTGGACGATTTCCAGTCGCGCCGCCCGATTGATGTAATCAAGGCCAACAGGCCGATTCTGATTCTCGATGAACCGCAAAAGATGGAGGGTGCGCAAACCCTGAAGTCACTGGAAGAGTTCAATGCGCTGATGGTGCTGCGTTATTCCGCCACCCATAAAACCACGCATAACAAAATCCATCGCCTCGATGCGCTGGATGCGTATAACCAAAAGCTGGTCAAGAAAATCGCGGTGCGCGGCATTTCCGTGAAGGGTTTGACTGGCACGAATGCCTATCTCTATCTGGAATCCATCGAGGTTTCCACCAGCAAGCCGCCGCTTGCGCGTCTCGAAGTGGAAATCAAGCAGAAAAGCGGGATCATCAAACCCGTGTTGCGCAAGCTCGGCAAAAACGACAACCTCTTCGATATTTCAGAAGGGCTAGACCAGTACAAAGGCTTTGTCATTGCCGACATCAATGCGCTGACGGATACCGTGTATTTCACCAACGGCGAAGAGATTCAGGCAGGGGAAGCGACGGGTGATGTGAACGAATCGGTATTGCGGCGCATCCAGATACGTGAAGCCGTGAAAGCGCACTTTGAAAAAGAACAGGCGCTCTTCCATCAAGGCATCAAGGTCTTGTCGCTGTTCTTCATCGACGAAGTCGCCAAGTATCGGCGCTACGATGAAAATGGCGAAAATCCCGGAGAGTACGCGCAAATTTTTGAAGAGGAATACAACCAGCATCTCAATGACGTGCTGACGCTGGATGATTCGCCTTATAACCGTTACCTGAGAGGAATAACAGCGGGTAAAACACACGACGGCTATTTTTCCATAGACAAGAAAACCAAGCACCTTGTCGATCCTGCGACCGGCAAGAAGTCCACCGAAACGGACGATGTAGATGCCTATGACCTGATCTTGAAAAACAAGGAGCGTTTGTTGTCGCTGGCCGAACCGGTACGTTTCATCTTCTCGCACTCCGCATTGCGCGAAGGCTGGGACAACCCCAATGTGTTTGTCATCTGTACGCTGAAACACAGCGACAACACCATCTCTCGCCGACAGGAAGTGGGGCGCGGTTTGCGTATCTCGGTCAACCAGAACGGCGACCGCATGGATGATCCGGCCACCGTACACCAGATCAATGTGCTGACCGTGGTTGCGAGCGAGAGCTACAAGGATTTTGTCACCGCTTTGCAGCGCGACATCAGCGATTCGCTTTCCGAGCGTCCACGGGTGGCAGACAAGGCTTATTTTGTTGGCAAGGTTATGAAAACAGAGGCTGGCGATCTTGTTGTTACAGAGGATCAGGCGACGGACATCGAGTTTTATCTGATTCAGAACGGCTACGTCGATAAGAAACGCAATATCACCGACAAGTATCATGATGCGAAAAAAGAGGGGACGCTGGAAGCGCTTCCAGATGAGTTGAAGCCCTACGCCGATCAGGTGCTGACCTTGATCGACAGCGTGTTTAGCGATGTGCAATTGCCGCTCCCGGAAAATGGTCGCGGGGCGAAGCCCAACCTTCTAAACGAAAACTTCAACAAGAAGGAGTTCAAGGCGTTGTGGAGCCGCATCAACCGCAAGGCTGCTTACGGCGTTCAATTCGACAGCGCAGAACTCATCGACAAGTGCGTCAAAGCACTGGAGGCAGAGCTGCGCGTCACACCCTTGCAGTACACCATACACACCGGTGAGCAGGCCGATGTGGCGACCCATGCCGGGCTGAAGCAGGGCGAGGCTTTCAAGCTGACCGCGACCGAGACGGACAGGTATACCAACTCGATCCATTCTGCCGTTAAGTACGACCTGTTGGGCAAAGTAGCCGAGGCCGTGCAACTGACCCGAGCTACCGTAGCATCCATTCTGCGCGGCGTAAATGTCGCCGTATTTGCACAGTTCAAAACCAACCCGGAGAGTTTCATTGCACAGGCGAGCCGGTTGATCAACGAACAGAAAGCTACGGCCATCATCGAACATCTGGTCTATGACCCCATTGCCGAAACCCACGACATCGACATCTTTACTCAAGGCCAAAGCAAGCAGGATTTCAGCAAGGCAGGCTCGCCCCTGAAGCGCCATATCTATGACTATGTGATTACCGATTCCAATATTGAACGCGAGTTCGTCAAGGAGCTGGACACCAGTGCCGAGGTGGTCGTTTATGCCAAGCTGCCAAAGGGATTTTTTATACCTACTCCAGTAGGCAACTACAACCCAGACTGGGCCATCGCTTTCCATGAAGGCGCAGTCAAACACATCTATTTTATTGCCGAGACCAAGGGCACCATGTCTACCATGGAATTGCGAAAAATCGAAGAATGCAGAATCGAATGTGCGCGCAAGTTCTTCACCAAAATCACTTCCGATCAAGTGAAATACGATGTGGTGGATAGCTATGGCAAGCTGATGGAATTGGTTAAGTAAACGGACGCCTTAAGGAAATTCCATGCCGCTAACTGCTGAAGAAAAGAGAGTGCGAAAACTACTTGTGAGTATCGCGAAAGGCGAGGCTGTGTCTCGACGGCGTGGGAGAATCTCTTACAAAGAAGTCTGGGAACATATCCGTCCAAACGACGCATGGTACCAGGCCCGCACGTCAACTGTCGTTGGTTGGATTGTCCAAGTTTCTGTTCAGGAGATTCGGAACAATCGGCCACCGTTGAATATAATAGTTACGCGTACAAACCAGCTAATACCGACCGAACTGTGGGGCCCTTCAAGAAGGGGGATGAAAAAGTGGCTGGAGGACAAGTCTGGACTTCCCATTCCCTACAAGAGCCACGAAGAAGCACAAGAAGCTTGTTGGAGCTATTGGTCAAATCACTCCGATAAGGGTTCTTTGGTTGGTGACATTATCAATTCCGATACAGAGGCTGAGGAAGGATTACGAGAAGACAAGCAGGCGACCTTCATCAAACGCAATCGCAAAATAATCGCCGAAGCCAAGAAGCGAGACAAGTTCACTTGCCAAGCCTGTAAATTTTTTCTTGAAGTCGAAAATCGACCAATTATCGATTGTCATCACAAAGTGCCATTGAGCCATTCAACCAAGCCAAAAATCACAAAAGTAAGCGAGCTAATTTGTCTATGCCCTACATGCCACCGTATCGCCCACACGAAGCCGTACCCATTGTCTGTCGCACAAATTCGTGAGTGCCTCAGCCTTCCATGAATACACCCTGCGAGGTGTCGTCTCAGTTATCTGGATGCGCTCGGTATATGGGTTCGATGAAGACACCGTCGTTCCATGCAAAGTTTGTTGAAATGCCGCACAATCTGGCATAGCTTATCGCAGTCACCAGCACAACGTAGGGGAAGTAACAAAAATGTCGTCACAATTGCCAAGTGGCTTCGCGGAGCGCATCAGGATACTCAAGTCCATACTCGATGAAGTCTACCCACGAACTTTCAATGAATGGGTAAATAGCTTCGAAGTCGATGGGAATCCCGAGCAAGAGTTGCTTATCTGGGAGTGCATTACTCTTACATACAGCACCTTCGTAGAAAACCGCCCACTCGCCATGGCAGCAAAAAAAGAGGTGATGAATGTCCTGCTTCAATGCTCGATGGGAATGACTGATGAAGACATACAAAGCAATCGTAAGGTTCTGCACGAAGCAGCCGTTCAAAGTCTGCTGACTTTATTGCGTATTCCGCGACCATTCGGCCACCCAGTCCACGCACATTCGGCCACCCAGTCCACGGTGATTCGGCCACTGATTCCATGAGCATTCGGCCACCCATTCCACGGTGATCCGGCCACCCCTGTCAGGGAGCGACGCAAGATAATATTCACCTACCATTCGCCCTTTTTTCGGAAAGAGGGACGGATATGGAGAAGTTGTCGATGCGTAAAACCAGAGAAGTATTGCGGCTGAAATTTGAGCTCGCCCTGTCAGACCGGCAGATATCAAAAAGCACCCGAGTATCCAGAAGCGCGGTCAGTGATTACCTGCGCCGCTTTGCGGCATCCGGCTTGTCCTGGCCGCTGCCGGCCGAGCTTGCCGATGCCGGCCTTGATGCGCGGCTGTTTCCTCCCCAACCCGCGCTGCCGGATGCCCTGCGCCCCGCGCCTGACTGGGCGGCGGTAAATCGGGAAATGCGCCGCAAGGGGGTCACCCTGTTCCTGCTGTGGCAGGAATATAAGGCGGACAATCCGGAAGGATTCCTCTACAGCTGGTTCTGCGACCATTACCGGGAGTGGGCGGGGAAACTCGATGCCGTCATGCGCCAGGAACACCTGGCTGGCGAGAAATGCTTCGTGGACTATTGCGGGCAAACGATGCCTGTCACGGACCGGCACACCGGCGAAATCCGCCAGGCGCAAATCTTCGTGGGCGTGATGGGCGCGTCCAACTACACCTACGCCGAAGCGACCTTCAGCCAAACCCTGCCGGACTGGATCGGCAGCCACATCCGCATGCTCGAACATTTCGGTGCGGTTCCTGAAATACTTGTGCCGGACAATCTCAAGAGCGGCGTCAGCAAAACCTGCCGCTACGAGCCCGACACCAACCCGAGCTATCGCGACTTCGCCAACCACTACGGCATCGCCGTGATTCCTGCGCGCAGCAGAAAACCGCGCGACAAAGCCAAAGTGGAATGCGGCGTGCTGGTTGTTTCCCGCTGGGTGCTGGCCTGCCTGCGCGATCACGCCTTCTTCAGTCTGGCGGAGTTGAACACGGCGATCGGCGGGCTGCTGGCGCGCTTGAACCGGCGGCCATTCAAGAAGCTGGCAGGATGCCGGGAAACACAGTTTCGCACCGTGGACTATCCGGCGATGCGCGCCCTGCCTCTGGAGCGCCATATCTTCAGCGAATGGAAGAAGGTTCGCATGGGGCTGGATTACCACGTTGATCTTGGCGATGGCCACTATTACTCGGCACCCTACAAGCTGATCGGCAAGCAGCTCGATGTGAACTTCAGCGAGTATGTCGTTGAAATCCTGTATCGCGGGGAGCGTGTCGCCAGCCACGCCAGGTTGCACGGCGGCGGCAAGAAGCACCAGACACTGACCGCGCACATGCCGGAGGGGCACAGCAAAATGGCCGAGTGGACACCGGAGCGCATCGTGAGCTGGGGCGCTTCCGTCGGCGTGCATACGGGCAAACTGATCGAGGCGCTGATCAAACGCAAGCCGCATCCCCAGCAGGCGTTCCGGGCGGCGGCGGGCATCATCCGCCTGGGCAAGCACTACGGGAACGACCGGGTCGAAGCCGCCTGCCGCAGGGTCTGCCTCACCAACGCCATCAGCTACACCTCCGTCGATTCCATCCTGAAGCATCGGCTGGACGAGTTGCCGCTACCGCAGGACAGCCCGCAAAGCAGCCTTCCGATATTCCACGACAACGTGCGTGGCCCCGGCTATTACCACTGATTACAACAACTGACAGGAGCATAAACATGATGCATCACCCCACGTTGGACAAACTGCAACAACTGAAACTGACCGGCATGCTCAGAGCCTTGCAAGAACAGGAAGGCATCCCGGACATCCGCGCCATGCCGTTCGAAGAGCGGCTCGGCCTGATGGTGGACAGGGAAATAACGGAGAGGGACAACCGCCGCATGCAGACCCGCCTGCGCATGGCAAAACTGAAACAGAATTCGGCGCTGGAAGACATCGACTTCAAAACCCCGCGCGGGCTGGATCGCTCTCTGGTCATGAAGCTGGCGGGCTGCGAATGGGTGGCGGAACACCTGAACGTGCTGATTACAGGCGCGACCGGTTTGGGCAAAACATTCCTTGCTTGCGCGCTGGCGCACAAAGCCTGCCGTGAAGGGTACAGCTCGCACTACGTCAGGCTGACGCGCTTGTTTCAAGAACTGGACATAGCCCGCGCCGATGGGCGCTACGCCAAGCTGATGCGGCAATTCGCCAAGGCGGATGTCCTGATATTGGACTTATGTTGAGTGCTCAGTTATGTGAAGTTGTGGCAATCAACCTAGGCAGGTCAAGGCATCTTCGCAATCATACTCAACATAACTGATTGCCAAGGAGTAGCGTGGTTCTCCCATCTTAACTGAAGCGGAGGCCATAATGATTACCGATCTTTTCCCCAAGTACTACCGGCAGTATACCGAGTCGCCAGTCGCAAGTTGGCTCGTCAGATTTGCCGATTGGCTAGAGTCCGTTGGCTACGCCCACGATCCAGCCCATAATCACGTTAGTCGGCTTAAGCAGGTGCTTGAGCGCCAAGAGCCGATCCCACTTGATGTCAAATTCTCGGTAGCCGAACTCACCAAGATGTTCACGTCATCGGCCAACCAGCAGCCAAAGTTCCGTGGAACGCAGCATGCTTTCGAGAAACTCCTTTCTGCTCGTGGGCAACTCATCATCGAACCAGATTCTAGTAGATTCCAGCCGCTTCTTAGCGCTTACCGCCATCACCTTATTGAGGCGCGTGGATTGGCTTCCGCAACGGTCAATCCGCACCTCTCGACCGCATCAGCATTTCTGGCTCAGGCCGTACCACCGGAGACTTCTCTGTTAGAACTTTCAGGGCAGGCAGTTGAACGATTCGTCATTGCCGCCAGTCAGCGGATGAAGCGACAGAGCCTGCAACATACGATAGCACAACTTCGCGCATTTCTTCGCTATTGCCATGACTGCGGCGATATTTTGGAACGCCTGGATACAATCGACACTCCGCGCACATATCGCGGCGAATTACCACCTCGCGCCTTGGCTTGGAATCTCGTTCAGAGATTGCTAAGCTCGGTTGATCGATCCAGCACAGCCGGTTGGCGAGATTACGCCATTCTGCATCTGATGGCCCATTACGGATTGCGGCCGTCGGAGATTGTGGTAATTACACTCGATTCGATTGATTGGGAAGCCAAGGCATTACGCGTGGCTCAATGCAAGACGCAGTCGACCTTGATTTTGCCGCTGAGCAATCAAACACTATCCTTACTTAAGCACTATCTGCACTATGGTCGTCCTGGCAGTTCCCGTTCCGAATTGTTCCTGCGCGTCAGAACTCCGGCAGGTCCAATCGACCGCACTGCGATCACCGATATATATGAGAAGCGAGCCAGGCTAAGTGGGCTGCCTCTTCAGGGCACGTCATCCTACTGTTTGCGCCACTCCTTCGCCATGCGACTACTCAAGCGTGGTGTCGGCATCAAAACGATTGGGGACTTGCTCGGACATCGCACGCTGGAAAGTACGTGCGTGTACCTTCGGCTGCAAACCGATGTGTTACGCGAGGTGGCCTTGCCTGTGCCGCGTCAACCATCAGTGAGACGGGGAGACCAACATGAACCCCGCTAAGACGGCGCTCGACTCGGTTATTGAGCAATATTTACAACACTGGCGCTCGCTTGGACGTGCCTACCTGCATGAAGAGCATGTCTTCGCGTTACTACGCCAATTCATGGTAGCTGCCGATTGCACCGAACTTGATCATGAGCACTTCACAGGCTGGTGTTTATCGCATGCAAAATTGACCGCAAATGTTCGACGCAACAGGCAACGGATTGTGCGCAATTTATGCCTCTATCGGCAGCGTATTGAGCCGCATTGCTTTGTGCCAGACATCAATCTGTTTCCGCACCCATGCCCCCATATAGCACCAGTTATCTTTGGCCCAGCGGATGTCGCCAGAATGTTGGCTGCTACTCATGATCTATCACCAACACCCAACTCGCCACTTCGGCCTGCGATCATGCGGCTTGCCATCGTACTCCTCTACACAGCAGGACTGCGGCGCGGTGAACTGCTGCGGCTGACCTTAGCCGACGCAGATCCTGTTCAAGGTGTGTTGCGAATCCGCGAGTCTAAGTTCCATAAGTCACGATGGGTTCCGCTGTCGTGGGATGCTCAGATCGAGTTGCGATCCTATCTCAGAAAGCGGCTCGCTCAACCTTTTAGCATTGCACCGGAAACGCCCTTGCTATGTAACTGCGCCGGAGGCTTTCACGGCTATACCGGCACTGGCTTAAGTTACGGCATCAAGGCAATCTTTCAGTCCGCGAACGTTCGCAGTGCTGAAGGCCGGATACCTCGCGTTCATGATTTTCGCCACTCCTTTGCTGTCCAGGCACTGCTGCGTTGGTATCGGCAAGGCGCCGATGTGCAATCTAACCTGCCGAAGCTCGCGATGTACATGGGGCACGTATCAATCATGTCGACCGCCTACTACTTGCGATGGATACCAGAAATTGCCGCAGCGGCCAGCGATCGTTTCGAAGCGCGCTTTGGTCACCTTATCACGGGAGGTGCAAAATGAATCCCAATCGACCCAACAATCTTGGCAAATGCATTATGCGTTTCTTTCAAGAATATCTTCCAACACTGCGTGGCATGAGATTGCATACGATCCGCAGTTATCGCGATGCCGTGGTACTGTTCTTGAGATTCACAGCAACCCACTGTCATCGGGGTGTTGAGGATTTGGATATTGACGACTTCACCGCAGAGCAGGTCAGCAAATTTCTGACCAGTCTGGAAATGGAGCGTCATAACGGAATTGCAACGCGCAATGCTCGGCTGGCTGCACTTCACACCTTGGCACGCTTCCTTGCTAGCGAACAACCGGAGCACTTGGCTGAGCTGCAGCGCATACTCGGGATCCCATTCAAGCGCGGGGTTCGTAACGCACCAATAGAGTACTTCGAATCGGACGAAGTCGAGGCTCTGCTTAACAGCATTGATCGGTCAACCGGCCTAGGTCAGCGTGACTACGCATTGTTCGCGCTGATGTTCAATACCGGTGCCCGAGTCCAGGAAGTACTTGACCTGCGGGTGCGCGACGTGAGGATTGATCCTCCATCTCAAGTACGACTGAGCGGCAAAGGTGGGAAGGTTCGCGTATGTCCGATCTGGGCACATACCGCTGCGCTGTTACGGGAACTCAGCCAGCAATCTCCACAGTCAAGCGAGGCTGAAGCATTTCTATTCACCAACCACCACGGCGCACAGCTTACGCGTTTTGGCGTTCGTTATTTGCTCAAGAAGTATGTGGCAGCCAGTGTCCCAATGGTCAGCACCTTGAAGGGAAAGCAGCTCCATCCACATTCTCTGCGCCACACCACTGCGGTCCATTTACTCAAGGCAGGTGTTGATTTCGCGACGATCAGCCAGTGGCTGGGACACTCGACCTTGAACACGACAATGGTCTATGCGCGTGCTGATCTTGATATCAAACGACAAGCGCTCGCGCAGGTGTTCCCGGAAGTTTTTGGGCAACCTCGTGCAGGTGGCCTGTCGCTGGCAGCGCTAGATGTGGTCGATTGGCTGAAGCGGCTATGAAGTATTTATGTGGAGTTGTGGCGCTGAAAATACACTGCGGGCGGGGTACTCACCGCTCAACTCCACATAACTGAGCACTCAACATAAGTCCAATAATGTTGAGCTCAACATTATTGGATGAATGGGGGCTCGCGGTGCTCACCGACCAGCACCGGCGCGATTTGCTGGAAATACTGGACGACCGCTACAACATGCGCGCGACGATCATAACCAGCCAGTTGCCCGTAGCGCACTGGCATGAGGCGGTAGGTGATCCAACGTTGGCGGATGCCATCCTGGATCGGGTGGTACACAACGCATACAAGATCAACTTGAGCGGAAAAACCATGCGCAAGGATATGGAAAAATTGACAACAGGCAAGACAAAACCTTAACCTGAAAACCTTGCGTCGCTTCGCTCCGACTGACCCGGCCGGATGATCGTGGAGCAGGTGGCCGAATCACCGTGGAATCGGTGGCCGAATCGCGTGGAATGCGCACTTTATATCGGGCATCAGCCGAAGCCACTTGTGCAGTCGATAATGGGCGGCAAACGTCATATTGAATCACATAAACATATTTCCACACTGCCCCTGAAAATGACACGATCCGACCTTATAGACCGCATCGCCAACCGATTCCCACAACTTCAACTCAAGGATGCCGAGCTTGGGGTGCGGGTCATTCTTGATGCCATGACCAACACGCTATCAAAGGGAGACCGTATAGAAATTCGCGGCTTCGGAAGCTTTGCTCTCAATTACAGGCCGCCACGCACGGGGCGCAATCCGAAGACGGGCAGCAAAGTGTCCGTGCCAGCCAAGTATGTGCCACATTTCAAGGCCGGCAAGGAGCTTAGGGAGCGGGTGGCTAAAAGCAAGTGACCCATGGGAACAGGCCTAATCGTTATTGGACTAGGCAATAACCACCTGACTCATCCCCCCTGCCATCCGCTGCACCAGAATCCTGGTCGATATACGTTCCGTCATTTCCTGCACATGCGAGATGACGCCAACTTTTCGCCCCATAGCTTGCAAGCCATCCAGCGCATCCATAGCGACAGACAGGGTTTCGGGGTCCAGACTGCCAAAGCCTTCGTCGATGAACAGCGATTCGACGCGAACACGGTTCGATGACAGCGATGCCAGCCCCAGCGCAAGTGCCAGCGAAACCAAAAATGATTCGCCACCTGAGAGCGAATGTACCGAGCGCAGTTCATCGCCCATATCCTGATCGACCACCATCAGTGCCAGCGAGTCCTTTATGCGTTCTAGGCGGTAGCGGCGAGATAGCACTGCCAGATGTTGGTTGGCATAACCTAACAGCACATCGAGGGTGAATTGTTGAGCGTAGTTGCGGAATTTTTTGCCGTCGTGCGAACCTATCATCTCGCTTAGTTGCGCCCATAGCCGGTGTATAGCTTCTTGCTTTTCGATGTCTGTCAGCATGGATGCCGATTGCTCTCTGCGCGTCTGATCTTGGGCAATATTGAGTTGTAGCGCGGTGGCTCGAGCTTGGGCGGTTTGCCGCTCATCTTCGAGCAGGGTTAACGCCGCTTTCACGACCTCAGCACTATCTGCTGTTGGTCGATTCTGTTCATGTTTCTCCCGTTGCTGCTGACGTTCTTGCAATACGGTTGCGCCCTTCTGGAGTGCGGACTCGATGGATTGCAGTTGCTTGCGTTCGTCGCTAATCCATTCAACTGTGTGTGCGAGTAGTATGCGCAGTTGTTCGGTATCGATGGGCGTGGAAGCGTTGTTGCAGTTAAATTTGTTGAGCCAGGTTGCCAGTATTGCGGCAGCGGTCTCGGCAAATTGCATTTGTTCTGCAAGGCGCTTACTTGCCTGATCGCGCGCTTCTTGATGGCGAGTCTGCCCATTGGTGCATTGCTGCATCAATTCAACCTGCTCGGCGAGCTTGCCTTTCGCGGATGTAATTGCGCCGCTGAGTTCGGCCTGAATCTGGCTGGTTGCTTTGCCACCAAACAGGGCCCTGCGTGCGGTTTGTATTTTTTCGATGTTGGCGGCGCTGGCGGTATATGAAGCTTCCTTGCGACCGGTTTCCTCACCAGCCTTCACTAGCGCATCCTGCATAACTGCGTGAGCATCATCCAGCTTGCCAAGTTTAACTTGGTGTTCTTCCCGCGATTTGCTTTGTGCTTGCCATTGGTCAATGTCGATTTTTCGCATGGCATGAAAGGATTCTGGTGCATTACGCCACACCTCCATCCAGTCGTGATTATCAAAGGCGGCATCAAGCTCATCAAGCGTGGTATCAAGACGATGCGTGGCATCAGTCAGTTTTTGTGCTCTGGCGCTATGCTCGGAACGCGCTTTTTCCATCGCAGCTTGCGCAGCCGTTACAGCGTCTTTGCGGGCTGTGTGTTGTTTTGTCGCTGTATCAAATTCGGCTTGGGCTTGGTCTCTAGCAAATCTGGCATCTCGCTCGGCTTGCTCTTCATCGGCGATGACTTGTAACTGCGCAATAACGGCCTGATTTTGGCCGATAAACCAGCCTGCTCTCTCATTGGCTTCGATGGCCCCAAGTTCACTGGCAAGAGTGTGGGATCCCCATGCAGCTTGACGAGCTTGGATGCTCTCTTCCAGCTTTAGTAATTGCTGCGCAATGTTATCTAACTGGCTGCGGCTGTCGATGGCCCTCGTGCTATGCGTAGTATGCTTCTGCTGTAACTGATGCACGCGCTCACGACAGAGTGACACTTCGGCTCGCAGGCTGTCCAGCATGGCATGCAGTTGCGGATTGTCACTGCGGTACGGATGATCCAGAGCACCGCACACCGGGCACGCTTCATTTTCTTCGAGTGTGGCGCGCAAGGATTCGACTTCCTTGGCGCAGGCCGCCTCAGCGATTTTGAGCGAACGTTCCGCCTGCGCAAGTTCGGCGTTCGCACTTGGCATGCGTTCTTGTAACAGACTCAGCGCAGAATCTGCCTGTCCAATGGCATCTTGTAATTGTTTGGTTTCACCATTCAGCCGCGATTGTTCGGACAGGTTATTCTCCAGCTCGCGCCACCGCTGCTCGGCTGAGATGAGCAAGTCGCGTCTGAGTTCGTTGGTTTGCTTGCGCACAAGCCGTGCAGGCACATCGAATTCATTCAGCTTTACCTGTAATGCCATGCGATTGGTTTCAGCCAAACTCATGGCTTGCACAGTCACACCGAGCGCGTCGTTGGCCGCCACCTCGGCATTAACCAGCAACGCTTCACTCTGTTTAGCAGCTGATAACTCAGCATTAATTTTAGCTTGATCTTGGGCAAGTTGTGATGCTTGTTTAAACAGCATATCCCAGCGCGGCCAGCTCTCGGCGAGGACTTTAATATTGGCATGTTGCTTCAACCATTCGTCCGTTTCTTTCTGTTCTTTCTGTGCGAATATACGATGCTGCTCATTGTCCTGAAGCGCTTGCTGGGCAATGGCAGCAGCAGCTCGAGCTTCATCCTGCATTCGACTCGCTTGATGGTGGTGCGGCATGAGGGTTTCAAGTTGAGTATCGAGAGCCTTTGCCTGATCGAGATCAGGGGCGGCAGCGGCTTGCCGCTGCTCCGCATCAAGCAATTCCTGCCGGAATATTTCGTGCGACTCATTAGCCGCTTGAAGCGCCAGTGTTGCTTGGCCCAGATCAGCCTCGCTGTTGCTTATGGCAAGCTGGCTACGTGCCATGTCCGCATTGATACGCTCGCATTCACCCAGCAAAGAACGGGCTTCTTGCACCGCCTCAATGCGATAAAAATCTTCCTGACGAGGAGCGGCAGCTTGCTTCGCGGCAAGCAATTTCTCCCATTCTTCCAGTGCCAGTTGTTCACTTTGTTGTGCTTTACCCAAGGTTTCATGCCAGCGCAGTTGCTCGTCGAGATTTTTCTTGCGTAGCTCCAGTGCGTCTTGCACCTCATTGGCTTGCTTACTGTCCTGGTCGAGTTGCACACGCGCTTCATGGCTTAACGGTTTCTGGTCGGCAAGTCGATCATTTAACCGCACCAATGCGGCTTTCTCGACTTTTTCGCGTTCAAAAGCGCGCTTGGAAATAGCAGTGTAGATGACTATGCCCGTTAGGGTTTCGAGCAGTTCGCCCCGTTCGTTATCATCTGCTTTTAAGAACGTCGAAAATTCGTTTTGTGCCAGCAATACGGAGCGGGTAAATTGCTCAAAACTTAGCCCGATTCGTTGCTCAATTTCGGCTTTTACTTCCCCCTTGTTGCCCCCTCCGATTGGCTGCTCTTCAGGAAGGCTCTTCAAGGTCATTGATATGCCTTGAAGTTTGCCATCAATCTTGATTCTGGAACGCCGCACGCTCCAGCGGGCCCGGTAAGCATTCCCATCATTTCCGACAAAATCCACTTCGGCATAGCCCTCGGCAGCCCCGCGCCGCAATAAGGTGCGGGTATCATGCGGAGTGACTGTTTCGCCAGCCACGTCTGGCAATTTAGTGCCTGTGCTACCGGCCTTCAACAGGCGCGGAGTGTCGTCATACAGTGCGAGGCACAGTGCATCAAGCAAAGTGCTTTTGCCCGCGCCAGTGGGCCCGCTGATCGCAAACAATCCGGCGGATGCAAGTGGCTCTTGATGAAATGGGATGTCGAACTCGCCAGCCAGCGAGGCTAGGTTCTTGCCGCGTATTGCGAGGATTTTCATTAAACGGCACCTTCGGCTGGTTCGAGCAACAACTCGGCGAATGCGGCGAGTTGTTCCGGTGGTGCTTCGCTACCGTATTTACTTTGGTAGAGCCGCTGGAATATATCCTCGGGCTGCAAACGGTTCAAATCATCGAGTGACATCGGTGCAACCACCCCAGATATTTTATGATCGACGCTGGTTTCAATCTTGGCAAGGCGAACGGGTTTGTTCTCAAGCGCCGCCTCAACACGGGCACGCAAACCTGGTTCTGGGGTATCCAGCAGCACACGCACCTCCAGATAGGGATGTGAGGACACGTCGGATTGCGCAGGCAGTTCGAGCGCCTCCAGTACGGCCAGCACCTCTTCAACAGGTGCGTGTTTCTTGGGTATACGCAGTAATTCAACGGCACAAGGCACTGGAATTGCGGTGATGGACTGAACTGATTCCCCATCCAGATCAACGCGTAAAATCTGGTGGGCATAGTCGATCTCCGCAAACGACAAAGGTAGCGGACTGCCGCAATAACGCAGATGCTCCTGTTTTCCAACGCATTGGGCTCGATGCAAATGCCCAAGCGCAGCATACGCGATGACTGGATCAAAGATGGCGGCAGAGAGCGCTTCAGCACCTCCGATCACGATGCGCCGTTCAGATTCTGCCGATACTTCGCCACCAGCCATGTGACAATGCCCGAGCGCCAAAATGGCTTGTCCCGGTTGGCGACGTGCCAATGCCAATTCGAGTGCTTGAGCATAAAGCTGCGCAATGCCTTCCATATAAGCATCGCCTTCCGTTTCTACGCGCGGCACATCACCGGGGCGCAGAAAGGGAATCGCCAAACACCAGGCCGCGATGGCTCCATCCCGATTTTGCAAAGGCACAACTAGCTGACTGAGATCAATATCGCCATCGGCTGCGCGCCGAATATGCCCCACCACAGTGGTATCGAATTCTTCCAGCAGCGGCCCCGGTGCTTCCATCCTTCCAGGTGAGTCGTGATTGCCTGCAATGATGATGATATTGAGGTGCGGCACCCGCATTTTTGCTTGTTGCAGAAAACGGTAGAGCTGTTTTTGCGATGCTGCGGATGGATTGGCGTTGTCGAAAATGTCACCGGAAATAAGCAATCCTTCCGCCTGTTCGGTGGTGATGGTGTCGAGCAGCCAATCAAGGAAGCACTGATGCTCGTAGGTTCGCTCGAAACTGTGCAGGGTCTGCCCCAGATGCCAGTCCGATGTGTGCAGGAAGCGCATGTGTCATCGTCCGTTCGTGATGTATGGTGTTGGTTGGTGGTCGTCTAATAAAGTGTGCCATTAGCGATCTGATGCGCTTAAAAGTTACCCATGTAAACCGGTAGTCAATTCGTACAGCAGGTACCCTATTGCACAGGGATCTCGTGTACGACTGGCCCCTGCTCGCTCATAGCCGAAAAACGATAGAATTTTGCAGCTTCACCGAAGTGACGAAACTTCTGCCTAGCTAAATGAAGCAACTTCTCATCGCAAGTCGAAATTATGAATTGTCGCGCTTCGATGCCAGATTCCAGCAGCCCGACGATTAAGTCGAGAAGAGCATATGTATTAAGGTCGTCAAAGTGGGTGACAGGATCATCCAAAAAGATTGGTGAAAAGGCAGACCAAGTTTGTGAGCTGCTGGCAGTCAAGAATAGACCCAACAGGAGTGTTTGTTGCTGAGATTGGCTGAAGTAGTCAGTCGGGCGAAGCGACTCGCCGTTTCGTTTAACGTGAACACTAATCGTTCCATCTCGACTATGAATCTCGACATCATCAAATCCATAAACCGACCGAAGTCGACGCTGAATCACCGATGTCCTAGGTCCATATTCATCTGTAAACTGTGAGGTAGCCTTGTTTTGCTGTGATGAAAGCAAGCGAGAAAGTCGAGAAAAATACGCGAGCCAAGGTTCATGTATTTTGCTCTTCTGCTTCGCTACAGCGACTGCTTGCTCTTTCTCTTTCAGATTACTCTGCAACTGCATGAGAGCCGCAGCGGTTGTCGCAGTATCAACTGCTAGTTCGAGGTTTAATACCGTATCGCGAAGCGCGAACAATTGTGCCTGCGCCTGTGCTTCTTTGGCGACCATCTCTAGCAACTCATCTTCGCTAGTATCTGGTGGAAGCTTGAGTTCGCTAAGGCCTGCAATACTTTGACTGATTGCTTGTTGGCGGCTGGACACTTGAGTTCGGAAGCTAGCTATTTCGCTCTTAAGTGTATTATTCTCATGCCGTATCAAGCTCAGTTCATTTTTCTTTTGCGCAGCTTCTGCTTGTGCTTCGCCAGATTGTTTTTTGTAAGCGAGGAGATGCGCCTCATTTTGACGCTGCAGTTCCTCAAGCTGCTCGCTTGAGACATCAAGCGAAATTTGAGCCTGACGCTTGTCATTCCGAAATTGACCAATTTCGTATTGCATACGCTCAAGCGCGGCCTTGAGGTTGGCGACTTCAACATCCTGCGTCATCGCCAGAGCCCGCGCCATTTCCAGTGCCTGTTCAGCACTATTCAATTCGGCTTCGGCAATCGCGCCTTGTTGCCGAAGCTCAGCGACATCTTGCTCCGCCTGCTGCAAGCGAACAAGCAATTGCTCAGCCGGCGTAGGTGTGGATGCCGTGAGAATGACACCTTGAACAGTCGCGTCATGGACGAATTGTCTGATCTCGTTCTTCAGTCGCGCCTGCTCTTCTTTAAGTTCATTAAGCTTCGAGATCGCTTCTTGTTGCCCCTGCAATGTATTCTCAAGTTTTTCGTTAATCTCGCCCAAATGCTGTCGAATACTGGATAGCTGAGTTCTTGCGCCGCTAGTGGAATCGCCAGCTACGTGCGATTGGATACGCCGTACCAGTTCTTCTGTTGAACCATGGTCTTCACCACACAAAGGGCAGGTACTGCTGCTTACATGACGCTGCAACTGAGACAATAGATTTTTAAGTTCGGACTGCCCCCTTTCGGATTCCGCAATTGCCCGTTCAGTTCTTTCAACCTCGCCTGTTATAGCAGCAAGCTGTTCTCTGAATTCGCGCTCTTCCACCCTTTTGGTTTCCAAAGTCGATACTAGCGTTGGTTCAGATTCACCGATAGCCTTCAATCGCTCAGTGTTGACTTCCCAGGCTGAGACAACAGCACTCAGATTTTGTAGTGAATGGATCTGTGCAAGGCGAGCGTTTGCTCGTTCAGCGCTGCTTACGGAGTTCATCTTAGCGATCCGCAAGGCCTCAGCCGCGCTTTGTGCGTCTATATTTAGCTGTGAGAGAGACAACGTTGCTTGTCGTAAATTCTCGACCAAAATGCGCTCCTCGTCGAGGCATCTTGCGTACACCGGTTTGGTTGAAAATGCCCACTCATAAAGAGCAACGCGCATCACGCTTTCATTCGCCTTAGTATTCGCCTCAGCAAGGTGTTGCTCAGCTAGATGAAGTTTCGCTTCGGTTTCTGTGCGTTTAACCTCGGCTGCGTTAAGCAGCAGTTCACGTTGTGCGACTTGCTCCTGAAACGAAGTAAGTTCAGGCCGCAAGCGCGATAGCGTGGCCACCTCTTTGGCGAGATTAGAAAGCCGGTTGCGACGACTATCACTATTTGCATGCCTTGCTTCAAGGGCTGCGCGCCACCCTCGTAGAGTTGAGACATCGTGACCATCTGACTGGTCAGCTATGTCAATGCCAGTCTCTTTAACCTTGGACTTCAACGCTGCGATTTCAGAATCAAGAGCTTCTACGTTGGCATGTGCCTTTGAAGTTCTTCCCAATCGATCAAGTTCCTCGCTATCCAGTGAAATTTGATCTGAAAGTCGAAGAATCTCTCTTTGCGCACTCGACAATGCAGCCTGTATTACCTTTTCAACCTCCTCTGACTTGTTCAACGCGCTGAAATAGTCCTCAAATGCAAGCATTCGAGAAACAATCTCGGCAGGAAGTTGGCAATGCGACTGAAAATCCTTGGTCAGCTCCTGCTGTTCTTGGCTAAACAAGTGTGTTGCCCTGAATAGGCTCACAAGATTTTCCACGCGATCCGCGACTGGGATATCGCCACCCGTCAACTGTTTAAGAACTGTCTTGCGGTCGGTGGCAATCTCATCAAGTAGAGCCTGCTTCGGATCCCTCACACTTCGCTTAATCGTCCGGATCTCCCCTCCAACCGCAAACGAGATAGATACGACACTTTCTTCCTCGCCGCTGTCTAGATGCTGCGCGGCCTTGGCAAACTGGAGAGCATTTGACGTGTTGAGACGTCCGATTCCCCCAGTTACCCCGAAATCAATGGCATCAAAGAACGATGTCTTGCCAAAGCCATTCGGACCATAGAGAACGGTAACTGCGCTTCCTAAATCGAAAGTCTGTCGCTTGCGGTACGCTCGAAAGTTCTCAATTGTCACCGAGGACAGCCGAACTGGATCTATGGCTCGTTCAGGCTGCTCAGTCTGAAAGTGGGTGCCTAGCGAAGGCTCACCAGGCTCACCAAACTTTCCATTGATGCAGTCCTCAACTATTCCTTCTGGGCTGCGCTCTCGCTGGACAACGATGAACCTTGCCAGTCCTGTGGGCACGTTGCACTGCCGGAGAAATGTCTGCGCTGATGGTGGCCGTAAGGAACGTCCATCGAGTTGTGCCAGAGGCAGAAATGGAAGACGCGCCAAAGAGGCTCCCACTTCAGGGCCAAGTGGTACAACAAACTTGCGGCAAAAGTAAACGTCCGTTTCGATTTTGGAGCAAAACAGGTTTAGATCAGGGAAGTCAGGGCTTAGGCAATATACAAATGCGATGTCCAGTGTGTCCCATTCTCCACCCTGTGCTGCATAGAGGTTCTTGAAGCCCGTATAAAGAACCTTATAGCTTTCAGTTACATCAACGCTTGCAAAGGCAAACGCTGCCAAGACATGCTTCATTTGAAGAAGCAAGAGTGGCTCATAGTCGTCATGCGCGACTACAAAACTAATCTTTGCATCAGGCAGGGCCTCATGCAAATAGTTATGGATGCCGACAGAAGACGGACCAAGATCAGGCTGTAAGTGCGGCATTGATCGCTCCGTTTGCGTCCGCTTGAGTGGCAGATTGTCGAAAGATATTGAGCAGCGTGCAATAACCCAGATGCAGTGTTCCACTTGCTGGGTCAGTGATGTTTCGATCTTCTCCCAATAGTGGCTGTTCTACTTCAAGGAAACTACCGGACAACCTTTTGCTCCATGGGTTGTTGTCACGATCTCTTAAGACGAGCAGTGTCCGACGCCTAGTCATGGGTAGATACTGCTTCGAATGTTCAACGCAGCGCTCATGAGATGATCCCAGAATAGCCAGAAGGTAGATTCCTTCTCCATTTAGAGTGATGGTTGCGTGGGCAGAATCTGTCGCCACCGTGGGCGAAGTCAATCCAATGTCGAAGATGTCGAGTGTGTGCACAAGATGCTCCAACGCTTGAGTCTCATGGTTAGCCCATTTATCTGCGTTACTATCTTTTTGTGTCTCTGAAGATGCAAGTAGTACCGCATTCTGAACAGACTGCGGTGCAATGGCGCGTAGCGCAGCTAGCGTTACATTATGCACAGTACCCGCTGATTGTGATAGCTGCGCTTGCGGGTAAAAGACATTCAAACTCTGGATATTGTCCAGTTCATCATTCAGCCACTTAATGCATGCCGGAACAGGATCGGATGGCGCCCGAGGATCATGGCATCCTCCCAGTGGAAAAACGAAAGGTTTTTGAAGAGCTATTGTCCTTCCAGCAGGGCCTGCGCTGAGAGAGCCTGGGTTCACCTGAAAGAACGAATGAACGCATGCACCACGTTCACGAAAGAGTACATCTCGGCATGCATCAAGCAGTGTATTTGAGCGGTATCGTACGCCACCATTCGAAAACGTTGGGTGACAATCGGTTTTTGCAATTAATGTCTGCGGCGCAAACAAGAGAGCGGTGTTTCCATAATCATCCGCACGGCCAGGCGCAGATTTTCCTGCGCTATTCGCAAAGACCAAGCAAGCCCGATCTCGACGCACACTGGGCATGTTGGTTTGATTAAAGAACTCGTTAACTTCGGTAAGGAAGGTTGCGTGAGATGGCTTCGGATTGCACTGAATAACAAAGAACCACGAAAGTGGTAGCTCGGCCTGTGAGTTATTTGCTTGCTGCTCAATATCCGACAGAACCCATCGCCATATTTTCTGATTATTGACTGACGCGATCCAATCGAAGCAAATGAGCGAGCTAAAACGAAAGCTTGTTCCGCTCTCCAAAGTTCCTTTGAACATGAATACTGATGCGCCGCAAAACATGCTTTGATAAGCGATATTCTGTTCAGGCCCAGCGGGAGCAAGTTTAGGTTGAAGCCAGCGGTTAACGCACCCGTTATCATCTTTCACCCAAGTGATACAGCAGTTAACCCACTCGCTTTGCGCGATGCGGTTTAAGTTGTTGTGGGCGGTATCTAAGTGTGTCCCATCCTCTCCGGCGAGGGTAGAAAATTCTGATTTTATTAGCGCGTCTATTCCACCAATTACAATAGTGCCTGTTGGCCAATCGGCCTGTGCAAGGGCATTATCAATTAGTGCGATTCCATCAAGACCAGGGATGCTGTACTCCGGAAACACGGTGAAGTGAGTCTTTGGCGCGCCATGCTTTACTGCGCGAGCCACTTCCAGAGTGTCGCGAATCATCTGAATTTGTTGTTGCTTACTTTGCTCGGTACAACGGTACGGCTCAATATTTGTGAGCGTAAGAAACGGCTGGGCTATGACCATACCTACACCACCGGATGGGAGTATCACTGCCAAATCCACTGATTCGATATGCACCATGCGAGCGCGCCTTTTTCATAAGCTTTATACGATAGCATATCAATCCCTTGCTTGGGATGCTATTAAGAGCAGCGGCATCCAGGCTGGAGTAAAATTCGTCGCACACATAATCACATCGCCGCCCCTGCAAATGACACGCGCCGATCTTTGGGGTGAGAGTCATTCTTAACGCCTTGCCCAATGCCCTATCTAAAGGGAGACCGTATAGAAATTCGCGGCTTCGGGAGCTTCGCTCTCAATGACAGGCCGGCAAGGAGATCAAATCACGAGTGTGATTACAAATGATGCCGAATCCGTTGGAATTGGTCACTGAAAACCGCACATGGAAACCTGCCCTGCAACCTCGCAACTTGGCCACACCATGACCGCTAGACGTTTAATTTCCAAAAACCTTTGCCGCCTTCCCCAAATCCATCCCCTCGCTCTGCGGCGTGCCATTTCGGCATAGGTTCAATTCGTAATTCAGCGCAAAGTCCGTTCTACCACCCTCCTTCGTCGGCACGTTCGGTTGCACCAGTTTTACTGCGAGGCGGCTGCACCCTTCCTGCTTGAATTTCTTGATCGTTGATACCTCTGCGCTGACCGGATCGGATGCGCCGGTTGCTGCGTGAATTGCATCGGCTTCTTTACCCGTCACAATCCCTTTGGCTTTGCCGTCTGGCGCATCCAATGCCTGCATGAGCAACGCCCTCACGCTGATGCCTTCCGCTGCACTTGCCGTGGTTGCCACAAGAGCAAGTGCGGCGATGGCGACAAAATATCTCGATGCGATCATTGCCTACCTCGCGTGTAGTAATTGTTCAGCTTACGCTGCATGGTGGCGGTGCTGTCGGTGTTGATGGTGGTGGCGCTCGGCATTCGCACGTTCTCCATAATCTCGTTGGTGAATTCGGTCAGGTCGATCAGCGAAAAATCCAGACTGGCGAATTCGGTTGGCGTGAAGCCGGTGCAGTCCGAAACGGGCTTTCCTATTTGCGCCCCGCCCGATGTGTTGATAATCCTGGCCAAACGTGAATTGAAGCAGCAATAGCTTTCTGTCGTCTGCAAACAGACACCGATAATCGGGATCTCCATCGAGCAATAGCTTCCGGTGAAGCGGCACAGGTTCTGGCCTTTTTTCATGGCGAGCATTTTTTCTGGCTGCTCGCACGACAGGAGTTCTTGAAGGATCATCAGCCCCACCTGGATCGCGAGCGAGGTGGGGTCGAAGGAAAAGCTGAACCCGCCAAATGAACCCAGCGCCCCCGGCACGGCTCCCCATGTTGCGGTAAAGCCGTAAAGAGAAAATGATGGGCTGAATGGCAGCGACGAGCCACCGGCGAGCGATCCGATCGGGGTGGAGGCAAGCGCCGAGTCCAGCCCGCGCACGATGTGGAAATTGTCGTACAGCGTGTCATACATGTAGCTGCTGCCGTATTTCAACGTCTGCCCACCGGCGCTAATGGCATACCCCATGATAGAGGCATTGTTTAATGCCGCACCTCCGCCACTCGCCTCGCAGCAGTTGACCAGACCAAACAGTGATTTTTTACAACTGCCGCCCTGCCCTCCAAATATGCGCAGGCTCGCGGCATCCATGTAGTTCCCGGCCTGGCGCATGGCTTCCATCATGGCGGCTGTTTGCGCGAAATCCGCGTCCGGCACATGACCGGTATTGAAACAGTTGCCGCCGGTGCAGTATGTATTGCTGCCGCAATCTTCGACGGTGGAAGACGACCCCGGCGCGCTTTGACAGCGATAGGTTTTTTCGGTGAGACTGCACTGGCCATTGAATGCTGTTTTAAGGCATTGCGACGAGCTGAGCGTGCATCCTCTTGCCTGCAATGCGCCGCAGTCCGATTGCAACGATCCAAGACACGAATAGTCATCTTGCCAGCTCCAGCAGTCTTTATACACGGTCAATCCGTTAACGAGGCGGGTTGCCGCTGGCTCAACGCAAGTGTGCGACGCAATAGCGCAGCTCGGGTTGTCCGTGTACGTTTGACACTGGGTGTTATCCAAGCTGTCGGTCACGATGGTATAGCTATCGCCCACCCTTATCGTGTTCGGCGGCGTGGATAACGCCGGGTTGCCACACCGCCATGTGTTATCCCATTGCATGCAGCCGGTGCCAAACGTGGTGTCGGTAACGGCACATGTCGAGTTGGTTTGCCAGCACCCCGGAATTTGCCTGAAGGCGGCGCAGTAATCGACCGCGTTGGGTTTGATGCAGGTATAGCTGTCCTGGTATTCCCAGCAACCGCCGACCTCGGCCAGCAACACCGTGACGCCGGAAATAATTTTGCTGGCCGTGGTATCGACGCAGGTGGAACTCGCCAGCAGACAATCAGCGGCCATTGCCCGACCGCAGAGCAGCATGGCAAAAAAGATCACTAACGCGAGCGCCCTCATCACTGCGCCCGCTGCTGCAAGGTGACGCACTCGTTGGAGGTCCAGTTGCTTACCGTCTTGGACATCGGCAGTTGCAGCGGTGCGCCCGTACCGGTTCCACCGGAAGAGCTGCATCCCGAACTCACATTGCGCATCGTCGGCGTACAGGTGGTCGCGCCACAATTCACGCTGAAATAGACGTAGAGGTTGCAACCGAAGCCTAGGTTGCTGACGTAGTAGTCGGTGACCGACTGGCCGGGCGCGACCGCCACCGGAAAGCGGCCATAGCTGCCATTCCACGGATAGCCGATGGTGTTGTAGTCGAAGCGGTTTACGCCATCGTAGGAACGGTAGGGTTCGACCTCATACGAGCGACCGTTGCTGCCGCAAAAAACATTCATCGCCATATACGGATCGAGGCACCTGGCGCAATCAACATAAGCCACCCGCCCAAGCCATGCGCCCGGCGTGCATTGGCCAAATCCAATAGTGACAGTTGAACCTCGCCGACAGCTCAGGGTTTCGTAGCTTTTTGCTGTCTGGCTGCATTGGTAGTTGGAATCGGCATCCACCACAATCGTGCGCCCGACCGTACATATATGACTGATCGCATTCAGGTACTCGTTGCAGACTTCGGTGGTGTAGGTTGGCGGCGTGGTGATGGTTTGAGTCGTGCATCCGGTAAACGCCCCGATTGCGGACGGGCTGGCATACCCCAATGAGTTTGCCGCCAGCGTTGCGGGATTGGCTTCTATGCTTCTCGATCTCGCGACATTCGGATCGCCGGGGGTGAGGGTGAACTGCGACCGGATTGTCGGGTTGCGCACCATGTAATTGATGGCGTCGCAGTTTTGCTGGAGGAAGGCGTTGGGATCTACCGGGCCGGTCTGACAGGCAGTCACCTTCCCCGCCCCCGGCGTAATCGTGTCTCCGCCGCCATTCATGAAATAGCTCGCTTCTGGCGCGGTGCCGCTGTAATTGTAGTAGATCGGATTGAAGCTGTTGACCGTCGTCGCTATCGTGCCGTTGGTGATGCTGGCCGAAGCACCGGATGCGGCGCTTTGCGCGGCGGCCTGACCGTCGATGAACGCCTGTTCCATGGGGGTCACGGCGTGTGACAGCAGCGGGATTGCGCCCCCCAGATACAGCAGCGTGTGGCACAAGAGCAGGGCAAATTTTCTGCACCCGGTTCTCATTGCTGCCCCTCTTTGATCTTGTCTCCAAACAGGCGCGCGCTCGCCGCCCATTGCGGTGACATGCGCTCGATGTATTCCAGCGCGTAGTCCTGACTGACATCGCCGGTGACCTTCACGTAGCGATCCGGCTGGGCGCAGCCGCTGTCCAGCTGGTTTCCCGCATCGGATTGAGCGAGCACCAGCGCGGGCACCTGATCCACCTTGAACTGAGTAAACGCTGGCGGATGGATAACCGCTTCGACACGATGTTTGCCCAGAAGCGCGCCGATGCGCGCCGCCATGTCGGTCATCTTGTCGCCATCGAAGCCACGGAAAATCAGCCGCGCACCGGTTGTTTCCGACTGTTCCACAATGCGCCGCAGACTTTCTTGCGGCATCGAGAACGACACGAAGATCATCATCTCGGGTGTGGCCGGTTTTGCTTGTATGGGCTGCTGGCGGAATTGCTTGGCCAGTTCTGCCGGGTTTGCGGTGGAGGTCGCCGGTCGAGGCAATGCGCTCAAATCAGGTGCCGGGGCGCGGTACTGTTCAACCACGCGCTCGTCAATTTCACCGAGAATCCGGTTTGATCTTTCCAGTTCCGTTTCCGCGCTGGCTTGCTGCACCAGCAAAACAAGCGCACAGGCCAATGTGATGCGCGACGCGACGTTCACCATCAGAATGCTCCCTGGCAACAGTTGCGCTTGCGGAAGATCATGTAGGCAAAGTCTTCGCCAGCGCCCGGTATTTCCTTGCCCGCTCCCCAAAGGACTGTTGTGCGGCCCAGCGGCTGGCAACACTTGCCATTGATCTTGTCTTGCGCTACCGGAAAGTGCATCTGGTATTTGTAGTTGGTCTTGTCCATGAGCAGTTGCGGGTAATATCCGCACATGCCGGAACTCCCCGATGCGGCCCACATCAGCCCTTCGCGATGCATCTTGGCAATGATGCGCGACACCAGCAGGCTCGATGCCTGCACGCCCCCGATATGCGAGGCGACATGCCCGTTCAACGGGTACATCGAACCCTGACAACCGGCGCACCAGAACAGCGTGTT
>OESW01000142.1_pt1 | contig 31866 bp, 25 predicted proteins | sample 1534831 | NCBI WGS metagenome assembly OESW01 (sample SAMEA104161952, study PRJEB21768) | metagenome | isolation source: underground water
ACGCAGTCGCATTGCGCCAGGCGTTGCGGCGTGAACAGGGTATCGGCAGGCAGCGGCGCACTGACATTCATTCCTTCCGCGCGCAGTTTGTCCAGCACCGGGATCATGATGTCAATTTCTTCGCGCCCCAGATAGCCGCCTTCACCCGCATGGGGGTTCAAGCCCGCCACCAGTATGCGCGGCTTGGCGATGCCGAAGCGCCGCTTGAGGTCGCGCTGAATAATGCGCAACACGCTTTCCAGCAACCCGGCAGAAATCGCGTCAGGCACCATACGCAGAGCCAGATGGGTGGTGGCCAGCGCCACCCGCAAGCCGCCGCCCGCAAGCATCATCACTACCTGTGCGGTATGCGTCTGCCCGGCAAGGAATTCGGTATGCCCGGTGAAAGAAATGCCTGCGTCATTGATGATGCCCTTATGCACCGGTGCAGTAACCATGCCGCCGAATTCGCCCGCTTGGCAGCCTTGTACTGCGCGGGTCAGCAGATCGAGAACATAAGGGCTGTTGGCGGGATTCAACTTTCCGGCCTGCACAGCTTGCGCCAACGGGATATGCAGCACATGCAGATGGCCGGGTGAAAAAAGAGAAATTTGTTGCGCATCATAATCGTGCAATTGCACGTCCAGTCCGAGCAGCGCGGCGCGCTGTTGCAGCAAGGTCTTATCAGCCAGAACCACCAGCATCTGCTTATGGGCCAGCGCCTGCTCATGCACGTGTTGCGCCAGTTGCAAACACAGATCGGGACCGATACCGGCTGGTTCGCCGGAGGTAACTGCCAATACCGGGATGGGGCGTGCCATCAGGCGGTTAGTTGTTCTTGCCGTCGAGGCGGTACTCGACGTATGCACGGTCGCGCAGTTGGCGCAGCCAATCCTGATAAGCCTCGTCGGATTTGAAGGTGCGTATCGCCATGCGCGCCTGCTGCTTTTTCTGCTCCACGCTCACGTCAGCGTTGCGGTGTTCCAGCACCTGAATCAGATGCGAGCCGAAGCCGGATTGCACCGCCCCGCTTATCTGCCCGTCCTGTAAGGCGTTCATCGCATCCTCGAATTCAGGCACGGTGTCGCCCGGCGAAATCCAGCCCAGATCGCCGCCCTGTGCGGCGCTGCCGTCCTCTGAATAACGTTTGGCCTGTTCGGCAAAATCTGCGCCCGTTTCTATGCGCAGCTTGATTTCCAGCAAGCGATTTTTGGCCTCGTTCTCCGGCACCAACTCGCTGGTCTTGATCAGGATGTGGCGCGCATGTGTCTGCGTAATCACCTGCGGAATGCCCTTGCTGCGCCGTTCAACCAGTTTGAGGATGTGGAAACCGTTCGGGCTGCGCAGTATCGGGCTGATTTCGCCGTGATGCATCTTTTGCAGCGCATCCAGGAACAGGGCAGGAACGCGGTCAGCCGGACGCCAACCCAGGTTGCCGCCTTGCAGGGCGTCCTTGGCATCGGAAAACCCCGCCGCTATTTGCGCAAATTCCGCGCCGCCTCGCAACTGCTCCAGTGCCTGCTCGGCACGCTGGTGACTGGCCTGTATCTTGTCGGCGCTGGCCTGTTCCGGCACCAGCACCAGGATGTGCGCCAACTGGTACTCCTCACCCTTGTCCGGTTGCCTGGCCTGGGTAGTGAGGTAGTTTTCAATCTCGCTGTCGCTGATCATCAGCTTGCTGTCCACCTCGCGCTCGCGCAGGCGGGTGGCGATGATCTCGCTGCGGATTTCTTCGCGGAATTTTTTGAAGTCCACGCCATCCTGTTCCAGTTTGGCGCGGAACTCTGCCAGCGAGGGAAATTTGTTCTCCTGCGCGATACGTTGCAACGTCTTGTCCAGTTGCGTGTCATCCACGCGCACACCAGTTTCCTTGGCGAATTGCGTTTGCAGCATGTCGGTGATCATGCGTTCAAGCATCTGCTTTTCCAGCGCTTCCAATGGGGGTAACGGCGTGCCTTGTTTTTGTAACTGACGCACCACGATGCCTAGACGGTCATCGAGTTCGTGGCGGGTGATCACATCATCGTTTACCACCGCGACGATCTGGTCAATCGGTGTGACCTGTTTTTGCGGCCCCGGTTTTTTTTGCAGGTCGGCGGCATGGGCGGTTACCGAACAGGCCAGCCACAGCAGGAGTGCCTGCATCATCTTGTTACGCAACATATCTGGCTCTTTCAAAATTAGCGCAAACCTTGCATCGGCTTGTCACGGGGAGTTTCGTTTGATTTGGCATACCCCGGAATGCTCTGGCGCAGCAAAGACAATGGATCCGGGCCAACCATTATCAGATCATTCAGCTCGAGCTGCACAAAGAAACCTGTGGCAACCTGTTGTATCGCCGTAGCAAAACGCTGTGCCACCAGGCGCACCGTCCAACATTTTTCATTATACTCAAGCCCGGTCAACGCCTCCAGAATACGGCTGTCCTGCAGGGAATAGTTCCAGCGTGCCACCGCGTGCCAGCGCCCTGACAGAGGCCACTGCGTGGATAGATCCACCTGCCTGAGGCTGTTACGCGTAAAGCGGTAGCCCAGATTGAGCACCTTGCCGCTTTCCGGCTGGTAACGCGCCGCCGCGTTGAATTTCTCGCTGTGTGTTTGGTTGGGATTGTACTGGAAGATGCTGTCCAACGACCACGCTCGCGTTACCCGGCCGGAAACCGCGAGCAAAATATCCGATTTGTTGTTTGTATCCGTAGGCGCGACCAAGTTGACCTGCGGTGTACTCGCACTGAAGCGCTGGCCGATGGCCACACGTATCCGTTCCGCACCGCTGTCCGGCTCAAGCAGGCGCGAGGTGAGCGCCAGTGTCACCTGATTGGCGTCACCGATGCGGTCGCTGCCAAAAAAACGGTTTTCGGTGAACATCTGTGCAAAACTGAAATCGGCCTGCGCCGAATCGAAATTTGGCAGCATGTTCTGGTCGCGGTAGGGGATGTAAACGTAATACGCGCGCGGCTCCAGTGTCTGCTCGAAATTCTGCCCGGCCAGGCTCCAGTCGCGTTCCAATGTTATGCCGCTATCCAAGCTGAAAAGCGGCACGGTGCGTGTCGTATTGGGCAACGCTCCTGAATTGTTTGCACCCATCGTGTAATAGGTATTGTGCAGCCCGAACTTTGGGGTCAGGTAAAACGCGGGCTCGGCAATCAGTGGATAGCTCACGCTGGGGTACAGCACCAGACGCCGCCCGTTGACTAAAGTAGGATGGCGAAAATCCACGAACTCCCCGGCGAGTGCCACATTCGCCTTGGAAAATGTGCGTTGCGCGCCCGCACTGATTTGCGGCAACCGGTGGTACGGCTCCACCACCGGTGCAGCCGGATCCTGCAAGGTCTGAAAGCTTTGCGCCCGCACTGCGGTATTCCACCAGCCGCCACCATAAGACAGTACGCCTTCGCGCACCAGGTTGGTCTGCGAGGTGCCGCTCACCGCATCGGACAAGTCACGGAAATAGGCATCATCGGAGACCTCGTTGAGGTTGATTGAACCGCTCAGTCCATGGCCAAAGTTTTGCGCATGAGTTAAAGCCAGCCGCGAACGGGTACGGTTGGCGAGGCGGTCGCCGGGCAACACATCCAGATGCGCTTCACCGGAGTAAGCTGGCTCCATGTAACGGAGCTCATTGTTGAGCAGAAGGCCGCGCTTGGTCATTACCCGCGGCGCTAGCGTGGCATCGCGGTTGGGCGCAATATTCCAGTAATAAGGCAGCGTCAGCTCACTGCCGCCTTGCACCGTGCTGCCGAACACCGGGCCGAGAAAACCCGACTTGCGCTGGTCGCTGAGCGCGAAGTCCATCCACGGCGTATAGAGAATCGGCACACCCATGAATTCCACCCGCGCACTGTGCGCCACCCCTATCTGGCGGCTGCGGTCAATCTCCAATTCGCGCACTTTCAGCAGCCAGTCATCCTTGTCCGCCGGGCAGGTGGTATACGTGACATTGCGCAGGATGTAATTCTGCCTGCCTTTCATATACAGGGTATCGGCATCACCGCGCGCATGATTGTCGCCGAAATGGAATACCGGCTGCGTCATGACGCCAATATTAGAATCCAGATTGAGCTGGAGATGCGGGCTCCGGATCACGTTGCCGTCCTGCTCCACGCGCACCGCACCATCGGCCACTACATCCTTGCTGGACTGAAAGTACAGCATGTGATCGGCGGATATCGCCTGCCCGCGATTGCGCAACTCGGCCTCTCCGATCGCCTCGACCTGGTTACCCTTCTTGCCTTCCAGCCGTTGCGCCGAAATAAAGACTGGTGTCTCATCATAATTTTTCGGCGAACTTATGAAGGTGCGATCAAGTTTCAGCATCAGCGCATCATCCTCGGCGTAAGCCGCCGGAACAAATGAACAAAGCAGGAAAAATACGACAGGATTAAGACGAAAGCGCATGGTGCGGGGTAAATTGGTTAAGGTGCTAAAATCGCACAAATCCATGATTAAGGCAATCCGGGAACATCCATGCAACGCTTGCAACAGCTTACCGAATGGCTCCACGGCCAGTTTCCCGGTGCTTCGTTCGACCTCGCGCCGGCTTCCGCCGATGCCAGCTTTCGCCGCTACTTCCGCGCCACGTTTTCGGACGGCCAGACACGCATCGTAATGGATGCTCCGCCGCCGCATGAGAACTGCCGCCCGTTCCTGCACATTGCCAAGCTGTTCGAAGAGGCAGGCACGCATGTTCCGCATGTGTACGCACAGGAACTGGAACAAGGCTTCCTGCTGCTGTCTGATTTGGGCAACACCACTTATTTGCAAGCGTTGGCGATAGATAACGCGCAAGCGCTATATGGCGCAGCCACCGATGCGCTCATCAAAATTCAACTGGTTTCGCGCGAGAACGAATTGCCGCCATATGACGAAACGCTGCTCATGCGCGAGATGCGCCTGTTCCCGGAGTGGTACATAGCCAAACACTTGCAGGTAACGCTGGGCGATAAACAAACTGCCATGCTGGAAGCCACGTTCCAACGCATCATTCAGAACAATCTGGCACAACCGCGCGTGTACGTGCACCGCGACTATCACTCGCGCAACCTGATGTTTATCGAGTCCCCTCTCCTCAATCCTCTCCCGCATGCGGGAGAAAGAACTAACGAGAAGTGGGGTAAGCAGGCAATCCGCGAAGCGGATGCTCGCAAAAGCAATTTCCTGATTTCACCCGGCATACTGGATTTTCAGGACGCCGTGTATGGCCCCATCACCTACGACCTCGCCTCGCTGTTCAAGGACGCCTACATCCGATGGGAAGAAGCCGAAGTGCTGGACTGGCTGATCCGCTACTGGGAAAAGGCGCGCAAGGCCGGATTGCCGGTGCATGAAGATTTTTCCGGGTTCTATCGCGATTACGAATGGATGGGCGTGCAGCGCCACCTCAAAGTACTGGGCATTTTTGCGCGCCTGTATCACCGCGACGGCAAGGTCGGTTACCTGAAAGACCTGCCGCTGGTGATGGATTATTTGCGCCGCGCCTGCGAACGCTACATAGACCTCAAGCCACTGTTGCGCCTGCTGGATCAACTGGAAGCCAGAAAACCGGATGTGGGGCTTGCCTTTTGAATTCCCCTCTCCCCAACCCTCTTCCGCCTGCGTGTGTTGTTGGGGCTGTGTCAATTCCGTCCAGCCTTTGGCTGGTTACGGATTGCCTGACTTTGTTATCAGCCCCTTACAACCACGGCGTACCCCTTGCGGGTGCAGCAGGCACACCAAAGGCAGGCAACCCACTACGCAGCAAGCTGCGTGTGGAATTGACACAGGGGGCGAACGTGAAAGACGTTAACCCATGAAAGCCATGCTGCTGGCCGCCGGACGTGGCGAACGCATGCGCCCGCTTACCGACCACACGCCGAAGCCCTTGCTGCCAGCGGGCGGTAAGCCGCTCATCGTATGGCATATCGAAAAATTGGCGCGTGCCGGCATCCGCGACTTAATCATCAACCACGCACATCTTGGTGACAGGATCGAAACCGCGCTAAATGATGGTAGTCAGCTTGGAGTGCGCATCCTGTACTCACCTGAAAATCCGGCGCTGGAAACCGCCGGCGGTATTGCCAATGTTTTGTCGTTGCTTGGTGATGAACCTTTCGCGGTCATCAACAGCGATATTTACTGCGACTACGATTTCGCGCAACTGCCCAGCCACGCTGCAGCACTCAAGCAATGCGGCGATGCCGCTCATCTCGTACTGGTAGATAATCCGGAGCATCATTCCAATGGCGATTTTGGCCTGCAGAACGGCAGGGTAGTGAATGGCACACCCCGGTTAACCTTCAGTGGCATCGGCATTTACCATCCCGCGTTGTTTGCCGGCATCGCACGGGGAAGCTCCGCCCCGCTTGCCCCATTGCTGCGCGCGCAAATCGCACAGGGTAGGGTGAGCGGGGAACACTACACCGGGCGATGGATAGATGTGGGCACGCCACAACGCTTGAACGAACTCGACAACCTGTTGCGCGCAACGCACAATCGCGGTTATGCCTGATATCGCAACCTATGCCAACCGCCGCGCCCGCCTCATCAACCTGATGCGGCGCGGCATTGCCGTCATCCCCACCGCACCGGAAGTGTTGCGCAACGGTGATGCGCACTATCCTTACCGCTACGACAGTTACTTCCATTACCTCACCGGCTTTGACGAGCCAGAGGCAGTGCTGGTGCTGGTCGCAGGCCAGGGATTGCCTGCCAAAGGTTTGCCGCAAGCCATCCTGTTTTGCCGCGAAAAAAACATGGAACGCGAGATATGGGATGGGTTTCGGCGGGGGCCGGAAGTCGCACAAATTGAGTTTGGTTTCGATGCTGCCTTCCCCATCGCGCAACTCGACGACAAACTCACCGAGCTGATGTGCAACCAGCCGGCGCTGTTCCATCCGCTTGGCGCACACGCTGCATGGGACGACCGTATCCTCGCGTTGCGCACCCGTGTGCAGGCGCAGGCACGCAGCGGCGTCACTGCACCGAATGAGATTCATGATGTGCGCGCACTGCTGGACGAGATGCGCCTGATCAAGGATAGCGAAGAACTTTCCACCATGCGCCATGCCGCCGCCATCTCCACCGCCGCGCACATCCGCGCCATGCGCGCCACGCACCCCGGCAGGATGGAATATGAAATCGAGGCTGAGTTGCTGCACGAGTTTCGCCGCAACAGCTCACCAGCACCGGCCTACCCTCCCATCGTCGCGGGCGGCGCCAACGCCTGTGTGCTGCACTATGCCGGCAACAATGCGGCGCTCAAGGATGGCGACCTGCTGCTGATAGACGCGGGCTGCGAAGTGGACGGCTATGCCGCCGACATTACGCGCACCTTCCCGGTAAATGGCAAATTCAGCACCGTGCAGAAGGACGTGTATGAAGTGGTGCTGGCGGCGCAGGCCGCCGCCATAGGGGCGGTACGGCCCGGTGTGCGCTGGAACGAGCCGCATGAAGCCGCGCTGCGTGTATTGGCGCAGGGCATGATAGACCTCGGGCTATGCCGTGGCAGCCTTGATGCCGTACTGGAAAGTGAGGGCTACAAGCGCTTCTACATGCACCGCACCGGCCACTGGCTCGGCATGGACGTGCACGACGTGGGCGCCTACAAGCAGGATGACAACTGGCGCGTACTGCAACCCGGCATGACGCTAACTGTTGAACCCGGATGCTACATCCGCCCTGCCGACGACGTGCCGCAGGCATTCTGGAACATCGGTATCCGCATCGAAGATGATGTGGTCATCACCGCAGATGGCTGTGAAGTACTGACTGAAGCCGCACCGAAAACGATGGCGGCGATTGAAGAACTCATGAACCCAGATTCGTGCTAAACCCCTTTGTCATAACCAACTACTTGGCAACCATCTTTGGGTTGCTGGGGTGGCTAGTCATTTTACCAAGCTCAGGGCAGGCGTAGCAAAAGTGAATATTATTTTTCCTTAATTTGTTTCGTCGAAAAATTCTTAATGGTTTTATGGCGATCTTCTGCAATTTTGGCCTCCCATTCCCACACCGCCGATTCAGCCTTGCGCCGGTAAGAATCATTGGCAGGCGCCAGGTGCAAGTAAGCACGCATCGCACCGAGCGCTCCCGGCAAATCATTCAGCCCCTCAAGTGATTCGGCAAGGCCGTAATACGCATTGACTTGATCCTTGCGCAATGCAAGTGCGCCCTCGAAGAAATCCCGTGCGACAGCAAAGCGCCCCAAACCGATCAGCGCGAATCCCGCATTGACATGCGCCTCCGGCATATCCGGCGCCAACTCAAGTACGCGGTGGAACTCCTTGAGCGCTTGCTCATATTGCTTGTCGTTGAGCATAGTCACGCCTTGCTGGAAGCGCTGCCTGATTTCGGTTTCGGCTTTTTCCCTGGCATGCGCGGCGCGAGTTTCTTCAGGCGCGTTCGCCACCGAAGTGCGTAACCTGTCCGGCAGATATGCAATGGCGAAGCCTCCTGCGATGACCAAGCCGACCGTGAGGGCCAGCGCCCGCAGACGCGCGTCACGTGCAACCCCCCGCACTGCCGCTTTCTGCCTGCTTTGCCAGAGGCTGCGCATTATTTAGACCGCCCCTTTATGAGGCGAAGTGGAAATGAACGGCACCCCGAAAAAAGTCAGGAATGCCAAAACAAAAACGGCCACCACCATGAGGGCGCCAACCTGCGGCGATACTTTGAACGCCACGCGCACATGCAGCGAAAAAGCAAGGCAAAGCCAAGTCAGGAAAGACCAGGTCTCAAGCGGATCCCATGCCCAGTAACGACCCCACGCGTCTTGAGCCCAGATGGCGCCCACGATCAGCATAAGGGTTTCAAAAATAATGCCCATCGCCATAAAGCGGAAGGACAATTCATCGAGCCGGCCATCATCCGGCAGACGCGCAAAACGCTCGCCACCATAACGGCTTTTTCGTAACAGTATAACGCCCGAGATGCCCACCGCCACCAGCACGTTACCCAGAAACAATTTGCCGAAACCGATATGGATGAAGAGCCAGACGGTGTGGTAAGTCGCCGGCAGGTGCCCCTCATATGGGCTGGTCATCAGTAGCCAGCCCATCATCACGAACAGGATTGGCATCACCACCGCCGCCGTCGCACGGATTGCGGGAATGCGCCAATAGGCCAGCACATAAATGGCCAGGAGACTCCAGACATTGCTCATCAGAATCTCATACATCGTGATGTAAGGACCGTGCCCTAGGCGATCCCATCGTAGTGCAATGGATACCGTGTGCAGCGCCAAACCGAAGGCCAGAAATGCAAGCACTATACGTTCTGGTGCGCGTTGCAGGACAACGCCGAAAATCGCCAGTGCACCGGCCAGCACATAGAGCACCAGTGCCGCCCACAATGTTTGCAACTCAAATTCCAACGTCATGCTGATTTATTCCATGGCCGGGTCGAAAACTTGCTCCAGAAGTGCCAAGCCAAACTTGCTACCGCCAGGACGCAAGCGGCAAGCAACCAAGGCAAGGTAAAATCATAGAACACTGTATAACCCATCCAACTGCGTAATCCGTTGTACATCAGAACACCTTCCGCCAGACGCATCACCTCACCCGGTTTAAGCTCCTGCCGCTCCCCTCCCGCACGCACCACGATCTGATGCTTGGCAGGCAGCCGGAACTCGGAAGGTTTTGCCGGGTCAAGTATCACCTCGTCGAACTGGAGCATAACCCAGAGTGGCATCTTGCTGCCTGGCGGCGTCCATTCGAGCGCCTGCTTATACTCATGCAAGGGATAAGCCGGCAAATGCACCGTGCCCAATACCGGCTGCCCACCCGAGTTGGGGTGCCAAATAAATGTCGGTGCAAATCCCTTGTTATGGCTGGTGTAAAAATGATACCCCGCCAGTATAAGCGGGGTTTGGTCGCCGATCACTGCCCGCTGTATTTGCCCGCCCCGCGTTGCCCAACTCACTTGGTTGCGGGTGAAGCCCCGGCGCACCCCTTTTGCATAATCGATGGTGAACCCGTCGTTACTGAAGTGCAATGCACCCAATTGCCGTGGGTGCCAAGGACCGCTTTCCTCCTGCGTCAGTTGACCGTCGAACACTTCGCCTTCGGCCAACTCCAACTGACCCTTGAGGTAAGTGAGCCGCCCGACTGCAATCAGCAGGATAATGACGATGAGTGCCAGATGGAACACTAACAAGGCAGTCTGATGCCGGAACGCCGGGTTGATCACCACTGCCGCAGCAAGGTTAACCGCGAACGCGGTGAGCGGGCTGGCCAGCGCCCAAGTGGTGGGTGCTTCAGACAGGTAGGCAACTACGATCGCCGCTCCCAAGGCAGCGAGAATCACCAGCGTAAGCTTGAGGGAGGCGAGAAACTTCAGGATTGAAGATTGAGGACTGGGAACTAAGGACTGGGGAAAACCCTGGTCCTCAGTTCCCGATCCTGATCTTGGCTTCATGGTGGAGTGGCGCAGTTCTCGCTATTAACGGGAGGAACACCTGATGCGCTCATCCAGGCCAAGCCAAGCTGCCCGTTGCCCGGCAAGCCGGGGGAGCCGCAATCAGCCGCAGCCCATTGACCGCTGGGCTTAAAATTAATCACCTTAAGTACCGCATTCAGATAATAAGGGGCTGTGGTATAAGCCGTAGTCGTGTTGTTACGCACTTGGGTACCGGCAGGCTGCCCTGCCTCAGGACCGATGTCGTTCAGGTTCACCAACAACGCCTTGTTCTTCCAGCCGTGGGGCACGGCCACGTGGCACCAGTTGCAGACCATTCTTCCAATTTTGTTAAAATGCAGCGTGTGGCCATCTATATTGTTGGGAGCCGCCTGCTGTCCTAACCAGAAGCCAGTGCGCGCGCCCCCGCCCCCCGCGTAAGTGTTGTAATCGTGGCACTTGAAACATAGCCCCGCTGTTTGCCCGCTGCCGGTGGACGAATTCCACGCACCCTTCAAGATAAAGTTGTTGCCCGAACCGTGGGAGCCCCAGGATTTTCCGAAATCAGGGATCACCGAGGTATTCGAAGTTACATTGGAGCCATGGCAATCGTCGCAGTACATGGTCTGATTACCCACGTCGTTGCTCCATGGCAGCGTAAGCACCGAGGTGGCTGTAATGCCACCGCGGACTGCGGCAGTGCGTCCAGTGCTACCCATAACCGGATGCCAGCTGCGATAGTTGGCCTGGATACCGTTCGCATACGCGGCGGCAGCTCCAGAATCCGTTTTTGCAAAATCTCCCGTATGCGATAACGGCGCCTGGAACTCTTTCGCCTGATTGGTGTAGTAATACAGCCCATTGGTGTTTTGCGGTGTCAGCCCGATGCCACCCAGCGGCGGACGGCTAGTGGGAGCAATTGTTTCCGCAACATTATCGTCGTTATAGCCATAATCCGAATGGCATTTCAGGCAAATCTGGTACTCACGGGTGACATAGGTGGCGCTTGCCAAAGTGTTTAAATTCATCCCGGGATCGCCGCGTTTGACATCGTAGGCAAACGGCAAGTTGTTGAAGGAAGCCGACGAGTACACCGGCTCCACGCCAAACGTACCGCGCAACGCGCCCGAGGCGATATTGGTATGAGTGTAGCCAGTACTATCGGTGTGTAAATGCGTACCGGTTGCATCAGGAGTACCGGACAAGTTACCCCCATTGCCGAGGAAAGAATTGAATTTCACCACCCGGTGCGGATTATGACAATCGGTGCACTCAGCGTGTCTATTGGTAAGATTGTTTGTGCCCGCACCCAGCTGCGTGCGCTTTTCGACAAAATCTGCCCCGCATTTATTGACCGTGGTGGAGCAATCCACCCACTCATATGGAGTACCTGCAGCGGAAAAGTTGCCACCGATGTCATGCGCTTCCGAGGGGATATTCCCTTGATCGACCAAGGTGATCGGCTGATGCCTTGACAGCGCGAAATCGGACTTGATATCCGGTATGTTCGTGAGCGGTGTAATCGCGGTGTCAGCATTATTGGAATGACATTGGTAACATGTTTCCTCAATCGCCGATGCGCCGCCAGCCTTGGGTGTGGCGGTGCTGTTGGTGCCTTCTCGCACCAATCTGCGGCTACCTTGGACGGTGTGAGTGTCGTGGCAGTTGAGGCAAGCCGCCTTCCACACCGGCAAGTTGGTCGCAGCACCATCACCTACAACCGTCGGAAACTCGCGCAGGGTGGCCGCCGTATCGGTATAGGTTTGCGTGGCAACCTGATTGTTGGCATGGGCCGAATAAGCCCAGACACCGATATTGCCCTGATTCTTGTCATGGCAGGCTACGCAGCCTATGTCGTTCACGCTGCTGTAGATAGGAGTCGCTATCGATTCCTGGAAACGGTTCAGTCTCAGAAACTTCTGGTTGCCCAATGACGCATTGGTCTCTCGAATATGGGGATCGTGGCAGGCGGAGCACTGAACCTGCCCCACACCGCTTGGTCCTGTCGGCTCCAAGGGTGCCTTTGGGCTGAGGCCGGGAGTGCGAATTCCGATGATTGTACCCGAGGTAGCCGGGTATTTCTGGTTTGTGTCAAGTTCGCGCAGCTCACCATCACGGAGAGCCAGAGTGTTGGTGTAAGTCACCGAAATCGGGTGATCGTTGGTGAGATCTATTCCCAGGTTGCGCGTATAGCCGGTAGTGGTACCGCTGCCCGCCGCCATAACGCCACTGGCACCACTGGTACCGGTCATGGTGATCGTCTGTTGTCTATCCTCTGCTCCCAAGCCGTTCAACACGTTCACGTTACCAATGGCCAACGTGCCATCGTGGCAGGACAAGCAAAGTTTGGAACTGCCGCCTGGCTGGTCGAGCTGCGTACCCAATATGGCGATAGCATCCAGTGAGGAGGATGTGTAGGTCGCGTAGGTCGCATTGGAAAGCTTACGATTCCAAAGCGGCGCCACGGCCAGTGTGGCACCGTGAGGTGTATGGCAGAAGACGCAGACCTGGGTCTCGGTGGTGGCTTGGACAGTGCGGGTTGGAACGCTGCCACCGGAAGGAAGGGCGGTTCCTGCAGCTTCAGCAGACAAGTTGTGCTTGGTGCCACGAATATCCGAAATACGGCCGCCAAATGCACTACCGCTTGACAGGACGGCGCAAGCCAGAGTGAATCCCGCCAGTCGCTGCCATTTGCTCCGATTTGTATACAAGCGTGAGCTTATGCTACTGCCACTTATCACTATTTCCCCGCAGCCCCAGTATGAATCTCGCTGATTGGAACCGAACCGTTTGACAAAGTTCAAGGGCAAATGAGAGGCCACACCCTGCAGAAACGGAAACAGTTTTTTTGAGTGCCTCATTGAATTATTCATTCTGCATCTCCGCCCAAAAATTTGAACAGTTCCACGCGTCCGTTGAACATATCGGCCACGAAAATCCGGTTATGCGCATCAATCCACACACCGGACGGAAGATAGAAACTACCGACCTTATTCCCCGTTCCACCAATAGGCATCAGGAATTGGCCGCTATTATTAAACACCAGCAGGTGATCGTAATACGACTCGATAATGTAAACATTACCCTCATTGTCCACAGCCACACCTTTGGGGCGCACCAAGTTGCCCACATTCATCCCACGCTCACCAATGATCCGCTTTAACTTGCCGGTTTCAGCCTCAATCACCTGCACGCGCGCATTCATTGTGTCGGTTATGTAAAGTTCGCCGTTTGCAAGCGCAAGATAGGTTGGGAAATTGAATTCCCCTGGCTTTTCGCCACGCTGACCCAGCGTGCGCAGTAACCGGCCATCTGCATCAAACACCTTGATGTCGTGGTCATGAGTGTCAACGACATAGAGTTGTTGTGTTGCAGCATCGAATGCTACACCGACAGGGCGGCGCAGTTCGCCCCTACCGATGACACCGATGCCCTCCCCCTTCCGGTTGAGCCGCGCCACGATACCCAAGTCAGAGTCGGCAACATAGACCTCGCCCGCCGTGCCGAGCGCTATACCCGCTGGTGCAACAAAATGTGTGGCTGCTGCCGCACTCTCCCATTCAATAAGACGGCCTTCCTGCGGATCAAAGACAAACACCACCTGGCGGCTGGTGTCAGTAACAAAAATCCGCCCATCTTCATCCACCACCCCAGATTGAGGTCGCTGCAATATTACCGGCGAGGGCTCAAAGTCAAACAGACCGACAAGCCATTGAAAGAAAGCGCTAGATCCTGTTTTTTTCTCCTGTGGTGCGCGGAAATTTTCCTCGCCAGTGAGCTCACCGGCATAAACATAACGTGGCATCTCAGCATCACCCATTGAAGGCCATGTCAGACGATTAGTTTCGGTTGATGTGATGCCAAAATTAAGTACACCACGCTCCGTACTCGTGGCACAACCAGCCACCAAGGCAGCAACCAGCGCCATGCTCAACCATTGAGTTAGATGCACCACAAAATCGCTACGGGCTTTCATTGTTACCCTCCAGCAAGCCTGCCGCAAAAAAATTCCCCTGCGCTATCAACATGTCCGTACCACAAAAGCTATTATTATTTATTAACATCATGTTACAGATTGTCGGATACCAAAACTGCCAGTACGCTGATTTCAGTAACACGCAACATTCGTGCCTCATGCTGACTAACAACTCATCGCGCGGAAAACCATTGGGCGTGCAGTTGTAGCCGACGACGAGTATGTTTCCGAGGCGGTACCAGCGAAACTTGGCACACCGAAGGCCATCAAGAAAAACAGATACCGTGCCACACTTGACCTAATGACGTCGCTTCTGGATATCACCGATCCCGGCTGGTCCGGCAGTCTCCTGAGTGCCGTAAAAGCCGCCTTCGAGTCCGGGCAAACCCGAGTGGCACCGATAACAAAACTCCGGGCTCCAGGCAATTACGCTGTTGTGGCACATACCGCAGAACTTCCCATCAATGATGTCAGCCATGGTAATATCGTTGCTGCCGGCTCGCATTTTGAAACCATTTTCATTATGGCACACATTGCAAGTAAAGCGCAGGCGATGAAACCAGTGCGGGAAGACCACGGGTCGCATCCCTGTCTTTTCTGCCAGCTTGTTGAGCACCACGTCGCCATACTCTCCCTGCGCCGATGGCATTGCCAGTGCCATGCCGACCGCCAGCACGATCAACCATTGTTTAGCGAGCAATTTCAATCTCGTTCTCCCACAGTCATGGTCGCGCCTTCCCTCGGCTCTTACTTCGGCGGCGCGTCATAACTTTCAGACTGACGGCTAACGCTGTGGCAAAATGCACACTGGGTAAGAGGAAATGCCACAGAGCCGTGGCAAAGTCCGCACTGCTCACCCTGTAGCATCATGTACATACTGAGTTTGTTTGCACCAATCTGGGATTTAAACAAGTGCTCGTGGCAGTTATTACAAGCAAGCCACTGTGTGTGTATCCGGTGTGGAAAACGCACAATGGGCATGCCCCCGCGCAGGTCCATTAATATATCCATGTCGAGAACCTGCACCTTGGTTGCAGAAGGGGTTATGGCACGGCGCGGATTAATCGCGCCGCGATCCAACGCTTTTGCCCAAAGCACCCGGTTGCCAGATTCATTCACCGGAAGCTGAGAGAGCTCTTTACCCGGTTCTTGCAATTGCCTGATAGCCGATCCAGTTGGATCATGCACCCCATCCTTGGCCAGTGGCACCCAGTTCCCCTCTGGCTGACCCAATGGCAACTCAGCCTTGTCATCCTTCAGCGGCTGCCCTGCAGCTTGCCATGGCGCACTGATCAAAAATAACATGAGAGCTACACGACCAACCGCTCTGAGAGTACTGGAACATCTGCCAGTACAACGCTTCGTTATTTCTGCAATCATGTGCGTGTACTGCGCCAACATGGTGTTGAAAACCGTAGCGAATGGCGATCAAGCAAGGCGGAAATCGGCGAAAAAGTTGCCGCTCTGGCACGGTGGGGTGGAACCCCCTGATGCTGGAAGAGTGGCTTGCATGCGCTCTCGCAGCGGGAGGATGGCAGCAAGGCTGCCGGGCACCCACCAGCGCACTCCCTGCGGGTGCAATCGGCTGGCTTCGCCAGTGCGGAAAGGTCACTGCCTGCGCCAAGACCGCCTAAAGGGCGAGTGTCTGGCGGCGGTGCAAACTCCGTCCAGCCTTCGGCTGGAAACGGATTTGCCTGCCTTGTGCGACCCTTTACGGGGGTTAGCAGCGGGGTACCCAGGCTCCCTCTTGCGGGGAGTAACGTGTCGCGGATGCGGTTTACACGTAGTTTATCGCTACGCGACCCCGCATTTTTAGTTGGTTTCCAACACAGCATCATCGCCCCGCAGTAATTTCTCAACACCCTGTTAAGGGCGCACCCATAAGTAGCATGCTCCGCCACATAGCTCAGATTATCAGGAAATGCCGCCCAACCTGCATTTTGGCTGCAACCAGACACACAAACATCCTATGACCTGAAAATATTCACGCTGCTACTGCTCCGCTTTCGGTTCCTGCGACACGACAAGCCCCGCAGCAGTAAGCGCAAGTTGTAGATAACCGGTGCCCGTATGGATACTTGACAGTGCCCGGCTGTAGTCCTGCTTCCCTGCATACTCACGCGCCTGTTCGATCGCCACACGGTTACGCTCAACCAAGCCCTCGACATTTTTTTTCGCTTCGTCGGTCGGCTTTAGCTGGGCGATAGCCACCGGGATTAATTCCAGATAGCTGCGATTGCGATCAAGCTCATATGCATACTCTTCAGCTGGTGATTCAAACTTCGGAGTGTAATCAAGCACCGCTGAACCTAAAACCCGGTTCATGGCAGACCTCATAACCTGCTCGGCTTTTTCCAGCGCCCGTAACGCATCGCCCATCTGATTTTCCGTGGCGTGTTTCTTGGCCGCCTCCATCAGCCTTGAAATACCAAGTTTTGCGGATTCCTCCGTTTCGCCGTCCTTTGCACCTGATTTCCGTCCGGCGCTTTTCAGGTAACTGAGATAGGATTTCTTCAGGGATTCGACGCTTTCCAGCTTCTCCTCGTACTCGGCTCGCTGTTTGATAGCGAGCGCTGCAGCATCGGGAACTCGCCGACGTGCCTTGCCCATCGCCGACATGGCATCATTAAGCTGTTTTTCAGCGCTGGCGAAACTCCCATCTTTTATTGCTGCGAGGGCGCTGGAATAACTGTCTTTCGCCAAAGCAAAAAGCCCTATAGCCTCGGCATCCTGACTCGCCTGAATACGCTCTGCAACAGACGCGTCCTCGATCAAGCTACGCGCAAACGCCTGCTTTTGAACCAGCCCCGCTGGAATATTTGCACCACCCTGCTGCGCAGGGGCTTGGGCAAATGCGCCCTGCGCCAACCCCCAGAATAGAACAACAAACACCCAGCGGAACATGTTTACAACGTACCGGTTGTCTTCTGTGGCACGTCCCTCTTCTGGGAATGGCACTTGGTGCATTGTGATACCGGAAACGCCACCTTGCCGTGGCAGACACCACACTTCTGGCCGAGCATAATCATGGGCATACTGATTATGTTTGCACCCTTCTGTGGAACGAATATAGCAGGATGGCAATTAGAGCACTCCAGCCACTCAGTGTGCTGCTTGTGGGGGAAAACTACATTGGGCATCGAACCCTTCGGCACGCGCAGGATATTCAAGTCCATTACTATCCCTTCCGCCATCGCATTGGTGCGTTCCCAACGGGGAGCGATTTTCTTGCTTTCGATTGAAGCTACCCAGTCAGTGTTATTGCCGAAGCTGCTGCGCACCAACTCAGCCATACCCTGCAGTGGCGGCTGCAACATACGCGTGCCTTCATTTGCCGGATCGTGGATGCCGTCATCGGCAGGCGCCAGATTGCGTGCCGCCGCCGGTCGCAACAGCCGGTTGAAGTTAAAGGCAATAGGTGCAAGTGGTTTCGCCGCAGACGCCATACTCGATGCAGTACCAGGGGCATCTTTTAAAACATCCCTGACCTTGTCCACCATTAAGTCAACAACAGCCCTTACCTCGTTATCTGTCAGACTCCTGCCGTCCGGCCCCCCTTTTGCAGGCATACCTTTCGGTGTTCCTTCCAGCGCGCTTTTATAAAGCCTCGCCATACCACCGGACACCGGCTCCTTCCAAGCGGCAGGGTCGCCAAGGCGCGGTGCACCGCCAATTCCAGTCGCATGGCAATGGGCACAAGCCTTATCATAAGCCGCCTTGACTTCCACCTGTTGCCCCCAAGCAGCAGGCACCAGAACAGCCCCAAAAAAAACCGTGGTGATTATCTTTTTGATTTCCATGGCTACCTCCTCTTCTTTCCGGGTACGCCTTCAGGCGGCGCACTCTGTTTCGATTGTGCACCCTGTTTCGATGGCTCCGCTGGTGTATTGCCACTGCTCACCCCGGATGTGCCAGCTGCAGCCACTCCGGATGCCCCGACTGTCGGTACATAGAGCATTTGCGCTTGGGTACTGTTATGAATCTGGGTCGGGGTGCCCGGCTTGCCCGAATGGCACATATTGCAGTTTTCCACACTCCATGCTATCTCACCATTGTGGCAAGCACCGCAAAACTGGCCATCAATGATTTTGGCCATGGTGATTTCGTTGCCACCTGCCTTAAATTTGAAACCAAGGTCAGCGTGACAAACCTTGCATGCGAAGCGTATCCGATGAAACCAGTGCGGAAAGACTGCAGGGTTCATGCCCGCCTTGTCAGCATAATTGTTAATGACCACATCGCCATATTCCGCTTGAGCTTCTGGAACACCCACAACCAGCAATGCCCATACCGCCACTACCGTGGATAATATGAAGCCTGCGGTCAATCTTATTCGTTTTTTCATTTCCTTTTTCCCCCTGTTTTTCCCCATCCTGTTATTAAAAAACATTCAATAAAACCGTTGCCAGTTACAATGTACCATCTTATGGAACCTCTGAACAAGTCTTCCATGAGCCGCTTTGCTGACCAAAATGAGCCAAAGGCGATTTCCGAAGAACGGGCAATGTTTTGCGGCCATGCGGAACTTATTCAGAGGTTCCTTCAGCTAGCATTCCCAATAGTGCGCCATGCTTTAAACACCAGCCAGAGTGAAGAATTTTTTACGCCATACTTATCGGCAACGTTTGCCCTGAATACTAATTCATTTTGTCCGATTCTGTAGCGCAGGCGCTGATCAAGCTCCCAGGGAAGCCAAGGGTTATTTGCATTCAGATCATCAGCTGCAATCGTGTCGGATCGTTTGTCTATAGTCAGAGCTCCCACATAACTCAGCCCACGCACACCGAAAATATTTGATTTCACGTATGTGGCGTTACTCCTGCCAATAAGCCTCAGCCCCCCTCCACCCGTCCCCTGTTGAGCTTCCAGCGCCACATCTACAGTTAAACCAGGACGTGAATAAGCAGTTTGGCTTGTCTCACGCAGAATTAATGACAAGGAAGATACTCGGGTATGTGATGGGGTTTTTCCATATATATGCCTATCGAATACCGACAAGACTACACCGGTAGTCGCCCCCCCATACGTCCTGCCATACTCGATATTTTTCGAACCGGACGCAAGGCTGCCGGTTGCTGATACGCTACCAATATTGTCGAACGTGGTAGTCTGGCCTTTAATCCGGCTAAACTCGGTTGTCAGCGACTGGTTGATCCTGGAAATTGATTGCATTTTCTTGCCGAGTATGTCGAATAGATAAGGAGCATTCAGACCGTGCCCTACACCTCCCAAAACGCTACTGTCGGGTTTGCTGCCGGTCAGGTTGGTTGCACCGGCTCTGGCATTCCAGGAATATGCGGCGTTCTTCCATAAAGGGGCAACATCGGATAAATAGATGGCCGAGCCACCCTGCCTCGTAGTGAATGCCTGTTTTCCATTGTTCACAGTACTGTCCACCCCGCCGCTCGCATATCCTGTCAAGTTTTTCGAAAATAGATATTTCGCGTTGAAATCCCCGCCCAAGCTCCGTGTTTTGCTGCTAGCATTCCCCAATGTTGTATGCTGATCAAATAGGTGTACGTTCCCATCCACAAAAAGAGGTATCTCCTCCGCCTCCGGTTGCCAAGCGATAGAGGAATTCGCCAAAATGTAACGTATGCTGCTGAGGTTTTCAGAAAAAAGATCCAAGTTGACGAAGGAGTTGACCGAAAGCAGTGAGTCAGTCGGCAGATAAACATCTGTCACCGCTAAATGGTCCGTGCGCTTGTTTATGTTCGTGAGTGTACTGTATTGTTTGTCATTAAGCGTCACTGCCACATTGGTTCTATGCACTTGGCTGCGCGTTGAATAGCCACCATCCCAGAATGATCTGGTTATTACCTCCTTAGTCCTCTCACCGCCAAAAACGCTCGCACTGTTTTGGTTGATTGTATCCGTAGTGCGCTTGTACCCTCCGTTGTAATTGGAAAAACCGCTTAACGGTCTGTAGATTTGCCTCAGGCTCAGGGTGTTAGACTTCGAATCTTGCTCATTAAAATTCGAGTTGTTGTTCCTTTTACCGATGCCTGCATACATGGTAAACGGAAAGCGGCTTTGCGGAAACAACGATAGACTGCTGTCTGCGGACACACTGTTGCTTTGACCGGCAATGTCGTTTATGGCACCCCGGCTGTGAACCAAACTGAGCGAGCCGTCCAGCTGAGCGATATACGGCTGCAAAATGTATGTCTTTGCGCCAGCGTCCACAGTTTGAGTATTAATAAAACCAATGGTGCTACTGCTGCCTGTCCCGATATTTGAACCTTTAACACCATGAAATGTTTCCGTTATTTTATTCTTGCCGAGAGTCTCTGTTAGGCGGACTCCCCACTGAATCGGTGCCATTCCGTACTTCTTTTTTCCAACATCTGCCACTTCCACTTTGGGTTTCTTCTCTTCTTCTCTCGGCTTGACTGCAACGTTGGCATTTTTAGTTTCCTGCGTTCCTGCCAGCGGTTTATCCAGCGTGGCAGTTTCCTCAGTTTCCTGCTCCGCCACCTGTGCTTCGGGCTTTTTGGCTTCCATCGCCACCGCCTGCGGTACGGGCACTTTGGTTCCCTTCGCCGCTACTTGCAATTCGGGTTCTTTGGTTTCCAGCGCCACTACCTGTGATCCGGCTGGTACGCCAGCCATCTTTGGCTTCCTGCGCCGCTGCTTGCTTTTCGATAGGCGAGCCGCACTTTTAATTTCCCGCATCTCAGCTTGTGGTTTGGCTGGTGCGTCGGCATTTTTGGTTTCCTGCACGATTACTTGCGGTTCGGCTGGCGTATCAGCTTGAGCCACCAAAACGTAGCCGCCGTCTGCCGGCTTCGAGGGTGCCGCCATTCCTGTGCCGGATGCCGCATGCTGCGCACTGGCACAAAAGCCAAAAATGACGCATCTCAACACAATGATTGCAACATCCCGTTTTCGTCGCACCACAAACTCACCCTCTCAGGAATATCTTGCGCACAGCAAAAGTTTTTAGGAGTTTCCGCACGATCCCACGGGGTTGGCGAAGTCAGCCATGTGCTAGCCCTGTTTATTCTACTGAGTCAAAAAACGGCCATTAGTCACGAATTAGCACAAAATAATAAAGCATTGCGGAGAACCTCCTTCAACCCGAAAGGTGCGCGGTAGGGGCGCGATTAATCGCGCTCGTACGTGTTCATTATCTGTGCACATTCGCGTTAATCCGTGGCTGAATCACTTTTTCAAGACTGATGGGAAACTCTAAAAATTCCGATCCGGTATGACGAATTTTAGAAATGCCCTTTTGTAATCACATTACGGCATCTTGTCGCTGCTTTTCTTTTTGCTTTTTTTCTTCTTGCTGCTTTTCTTCTTTCCATCCTTCTTATTGCCAGCATCACTCTGCTTGTCGCTGCTTACGGGCACAATTATCTGCTCAGCTGCAGGGCTGCCACTTTGCTTGACGCTGTCATCAGCTATTGGCATAAGAATTTCTATCTTGGCATCCCTGCGTAAACGGCTAATAGCCTCCTTCCATGCCCGATCCTGCTGCTCGCGCTTGAGCAATTCTTGAGCGCGCGTTTCCACATTATTGAACTCCCTCAGAACAGACGCTTCACGTGCGTCCAGACGGTACAGGGCGATACCTTCCAGCACTCTGATCGGCTCGGCCACCACTCCAACCTGAAATTTATCTATCTTTTCTTGCAGTTTTTCCGGCATCATGCCGCCATGCACATAGCCGAGATCCCCACCTTTATCCGCTGAACTATCTCCTGATTTCTGGCGCGCCAGCTCGGCAAAATCGGCTCCGTCCTTGAGGCGCAGGTAAATACCTTGCGCCTCTTCGCGCGCCTTGTCCAAATCAGCTTTCGGCGCGCCCGGATCCACCTTCAGCAGGATCACCGACAGGCGCAGCTTTTCCGGCTCGGTAAAGTATTCGGGTTTTTGCTCGTAATAAGCACGCACTTCGGCTGGCGTAGGCTGCGGCACCTCCCGCAACGCCTTACTGGCCTGCTCGATTAAACTTTGCCGACCGATCTGCCCCTTTATCGCAGACAGCACCCGCTCGCGATCATTTTGCCAATCCGGCATAGCGCTGTAGCGCGCTTCAGCAGTAGCCGCAGCTTGCTCGAACTTGGCTTCATCCGGTTTGAAACCGCGCCTCTCGGCCTCTTCAACGAGCAACGCATTCTCAACCAGAAGATCGAGCACTTCCTTGCGCACGGCTTCTGCTTGGCCTTCCGGCGGCTTGCCGTGATAAAAGCGCTCGCGCATCATTGCGGCGTAGCGTGCATTAAATTCCCAAATAGTAATGGGCTTACCGTTGACCGTCGCAACAAGTTCCTCGGCGGGTATTGCCTTCGCGACTGGGATCGGGGTTGGAGTAGGGGCCGGGGCTGGTATTACCGTCGTGGCCGGAGCCGGCGTTGCGGTAACAACATCACGCGATTCTCTATTAGCCAGAGTAGACGTGCAACTAGCGGAAAACATTCCCAGGCACAGGAGCGCCAACAAAACGCGATGGCGACCGGCATGTTCAATTAAATTCATATGCATTCCTCAAAAGAATAAAAACTTCGTGACAACATAGGCGTTCTCCCGTATTGCGCTACGCATTGACGAGAACATTGAGCTTGCGACCGGTATAAAAACATCTCAATTCCGTTCGTGCGGAAAGCAGAAACCTCACTGTGCCGGATCGTATAAAAAATAAAATGCTACAGAAACACAGATTTTATTTCCCGCGTAGGCTGGGGTTCGCAAACCTGCCCCAGCCCTGTCGAAGGGGTTGCCATAGCCAACGGCTATTTCATGGACGACTCTAATTAACTCCGTTAACCCCGCGTTTTCTTCTTTTTCTTCACTTCTATACCGAGCAGCTTATTCGCCTTGGCATCCAGGTCATCGGCCTGTTTCGTGTCGACCTCAAGACCAAACTTCCCGGAGCGATAGGCGCTGGCAAGCGCTCTGATCGCAGTAGCGTCGTCAATGGCTACGGCGCGCTTAATCCAAGCCAATGCCTCGGGGCTGTTCCGCGCGGTCTCGTCGAGGCCAAATTCACCGCTTATATAAGCACCGGCCATTATACTAATGGCTTTCTTGTCTCCCTGATCCGCCGCCCGTCCAATCCACTTGCGCGCTTCGCCAAAATCCTGCGGCACCACCCCACTCTCAGCATACATCGTGCCTAAGCCAAGCTGCCCGAGGGCATTGCCCTGTTCGGCAGATTTGCGGAAAAACTCAAACGCTTGCTTGTCGGCAGTACCAGTCCTGAGCCCGAGGGCGACGTACGCCTGAGCCGCCGCATGGCCCGCTTTAGCTGCACGCATGAATAGCCTGCCCGCATCCACCATATCACCGGCGTTATCGGCCTTGAGGGCAGCCTGGTAATCCTCTTCCGGGCTTGGGATAGATCCTACCGCTGAGGCTGAGGCCTCGAGTGGCGGGTATAGTAGCCTCTGCGGAGCCGCTACCCCACTCGCCGCTGGCTCGGCAACCGCCATTGACACCCAACATGGCAACACTACCAGCAACCATCCCCACTTATGTCCATGCATCATTATATTTTTCCTCCAGTATTTTCAGCGCCCTGCACGCGCCATCAACAATAGATTTTAATTTTAATACAAAGTTTCAATCTTTGCCTATGCATTGTTGAGCATTTCCTAATTCCACTTCTCACTCAATAGTGAAATAGAAAGATACCGCAAGGGCGCGATTCACCCGGAGGGTGAACGTGCCTTTGCGTCCAAAAAAAGCGGGCCGGATGTACTCCATCCGGCCCGCAATCACCAGGCTTTGCAGCCTGATTTACAACTTGATATTACTTGGTGTGGCAGGTCAAGCAAACACCGCTGCCAGCGTTGGATTTACGCAGGAAGGTGTTCTGAGCATCCGTGTGCGGATCGTGGCAGCTTGCGCATTCCACTGTCGCAGAAGCGAGAGTAGTACCATAGATGCGCATGGCATCTTTGGCGCCAGCCGTTGTCGAGCCAACCTGGAACATGCCGCCAAGCCCTGCTTGTGGTGCTTTGAAGTCTGGATCAGCGCAACCACCAGCAGCGCCAACTGCACCTACTCCTGGGCAACCGCCGCCACCGTAGGACATACCGATCGGGTGATCGTTGCTCAGGTCAGTGCCGATAAAGTCAACACCGGCGCCGGAGAGCAGCTTACCAGCAGTCACGTCACAATTGGTGGGGCATCCGGTATCAGCGCCATCACCGAGAGTGATGTCGTTATTACCCGCATACCAGACACCTGGCGTGCCGCTAGTTATGCCGCCGGATACCGCTGTACCAATCCTCAGGCCAGACAGGTAGCTGTCTTTATTGAAACCGCCTTGGCCAGGAGCATTGACTACGTTATCCATGGCTTGTGTACCGTCGTGGCAGGACAAGCAGGCAAGAGACATATGGCCAGCCAGGTTCGCGGGAGCGGTGCTCTGCATGGTACCCGATTGGAACGTAGTATAAGTCGTGCTGGCCAGTGAAGCCTTGTTCCACAATGGCACCGGTACGGTTGTATTGGCTCCGTGTGGCGTGTGACAGAATACGCAGATTTCGTCTGTGCCCGTGGTAAATACGTCACCCATGCCACTCAGACCACCCGGATTCCTATTGCCGGTGGATGCCCCGATAGCGAGTGCACCGGAACCCAAGTTGTGACGTGTGTTTGTGATACCTCGAGATTGAGCTTGTGCATCTGTTTGCACGGTTACCAGCAGCCCCAGAACCAGGGCGGATGCAGCCAGATGCTTAACTGTACGTGTTTTCATGTAAATCTCCTAAAGTTATTGAGGTTGCGATCGCCATCCGATTTCATGTTACAAAGCAAGCGTCCCGCAATTACCATGTAGCAGCTTCCGTGCCAGTTGCAGCGTGTGGTTTGTGTGCCTTCTACACCACCAAACGGCTATCAGCCACAGATTAGCATGGAAAAGCAAAGTGTTGCGGAGAATCCTCTTTTCATCCAAAAATGGCAAGATGCCAAGACAGCTCATTAAACAATCCGTGCACATCCTTGTAACATCAGCGGCTTATCGCTTTCTCAAGGCTGAAGTGTTGCCGATTTATTTGCGCTTCCCCTCGCCCCTTTTTGAGGGGTTGTATTATGGAGACGCTCCCTTGCTTCCAGTTTCCGGTAAATTTCTCATTTCCAAGAACTTAAAATGGGTGCCAACTGGCGGAATGGCGGAATTCGTTTTTAGAAGTGGCCTTACTTCTTTGTTGCGCCAGTTGTTGGTCTTTTGCCAAGATAACCTTCGAACTCACCCAGTTTATAGGGCCGGAAAATATCCACTTTTTTGAACATTTGATCCACCACGTAAATGCGTCCGTCCTCATCCACAGCGATGCCCGATGGCAAATCGTAAAGCCCCGGTCCGTTCTCGGTTGAGCGATCGCCAATATACATCAGCAATTCGCCTTGCGGATTGAAAATCTGGAAATTCCCGAACGCCGCGTCAATCACATAAAGGTTGCCATCCGAATCGGTGTCCGCCTCCTTGGGGCGGCCAAAACTACCCAACTGCTTGCCGATTGCCCCAAAAGTTTGCAGAAACTTTCCTTCACTATCGAAAACCTGGATGCGAAAATTGCCGCCGTCAACAACGTACAGTTTATTATCTTTGCCTATGGCCACGTCTCTCGGCAGGTTGAACTCGCCGTCACCGCTACCGCGTTTGCCGAAATCGAACAAGTGCTTGCCCGTCTGCGCATCAAACACGCGCACGCGGTGGTTTTCGGAAGTGACGCCTCCAATATCAACGACATAGACACGCTCGCCTTTTTTATCGACGGTAACGCTTGTCAAGCGGTCAAAAAACTCCGGCCCCCCGAACTTGCGCAGGAACTTGCCATCGCGGTCATAAACCATGATGAATTTCGGCGTAACGTCAGCAACATAGAGATTGCCGGATCCGTCCACAGATATTCCGATCGGCTTGGTAAGGCCTTCCCCTTTTTTGAGTGCAGGATCATTGCCGATTGTAAAATAGCGGCCTTCCGGCATGTCAAAAACCTTGACTGATCGTGCAACCGTATCTGACACGAAGATGCGTCCGCGCTGCACAGCAACGGCGTAAGGTTTAGCAAGACCCTTGCTGCCGAGGTTCTGATCCCCCATCAATAGCCGCTTCGTAGCGGAGTCCTGTGCTTCAGGTTCCACGTCGGCGCTACCGCGTAACATCCGCTCAAAAATAAAGCGTGGTTCATCGGGCGCAGGCGGATATACCAGCGCCCGATTCGACTTATACCCCCCCGCTTCATGCACTTGCGCGCAAGCCGCCAACCCCAACACCACAAAACACAATAGCCAACCCAACGAATTGCGTCCTAAAAAACAAGTGTAAAGTTTCATAATCCAAACACCTCTGAAATATTTCGAAATAATCGAGTCATTCTGCCTACCTTGATTATATCTTGTGAAACTCTAAAAATTCAAATTCCGCCATTCCCGCGAAGGTGGTAATGACAAAACTAATGGATTATCCGGGTGTAACCCAGATTGCTCATTAGATCGTTTTCGTTGAGACACCCCCGTGCACCTACCCGTCATTGCGAGGAGGCGTAGCCGACGTGGCAATCCAGAGACTTGGGGTTCTTACAACGCGTTTTGGGTTGCCGCGTTGCGCTCGCAATGACGGTGTTCATAATCCGCCGGATTGAATCCAGATTATTCATCAGCTCTGATACTACAATCTTCGCCTAATCCATTGCCATCATGTTTCGGCTGCGCTCAGGGCTTAAGTCAGAACGGTCTGAATAAACCGGCGTTTCCCTAACTAAACTTGCTTATTGTTCACCCCTGATTTTCGTGAGCATGTAGTCGAGTGCCGCCCCTGCCTGCGCATCTGAAAGCGAGGCATTACCGCCTTTCGGCGGCATCGCTCCTTTTCCCCTGAGTACCGAGTACAGCATTTCTGGGCGACCGGCGGCCAAACGACTTCTCCAATCCGTCTGCGCGCCAAGTTTTGGAACTCCGGGGATACCATGGACACCAGCTGCATGGCAGACCGCGCAGCTCTGCATATAGACGTCGCTGCCCTCGCTCGAAAATCCGGATGCCGGCCACGCAAAAACACAACACACCAGTAGACACCTAAGCGAACTCATCTATATTTTCTCAGTCTATGCTCGGTGTCATTAAAAATTGGAGTTCTGCCTCAATGATACTATGGTGATATATACCACCCTGAGTTAGAATGCAACCAACGTGCCAGAACATCAAACACCTCATTATTAATTGAGCACAACATCGGCGTAAATTATTATCGTATCCAGCCAATACAATTGCGACAATCAGTAAGGAACACATATAAATGAAAACAATTTATACGATGCGCGAGGGGTTTTTTCAGTCCAGCAACGCCCGCATTTTGGGAACCTGCGCCACATTGGCTCTTGGCCTGTGCCTGGTATGGATCGGTAGTTCCTCTCCCGCCATGGCTACTCCGGGTTACCTTGAACAGAGAAAAATCGGAGCCAGCGCCGAAGCTCTCTACAAAAGACACTGTTCGGTCTGCCACGGTGACCGTGGCAACGGCAATAGCAGGGCCAAGAATAGCTTAGGTAAACCGCCACGCGATTTCAGTACGGCCACCAACCTGACACGCAAAAAAATGATTTTTGCCGTTCAGGAGGGGAAGGCCACCACCCCCATGATGGGATGGAAATCACGGCTCAGTGAAAAGGAAATCGAAGACATCGTGGATTACATCCGTGGCAGGTTCATGCTGGTAGCCATTGACCCGCGCATTGCCCAAGGAAGGGGTGTTTACGGCCACTTTTGCCAGGTTTGCCACGGTGACCGGGGCCAAGGCGTACAATCTGCCGAAATGGCTGGCACTCCGCATGACCTGACATTACCCAAGTTCCAGGCTGGCCTCACTCGCGAGCGCATGATTACTTCTGTCTCGAAAGGAAAGCACGGTTCAGTCAAGGCGGGTTTTGCGGATACACTGTCCGCTGAACACGTTGGAGCCGTGGTGGACTATATGCGCCTGGTTTTGATTCCCGGCCTTCCCAAGTCTGCCGCTGAAAAGCAAGCGTTAACCGCCTCCATCAAGCAAGATCAAGATTCTGGCAGCCCACAACCAGCCGCGCCGGCACAATCCGACATGAGCCAGCCACTGCCCAAGGGACTGAAGGGCAACGCGCAGCTTGGGGAAAAGTTTTTCATGGCAAATTGCGCTACTTGCCATGGCAAAAAAGGTGATGCACAAGGGCCTCGAGCCTACTTTATCAACCCCAAGGTACGCAATTTACAGGACGACTACTCACGCAAAACTCTCGATCGTCCGACCATCTTCTCATCCGTCACCAATGGTCGCCCTGGAACCGAAATGCCGGCTTGGGGCAAAGTGCTTTCCGAGCAGGAAATCGCTAATGTGACGGAGTTCGTTTTCCAGACCTTCATCCAGCCAAACATCGGGGCGAAAGCAAGCACGAAGTGAAATGGAAATTGACAACGGCGGCCTTGCTGGCTACCGTTACCGTTTATGGCGGCCTGCCCGGTCCCGCGCAGGCTACCAGCATGACCCCTCCTACGATTACCCCGGCGCAGCTCGAAGCCGGACGGAAAGTCTATAACTTCCGCTGTTATTTCTGCCACGGCTATTCCGGCAATGCGCGGACGGTGGCCACCAGTTTTCTTAACCCTCCCCCGGTTGATTTCACCGGCGCCAAGGCTGCGCAGTTTACCCGGGAGCATATTGCCTTGGTGCTACAAAATGGCAAACCGGGAACGGCGATGCCGTCATTCCGCAATACCCTCACCGATACGGAAATGGCTCAGGTTGCCGCATTTGTGGCGGATGAATTTGTGCTGCGAAAAGCCCCCAATACGCACTATCACACGCCGGAGAACGGCTGGCCTGATCACCAGCGCTATCGTGCGGCTTTTCCATTTGCCACGGGTGAAATTCCCGCCAGCCGCCCGTGGGAGGAGTTGAGTGAAGACCAAGTGCGCGGCAAACGCCTGTTCCTTTCAAGTTGTGTGACCTGCCATGACCGCGGCGGCGGCTCCATGCGGCAGGAAGGCACTGGCGGATCACGTAGTGCAGATAGTGGCATTGTTTGGGAAGCGCGCCCGTTGTCCTATCCGCGCAATAACTTCTCCTATACCCCGCCCCCGAAAATTGATGCAATAACCAGCGCCAGCCCCTATGCGTTGCACGACATGCCGTTGCAGATCAAGGGCATGACACCGCTCGAGCGCCAAGGCCAGAAACTGTGGCAAGGCAACTGCGCTTTTTGTCATGCTGTTGATGGTACTGGCAAAAACTGGATCGGCAGCTTTCTCGAGCCTCACCCCCGCAACCTGCGTGACCCCGTCTTCATGGGCACCATGACTCGCGCCCGCCTGTCCGCAACGATCCGCGAAGGCCTGCCCGACACCTCGATGCCGGCGTGGAAGTCCGCCCTCAGCAATAAGGAAATTGCCGCAATCATCGCTTATGTCGCCAAGGCTTTTCACCCACTGCCCAATTGATGTTGCCCATGCACTTGCCGTTGGCGCAGGGTCTGCTTGGCGTTTATTGACACTAGAGGTTTTAATTTTGACGATATAAATGAATTAGACAATGGCAAGAAAATGACCCCCAGCCTCCTTACCCGCATGCGGCAATTTGCACCCTTGGCGCTGGTATTGCTCAGCGCGGCGGTGGCGGTTGCCGCATACTTGCAGGCGCTTGACTACCCGTTTGTTTCTGACGACAAAACCTACATCACTGAGAACACTAAATTGGCCGGGCTGCGCCTGACCGAACTGTGGTACCTCTTTACCGAGCCGTACAACTCTATGGAGCTCCTTCCATTACGGGATTTTTCCTACTGGCTCGATATTACTCTGTTCGGTCTGACTCCATCCGCGTTTCGGGTGCACAACATCATTTTGTATCTGCTTTGCTTGCCGCTTGTTTATGGCACAACGTTAAGCGTATGGCGATATTTTCGCCCGGCGGATGCTACCAGCGCACCGTGGGCAGCGGCGGCAGTCACCGCATTATTCGCGCTGCATCCTGCGCATGTAGAAGCCGTGGTGTGGATCAGCGGCCGCAAAGACGTGCTTTCAGGCATGTTCTCGCTCTTTGCACTCTGGCTTGCCGTGCGCGCCAAACAGAAACAGGGATTTTCCGCTTTGCTTGCCGCCGCAACATTGATCGCGTTGCTGGCGGCGATGCTCTCGAAGGCAACGGCAGTTACCGTGGCGCCGGTCATCGCCATGCTTTGGGTAATCTTCTGGCGCGATGTTCCGGCACCGAGCAGGCGATACTTCCTGCTACTGTGGCCTCTCGCTATATTGTTTCTGGCAGTGTGTGTCACCTTAATTTTTACGGCAAACAGCGCGGCAAGAGAGCCTGTTTATTTTGGGATCGAGGCTGTCACCCGATTGTTAGCCGTGCTGGGATGGCTGGCCCGCCTTGCCGTCAGCCCGGAAAGCCGCCACTTCTTTCACCCGGTGTTCGAGGATCCGTACCTTCCCGCCATGGTGGCACTGGGGGGGGTAGTTCTGTCATCTGCCGTGGCCGGTGCGGCGATGATGCTGCGCCACCGCTCGCTGGAAGGATTTGCTTTAGTCGCCTTCTTGCTGCTCTGCATGCCCTACATGCAACTGATTCCCTACCAGTCACCTTCGCTCGTTGCAGACCGTTGGTTAATGTTCGCGGTGTGGCCGGTCATACTGTTACTTGTCGCCCTGTCCTGGCGTTTGAACCCCGCGCCCCGTGCGGCACTCTTGCTCGCCATCGCGGTACCCTGGGGATTACAAACAATGGAGCGGCCTCGCGACTGGCACAGTTTCAAAGGGATTATAGATGCCGATTTGCGCGCCTACCCAGGATACTATATGCCTGCTTGGTATAAAATTTCCAGTATCCAGTTGCCACAAGGATTGGTTCGCGAAGCAAGTGAGACGGCCTACAGCATAACAGCCCCCGAGTTCCAAGATATCGCGGTCAGGGCGATCGAGACTGCATATGCTGTACATGTCGACGCCATAGTTACTAACAATCCCCAGAAAGCCATGACGCTACTCTGGAAATTGGGGTATGAAATGAAGCGATTGCCCGTTCAAGCTAAGTGGAATTTACCCATAAAACACTTTTGGGCAAAGCGGCTATTTGCGCTCTCAGCAGAATGGCAATCTCTGGCTGAACATTTTCCGGACGATGTATCGGTACACTACAACGCTGGTCTATGTATGTTAAATATCCCTAAATATAAATATGCAGTAGCTCATTTGCGCACTGCAACCGAGTCGCAGCGCCTCCCGGAATCCATGCGTGGAACAGCCTTCAAAAATCTAGGTCTTGCTTTGCTGCGCAGCGGGCAGGTTGCCGAAGCGGAAACCCCGCTACGCGCGGCATTGGAACAATCGCCGCCCGACTTGCGGGCGTATTGCCTGCTCTCGAAAGTGTACAGGCAGACCAAACGGTTCGAGGAGGCGGCGCACGCCGAAGCCAGTTGCACCAGCCTCGCACCCGATAAGGGAACAACGCAGTGAACCCAACTCCCTCCCCTGCACACATGCGGCAATTCAGATCGGAAGAGCGTCGTGTAGGGAAAGAGTGTAGATCTCGGTGGTCGCCGTATCATTAAAAAAAAA
>OESW01000141.1_pt1 | contig 31787 bp, 29 predicted proteins | sample 1534831 | NCBI WGS metagenome assembly OESW01 (sample SAMEA104161952, study PRJEB21768) | metagenome | isolation source: underground water
TTTTTTTTTAATGATACGGCGACCACCGAGATCTACACTCTTTCCCTACACGACGCTCTTCCGATCTGCTGACTCCGCGCTGATTAACCCCTTCTCGATAGCCTTGTTGCGAATCACTTCGGGGCGCATGCCTTTGCCATCATCGGCTATGCTGATACGGATATAGCCGCCTTCCTGGCGTGCGCCTAGATGAACCAGGCTCTTTGCCGGTTTGCCCGCCGCCGTGCGTTGCTCCGGTTCTTCCACACCGTGATCCACCGCGTTGCGAATCAAGTGCACCAGCAGATCGTTGAGATCCCCGATCACGGTTTTGTCGATCCCTGTCTCTTCACCGGACAGCACCAGTTCCACATCCTTGCCAAGCTGACGCGCCAGATCACGCACCAGGCGCGGATATTCATTGAATAGCCGGCCGATGGGCTGCATGCGCATTTTCTTCACGGCGTTTTGCAAATTTACCACCAGCGTATCGAGTTGGCTGACTGACTGGTCCAGCGCGCGCAATGTGGATGCATCCGGGCGCCCCTGCAGCATGTCGCTACGCAAATGAGTCAGGTGATTCTTGGCCAGCCCGATTTCGCCGGAAAGGTTGAGTACTTGATCCAGCTGGCCGGTATCCACTCGTACGGTGTTGTCCTTGCCCGCTTCATTTTCGCGGCGACTCGCAGGCTGAGCCTTACTGCCCGGAATATCGGCTGCCCGCCGGACGGATGAGCCAAGCTCTGGCGCAGCTGTAGCAAGAGGCGCTGGCGCAGTACCCACCAAGGCCTGATACAACATGTTCCAGTCGGGTTCAGAAGACATGGGTGTTGTCGCGGCTGTGCCGCGTATTTCTTTCGCCCCTTGATACGGGCTTGTGGTTTGGGTCTTAATTTGGGTTTTATCGGTCTTCTGACCCAGTACAGCGTGCAGCGCGGTGATCAAGTGGTTGGGGGCGGCGTCCGGCTGCCTGCTTTGCGCCAGCGTGTCAAACATCTGCCGGACTTCACCTGTCGCGGCAAGAATTACGTCCATGAGCTCTGCGTCCAAAACCAATTCGCCATTGCGCAGCTTATCGAACAAGCTTTCGGTGAGATGGCACAGGGTGACCAACTCCGTCGCATTGAGGAATCCGGCACCACCCTTGATGGTATGGAAGCCGCGGAATATCACATTGAGCAGGTCGCTATCATGGGGTGTCTTTTCCAGACCCATTAACTTGCTATCAATGCCGGACAGCAGGTCGGAGGCTTCTGTCAGGAAATCCTGCACCAACCCTTCCATGCCCGCAAAATCGTTCATTTTTAGAACCCGAGACTTCCCAACAACTCGTCCACCTGATCCTGGCTGGTCACTACATCAATACGCCCCGCCGCATTCACCACGGAATCCTTCAGCATTCCGGTATGTGCATCCGGGTTGGCCGTGGATGGAGGATTTTCGATCAGCAGTTCCAATAGTTGCTTTTCCATTTGTTGTGTCACGGCAATAACCTTCTTGATGGCCTGCCCGGTGAGATCCTGAAAATCCTGTGCCATCATGATTTCCATCAGGTAGGCATTGGTCGCCTTGGTCTGCTTGGGCACGTCCGCCAGGAACGCACGGGTTTGCATGACCAAAACCTTGAACTGCTCGACATCGAGTTTTTTGTCAAAAAGCTTCTGCCATTCCCGTGCAAGCCGCTGGGACTCGACTTCAATCTTTTCCACCACGGGTTGTGCAGCATCGGTGGCATTCAGCACCCGCTCGGTGGCTTTCTCAATCATGATGGCTACATAATTGAGGCGGTCACTGGTATCGGGAATGGAAGACGCTACCCTTTCCAGATTTTTGTCATAGCCCAGTTCGCGCATGGTGTCATGCAGCGTGCGCACCATATGGCCAATCTTGTTGATCATCTTGTCGTGATCAGGGGACTGATGACTGATGGCAGAAGATTGAGGTTCGAGGTTTCCTGTCCTCTGATTCGCCGAGACAATACTGTCAAACAGCGCTTCCAATTCATCCGAGTCCTGTCCCTCAGCCGCATTATTGGTCATGGCATCACTCGCTTCTGCATTTTCTCGAAAATTTTTTTCAGCTTTTTATCCAAGGTGCCGGCTGTAAACGGCTTAACAACATAGCCACTGGCGCCCGCCTGCGCTGCCTCAATGATATTTTCACGCTTGGCCTCTGCAGTCACCATCAACACCGGCAAGTATTTAAGTTTGGCATCCGAACGGATAGCCCTGAGCAGCTCAATACCAGTCATGTTAGGCATGTTCCAGTCAGATATCACAAAATCAAAATCTTCTCCGCGCAGCCTGTTCAGCGCATCAACGCCGTCTTCCGCTTCCTGCACATTGGCGAAACCAAGCTCCTTGAGCAGGTTGCGTACTATGCGCCGCATAGTGGAAAAATCGTCCACAACCAGAAATTTCATATTTGCGCCTACCAAAATAAACCTCCCGTTACTGTCAATTCTGCACAGTTTTTAGGGTGCCTCTAATAATTCAAAACATTCCGTCATTCCGGCCTTCGCCGGAATGACAAATTTTTAGAGGTCCCTTTAGCATTTAGCAGATTGCATACACCCTCCGGGTGCGATAACCAATGGCTTGCTGGCGTTAACCAGCGACTTGCAATTTATTGCTTAGGGAAAAGCTGATTAAGTCCGTTCGTGGTGAGTGTTTCCCGTTCGCTCCCCTCGATACACCGCGCTCCGCGCGGCACTCGGGGCGAACGGGAAATATATCGAACCACACCTTTGGACTTAATCAGCGTTTCCTTAGTCGATTGGTTATGCAAAGCTAACCCCCGCAGGGCCTTTGTTATTTTCACTTTCACGCACACTTTTGCCCGGAGAAAACCCGCCCCATTCAGGATTGACATTGCCCGCCAAATCTTTCCCGAATGCACCGGCAAGAATTTGCGCGACGCCCAGTAATGAAACCAGCTTGCCGTCCGGTAATTTGGTGATAGCGGTAACCATGTTCTTATTACCCGATAACATGCCTTCTACAGGGCGCACCTTGTTCCCGTCCACATGAATGATGCGGTCTACTTTATGCACCAGGAAACCGAAGATGTGACGGTTATCTTCGGCCACTATCATGGTGTGCCGTTCGTTTGGCGCATTTCCATTGAACCCCAGTAATTTGTCCAGGGTCAGCACCGGAATGATGCGCCCACGCAGCGATACGATGCCGTCCATACCGGCCGGCATATTGGGTGTCTTGGTGATGGGTATTGCACAGCACACCTCTCTGACGTTGGATACATTGATGCCAAACGTTTCCTGCGTACCGAGTGAGAACAACAGGATCTCCATATTGTTGTGGCCGGCCAAGTCAGTTCTCGCATCCACACTTTCGAACAGGTTGCCGCTGCTCTCCGCACACTGCGGGTTATTCGCCAATTGTGATTGATATTCTGCAAGCGGCATAATCAATCCTTTCTGTTAACCAGCACGGCATGGTTTTATACATGGCGACATAAACCCGACTTTGGTACTTTGTTACACATTAAAACCAAGCATGATACGTGAGTTACCCTGGTCAAAATTCAACGCGCACAAGCGCGTTCATGTGGCCGAAATTTAACTGACGCCAACAAACAAACCAGATGAATGGCTGTTCTTTTTGGATTTCCCGGCACGAGATGGTGGGCGGCAAATACCGCACACATAGCCGGTATGCAATTCATTGGCATGCACGACGAAGCGACCGCCGCATTCGGCGCAGCCAGTCAGTTGCAGCATTTTCGCATTGAAAAAGCGCACCAAAAACCATGCGCGCGTAATGCTCAGTACCGGCTCATCACCACTGACACTGATTTGTTCAAGATACAGGCGATAACTCTTGATCAACACCTCAATGTCGGAAAGGCTGGTGTTTGCCATCAGAAACTGATGGATATCCATAAACAGTGAGGAATGGATGTTAGGCAACCAACTCATGAACCATTCAGTCGAATAGGGCAGCATACCCTTGGATGGCGAAACTCCCTTTACTTCCTTGTATAACTTAAGCAAGCGCTCGCGGCTCATTGAAGTTTCTTCCTGCAGCAACTGCAAGCGCGCACCCAATTCAACCAGGTTTACGGCAACCTGAATCTGGTATGCTTCGGTGACAACACTCTTGTTACGCATGATGCTTCCCATTCATGGCTAATTGCAAATCAGGCAGCCAGCTTCCATCGGCTGTCCAGACATCAGGATGGCCGTATGTACCTGCGACATCATCCGATCCTTGTTGTAGTCGGTGATCATGTTGAGCAGTAGTTTTTCATCGAAACGAAAGCGGCATAACAACATGTTCGATGCCGCCATTTTGAGCAATTGTGTGGAGCTTAACCCGGCAATGAGTCCGGCCATTTCCTCGCTTATGCCAAGGCGGAATGTGGCCATAGCCCTGTCCTCATGGATCATCTGCCGCGCAAGCAACATGTAAGATAAGTTGGTTTCTTTAATTTCTTCATACAGTTGAACTGTATTCATGATTCGTCCCCTTGCAAACTAACAACACTGTCTCTTTCGACAGTTGCATCTTGCTATGCGGGCGAAAAGGAAAAAATCGGAAGACTTCCGATTTCTTTGTAAGAAGCTTTCCTACATGCAAACAGATGGCGGATTGCAATAGACAGGCATGGAATTATGTTGGACAACAGAAAACCCGCGAGCGTTAATTCATGCGGATTTAGTGGACTTACCGGGGCTGCTTTGGACTACTATTTGGTGGGTCGTGCTGGACTCGAACCAGCGACCAAGGGATTATGAGTCCCCTGCTCTAACCAACTGAGCTAACGACCCATGAAGGTAGCCGCTTCAGCTTTCACCGTCCAAAAAGCTTTTCAGCTTTTCCGAACGGGACGGATGACGTAGCTTGCGTAATGCTTTTGCTTCAATCTGTCGAATGCGTTCGCGCGTAACGTCGAACTGCTTGCCAACCTCTTCCAGCGTGTGATCGGTGTTCATTTCGATGCCAAAACGCATGCGTAGCACCTTGGCTTCACGCGGCGTCAAACTGTCAAGAATATCCTTGGTAACATTGTGCAAACTGTCATATACCGCTGCATCAATGGGCGCCAGGGTATTGGAATCCTCAATGAAGTCCCCCAGATGCGAATCGTCATCGTCACCCACCGGGGTTTCCATGGAAATCGGCTCTTTGGCAATCTTCAGTATCTTGCGTATCTTGTCTTCCGGCATTTCCATTTTAATCGCCAACATCGCGGCATCAGCCTCCAACCCGGTTTCTTGTAAGACCTGGCGGGAGATGCGGTTCATCTTGTTGATGGTCTCGATCATGTGAACCGGAATACGGATGGTACGCGCCTGATCCGCGATGGATCGCGTGATTGCCTGGCGTATCCACCACGTGGCATAAGTCGAAAATTTATAACCGCGGCGATATTCGAACTTGTCCACCGCCTTCATCAGTCCGATGTTGCCTTCCTGAATCAGGTCGAGAAATTGCAAACCCCGGTTGGTATATTTCTTGGCAATGGAAATCACCAGCCGCAAGTTGGCTTCGATCATGTCGCGCTTGGCGCGGCGTGCCTTGGCTTCGCCGTTGGTCATCTGCTTATTGATTTCCTTCAGATCCTTGATTGGAATTCCTACGCGCCGCTGCAGATCAAGCAATCTTTTCTGCTGATCAATGATAGCGGCCTGAAATCGCGCCAGCGTTTCACTATAAGGTTTCTTGGCGGCTATTTCGCGCGCCACCCAATCGAGGCGTTCCTCGTTTTCCGGGAATGTCTTGATGAAATAAGGGCGTGGCATGCGCGCCTTGGTGGTGCACAGTTCCTGAATATTGCGTTCGTAGCTGCGCACTTCTTCAACCAGGTTGCGCATGGTTTCGCACAGGGCATCCACCTGCTTGGCGGAGAAACGGAATTGCATCAGTTCGTTTGAAATCTGTTCCTGCAACTTGTTGTATTGCTTGCTGCGATAACCATGTTTCTCATAGGCTTTGCCAATCTTGTTGAACAGATCGGCTATGATGGCAAAGCGCGTCAGCGCATCCTCCTTGAGTTGCGCAAGGTTGGCTGCGGCAATAGCTTCGCCATCATCCTCTTCGCCATCATCCTCTTCGCCATGCACATGCTCGCCACCGGGTTCTGTCCCTGCTATGACATCGCTTTCAGTATCAATGAAACCGTCAATAACTTCGTCTGCGCGCAATTCGTCGCGCGCAACCTTGCCGGCCAGCGTAAGAAGTTCGGAAATGGTAGCAGGGCAAGCGGAAATCGCCTGAATCATATGCTTCAGGCCTTCCTCGATGCGCTTGGCGATCACGATTTCATCTTCGCGCGTGAGCAGGCCAACCGTGCCCATTTCGCGCATATACATGCGCACCGGATCGGTGGTACGGCCAAACTCCGAGTCCACTGTGGAAAGCGCCGCCTCGGCAGCCTCGACTGCGTCTTCATCAGCCGCCACAACGGGCGCTTCCGACATGATTATGTTTTCGGTATCGGGCGCTTCATCACACACGGTGATACCCATATCGTTGATCATGCTGACCACGCCTTCGATCTGCTCGACTTCCAGCATCTCAGGCAGGTGATCGTTGATTTCGCCGAAAGTCAGGTAGCCGCGTTCCTTGCCCAGAACAATCAGCGACTTCAGGCGCGTGCGGCGCGCCTCAACATCCTGTAGTTGTTCTACGGGATTAATGAGTTGTTTAGCGCTCGCAGCCTGTTTAGCGTTGGCTGCTGCCTTCTTGGCGCTGACGGTTTTTTTCTTGCCTTGCTGAGTCGCCATATCGGTGGATTCCCAGATTAAAAATTAATGCGGAAGTGAATGCCGCTGAAAAAGCCGCGAAGTATACCCGATTTTTCAAAATCTTTCCCCAGGTTACGCACTGGGTTAGCTGCGTTGCAATAGTTGCAGATAAAGCACCCGCTCCTGTTCGTCCAAGCCCTTCATTCCCGCCCCATGCATTTTGGCATGCAAAGCCTGCAATTGCTGCTTGCGCTGCTCCCCGCGCAACTTGGCGAGCACGCCGTGGAAATCCGCTGCCACGTCAAATTCCTCGCTCCATTGCATAATGTCGGCCTCGGCTGAGGCCAACACCGCCTCGTGCGGCGTACCCTGAAACTGCTGGATGATGGCGGCAGTGCTGATGGCAAAGTCGCATCCGCGCAGGCACTCGACCAGTGCGTTCACCGCTGCCGCATCGCTTCCTGCGAAAGGGTCGCCATGCAATGGCGGGAAACCCATCGGCGTCCCCCTTGCGGGGGCTTCCGCATGCCATCCGGCGGGCAGTTCGCGCGCCAGTTCCGGCCTGGCCAGCAGGCAACGCAACAGGGGGCGCAAACCGGAAAGCCCACTGCGCGGCGATTTTTGCGGCGCACGGCGTGCAGGCGCATCAACCGGTTTAATGGCATACAGCGCCTCCAGTTCCGATTGAGTAATGCCCGCCAGCACCGCCACTTCCTTGCGCAACAACAGCGCGGTAGAGGGGGCGGAGATGGCCGTCAACAATGGCTTTGCGCGTTCCAGCAAGGCACTGCGTCCCTCTTGGGTATGCAGATCAACTTGCGCGGACAATTCGCGCAGCAAATAACCGGATAACGGCAAGGTATCTTGCAGCAATTGCCCGAACGCGGCAGTACCGTGCTCGCGTATAAAACTGTCTGGGTCGTGCTCCACTGGAAGAAACAGGAAATTGATATGCTTGCCATCCACCAGCTGCGGCAGCGCATTCTCCAGCGCGCGCCATGCCGCACGCTGGCCGGCGGTATCGCCGTCAAAACAGAACACTACCTTGTCGGTCAGGCGCAGCAGCTTCTGCACATGGTAGGGCGTAGTTGCCGTCCCCAGCGTAGCGACGGCGTATTCGACCCCGTGTTGGGCGAGCGCCACCACATCCATATAGCCTTCCACCACCAGCAGCTGGTGGCTGGCGCGTATCGCCTTCTGCGCCTGGAACAAGCCGTATAACTCGCGCCCCTTCTCAAACAACGCAGTCTCCGGCGAGTTCAGGTATTTGGGTTCGCCCTTGTCCAGCACCCGCCCGCCAAAACCGATGACTTGCCCGCGTGTATTCACGATGGGGAACATAATGCGGTCGCGGAAGCGGTCGTAGCGCTTGCCCTCGTCATTCTCGATTACCAGGCCGGTTTCCAGCAAACTACTATCCTGATAACTGGATACGATGCCCTCAAGATTCTGCCAACCCTCAGGCGCATAGCCGATGCCGAAACGCACCGCGATCTCGCCGCTCAAGCCGCGCCGCTTGAGGTACTCAATGGCGCGTGGAGATTGCTTGAGCTGGTCACGGTAATAGCGCGTCGCGGACTGCATCACTTCGTACAAGTCGGGTGCAATCTTGTGCTGTACCTGTCCCGGCGCAGGCGTTTCGCGCGGTACCGTCACGCCGATACCGCGCGCCAGTTCATCCACTGCATCAACGAAGCCCAGCCCGCCGTGCTCCATGACAAAGCCTATGGCCGTGCCATGCGCGCCGCAGCCAAAGCAATGATAAAACTGCTTGCTCTGGCTGACCGTGAAGGAAGGGGATTTTTCGTTGTGGAATGGACAGCAGGCAACGTAGTTGGCGCCTGCTTTTTTAAGCGGGACGTAACGCTCGATCACGTCCACGATATCGAGGCGGTTGAGCAAATCCTGAATGAAGCTTTTTGGAATCACCCTGGCTCCGCTCCCGCATCTCGCCAGTGCCGACGCACTGACAGAATGGTTTGGTTAGTGCAAAACTAAATGCAAAACTACTGGGACAAACGCGCTTTTACCAGCGCCGAAACCTTGCCCATATCCGCACGCCCGGCCAGTTTCGGCTTGAGCAACGCAATCACCTTGCCCATTTCCTGCGGCGACTTGGCACCGCTGCTGGCAATGGCTTCAACCACAGCAGCCGCCACTTCATCTTCGTTCATCGGCTGGGGCATATAAGTCTGCAACACAGCGATTTCAAACTTCTCGATATCGGCCAGCTCCTGCCGGTTCGCCGCCTCAAACTGGCTGATCGAATCGCGCCGCTGCTTGATCATCTTGTCAATGACCGCAATTACGTCCGCATCGGAAAGCTCGATGCGCTCGTCCACCTCGCGCTGCTTGATGGCGGCCAGCAACAGACGGATAGCGCCGAGGCGCGCCGTATCCTTGGCGCGCATGGCGGTCTTCATGTCCTCGGTGATTTGCTGCTTCAGGCTCATAGGGACTTTAAGCTCACGGGATAAGACGTAGGCCACGCATTAATGCGTGCCGCCTGGGGCTCAATACAACTTGGGGGGCAGAACCTGGTTGCGCAGGCGCTTGTAATGCCGTTTTACGGCTGCGGCCAGCTTGCGCTTGCGTTCTGCGGTGGGTTTCTCATAGAATTCGCGGGCGCGCAATTCAGTCAGTAAACCGGTCTTTTCTACCGAACGCTTGAAACGGCGCATGGCCACTTCAAACGGCTCGTTTTCCTTAACACGTACAGTTGTCATGAACAAACTACCCTTCAACAAAAATTTGAGGGCGCGATTCTATCAAAATACCACCATGCTCCACAACCTGAATTTGGAAGCCATTTTGAAACCATTATGAACGCCCGTATATGGCGCTAACAACCGGCCGGCAAAGAGCTATTTGAATGGCGCCCCGATTTTTCATATGGTGTGCAGATTTCTGCCCGCCATCAATCGTTATGCCCGGTTCCCGCGTGCAACAAAGTTGCGCAATCCGCTATGGGCTGGAGCCAATGCGGAATTGACAGGGCACGGGGCGTCCACCTTCCCGGTTGTTCCGCGAACGCGTGTTGGCAATACACCATGTGGCAGTGGTGGCGGACGGGTTGGAACCGTCTATGGATTCCGCCGTGGGTAAAGTAAATCCCTTGCTTGTTTCCGGCTGGCCGAGTCGCCCGCTCATACAAGTTTCAACTGTTTCATACAGGTTAAACTTCTTCTTCCCGGCATTACCTGAAGCTGCGCAACCGTATGGCGCGGCTGCCAGTGTTATACTTGCTCCCACTTTGGTTTTAACCCACATTAACGAGGAATACATGAAACGATTTTTGATGTTGTTGACGATTGCTTTGACCAGTCTGAGTTTGTTTACCGCAACGGCGGAAGCCAAGCGTTTTGGAGGGGGAGATAGTTTTGGCAAGCAACGAACGATGGCTCCGCAACAGGCTCCAAAGGCTCCTGCAGCAGCCCCTGCTGCCACGCCTGCCCCGACTCCCGCCGCAGCCCCCGCTCCTGCCCCGGCTGGTAATAAGTGGCTCGGCCCTCTGGCCGGCTTGGCAATCGGCGCCGGTTTGGGCGCACTGTTCGCCAACATGGGCATGAGCGGCGCGATGGGCGGCATCCTGATGGCGATTCTTGCCGGTGTTGCGGTGATGTTCCTGATTTCCTTGTTCCGCAAGAAGCAGGCTCACCCGCAAGGGGTACGCCAGTGGGTACCCGGAGGCTCCGCCTCCACACTTCCGCAGCAACCTGCGATGCAATATGCCGGGGCAGGCGCACCCTACAATGAGCCGCAACCTGCGCAACAACCGGTGTATGGCGGTAGTGCCGCATCCGTTGCCGCACCTGCTGCTCAGAGCAACATCCCGGCAGACTTTCCGGTGGAAACTTTTCTGCGCAGCGCGAAGACTTCGTTCATCCGCTTGCAGGCCGCAAATGATCGCAAGGATTTGAATGATATTCGCGAATACACCACGCCGGAAATGTTCGCAGAAATCTCGATGCAGATGCAAGAACGCGATGATGCGCCGCAAAAAACCGATGTAATTGCGATCAACGGCGAGTTGCTGGAAGTGGCAAACGAAGGCGATATGGCGATTGCCAGCGTGCGCTTCACCGGTCAATTACGCGAGAATAACGGCGCACCGGACAACGTGGATGAAATCTGGCACGTGCAGAAAAATCTGCGCGACGACAAGTCGGTGTGGCTGCTGGCGGGAATACAACAAACCACCTTGCACTAGGTCATCGTATTTACCCAGCCTGCTGCCGCTGCCCTGAATCATGAAACTCACTACGCCCGGTTCCCTCTCCCCTAACCCTCTCTCGCAAGCAGGAGAGGGATGCGGTCTCGCTACGCGAGTTTCATGTTAAAGGGCGAGTGGAAAGATAATTAACATGCGCCTGTTACGTCTGCTAAAAATAACTTTTGTGGTGCTGCGTTTCGGACTGGATGAGTTCCTGCTCGCGCACAAGCGCACGCGTTGGCTGCTGGTGCCGCTCAACTTCCTGCTGTTCTTCCGCAACACGTCGGCGCCGCGTGCGGAAAGACTGCGCCGCGCGCTGGAAACGCTGGGGCCAATCTTCGTCAAGTTCGGCCAGGTACTTTCCACGCGACGCGACCTGATGCCCACCGACATCGCCGACGAGCTGGCCAAGCTGCAAGACCAGGTGCCGCCGTTCCCTTCCGTGCAGGCAGTGGCGCTGCTGGAGCGCATTTATAAAAAGAAGCTCAGCGAGGTGTTCTACAGTTTTGATGAGACGCCCATCGCCAGCGCATCGGTGGCGCAGGTGCATTTCGCCGTGCTGCATGACGGGCGCGAGGCTGCGGTGAAGATCCTGCGCCCCGGCGTCGAACAGGTTATCGAACACGATGTCGCGCTGCTCGACATCTGCGCCGGCCTGATGGAGCGCTGGTGGGAAGACGGCAAGCGGCTGAAGCCACGCCAGGTGGTGATCGAGTTCGAGAAGCACCTGCACGACGAACTCGACCTGATACGCGAGGCCTCCTGCGCCAGCCAGTTGAAGCGCAATTTTGACAACTCCAACCTGCTGCTTGTGCCGGAAGTTTACTGGGACTGGTGCGCGACGGAGGTAATGGTTATGGAGCGCATGGACGGCATCTCCGTCAGCCGGGTAGATGCGTTGCGCGCGGCGGGCATAGACATCCCCAAGCTCGCCGAGAACGGCGTGGAGATCTTCTACACCCAGGTGTTCCGCGACGGCTTCTTCCACGCCGACATGCATCCCGGCAACGTGCAAGTGGCGCGCGACGGGCGCTATATCGCACTGGACTTCGGTATCATGGGCACGCTCACCGACACCGACAAGCATTACCTCGCGCAGAATTTCATCGCCTTCTTTCAGCGCGACTACAAGCGCGTTGCGGAAGTGCATATTGAATCCGGCTGGGCGCCTGCGGAGACGCGCGTGGATGAACTGGAATCCGCTATCCGCGCGGTATGCGAACCGATTTTTGACAAGCCGTTGCGCGAAGTTTCTTTCGGGCGCGTGCTGCTGCGCCTGTTCCAGACCTCGCGCCGTTTCGGCATCGAAGTCCAGCCGCAACTGGTGCTGCTGCAAAAAACCCTGCTCAACATCGAGGGGCTGGGCCTGCAACTCGATCCAGAACTGGATTTGTGGAAGACCGCCAAGCCTTGGCTGGAGCGCTGGATGAACGAACAGGTGGGCTGGCGCGGCTTCCTCAAGGCACTGCACAAAGAAGCTCCGCATTACGCCACGCTGTTGCCGCAGCTGCCGCGCTTACTGCATCAACGCCTGCATGAAAATCCTACAGCTGAAATCGAGAACACCTTGCAGCAACTGGTCACACAACAACAGCGGCGTAATCTGCTGTTGTCCGTCATTATTGCATTGCTCCTGCTGGAGTTTGTCTGGATAAACTTTGGCTGACCTTGGGGTATGTTAACTACCGCTTACTCAACCGTGACAGATTTTGCCAAATTACGCGGCTTGTCCACGTCTGTTCCCCTCTGCAACGCCACGTAATACGCCAATAGCTGCAGCGGTATAGTATGCAGAATAGGACTCAAATATCCGGCGTGTTCGGGCATTTGCATCAAATGGACGCCGTCGCTTGACTGAAAGCGCGTACCCGCATCGGCAAATACATACAGCTCGCCGCCGCGTGCGCGCACCTCTTGCAAGTTGGACTTGAGTTTTTCCAGCAACGCATCGTTGGGCGCCACGGCGATAACCGGCATGTCCTTGTCCACCAGCGCCAATGGGCCGTGTTTCAACTCCCCTGCAGGATATGCCTCAGCGTGAATGTAGGAAATTTCCTTGAGCTTGAGCGCACCTTCCAACGCGATGGGGTAATGCAGGCCGCGCCCAAGGAACAAGGCGTGCTGCTTGCCGACGAAGCGTTCCGCCAATTTCGCAATCTCCGGTTCGAGTTTCAGCACGGCCTGCGCCGCGCTGGGCAGATGGCGCAAGTCGTGCAGATGCTGCTGTTCCGCTTCTTTACTCAACCTGCCGCGCTGCTTGGCGAGGACGAGTGTGAGCAGGAACAGGGCGGCCAGTTGCGTGGTGAACGCCTTAGTGGAGGCCACGCCGATCTCCGGCCCCGCGCGCGTCAGCAAGCGCAGCTTGGATAACCGCACCAGCGCGCTTTCCGGCACGTTGCAGATGGACAGGGTATGCACATGCCCCAGTGATTTGGCGTGGTTGAGTGCGGCCAGGGTGTCAGCGGTTTCGCCCGATTGCGAGACGGTCACCACTAATGCTCTCAGGTTAGCCACGCTCACTCGATAGCGGTATTCGCTGGCGATTTCCACATTGCACGGGATGCCCGCGATTTCTTCCAGCCAGTAACGCGCCACCTGTCCGGCGTGGTTGCTGGTGCCGCAGGCGAGGATAAGAATGCTATCCACTTGCGCGAATACGGCGGCGGCCTCGGCACCGAAGATGCCGGGCACCAGCGACTGGCTGTTGCATACGGCTTCCAGTGTATCCGCCAGCGCTTGCGGTTGTTCGTGAATTTCCTTCTGCATGTAGTGGCGATACTCGCCCAGCTCCACGCTTTCATTGGTCAGCTCGCTCACATGCACCGGGCGCTGCGCCGCTTGGCCCTTTGCGTCGAAAATACGGTAGCCATGCAGGCCGGCTTCGACCACATCGCCTTCTTCCAGATACACCATATTTTTCGTGACCTGCAGCAGCGCCGACACATCCGAAGCGATGAAATGCTCCCCGCTGCCCACGCCCAACAAGAGCGGGCTGCCCTTGCGCGCGCCTATCAGTTGATCGGTGTTGTCCGCCGCCACCACTCCAATGGCGTAAGCGCCCACCAACTCGGCAAGCGCCGCCTGGGTTGCAGCCAGCAGGCTATTGCCGCGAGCATAGTGGCTGTGGATAAGGTGTGCGATGACTTCGGTGTCGGTATCGGAAGTAAACACATAGCCTTGTGCGGTTAACCGTGTGCGCAGCTCTTCATAGTTTTCGATGATGCCGTTGTGAGCCACAGCAATGAGGTCGCTGCTGATGTGCGGATGTGCGTTGCGCTCGCTGGGCACGCCGTGTGTGGCCCAGCGAGTATGTGCGATGCCGAGGTGTCCGCTGGTTTCTGCACTTCTTGCGGTCAATTCCGCCACGCGCCCGATGCTGCGCACGCGCTCCAACCGGCTGTTGTTGACCACCACCAGCCCGGCCGAGTCATAGCCGCGATATTCCAGCCGCTGCAATCCTTCTAACAGGATGGGCACGACATTGCGTTGCGCGACCGCGCCTACGATTCCGCACATATTTTAACTCCGGTGAAACGTGAAATGTGAAACGTGAAAGGTGAAAGGCGCACAACCGCCGTTTCCCTCACGGCAGGGAGGGTGGCGCGTAGCGCCGGGTGTGCATCACCTTTCACCTTTCACTTGTTTAACGGGTCGTTTCCATCCTCTGACGGTTGTCTGTTTGGCGCGCGACAAAGTCAGCTCACCTTCCGGCGCATCGCGTGAAATGGTGGAGCCTGCGCCTATGGTGGCGCCGCGTCCGACTTTCACCGGCGCGACCAGTTGCGTTCCCGAGCCGATGAAGACATCGTCCTCAATGACGGTACGGTGTTTATTTGCGCCATCATAATTGCAAGTGATCGTCCCCGCACCGATATTGACGCAGCTGCCCACACTGCTGTCGCCGATATAGCTCAGGTGATTGGCCTTGCTGCCGGCGGCGATCTCGCTGTTTTTCACCTCGACAAAATTGCCGATATGTACGTCGTTATGCAACTTAGTACCTGGCCGTAGGCGCGCGTACGGGCCGATGTGGCAGTTAGCCCCCACTTCGCTGCTGTCGATGTGGCTATATGGCGCGATGTCTGTATTGTCGGCAATGGTGGCATTCTTGATGACGCTGTAAGCCCCCACTCGCACATTATTGCCCAGTCGCACTTCACCCTCAAAAATACAGCCGACATCAATCTCAACATCGCGCCCGCAACTCAGTTTCCCGCGCACATCAATGCGCGCCGGATCAGCAAGCGTCACGCCGTGTGCCAGTAATCGGGCGGCCTCGACCTGTTGCCAGGTGCGCTCCAAAACAGCCAACTGCGATTTGCTGTTTATCCCGTGTATTTCCCATTCGTGGGCAGGTTGTACGGTATGCACCGCAACGCCCTGTTGTACAGCCATGCTGACGATGTCGGTGAGGTAGTACTCACCCTGCGCGTTGTTGTTGCGCAAGTTCGCCAGCCACTCACGCAGTTTGTTTGTCGGTGCGAGCAAGATGCCGGTATTCACTTCATGGATTTCACGCTGCTCGGGCGATGCATCTTTTTCCTCGACGATGCTGAGCACATCGCCCTGCTCATTGCGCACGATGCGCCCATAGCCGGTGCAATTATCCAGACTGACCGTCAGCAACACCAAGCCACTGCCTGCCTGCTGCATTTGATGAAGTGTACCCTGTTGTATCAGCGGCACATCGCCATACAGCACCAAAGTTTGGCTGATGGAACTACTGGTAGGACTGCTAGCCATCTGACTAGGCTGTCCAACAACGACAGCCAAGTCATTGGTTATAGCCATTCGACTAGGCTGCCCAGAGACGGCAGCCAAGTCGCTGGTTATATCGTCGGCAAGGTGCGGCATAGCCTGCTGCACCGCATGACCCGTGCCCAGTTGCGGCTCTTGAATGACGAACTTCACCAAAGGTAGGCAATCCGCATCCAACCTTCGGTTGGGCGGAGCCGAAGAACTTCTGGCCGGGCACCCGATTGACACTGCGGCGTACTGCTGCATGGCGCTCGGCACTGCTTCGCCGCCATGTCCATACACCACGCAAATTTGCTGCGGCTGGAGCGCAGTCGCACAATCCAGCACATGCTGAATCAATGGCTTGCCCGCTAACGCGTGTAACACCTTGGTCTTTTCGGAATACATGCGCGTGCCTTTGCCGGCAGCGAGGATAACGATATTCAACGGGTTCATGTTCGGCTTTCTAAAGATGCAGCAGTATAAACAAAAGTGGTTATACAAGGGGGTTTTCCCGCACACCCGCCACCTTTGCAAAGCACTCCTGGCCGGCAGCACACAAAGCTTGTTGCTGCGGAAACCAATGCGCGTGGCGCATTATGCTAAAGCCATTCCGAGTAGAAGCCGAAACGTCGTGTTCCACCGCGAGATGTGGAAGAAATGCCTCCAGTCCAACTGCTGATATGCCTTTGGGATGACGCTTGTCATGAAACAAAATAAAGCGTTTAATCCAATTCACATAAGCTTCTTCGATGCGCAAATGATCATGCACCGAAAGAAGTTACCGAAGTAGTTCCATACGCTGTGCAGAAAGGAGTGGTAAATGCAAGGCCGCAAGATATTTCATGCCATTCGGCCATTCATCTCAGCTTTTGCCGTCATTGCTACCGCCGCCGCCCTCGTTTTTACAATTTACTTCACCCAGATCGGCCCGCAATGGATTACGTTTCTGGCCGGGGTTCTTGTGGCAGCTGTACTTGCGGAGGCAACCCGCATGTCGCATGCGGAGTGGGTTGTTATGCGCCGCACGGCGCAACTGTCATCATTAAAAGACAAGCTCGAACGCGAAATGCAGCTCCGTAAAAGGGCCGAGGAGGCGATTGCCGCCAGCAAATCGAGGTTACACTTGATCGATGAGGTATTGCCGATCATGGTTGCACTCATAGATATAGATGGGCATTGCCGATATCACAACCGTGCGTTTCAGGATTGGTTGCGCCTACAACCTGGACAGATCAACGGACGGCATATGCGTGAGGTGCTGGGTGCCAAGGTCTACCAGGAAACAGCGAATGCGGTCCGTCAGTCTTTGAATGGGCAAGCTGTACATTATGAACGGACGCAGAAGATGCCAGATAGCGCGGTCTACAGGTTGTCCGTTGAACACCTCCCTCAATTTGGAGAGGATGGCAAAGTTACCGGGTTCTATATGTTGATTAAGGACATCACAGGCCCCGGTGATGTGCGCATGCCAGCTCAGTTTGAATCTACAGGCCTAGGCCATGCCGGTAACGATGCCGTTGTGCCGACTTTCGTTCAGGATGGAACGGCTGATCAAAACATGTTTATTCACTCCTTCTCCGAACAAATTACCGGTCATAAGGATGCCGGCAGCCGGATCATGGCGGCAATCGAGAAGGACGAATTTCGCCTGTTTTGCCAACTGATTACCCCCCTAGCAGTTAATTCCGGTGAGGTCGAGCACTACGAAATTCTGGTTCGGCTGATAGAAGAAGAGGAAAACATGATGCCGCCGGGGGCGTTTTTTCCGCTTGCCGAGAAATATGGCCTCATGCCGCATTTGGACCGGTGGGTTGTGCAACATGTTACGGAATGGGTTGCCCATCAAAATCCACAGGGGTGGCCACGGGAGAGCTCGATGTTCTTCATCAACGTGTCGGTGGCTACGATTGGCGACCCCGGCTTCCCGGAATTCCTGCAGCTGACTCTACTTGAATACGGCGTGCCTGGTGCCGCCCTGTGCTTCGAAATATCGGGCTCAGAGCTCGCCTCAAGAAGTGCGGATGTTGCCGAATTTGCTCGGCAGGTTAGGCAATGTGGCTGTAGTGTTGCGCTCAGCGGCTTCGGTCGGGACCAGATTTTATTTGACCTGATTCGCGGCTTCCGGGTGGACTTTCTGAAAATTGACGGCAGTATCATTCTCTATATTCTTCGCGACCCTATGTATCTCGCCAAGGTAACGGCTATAAACCATGTCGCAAAAAAGATCGGTGTCAAAACTATCGCGGAATTGGTAGAGAGCGAAGAGATAATCACAAGCTTAAGAGAAATCGGTATTGATTTTGCGCAGGGTTTTGGGATCTCGCGGCCGCGACCCTTAGCGGGGTAAGCTCTAGAACTTGTCGTTTATGCAGGCGTCAAACCAACCAGTGGGCAATGTCCTGTCAACTGGAGGTCAGCAATAACTATTGGCGGCCTTCACCTTGAATGTTGTGCAACTCAGCCCACAAAAAAGCAGCCGAAACTGCTTTGCTTGTGTTTATTGCCTGAGTTTAATGCCCCGCTTGTTTGCGCAGTTTCTGGATGGCATGCAACTGCGCCACCGCTTCAGCCAGCTCGGACTGGGCTTGTGCGTAGTCCATGTCGGAAGTACGGTTCTTCATCGCTTCTTCCGCTGCACGCTTGGCTTCGAGCGAACGCACTTCGTCCAGATCGGCGCCACGGATGGCGGTATCGGCCAGGATGGTAACCACGCTGGGCTGCACTTCCAGCATGCCGCCGGAAACATAAATCAACTCTTCCTCGCTCTGGTTCGGAATCTTAAGCCGCACTAAGCCGGGCTTGATGCGGGTGAGCAGTGGAGCATGGCGGGGATAAATTCCCAATTCGCCCATCTCGCCCGGCGCAATAACAACTTCGGCCAGCCCGGAAAACAGGGAGGTCTCAGCGCTTACCACATCAACGTGTATGGTCATTGCCATATCTTTCTACCTTTAGCGTTGCTTGGACGATATCACAATGTCTTGGCTTTTTCGACGGCTTCATCAATACCGCCGACCATATAAAACGCCTGCTCAGGCAGATGGTCGTAGTCGCCATTGACGATGCCCTTGAAGCCTTTGATGGTTTCCTTGAGCGTCACATATTTGCCGGGGCTGCCAGTAAACACTTCGGCCACGTGGAAAGGCTGCGACAGGAAACGCTGAATCTTGCGCGCACGCGCCACGGCCAACTTGTCTTCCGCCGCCAGTTCGTCCATGCCCAAAATCGCGATGATGTCGCGCAATTCCTTGTAGCGCTGCAAAGTCTGTTGCACACCACGCGCAACGTTGTAATGTTCTTCGCCCACCACCAGCGGGTCAAGCTGGCGCGAAGTGGAATCAAGCGGATCAACCGCAGGATATATACCCAGCGAAGCGATATCGCGCGACAACACCACGGTGGAATCCAGGTGCAGAAAGGTGGTTGCGGGAGACGGGTCGGTCAAGTCGTCCGCCGGCACATACACTGCCTGGATCGAGGTGATCGAACCGGTCTTGGTCGAGGTAATGCGCTCTTGCAAGCGGCCCATTTCTTCCGCCAATGTCGGCTGGTAACCTACCGCTGAGGGCATGCGGCCTAGTAGCGCAGATACTTCGGTGCCTGCCAATGTGTAACGGTAAATGTTATCTACGAAGAACAGGATGTCGCGGCCTTCGTCGCGGAATTTTTCCGCCATGGTCAAGCCGGACAGCGCCACGCGCAGGCGGTTGCCGGGCGGTTCGTTCATCTGGCCGAACACCATCGCCACCTTATCCAGCACATTGGAGTCTTTCATTTCGTGGTAGAAATCGTTGCCCTCGCGGGTACGCTCGCCCACACCTGCAAACACAGACAGGCCAGCATGCTGTTTGGCAATGTTGTTGATGAGCTCCATCATGTTCACTGTCTTGCCCACGCCTGCGCCACCGAACAGACCCACCTTGCCGCCCTTGGCGAACGGGCACACCAGGTCAATCACCTTGATGCCGGTTTCCAACAGGTCAACCGATGGGGATAGCTCGTCAAACTTGGGCGCTTTCTGGTGGATGGAGCGGCGTTCATCACACTTGACTTCGCCCGCATCATCAATAGGGCGGCCCAACACGTCCATGATGCGGCCCAAGGTGCCGTGACCGACCGGAACAGTAATCTGATTGCCGCTGTTTAACACTGCCATGCCGCGACGCAGACCATCAGACGAACCCATCGCAATGGTACGCACCACGCCGTCACCGACCTGCTGTTGCACTTCTAAAGTAAGGCCTTTTTCAGCAACTGACGTGCCATCGTCCTGCACTATAAGCGCATCATAAACTTTGGGTATCTGGTCGCGCGGAAATTCAACATCAACCACCGCACCGATACATTGAACAATTCTTCCCTGACTCATCTTGATGTTCCCCATCTAAAATTAATTCTTTAAACTGCCGCCGCGCCTTGAAAATTTGGTCTCGTCATCACGTTCGTTTCACTCACATGAGCCTCGCCCGATTTTCCGCTGTGCGGCGCTAAACCGCTGCCGCGCCGCCGACAATCTCGGAAATTTCCTTGGTGATTGCGGCTTGGCGCGCCTTGTTGTAAATCAGCTTGAGTTCGCCGATGACGCTCTTGGCGTTGTCGGATGCAGCCTTCATGGCAACCATGCGCGCGCTCTGCTCGGATGCCTGGTTTTCGGTTACAGCGTTGTAAACCAGCGACTCGACATAACGCACCATCAACTCGTCCACCACTATCTTGGCATCCGGTTCGTAGATGTAGTCCCAAATCGCCCCGTTTGCCGATCCCAAATTTTCACCGGAAAGGGGCAGTAATTGCTCCACCCTTGGTTCCTGCTTCATGGTGTTGACGAAGTGATTGTAGCTAATATGGATCGCATCAATTTCACCGGCTATGTATGCATCCAGCATTACCTTGATTGCGCCGATCAGTTTTTCGATATGCGGGGTGTCGCCCATCCCGGTCAGGTGCGATTTCACGTCAGCGCCAACGCGTGTCATAAACCCGAAACCTTTGTTACCGATGGGGCACACGCTAATGCCTTTGCCTTGGCCCTCCCATTCCTTCATCCTACCTACTACCAAGCGCAGGATGTTGGTATTGAGACCGCCGCATAGGCCTTTGTCGGAAGTGATGATGATCACACCGACATTCTTGATAGCTTCACGCGTAGCTATGAATGGATGCTTATATTCAGGGTGGGCGCGTGACAAATGCGCTGCAACCTGGCGTATCTTCTCCGCATAAGGGCGGGCGGCGCGCATGCGCTCCTGCGCCTTGCGCATCTTGGACGCTGCCACCATTTCCATTGCACGTGTGATCTTGCGCGTATTTTCAACGCTCTTGATTTTGGTGCGTATTTCCTTGCTACCAGCCATTATCTCGGCTCCGGCTTATAACCAACCACTTGGCAACCGATTTTTGGTTGCTTAGTGGGATGGCTAGTTGTTTTATCAGTAAACTGCGGTGGACTTGAATGTCTCGATTGCTGCGGCCAAGGCTTTTTCATTGTCGGCTGACAAATCCTTGCTTGACTCGATAGCATCCAGCAAACCCTTGTGTTGGGACTTCACATACGCATGCAGCGCAGATTCAAAGGCCAATACTTTGTTTACCGCCACGTCATCGAATGAGCCCTTGTTAATCGCGAACAGCGTCACTGCCATCTGGGAAATAGACAGCGGCGCATATTGCGCCTGTTTCATCAATTCCATCACCAGGCGACCACGCTCCAATTGCTTGCGGGTGGCTTCGTCCAAATCGGAAGCAAACTGTGCAAATGCGGCCAATTCACGGTATTGCGCCAATGCCAAACGCACGCCGCCACCAAGTTTTTTGATGACTTTGGTTTGTGCTGCACCGCCCACGCGGGACACTGAAATGCCGGCGTTGATCGCGGGGCGGATACCGGCGTTGAACAAGTCCGTTTCCAGAAAAATCTGACCGTCGGTAATTGAGATCACGTTGGTCGGCACGAAGGCCGATACGTCACCGGCAGCCGTTTCAATTACCGGCAGCGCGGTCAATGAGCCGGTCTTGCCCTTGACTTCACCTTTGGTGAATTTTTCGACGTAATCTGCATTTACGCGTGCGGCACGCTCCAGCAGGCGGGAGTGCAAGTAGAAGACGTCACCGGGGTAAGCTTCACGGCCCGGCGGGCGGCGCAGCAGCAAGGATATCTGGCGATAAGCCCAAGCCTGCTTGGTCAAGTCATCATAAATGATCAATGCATCCTGGCCACGGTCACGATAGTACTCACCCATGGTGCAGCCAGCGTAAGGTGCCAGGAATTGCATTGCCGCAGAATCGGAAGCGGTTGCGGCAACCACGACGGTAAACTTCATCGCCCCATGTTCTTCCAGCTTGCGCACCACGTTGGCGACAGTGGAAGCCTTTTGGCCGATCGCCACATAGACACAAGCCATGTTCTGACCCGCCTGATTGATGATGGTATCCACCGCCACGGCTGTTTTGCCGGTCTGGCGGTCGCCAATGATCAACTCGCGTTGGCCGCGGCCGATAGGCACCATGGAGTCAATGGACTTCAAACCGGTTTGCACCGGCTGCGACACTGATTGGCGCTCGATCACGCCAGGCGCAACCTTTTCGATCTTGTCAGTTAACTTGGCATTGATCGGGCCCTTGCCGTCGATAGGCTGGCCGAGCGCGTTCACTACGCGACCGATCAGTTCAGGGCCAATCGGCACTTCCAGAATGCGCCCGGTACACTTGACCGTGTCGCCTTCGGTAATGTGCTCATAGTCACCCAGCACCACGGCGCCCACAGAGTCACGCTCCAAGTTGAGCGCCAAACCAAAAGTGTTGCCGGGAAACTCCAGCATTTCGCCTTGCATCACGTCAGACAAGCCGTGAACACGTACGATACCGTCGGTTACGCTGACTACCGTACCTTCGGTGCGCGCCTGCGTCAGAGTTTCAAAATTCTCGATGCGGCTACGAATCAAATTGCTAATTTCAGAAGGGTTGAGCTTCATCTGTTTTCCTTATTTCGATAAATCTGTCATCAAGCCAGGGCGTTAGCCAGCTCAGAAAGCTGGGTACGCGCAGAGCCGTCTATTACCTTGTCTCCGGCGCGGATAATTATCCCGCCCAGCAATTTACGGTCAATTTCACAACTGAGCCTGACTTCCCGGCCCATGCGATTTTTCATCGCTGTTGTAATTTTTTGCTTCTGCGTCTCATTCAAGTCAAAAGCGGAAGTCACCACGACATCCATACTTTTTTCCGCCTCGGCGCGCATTACTTCGAACAGTGCTGTAATCTCTGGCAACAAGGTCAAGCGCTGGTTTTCCACCAACAATTTGATAAAGTTTTGACCCGTCGCACTTGCCTTGCCGCCGCATAGTGCCAGCATCAGATTTTCAAGCTGGCTTCTGGCTACACGCGGGCTGGTAACAGCAGCCCGAACTTCCGCATTAACCACTGCATGTGCCAGTGATTGCAGCATATCCGACCAGTTCTTAAGGTCGCCAAGCTTGCGCGCTTCGTCAAAGGCGGCCAGCGCGTAGGGGCGTGCGACAGTGATAGCTTCAGCCATAATGATTAAATTTCCGCAACCAGTTTTTCAAGCAGATCGTTGTGCGCCTTGGCGTCGATTTCACGACCCAGAATCTTGCCTGCACCAGCCAACGCAACGGCGGAAACTTGCGTACGCAAGTGCTCCTTGGCGCGAAATACTTCCTGGTCAATTTCAGCCTTGGCTGCCGCAATAATACGGTCATGTTCTACCTTGGCTTGTGCCTTGGCTTCCTCGACGATTTCACTGGCACGCTTATCGCCCAGCGCAATGATTTCGGCCGTTTTTTCCTTAGCTTCGCGCAGAATCTCTGCGGAACGCTTGGCAGCCAAATCCAGATCGTGTTTGCCGCGCTCGGCTGCAGCCAAACCATCCGCAATCTGCTTCCTGCGTGCTTCCAGCGCCGCCATGATGGGCGGCCACACAAATTTCATGCAAAACCACACAAACATGGCGAACATGATCGTCTGGCCGAGAAGAGTCGCATTAATATTCATGCATGAACCTTTACTAGTACTTGATTATTGAAAACAGCTTTTGCCCCGATTATTTGGCCACCGCGAACAGGATGTACATGGCCAAACCAACCGCAATCATCGGTACCGCATCAACCAGACCCATAACTATGAAAAACTGGGTGCGCAGCATCGGGATAAGCTCGGGCTGACGCGCAGCACCTTCCAGAAAGCGGCCACCCAGAATGCCAATGCCCACAGATGCGCCAAGCGCGCCCAAACCCATCATTATTGCGCCAGCGATAAACAGCAATGCGTGTTCCATTGTTTACTCTCCTATTAAAAAATCAAATCAAAATTATTAGTGATGTTCCTGATGCGCCATGTCCAGATAAACGATGGTCAGCGTCATGAAAATGAAAGCCTGCAACGTAACAATCAGGATGTGGAAAATTGCCCATGGCAGTGAAAGTGTCCACTGTACATAAAAGGGCAGCAAGGCGATCAGGATAAAAATCATTTCGCCCGCGTACATATTGCCGAACAGTCGCAACGACAAGGAAACCGGCTTGGCAATCAGGTTAACCCCTTCGAGGAAAAGATTGACCGGCAAACCAAACTTGCCGAACGGTTGCAATGTCAATTCACCAACAAAGCCGCCCACTCCCTTGATCTTGATGCTGTAAAAAAGCACCAGAAAAAACACGCCAACTGCCATGCCTATCGTTGCGTTTGGATCGGTGGAGGGAACCACCTTGAAGTGGCCGAGACCCATCTTTTCGGCAACAAACGGGATGTAGTCAACGGGTATCAGGTCCATCAGGTTCATCAGGAAGATCCAGATGAAAATGGTCAGCGCCAGCGGGGCAACCAATGTGCTACGCCCGGTAAACGAACCGCGTACGCTGTTGTCGATAAATTCGACTATCCACTCGATAAAGTTTTGCGCGCCGCTTGGCACGCCTTGCGCGGCGCTTTTCGCGACTTGGCGGAAGAAAAACAGGAATAACACGCCGAGAACCAGCGAGACACCCAGCGTATCCACATTCAATGCCCAGAAACCCATGGCTTTTGCTTCGGCAGCATCATGCGCGCAATGAAAATGACCCTTCTGCAAACCGCAGGTCAGGTTTTGCAGGTGGTGCCTGATATAGTCCGACGAAGTCAGCGCTTCAGTTGTCATTTTGTATTCTCAAATTTCATCAAAACCGGGACAACCAACCATGCCACCTGCCCCGCTACGAACCCCGCCAACACCCAAAGCGGTGCCAGCTTTAATAATCCAAACCCTGCCGCCAGCATAATAGCAACCCACACAAACCGCTCAATAGCTGTACGGTAAGCCTGCCTCAAGTACCACTCCGCGCCAGGATTTTCCCGGCCCTCTCCTTGCCTGAACCTCCAGGCAAGAAGCAAAGTCCCCACCAAGACAACGCAACTACCATATGCAACCGATTTTGCCGCCAAAGGGGTAACGACGAAATAGGTAAGGACGGCACTAATTATTATTATTGCGCCCTGCAACCCGACTAGGCGGGTATATTTAGGATGCGTGGCGCCCATTCAATTTAGCCTTTAATTTTAGCAATATATAAAAAAGCTGTCAAACGCTTACAGGGATCATTCGTTCCCGCGCACACCCATTCTTGCCAGGATGCCATCGAGCTGGTCGAGCGTTTTATATTCAATTACCAATTTTCCCGTGCCTTTCGCACCGTGTTGTATTGCCACCTTTGCACCAAGCTGATCGGCCACTTTTTCCTGCAAGCGGACGATATCGCGGCTGGGTTTTGCCTTCTTGTGTTGGGGTGCGGGATTCAACAGGTTTTGCACCAGTTTTTCTGCCTCGCGTACCGACAGCCCGCCTGCCACAATTTTGTTGGCAGCGGTAATCTGTTGTGCGCTCTCCAGCGCAAGTAATGCGCGCGCGTGCCCCATGTCTAACTTGCCTTCCATCAACATGGCTTGCACCAGTTGCGGCAGCTTGAGCAAGCGCAACAGGTTGCTTGCCGCACTGCGTGAGCGCCCCACCGCATCGGCGGCGGTTTGGTGCGTCATCTTGAATTCATTTATCAGGCGCTGAATACCCACCGCTTCTTCCAGCGGGTTGAGATCTTCGCGCTGAATGTTTTCGATCAGCGCCATGGCCAGCGCTGTGTTGTCCGCCACCTTGCGTACCAGTACCGGCACCTGGCTTAGCCCGGCCAGCTGCGCGGCACGCCAGCGCCGCTCCCCCGCAATGATCTCGTAACTGCCATCCGGCAGTGGTCGCGCCAGAATCGGCTGCATCACGCCCTGCGCCTTGATTGAGGCTGCCAATTCATTGAGCGAGGCTTCATCCATGCGGCTGCGCGGCTGGTATTTGCCCGGCTTGAGCTGGCCAACCTTCAGTTCGCGCAGTATGTCATCCGTTTCCTTGACGTTGCCAGACAACAACGCGTCCAGCCCGCGCCCCAATCCTTTGTTCAGTTTTACCATGTCATTTCCTTCTTATTGAGCCGTCGCGGGTTGCGCCGCATTGTTGAGCAATTCACCAGCCAGTGCCAGATAGGCCTGTGAACCTTTGGAAAGATTGTCGTGATAAAGCGCAGGTAGGCCGTAGCTGGGCGCCTCCGCCAGCCGCACGTTGCGCGGGATGACGGTGCGGTAAACCTTCCCGCCAAAATGCTGTTGCAGTTGTTCCGATACCTGCTGCGCCAAAGTATTGCGTGGGTCGAACATGGTACGCAACAACCCTTCGATTTCCAGATCCTGATTTAGGTTGGCGCGTACTTTACGAATGGTGTTTACCAGATCGCTCAACCCTTCCAGCGCATAATATTCGCACTGCATCGGGATCATCACCGACTGCGCCGCGCACAGGCCATTCAGCGTAAGCAAGTTCAGCGCGGGCGGACAGTCAATCAGGATGTAATCATATTCTGCGGATACCGTTTGCAGGGCATCCTTAAGCCGAGTTTCGCGGTGATGCAAATCGACCAGCTCGATCTCAGCACCCGCCAGTTCACGGTTAGCAGGCAGCACATCATACTTTCCCGCGCCTGAATGAAGACGGGCTTCACACAAGGAATTGCTGCCCAACAACACATGGTAAACAGTTACCGGCAAATCGCGCTTGTCGATGCCACTGCCCATGGTGGCATTGCCCTGCGGGTCGAGGTCTACCAGCAATACACGCTGTTTCACGGCAGCCAGGCTAGCAGCCAGATTGACCGTCGTGGTGGTTTTGCCCACTCCGCCTTTTTGATTGGCAATCGCTAATATTTTAACCATATTTTTAATGGTACCCTCAAGTCGCTTTCAATATAACCAGACAACGCGCGGCATCCAGCCCCGGCACTTGTAACGGGATTATCCGTTCCACCCTGACATCTGCTGGCAACCGTTCCAGCTCCTGATTCGGCATCCCCTTCATGGCGACCCAGCGGCCCTCTTGCGCCAGCAAGCGGCGCGTTTGCGCGGTGAAATCCGCCGTTTCGGCAAACGCGCGGGAAATAATCCCGTCAAAGTGCTTCCCCGGTTGCCAGTCTTCGACCCGTGCACAGCAAACGATCACATTGCGCAATCCCAGCTCGATTACTGCCTGTTGCACGAAACTGGTTTTTTTGCTGTTGCTGTCCAGCAGGGTAAATATCCACTCCGGCCGCATCAGCGCCAGCACCACGCCGGGCAACCCGGCACCGCAGCCTACATCCAGCCAGCGCCCCGGCCACAGGTGCGGCAGCACGGCAAGACTGTCAAGTAAGTGATGGCTTACCATCTGCTCTGGCTGGCGGATTGCGGTCAGGTTATAAACCTTGTTCCACTTTTGCAGCAGCGCAAGGTAAATCAGCAATTTTTGCTGCACTTCCGGCGTTACTTCCACACCCAATTGCTCGATCCCTCGCGCCAGTTTCTGCGCAAGGCTTGGTGTCGAGTTCATGCGCTTCGCTGCTTTTTTTCGGTTCCCTGGACTTTGCTGGCGCCCTGAAACCCGCGTTTCAGGTGTACCAGCAACAAGGAAATCGCCGCTGGTGTCATGCCGGAAATGCGCGCCGCCTGCCCTACCGTTTCCGGCATGTACTGGTTAAGTTTCTGTTGCACCTCGATGGATAGCCCGTGCACCACCCGGTAATCCATAGCTGCAGGCAAAGCCAGGTTTTCATAGTAGCCCTGGCGCGCAATCTCATCGCGTTGGCGCTCGATATAGCCGTGGTATTTGGCTCCGATTTCCACCTGCTCCGCCACTTTTTCGTCACCTACCGGCTCACCAGCTCCCGGCAGGGTCATCAGGCTGGCATAGCTCACATCCGGACGACGCAGCAATTCGTACAGCGCATATTCGCGCTCTATGCCCTTGCCCAGCACCCGTTCCGCCTCTTCCTGCAACAGCGTCTTTGGGCTGACCCAGATGGATTTCAGGCGCTCCTGTTCGTACGCAATCGCGCTGCATTTCTGTTCGAATGCCTGCCAACGGACGTCATCCACTACGCCCAAGCGGTGGCCGGTTTCCGTCAGGCGCAGGTCGGCATTGTCTTCGCGCAATTGCAGGCGATACTCGGCACGGCTGGTGAACATGCGGTAAGGCTCCGACACCCCGCGCGTAATCAGGTCATCCACCATCACGCCCAAATAGGCTTCATCACGGCGCGGGCACCAGCTTTCCTCACCCTGCGCCTGCAATGCCGCGTTGAGGCCCGCCAGCAGGCCTTGTGCGGCAGCCTCTTCATAACCCGTGGTGCCATTGATTTGCCCGGCAAAAAACAATCCGGCAATCGTCTTGGTTTCCAGCGAGTGCTTCAGGCCGCGCGGGTCAAAATAATCATACTCGATCGCATAACCGGGGCGGGTGATGTGCGCATTTTCCATTCCCTTGATGGAACGCACCAGCGCTAACTGCACATCGAAGGGCAGGCTGGTGGAAATCCCGTTCGGGTAGATTTCATGGGTGCTCAGCCCTTCCGGCTCCAGAAAAATCTGGTGCGAGTCCTTGCCGGCAAAGCGTGTGATCTTGTCTTCGATAGACGGACAATAGCGCGGCCCCACCCCCTCGATCACCCCGGTAAACAACGGGGAGCGATCCAGCCCGCCACGGATGATGTCATGCGTGCGCTGGTTGGTATGGGTAATCCAGCACGGCAGCTGCCGTGGATGCTGCTGTGCCTGCCCCATAAACGAAAACACCGGCACCGGCGTATCGCCGGGCTGCTCGACCATCACCGAATAATCCACGCTGCGACCGTCAATTCGCGGCGGCGTGCCGGTCTTCAGCCTGCCCGCAGGCAATTTGAGCTCGCGCAGGCGGTGCGCCAGCCTGACGGATGGCGGATCTCCAGCGCGCCCGGCGGGATGATTGGACAGCCCAATATGGATCAGGCCCGACAGGAATGTTCCAGTAGTCAGCACCACGGTTTTTGCTGCAAAACGCAAACCCAGCTGAGTGGCAACTCCGCACACCCGTTCTCCTTCGATCAGCAGATCATCCGCCGCCTGTTGAAACAGCCAGAGATTGGGTTGGTTTTCCAGCCTGCTGCGGATCGCATGCTTGTACAGTGCCCGGTCGGCTTGCGCGCGCGTAGCGCGCACCGCCGCACCCTTGGATGCGTTGAGAATACGGAACTGGATGCCTGCCTCGTCGGTGGCCGCCGCCATGACGCCGCCCAGCGCATCCACCTCCCTGACCAGATGCCCCTTGCCGATGCCGCCGATAGACGGGTTGCATGACATCAGCCCGAGCGTCTCGATGTTGTGCGTCAGCAGCAGCGTGGCGCACCCCTTGCGGGCGCTGGCCAGTGCGGCCTCTGTCCCTGCATGGCCAGCGCCCACCACGATCACATCGAATTTTTTCGGGAAATCCATTTGCCTGCCTTGTGAAACAGCGGTCAGCCTATTGCAACGAAAGGCGCGCATGATACAACAAAACAACTCCGGTGCAGCAATCGTTCGCCCCGCATGTTTCACGTGAAACATGCGGGCAGGTGTTTTATTTGCCGATGCAGAACCGGCTAAATATCTCGCCCAGCAAGTCGTCGGCCGTAAATTCGCCAGTTATGGTGTTGAGAAATTCCTGAGCAAGGCGCAGCTCCTCGGCAAATATTTCCGCCCTGTTTATTTCCCCTGCCGCGCGCTGCAAATGGTCTTGCGCAGTCAGCAGCGCACGCACATGGCGCTCGCGTGCCATGAACACCCCAGCCTCCTGATGCCAGCCAAGCAGCGCCAGTAGCTTGTCGCGCAGCAACTCCAGCCCGGAGCCGGTCTTGGCGGAAAGATAAATATGGCATTCACCGTCTAACTCTTCCACGCGCGCGGCTTGGCCAAGCAAGTCGGTTTTGTTAAAAATGTGCAGCCGGGGAATATTCGGCGGCAGTTCATCAAGAATTTTCCTGTCAGCCGCACTTATACCCTGCCTGGCATCCAGCAAGAGCAAAATAGCATCCGCATTTTGCAGCGTGCTATGCGTGCGTGCGATGCCCAGCAACTCTACTTCATCCCGCGATTCGCGCAGACCGGCTGTGTCCATGATATGCAGCGGCACGCCGTCAATCTGGATAGCTTGGTGGATAACATCCCGCGTAGTCCCTGGAACCTCGCTGACCAAAGCCACCTCTTCCCCGCTCAAACGATTGAGCAGGCTGGATTTGCCGACATTTGGTTGCCCCGCCAATACGATATGCGCGCCTTCACGCAACAGGCTGCCTTGCTGCGCCAAGCCAAGGATTCTCTCCAGCTCTTTGCGCAATATTTCTAGTTGCGCGTCGCGTAACGCTATGTCCGGCGCGTCTACCCCTTCCTCAGGAAAGTCCAGCATAGCTTCCACCAGCATGCGCAACCGGATCAGTTTATCTACCATTTGCCGGATTGCCTGGGAAAACTCCCCATGAAGCGAGCGCACTGCGCTACGCGCGGCCTGGCTGGTGGTGGCGTCAATTAGGTCGGCCACACTTTCCGCCTGCGCCAAATCGAGTTTGTTATTGAGGAAAGCGCGCAAGGTGAATTCACCCGGTTGGGCAAGGCGCGCGCCCAGCTCGAGACAGCGCTGCAACCCTAATTGCAGCACGGCTGTGCCGCCATGCCCTTGCAATTCGAGCACATCCTCGCCGGTGTAGGAATGCGGGGCGGGGAAAAACAGGGCGATGCCTTGATCCAGAACCTGCCCTTCCGCATCTAGAAATGAAGCGCGGGTTGCACGTCGCGGAATGGGTATCTTGTCCAGCATTGCTTCCGCCAATGTGGCGAGATTATGCCCGGACACCCTGACCACACCGATACCACCACGTCCTGGGGCGGTGGCAATCGCCACGATGATGTCAGGCCTTGGCAGCACCTTTAGCTTCGGCCTCTAAGCCGCGTGTGATGTGCCATTGCTGCAAGATGGAGAGAACATTGTTTACGATAGAATACAGCACCAAGCCGGCAGGAAAGAAGAAAAATACCACACTGAATACGATGGGCAAGATTTGCATCATCTTGGCCTGCAAGGGATCTGGAGGCACAGGATTCAGCTTGCTTTGCAGCAGCATGCTGGCGCCCATAATCAACGGCAATACATAATAGGGGTCTGCTGCCGACAGGTCGCTAATCCAGCCAAAGAAAGGGGCATAACGTAATTCAACACTAGCCAGAATGGCCCAATATAGCGAGATGAATACGGGTATCTGGATTACTACGGGCAGGCAGCCTCCGAGAGGATTGATTTTTTCCGTCTTGTACAGTTCCATCATGGCCTTGTGCAGACGCTCGCGGTCGTCACTGTACTGTTGCTTGATTTTTTCCAGTTTGGGAGCCACCACGCGCATCTTTCCCATAGATCGGTAGCTGGCTGCTGATAGCGGGAAAAATGCCAGCTTGATCAGCACGGTCAACAGAATAATTGCAACACCCCAGTTGTGCACCCATCCTTGCAGAAAGGAAAGTAACCAAAACAGCGGGGTTGAAAGAATAGTCAACCAGCCATAGTCAACAGTTAAGCCCAACCCAGGCGCAACTTTATCCAGCGATACCTGTGCTGGCCCAGCATATAATTGCACGCTAACCTTGGAGCTTTGCCCCGGCACAATGGCAGCCACAGGCAAAATAACACCCGCCGAATAAAGATCATTTTCCAGTTGTTTGGTGTAAAACTCGCGTTGCATTTTTTCTTGTGGCAACCATGCCGCTACAAAATAATGCTGCAGCATTCCTATCCAACCGTTGTCTGCA
>OESW01000241.1_pt1 | contig 31422 bp, 34 predicted proteins | sample 1534831 | NCBI WGS metagenome assembly OESW01 (sample SAMEA104161952, study PRJEB21768) | metagenome | isolation source: underground water
GCTTCTCGAAGTATTTCAGGTCGTTCAGGCGCGGCGTGACCCAGTCGCCGCTAGCCACCATTTCGCGCGGGATCTCGGCATAGCGTCCTTCGTCCGGCTCTATCAGTTTGCGGTATTCAATGTTGCCGAACCAGATGACCACCACCGCCAGCAGCAGCCAAAGCCAGCGGCGGGATGTTGATGCGCCCGTGCAGGACTTGTTCAGATGTTCCATAACTTTATTCGGGCGTTTTCCGGTTAATTTGTGCGGGCGCGGATTTTAACCCAAATTGCTTAACCTCAGAAAAAGCAGTTGACGAGTTCGTAGGTGCGAATAAATTCGCACCTACCTGCTTTTTCAAGTTAACCGGCCACGCCCTTTTCCTTCAACTCGGCACGCGCCCAACCGCGCGCAAAAGTGATGTCCAGGCGCGTGCCTATAGACAAAGCCTCACTGTCCGAAACAATGGCGCCGTGTTCATCGCGCACCATGCTGTAGCCGCGCGCCAGCACCTGTTGCGGATCGAGGTGCAGCAGATGCTGTTGCAAGCCGTGCAATCGCGCGTCGTGGCGTTCCAGTGTGTGCTGCACGGCTCCCCTCAAACGGCGCATTAACTCCATTTGTTGCGTGCCGAGTTGCGCGAGATCCGGACGTGCCCTATACAATCGCTGCCGCAGCTGGTCGAGATGTTGCGCCTGCTGCTGCATCCGTTGCGCCGGGTGCACCAGGCGGCGCTGCAAAAAATCTAGCTGCTGCATCACCCGCTCAGCTTGGCGCTGCCTGCCGCGCACCAAGCGTTGCGCGGTATGGCGCAAACGTTGCATCAACTCCTGCCGTTCCGGCACCACCAGTTGCGCCGCCGCAGTGGGCGTGGCGGCGCGCTGATCCGCGACAAAATCGGCAATGGTGAAATCGGTCTCGTGCCCCACTCCGCTCACCACCGGAATTTTGCTTGCGGCAATCGCCCTTGCTACAACTTCCTCATTGAACGCCCATAAATCCTCAATGCTGCCGCCACCCCGGCACACCAGCAGCACGTCACATTCCGCGCGCTCATTCGCCAGCCGAATGGCCTGCGCAATTTTTTGCGCGGCGCCATCCCCTTGCACCGGCGTGGGATACAGCACCACGGGGATGCCCGGCATACGCCTGGACAGCGTGGTCAGGACATCGCGCAACGCGGCGGCCTGCGGCGACGTGACAATACCAATTTGCGCCGGCAGGAACGGCAACGTGCGTTTGCGTGCGGCATCGAACAACCCCTCGCCTTCCAGCTTGCGCTTGAGCCGCTCAAACGCCTCATACAGCACGCCCAATCCGGCAGGACGCATCTGCTCCAGCGTCAACTGAAATTCACCGCGCGCTTCATACAGCGTAGCCAATGCCAATACTTCCACCTGCATACCATTCTTCGGCTGCCAGTCGAGGTATTGACTTTTGTGGCGGAACATCACACAACGCACCTGCGCCTGCTCGTCCTTCAGGGAAAAATACCAGTGCCCGGAAGCCGCACAGACGAAATTGGAAACTTCGCCACGCACCCATAGCAGCGGCAAACCGTTTTCCAGCAACTGCTTGGCTGCCATATTGAGTTCGCGCACACTGAATACGCGATTTTTTTCATTTGAAATTAAATCAAAAGGCATATTGACATTCCACAATAATCCACAACTCAAGGAACTACGCCGCTTTGCTGCAAGACACCCCACCTTCATATCAACAACTTACAGTATCTAATTGTTTTTATTATGTTTTTAAAAGTTTAAAAATTAAGCGGCAGAACAAAAAAGGTTATCTGATAAGGGGTTAAGCATCAGTCCATACTTCTTACCCACAAAGTTATCCACAGTTCCTGTGCACAAATAAAATCTGCTTACGCCATGCCGGGTTAACCTGACACCGTGGGAGAAATCTTGCTCAAACAGGTGCGACAAGATACAGTCCTGCTTGCTCAATTTAAGCATATTTGGAGGAGTCGCGTGTTCGCTATCGTAGAAGCTGCCGGTTGGCCCATTTGGTTGTTGATTATTGCCTCGGTGATTGCCGTCGCCCTGATCGCGGAACGCCTGGTGTTCCTGCGCAATAAAAACGTTGCACCCAAAGGATTGCTCGATGAAGTCATACAGGAGCTCAAGCAACGCGGTGTCAGCGAAGCCATGCTATCCCGCCTGGCAGAAAATTCCCCGCTCGGGCGCGTGTTCGCCGCAGGATTGAAGAACGTCAAAAGCTCACCCGAGGTAATGAAAGATTCCATCGAAGAAGCGGGACGCACTGCCGCACACGAATTGGAGCACTTTCTCACCACTCTGGGTACGGTCGCCACGATCAGCCCATTGCTCGGCCTGTTCGGCACTGTGGTCGGGATGATCGAAATTTTCGGCGCACAAACAGCCGTCGGCAACACCCCGTCCGTTCTTGCGCATGGCATCTCGGTGGCGCTGTATAACACCGCATTCGGCCTGATCGTGGCGGTGCCCAGCATGATTTTCTACCGCCATTTCCGCGCCAAAGTGGATAGCCTGGTTATCGAAATGGAGCAACAGGCAATCAAGCTGGTGGAGATCATGCATGGCACACGCCGAGGGTAGGAACTATTTATGAACTTCCAGCGCGGCCGCACACGGGAAGAACTGGAAATCAACCTGATTCCGATGATAGATGTGTTGCTGGTGATCCTGATTTTCCTCATGGTCACTACCACCTACACCCGGTTTTCCGGCCTTCAAATTAATTTACCGCAGGCCGAAGGCGATACAGCCTCCATGCACAAGGATCAGCAAATCAACGTGTCTGTTGACGCTTCCGAACATTACGCCTTCAATAACAAAGCGGTTAATTTCAATAGTGTGGACAAGCTGGCGGAAGAATTGCACAAGGCGGCCGGAGACATGAGCGACCCCACCATCATCATCAATGCCGACGCCAAGGCGCCGCACCAGTCCGTGATCAACATCATGGAAGCCGCGCGTCTGGCCGGTTATGGCCGTATTACCTTCACTACCAGCCGAAAATAACGGATGCACTGGCTGGAACGACACTGGTACCGCATCACCCCGCTACACCTCATCCTGCTGCCTGCCAGCTTCATATTCCGCCTGCTGGCCAACATGCGCCGTGCGCTTTACCGCAGCGGCATCCTGCCCGGCGAAAAACTTCCTGTTCCCGTCATCGTGGTGGGCAACATTACGGTCGGCGGTAGCGGCAAGACCCCGCTCACGCTCTGGCTGGCGCAGCAATTGCTAGATAGCGGCTGGCATCCCTGCATCATCAGCCGGGGCTATGGAAGCAAAGCTTCCTCCCCGCAAGCCGTACATCCTTCCAGCGATCCCGGCGCGGTCGGCGATGAAGCGGTGCTGATGGCGCAACGCAAATTATGCCCGGTGTGGGTCGGGCGAGACCGTGCCGCCACCGCACGCACGCTGCTGCGCGCCCATACGGAATGTGATGTTTTGCTCAGCGATGATGGCCTGCAACATTACCGTTTGCGGCGCGATGTTGAAATCGTGGTGGTGGATGGCATACGCCGCTTCGGCAATGGTTTCCAGCTTCCAGCCGGACCGTTACGTGAGCTGCCATCTCGTCTTGCCGAAGCAGATGCAGTGGTCATCAATGGAGGGACTCCTGCGGCAGGCGAATATGCCATGCAATTGCACGGCGCACGTTTCTACAACCTGCTCAACCCAAATACCCCGGCATACGCCGCTGATTTTCATGGCCAGCACTTGCACGCCATCGCCGGGATCGGCCACCCGCAGCGCTTTTTCGCACACCTCAACCATCTTGGACTGGTGGTGCAGACCCACCCCTTCCCCGACCACCACCGCTACACACCAAGGGACTTAACATATGCCAATGCCGATGCGATACTCATGACGGAAAAAGATGCGGTAAAATGCACCACATTCGCCACAAAAAAATGCTGGGTACTGCGTGTGGATGCGCAAGTTGACCCGTCTCTTACCCAACACATCCTGGAAAGGATCGCCCCAAATGGACGCCAAACTGCTTGAAATCCTGGTTTGCCCGCTGTGCAAATCCCCGCTGGTTTACCGCAAGGCCGAGCAGGAATTGATCTGCAAGGCGGATCGGCTGGCCTTCAAAATCCAGGACGACATCCCCGTGATGCTGGCGGATGAAGCGCGCGTACTGACGCCGGAAGAAGCCGAAAAACTCTGATGCTCGCTTTCCACGTTGTTATCCCGGCGCGCTTCGCCTCCACTCGCCTGCCGGGCAAAGCACTGCTGCCCATCGCCGGAAAACCCATGGTGGTGCGGGTTGCCGAGCAAGCGGCGAAAAGCGGCGCGCAACAAATCTGGATCGCCACCGACCACCAACCCATCATGGCCGCAGTGCACGAGCATGGTTTCAAGGCCTGCCTGACCCACGCCCACCATGCCAGCGGCACCGACCGCATCGCCGAGGTGGTAGAGCAACACAACTGGCCGGACGACACCATTGTGGTCAATGTGCAGGGTGACGAACCGTTGATGCCACCCGCGCTGATACGCGCCGTGGCGCAACATCTGTACGACCACCCGGAATGCGCCATCGCATCTGCCTGCCACCCCATCCACGATGCGGATGCGATGCGCAACCCCAACATCGTCAAGGTGGTGCTGGACAAACAGGGCAACGCGCTGTATTTCAGCCGCGCGCCGATTCCCTGGCCTCGCGATGCATTCAATCGTTCTTCTCCCCTTTCTTCCGAAGGAAGAAATGACGATTGCTCTTCCTCCCACCGGGGGGAAGTTGGAAGGGGGGAACTGCCGGACAATCTCACCGTGCTGCGCCACATCGGCATCTATGCCTACCGCGCCGGTTTCCTGCGCGCCTTCCGGCAACTCGCACCCGCCGCCATCGAACAGGCCGAAGCGCTGGAGCAATTGCGTGCGCTGTGGCACGGTTACAAGATTGGTGTTACTGTCACCGCAGATGCCCCTCCTGGCGGGGTGGATACCGAGCATGACTTGCATGTTGCGCGTAAGCTGTTCGACGCGAACGTATAACTCAACCAATTTACACAGCAAGGAGAATAAACATGAGACTGATACTGCTCGGCGCACCCGGCGCCGGTAAAGGCACACAGGCCAACCTGATCAAGGAAAAATTCAACATCCCGCAGATTTCCACCGGCGACATGCTGCGCGCCGCAGTCAAGGCGGGCACGTCGCTTGGCGTCAAGGCCAAGAAGGTGATGGATGCGGGCGGACTGGTATCGGACAATATCATCATCAATCTGGTGAAGGAACGCATCAAGGAAGCCGACTGCGCCAACGGTTTCCTGTTCGACGGCTTCCCGCGTACCATCCCGCAAGCCCAAGCCATGAAGGCCGCAGGCATCCATATTGATTTCGTGGTGGAGATCGAAGTCCCGGACACCGACATTATCCAGCGCATGGATGGCCGCCGTGTGCATCTGGCTTCGGGGCGCACCTATCATATAACGTTCAATCCTCCCAAAGTTCCGGGGAAAGACGATGTTACGGGCGAGCCTTTGGTACAACGGCCAGATGACCTGGCTGACACCGTAACAACGCGCCTTAATGTTTATCACAACCAGACCAGGCCGCTGGTGGAGTATTACGCCGCATGGGAAAAATCCAAGGATGCAGGCGCACCGCACTACATCAACATTCCCGGTATCGGCAGCGTGGATGCCATCCGTGACCGGATATTCAACGCACTGGCGGCATACTGATCGTGGCCAGCTCGGCGCCACCCGTCGAAGCGCACAGGGCAAGCAAACCTGTACTCACGCTTGCTGATGCCAAGCGCATCGCTGCCGCCGCCGAAGCCGAAGCACTGCGCAATGAATGGCGTGTAGTGATCGCGGTAGTAGACGATGGCGGGCACCTGCTCTATCTGCAACGCGGCCACGACGCCCAGTTCGGCAGCGTGGAAACCGCCATCAAAAAAGCACATGCCGCTGTCGCATTCCAGCGCCCGACCAAGGCATCGGAAGACGCAGTGCTGAGCGGACGCCTGATCCATCTCGCCCTGCCCGGCGTCATCCCCGCCGAGGGCGGTGTGCCGCTGCTGCGCGACGGCCTAATCATCGGCGGGCTGGGCATCAGCGGCGTGCGCTCATTCCAGGATGGACAGATCGCGCAAGCCGGAGCAGACGCGCTTGACCAACAAGCCTGAACAGCCACTGGTTATATACGGATACCAGATTACGCTGGCGCTTTTGCAGGGCGAGTAGCCTGGCGCTGCCGCACTGCCTCGAACAGGCACACTGCCGCAGCGGCAGCCGCGTTCAACGATTCAATCTTTCCCGGCATGGGAATGGTGACATGCTGGCTAACCGCCGCCAGCAGACCTTCGGATAATCCCGCCCCTTCATTACCCAAGACAAAAGCCAGCTTGCCGCGCAGATCGCAGTCATACAGGCTGATTTTCGCTTCAGGCGATGCGGCAAATAATTTCCCTTGAAATGCCGCAGCTACAGCGGGCAAATCCGCAGACTCATGGATACTGAGTACGAAATGCCCACCCATCCCCGCACGCAGCACCTTGGGTGACCACGCATCGGCACAGCCTTTGGATAGAAACACCGCATCACATCCCGCAGCGGCGGCGGAACGCAGCATGGAACCGAGATTGCCGGGGTCTTGTATATCTTCCAGCAACAAACAGAAGCTGCTATGCGCGGCTGATACTACGGGGCTGGGCAATGCGATTAGGGCAAGAATGCCGCTGGGCACCTTAAGCTCTGTAAGTTCGGCAAACAGGCTGTCGTCCAGTTGCGTGAGCGGCACACCGAAAAGTTTTTTCAGTAGTGCCGCCACTTCGAGGTCTTGCAATGCCGCCTGCGTCACCAGCAAATGTTGCGGTTTAATGCCGGAGGCGAGACATGCCTGAACCAGATGTATCCCATCCAGCAGAGTCTGTCCCGCCTTCCGGCGCTGACGCGCCGAACCGGCGAGCTTGACGAGTTCCTTGAAAAAAGGATTGTCGCGTGAAGAAATATGCTTCACGAAAGCATCATGCGACCGCTTGCTCATTCTGCTCCAGCAGCGAGCCGATTTCTTCCAGCGAAGGCAGTTCTTGTAAAGAGCGCAAGTTCAAATCGTCGAGCAGTTGTTTGGTGGTGGCGAACAGTTCAGGCTTGCCCGGTGTGTCGCGCGTGCCGATGGCTTCAATCCAGCCGCGTACCTCCAGTGTTTTGAGGATTTGCGAAGACACTGCCACTCCGCGAATTTCCTCGATGTCGCCGCGCGTCACCGGCTGGCGGTAGGCGATGATGGCGAGTGTCTCCATTACCGCACGCGAGTAGCGCGGCGGCTTCTGTGGGTTGAGGCGATCCAGGTAGGGCTGCATCTCGAGACGTGCGCGGAAGCGCCAGCCGTTCGCCACGCGGTTGAGTTCCACGCCGCTGCCCGAGTATTCCTGCACCAGTTGTTCGAGCAGTTCTTCAATGAGTCGGCTTTCCACCGGCGCATCGCTGAGTTTTTTCAGCTCGGCCAGCAACAGCGGTTCCTGCGTGGTCAGCAGGGCGGCTTCCAGCGTTTTTTTGAGTTGCGCCGTATCAATTGGTACCGCGCCCCCTTCGGGGGATGCTTCGACTAGCTCAGCACGAACGGTCAATTGTATGTCAGCCTGCGCCAAGGCTCCGGTTTCGACCAACTGTGCTGCTTCTTCATTAGGCTGCGGTAAGGCTGCGGCTTGCTCGGACATAGATATTCCCCAGTGTTTCGGATTGTGTGATTTCAACCAAGGTTTCTTTTGCCAATTCCAGAATCGCGATGAAAGTGACAACCAGTTGCGGAATGCCGCCGCTCACGTCGAACAGGTTTTCGAACATCTCGAATTCGCCGTGCCGCAACTGGCGCAACAGGCGCGTCATCTGTTCGCGTACCGACAGTTCCTCGCGCCGCACCTTGTGGTGCGCATTCAGTTTCGCACGCGCCAGCAACGCCAGCCATGCCTGGCGCAAATCTTCCACGGCGACGTTCGGCAGGCGCTGCACCACTGTTTCCTCGATCAGCACCTGCACCAGTTCAAAATCGCGCCCAGCCTGCGGCAATTCGTTCAGTTTCTGCGCGGCGAGCTTCATCTGTTCGTATTCCAGCAAGCGGCGCATCAGTTCGGCGCGCGGATCTTCCACGCCATCCTCGCTGGCCTTGGGCGGACGCGGCAGCAACATGCGCGACTTTATCTCGATCAGTACCGCCGCCATCAGCAAGTACTCGGCGGCCAGTTCCAGACGATTACGCTGCATGATCTCAATATAGCTCATGTATTGTTGCGTGAGCTGCGCCATCGGAATATCGAGCACGTCCAAATTATGCCTGCGGATCAGGTACAGCAACAGGTCAAGCGGCCCCTGGAAAGTTTCCAACACCACCTCCAGCGCATCCGGCGGGATGTACAAATCATGCGGCATCTCCAGCAATGGTTCGCCGTGGATGCGTGCAATGGGTTGTATCAGGTCATTCACGGACTATACCTATATGCCAAATTGCTTCAGTATGGACAACATCATGCCATAACAGGCTGCCGTTGCCAGCACAGCCGCCGTCATGCTCAGCCAGAACCCCCACCCGAATTTAATCATCAACGGCAACACCAGGAACAGCACCAGTGAAGGGATGATCAGCCAAAAAACATTGAGGGAGAATGCCGATATCTTCTGCTCATCGCCGGTTTCGATATATAGCCAAATCATTACTACCAGTGAAGTCAACGGTACCGAAGCGAGCAACGCACCAAACATGCTGCTGCGTTTGACCACCTCGCTGATCAATACGATCAGTCCGGCAGTCAACAAAACCTTGGTCGCATAATAAAGCATAACCGCGCTTGGCCCAGCCTAACTGTAACTCAGCCCCATCGCCTCACGCACATCGCGCATGGTCTCGCCTGCCAGCTTGCGCGCCTTCTCGCAACCGTCGGCGATGATGTTGCGCACCAGTGTCGGGTCGTCCAGGTATTGCTGGGCGCGCTCACGCATGGGTTCCTGTTCCGCCAGCACGGCGGCGATCACCGGTTGTTTGCATTCGATGCAGCCTATGCCTGCGCTGCGGCAGCCCTGTTGCACCCATTGTTTGGTTTTCTCATTCGAGTACACCAGATGTAATTGCCATACCGGGCATTTGTCCGGATCACCGGGATCGGTGCGGCGCACACGCGCCGGATCGGTCGGCATGGTGCGGATTTTTTTGGTCACGCTCGCCTCGTCTTCGCGCAGAGTGATGGTGTTGTTATAGGACTTGGACATTTTTTGCCCGTCCAGCCCGGGCATCTTCGAGGCCGCGGTGAGCATGGCTTCCGGCTCGGACAAAATCATCTTGCCGCCGCCTTCGAGGTAGCCGAACAGACGCTCACGGTCACCCATGCTGAGGCTCTGCTGCTCATCCAGCAAGGATTTAGCGGACTCCAGCGCTGCGTCGTCACCCTGCTCCTGAAAGCGCACGCGCAGTTCGTTATACAGCCTGGCCTTTTTGCTACCGAGTTTTTTAACCGCCGCTTCGGCCTTTTCCTCAAAGCCGGGTTCGCGTCCATAGATGTGGTTAAAGCGGCGCGCAATTTCGCGGGTAAATTCGATATGCGGCACCTGGTCTTCGCCCACCGGCACTTGGGTGGCGCGATAAATCAAAATGTCCGCACTTTGCAGCAACGGATAGCCGAGGAAACCATAAGTGCCCAAATCTTTCTCCGACAATTTTTCCTGCTGGTCCTTGTAGGTCGGCACGCGTTCCAGCCAACCCAGCGGCGTAATCATGGATAGCAGCAGATGCAACTCGGCGTGTTCCGGCACCCTGGATTGAATAAACAGCGTGGCACGCGCCGGATCAACGCCTGCGGCCAGCCAGTCTATCACCATGTCCCATACGTTCTGCTCAATGACCTGCGGGGTGTCATAATGCGTGGTCAGCGCGTGCCAGTCGGCGACGAAAAACAGGCACTCGAATTCCTGCTGCATTTCCACCCAGTTTTTCAGTACGCCGTGGTAATGCCCCAAGTGCAAACTTCCGGTGGGGCGCATTCCGGATAACACGCGATCAGCAAACATAGTTTTTCACAACCCAAAAATAAAACTTATTAAGCGCATCAGGCCGACTATCAGCGGCATCAGGATCCAGCCCAGCAGCGGCGTAAACGCCATGAAGATCAGGATGAACATGCCATACGGCTCCAGCATCGCCAGCTTGTACGCCTGCCGGTGCGGCAGCATGCTGACGGCAATGCGCCCGCCATCCAGCGGAGGCAGGGGCAGCAGATTCAACGCGATCAGAACGACGTTGATTTTAATCCCAATCCGCGCCATTTCCAGCATCGGTTCGGCGAAATAGCTGCCCGGAAACGACCATGCCAGTTTTGCCAGCAACCCCCAAAGCAATGCCATAAACAGGTTAGCGGCAGGCCCTGCCAGCGCCACCCACAACATATCCTGCTTGGGGCGGCGCAACGCGGCAAAGTTGACCGGCACCGGCTTGGCCCAGCCGAACAGGATGCCGCCCAGCCACAATGTCAACAAGGGTAGCAGGATGGTGCCTACCGGATCGATGTGGCGTATCGGGTTGAGGCTGATACGGCCCTGCTGATAAGCCGTCATATCGCCGAAATACCGTGCCACATAACCGTGCGCCGCCTCGTGCAGGGTAATGGCAAACAGAATGGGGATGGCCGCGATAGCAATGGCTTGGATCAGCTGGTCGAACTGCATTTATTTCTCAATTTCCAAATTGGCAATTTCAAATGGAGCAATATTGCCCTTGCCGCGCCGCACCAGCACAGGAATCTCGCCGGTCAGGTCAATCACTGTAGTCGGCTCCAGCCCGACCGCACCGCCATCCAGCACCAGATCAACCTGATGGTTGAGACGCTTGCGAATTTCTTCCCCATCGCTTAGCGCTTGCTCCTCTTCCGGCAGGATCAGGGTGGAGCTTAACAAAGGCTCACCCAATTCCTCCAGCAACGCCAGCGCCACCGGATGGTCTGGAATGCGAATACCGACGGTGTTGCGCTTGGGGTGTTGCAAGCGTTTGGGCACCTCCTTGGTGGCATCGAGGATGAAGGTGTAGCTACCTGGCGTATTGTTTTTCAGCAGGCGAAATTGCACGTTGTCCACTCGCGCATAGCGGGCAAGTTCGGACAAGTCGCGGCACATCAAAGTCATGTAGTGATTATCATCCAGGCCGCGTATCCGGCGGATACGCGATACGGCAGTCCTGTCATCGAGATGGCAGCCCAATGCATAGGAGGAATCGGTGGGATACACGATTACCGCACCATCGCGCACCATGGCTGCGGCCTGTTTGATCAGGCGCGGTTGGGGGCTGTCCGGATGAATGGCGAAAAATTGTGTCATAAAATATTCCTTATTAAATCTCGCTCCCTTGAGTTATGGCCTAACGGCCTGATGAAACAAATTGGGTAACGCCAACCAAGTCGATGGTTATAACCCAACCTACATATTATTTTGCTTCCCACAACTGCCACACCGGACGGCAGCCCGACGGGAAGTCGGGCAAGCCTCCCAAGTCACGGTAGCTTTCACCGGGGCCGTGAAAATCCGAGCCGCACGAGGCGAATAAGCCGAACTCCTGGGCGTAACGGGCAAACTCGGCATATTGCTCGGGTGTGTGGGCGCCGCTCACCACCTCAATCCCCTGCCCGCCCAAATCGGTAAATTCGCGCAGCAACTCACGCAAAGTTGTGCTGCCTATTTTCTTGCGTCCAGCCGTGTAGCGGCCCGGGTGCGCCAGCACGGCAACACCGCCGCTGCCGCATATCCAGCTAACCACGTCCGGCAACATCGCCCACCGATGCGGCACGTAGCCCGGTTTTCCCTTGACCAGGTAATTATTGAACACACTGCGCACATCCTTGGAGTAGCCGCTCTCCACCAAAAAACGGGCAAAGTGCGTACGTCCGATAATGCTTGGGTTGCCCGCATAACGGTAGGAACCTTCCAGCACCCCGCCGATTCCAGCCTTGGCCAACGATTGCGCCATCAGTTGCGCCCGTGCGCCGCGCCCGTTGCGGATAGCACGCAAGCCTTCTGCCAGCGGCGCATGGGCGGGATCAATGCGCAGGCCGACGATATGCAGGGTGTGGCTGCGCCAGCTCACCGAAATCTCCACACCGTTGATGAACTGGATACCGAGCCGTGCAGCAGCCTCCGCCGCCTCGGCCAAACCGGCGACATCATCGTGGTCGGTCAACGCAAGAAATCTCACCCCGCGCCCGGCAGCCCTCGCCACCAGATCGGTTGGCGACAGCAACCCATCGGAAACGGCGGAATGGCAATGCAGGTCGTAATCCAGCATGGCAATCAAGCAGCGGCTTCGCCGCTGCCCTTCTTCATGGCCTTACCTTCTTCCGCCCGTTTGCGGCGCACCTCCTTCGGGTCGGCAAGCAGCGGGCGATAAACCTCTATGCGATCCTTATCGCGCAACACCGCATCTGCCTTGGTCAATTTCCCGTAAATGCCAAGCTTGTTCTTTTCCAGGTCAATGCCCGGATATTTTTCCATGATGCCGGAAAGCTTTATCGCCTCGGCCACGGTAGTGTTTTGCGGCATTTGCAGCTTCAACAATATCTGCTCGTGCGGCAACGCATACACCATTTCAATGTTGATCTTATCGCTCATTTGCTCGCATAAACCTTTTCTGCACGGTGGACAAAGGCGTCCACCAAACTGTTGGTGATGTAATGAAAAATAGGGCCGAGCACTTTTTCCAGCAGCCTGTGGGAAAACTCATAATGCAACTGGAACTCTATTTTACAGGCAGATTCGGAAAGCGGTATGAAATGCCAACTGCCGTCGAGATGCTGGAACGGGCCATCCTTCAATGTGATGTCAATGCAATGGGGAGCCTGACGCATATTCTCCGTGGTGAAACTCTGCTTGATGTGGTGATAATCAATATGCACCGTCGCATGCACGGTGCTGCCATCCACCGAAGTGACGCTGGCCCCGCCGCACCAAGGCAGGAACTGCGGATAATCCGCCACATTGTCCACCAGAGCGAACATCTGCTCCGCGCTATACGGAACCAGGACCGATTTCTCGACTAACGCCATGCTTCAGCTCATGCTCTGTGCAGTCAGGCCGGCACCCAGCAAGCCGACTTGAGGGTTGGTCACGATGTGCAACGGCAATGTTTCGAGCAGCCCGGCAAAACGCCCCTTATCCATGAAGGAGCGCAGGAACGCTCCCTGCCGCATGGCTGCAACAATTTTTCCCGCAATTCCCCCAGCCACATAAACACCGCCGCGTGGCAGCGCGGCAAGCGCCACATTGCCCACGAACGCGCCATAAATTCGGAGGAACAAATCCAGTACCATGCGTGCGATGGGTTCATCGCCCTGCTGCGCAAATTGCGTTATCGCAGCCGCAGCATCACCCTCTTTTATTGCCGTAATAAGTTGCGCCGATGGCGCACCTCGATCCGTATCGCGCAGAAATTCAAAAATCGCCGCTACCCCGGGGCCGGAAACAATGCGCTCATAGGAAACATGGCCGTAGCGTTGCTGCAAATACTGCAACAGCTCATATTGGATGGCATCAACCGGGGCAAAATCCATGTGCCCGCCTTCGGATGGATGCACCACATAAACACCCTCCTGCCAAGACAACCAGGCTACCCCCAAGCCGGTACCCGCGCCGACCACCAGGCGCACGCCCTGCACTTGCGGCTTTCCTGCTTGCAAGGTCAACAGATCGGCTGGCTGCAATGCCGCAACACCCAATCCAACGGCCTCGAAATCGTTGATCAAAGATACACGGCTAATGGCAAAGCGGGCGGCAAGCGCATCCGCATCCACCTCCCACGGCAGATTGGTCAGCTTTGCCCGCCTGCCGGAAATAGGGCAGGCCAGCGCAAAACAGGCAGCGGCGATGTCGGATATACCTGCCTCGCGCAAGAATTCATCCAGAATTTCCGCAAGCCCGGCGTACCCTGCATTGAAATAGGATTTTTGCAGCAATGGCTCGCGCGCCCCGTCTGCCGTGTTGATCTGTATCAGCGTCTTGGTGCCGCCAATGTCACCCGCAAGAAAATAATTCATGGTTGACTATGGTATCCGATTTTGCGATTGATTTTCGTGATTGATTAGGGTCAATTACCGTAAATTTTAGAACGTGAATCCGTGGTTATGTAGTAAGCTCACATGAATGCAAAGTTCGCTTACTGCCAGAAGAAGACATTCAGTACGGCATTTTGGATGACTGGCTCATCGCTCAGTAGAATGGAAAAGCGGTAGCATGAAACCTACCGTTGAAAGACGAAAAACCGAGGGAACCCAAATGGCAACAGAACAGAACTATAAAACCTATGAAGTTGGTTTCTCGACAGAGAAGCTACAGCACATATTCTATATAAGCTGTCCGGACGACGTTGATGCAAAAACATTTGCACATGCTGTCTTTCATTATTACGACACGCCGCCAGAATGGGGCAGAAAAGGGTGCATAACGGCTATCGCCGCGATCAATCCCAACAGTTGCATACCGGATTTCCTGCATATAGGCTTACAGGACAAAAAAGAATTGGCAATGCCGGAAGAAAACGAAGAATCGCACAAGGCAGTCGGGAAAATAATAAAACAGGCCGTGAATGATGGATGCGTGCCGATGGCCATTTATGACGAAGAAAATAAAACAATGACCGTCTATGCGACCAAAAAACTGGAAGTGGCTCCGCAAACCGGTGCGGCTAGCGTTATTCTGAATTTCAGCCTTTTTGGTGGCACCGCAGGCAGAGCACGTTAACAGGGTGTTGAAGAACGCCAAAAACCGTTCGTATTGAACCTTCAGTACCGCTTATCTGATAGCGTAGCCACCACTTCCGCAAAGCCGGTCTGGAAATACCACGCCGCCGGCAGATAAAACCGGCATCTACTGAAGCCGCTGCTGAATTTCCCTGTCCATTCATTCTAAAAACTGCAATTCAATGCCACAGAGATCACAGAGGACACAGAGATGATGCGGGTTCCACATATTTTTCTGGTTCAGCCGAAAAACTTTTGATGGAACCCCAGCCATTCCACTAGGCTGTCAAAAGGATTTGCATAGCCATCTGACTAGGTTGGCAAACTACGCCAACCAAGTCATTGGTTAACGACAGCCAAGTGTCTGGTTATGGCCGGGCACCCGCCTGATGGGTGAGATTGCTATTAACGGCAACCAATTGTTTTTCCCCAAGCCGCCGCCGCAACGCGTCTCGCTCAGCGCATACCGCTTGGGAGCGGCGCATCAAGTGATGTTCTGGTAACGGGTGCAGCGAAGCATCAGGCGGTAACGGATTGGCGCAACGGAGTGGCTATCCCCGCTGCATCTATCACTCCCGCAAACGGGGTGGATGTTTATATCGAAGCTGCGCTATTGAAGGGTTAAGCGGGGGGCGGTACGCTGGTTACAACTTAAAGTCGAAGTTCAGGGGCACGCCGCGTGTGGCGCTTCCCACTGGAGCGACGGGTTATACGGCTTGCGCTAACCATTTGCCGATACCGGTGTCATGAGGCACACCGGCGCACCCATGGGATCGGCAACCAAACACGCGCGGCCGACACCAGGAACGTCATGCGGAGACTCCATTATTGTGCCGCCAAGCTCAACGACACGTGAGGCGCAGGCATCAACATCGGCCACGGCAATGAACGCTTGCCACCAGGATGGACGAGACCGTGAAAAATCGGTGGTCGGATTCATCATGCCACCAACGTCTTTGCCGTTGTTCCGGAAAAGCGTGTAGACACCAAACAGCCCGGCATCGACCTCGCGCCTATCCCAGCCCAACAACCCACAGTAAAAGTCGCCGCTCTTCTTTTGGTCTGTAGTTACGAGTTGGTTCCAGAAGAAGGTTCCATGTTCAGGCATATAATCCCCAGTCTTGGAAATGCGGCACAACCTGTCTAGCCGTATGAAGAAAAACTGGTAGCATGAAATTCACCCTTTGGAAGACGAAAAACAGAGGGGAGCTCACAACGGTAAAATAAATTATTCAGCTCGCCAATGTCCTGAACGCCCACCCTGTTTTTCCAGCAAACGTATCCGGGTGATTTCCATGCCGCGGTCAACCGCCTTGCACATATCGTAGATGGTCAGCAGGGCGACACTCACCGCGGTCAGCGCCTCCATTTCGACCCCGGTGCGGCCCAGCGTTTCCGTGGTGACGATGCAATCTACCGCGCTACCCTGCCGGTCCAGTTGGAATTCCACCGCAACATGGGTGAGATACAGCGGGTGACATAATGGAATCAACCCGGCGGTACGCTTGCTCGCCTGTATCGCGGCAATGCGCGCCACACCCAGCACATCGCCCTTGCTGGCCGTGCCGGAAGCAATCAACTCAAGTGTGCCGGCGCTCATTTTGATGCTGCCGGAAGCTTTTGCGATACGCCGGGTTTCATTCTTGCCGGCGACATCAACCATGTGCGCCTGGCCTTCCCGGTCGAAGTGGGTCATGCCATTTGTCATGCCGATTTCCCCGCTGTATGGCTGCGCCAATGTTCAATGCGCTGCACGTCAGACTCGCGCGTTTCCAGCCAATGTGCGCCTTGCCCGGTTTGCTCTTTTTTCCAGAACGGGGCGGCGGTTTTCAAGTAATCAATGATGAATTCGCAGGCCGCGAATGCTTCGCCGCGGTGCAGTGCCGCAGTTGCCACTAGTACAATCTGGTCATTTGGCAGGAGCAGCCCTACGCGGTGAATGACACGCGTACCAAGCAGATTCCAGCGATCCGTCGCCTCATGAATAATTTTATTCAGAGCCTTTTCAGTCATGCCGGGATAGTGTTCGAGAAAAATGTTTTCTATTTTTCCATCATTACTGAAATCGCGCACCAATCCGATGAAGCTGACCAAGGCACCCACTTTTGAGCTGCTGGAACGCAGGGCAGCCAGTTCGGAGGTAAGATCGAAATCTTTTTCCTGTATCGACACGCTCATTTTACCCCCCTGAGATGGGCGAGAAGATGGCAATCTCGTCATGTTCGTTGATGTTGGCAGCCAGTCCGGAAAATTCCTGATTAATCGCGCAACGCACACGGTTATCCGCCAGCTCTTGCTCCCATTTTTCCCCGCGCGACCGCAGCCATGCCAGTAGTCCGGCAAGCGTGGATACTCCTTCCGGAACATCTGCGGTTTCCCGCGAAATACCCAAGCGCTCCCCAGGCCGGCCAAAATACACCAGATCAATTTTCATGGTTTTGCTGTTCCATTATTTTTTGGTTCATAGTTTTTTGGGTGAATGAAAAATAATTCAATATAAATGCTGCTACTTCCTGTGGCACGTCAATATTGAGCATGGGCAGCGGGAGCGGATCCTTGTTATCCGTGATAACCGCAATGATACGGGGGTCGGATGGATATAGATGCTCGTATCCGGTTTCACTGCGATGTACTTCCAGTTTTGGTATGGCGGAGTGTTTGTATCCTTCCGCCAGTATAAGGTCGCAGGGTGAAAACCGTGCACAAAGTTCCTCAATGCCGGGTTCTGTTTCATCGTGCAGTTCGTGCATCAGCGCCCATCGTTGCGCCGAGATAATCATTACTTCGCCCGCGCCGGCCTTGCGGTGGCGGTAAGTGTCCTTGCCCGGCTTGTCGATGTCGAAATCGTGATGGGCATGTTTGATGACTGCAATGCGCAAGCCTTGTGCAATCAGCAATGGAATAAGTTTTTCCAGTAGTGTTGTTTTGCCGCTGCCGGAATAGCCAGCGAAACCGATTATTTTTTTATCCAGCATAAAATGTGGAATGAAGTGCAACGGTTGTATCAAAAGCCCCTGTTAACAGGGCCAGGTTTGCTTCTGTCATTGTTTTCCTTTGGCGGTTATTGGCGCACCCGTCGTACAAGCCATTTTAGCAAAACCATTCTCGGCAATTTGGTTGACCTGCGATAAATCGTCCTGCGAGTTAATATTGGTGAACGCAATGGCATTATCGAACACTACTTCGCTCAGGTGCAACGTGTCCTGCAAGTCCTTGATCTTGCGCCCGCCCGAAGCCAGGTAGGCATCCAGCCTTGGCAGCACGTTCTTGTGGTACAGGGCGATGGTGGGCTGCCGCCTTCCTTCCGCGACGGCAACTGCGGCTTCAGCGGCATTCGTGCTGACGGCGGCAAATAACCGGGCAATCAAGTTATCCGGCAGGAATGGGGTGTCGCATGGCACGCACACAACCCAATCATGGCGCGCATAACGCAGGGCGGACTGCAACCCGGCCAGCGGCCCTGCCCAATCGGGTGTCTGATCGGCAATAATGCGCCGGCCAAAGCACGCATAAGCACCGTGTTCTCCATTCACATTAATCAATACTTCTTCACTCTGCCTGCTGACAGCATCCAATACCCAGCCAATTAACGCTCGGCCATGTAATAGCTGCAGCCCCTTGTCGCCACCGATGCGTTTACCCAGGCCACCTGCCAGAATTACGGTAGTTATTGCGAGTTGTGTTGGCGCTGGTTTTAAAGAGTATGAAACTGCATTCATTGCCAACGGGTACCTCTAACGTCAGATTGAAAGCAAATGGTTAAAATGGCTGCACTTGAACAGCATAGCCCGCTTCAACGTTTCCTTGTGATTCAGGCAGCACAATAAAACAGTTGGCTTTGCTCATTGAACTGAGAATGCCGGAGCCTTGCCCGCCTGTGGTGTGCACTATCCATCTTCCGTTTTCATCCTGGCTGAGAATGCCGCGCTGAAATTCCGTGCGTCCGGGAATTTTTCGGATTGAGCTGGCGCTGATAACATGGAATGCGAGGGTTGGTTTGAGTTGTTGCCCCATCAGCAACCGTAACGCGTCACGCACAAATTGCTGGAAGGTCACCATGACCGCGACGGGATTGCCGGGCAGGCCAAAGAAATGGCAGGTTCCGATCTTTCCATATGCAAGCGGCTTGCCCGGTTTCATGGCAATTTTCCAGAACACGACTTCGCCGATTTCCGCCAGCAGTTGCTTGACATAATCGGCCTCGCCTACTGAAACTCCGCCGCTGGTGATGATGACATCCGCCTGGCTGGCCGCTTCCAGAAAGGCCGTTTTGAGGCTGTCCTTGTCATCACGGATGCTGCCCATATCGATGATTTCTGCGCCCAGTTCGCCCAACATGCCAAACAGGGAGTAGCGATTGCTGTCGTAAATTTGGCCCGCCGCCAATGGCGCTCCCGGTTGCTGCAATTCGTCGCCGGTTGAAAACAGCGCGACTTTCAATTTCCGGTAAACCATGACTTCGCTGAACCCCAGTGAGGCCAGCAATCCCATCTCGGCGGGACGAATAATCTGCCCGCGAGTTAGCACCGTTGCGCCCTGCGCAATGTCTTCCCCGGCCAGACGAATATTCTGGCCTCGGCGATGATGGCCTTCACCTATTTCAATCCAGTCCCCATCAACCTTGACGTGCTCTTGCATCACCACGCTGTCGCAACCGTCTGGAATGAGCGCTCCGGTCATGATGCGCACGCATTCGCCTGCCGACAAGCGTCTACCAAGGGCATGCCCGGCATAGACACTGCCTATGAGTTTGAGTTTGTGCGGTGCGTTCGCCAAGTCGCCAAGGCGTACAGCATAGCCATCCATCGCCGAGTAGTCGTGTGGTGGCACATTCATGGTGGACAAGACGTCCGATGCCAGCGTGCGCTGCAATGCGTTGCGCAGGTTGATAGCCTCTTGTTTCGTGATTGCGGTCAGGGACTGTTGAATGAACCGGCGTGCTTGTTCCACCGGCATCGAATTTGGGTCGTAGTCGTCCCGTGTTTTAAGGGTAGCCAAGAAGGGGCGTTCGGAATCCATTGGGTTTAGCCCCCGATATAGGACATTTCAATCTTCATGGCTGTTCGATTTACGTCCTTTGTCTTTGCGCTCCGCAACTCTGAATACCGGTCCGCGCGCGATCGCCAAAGGTGTGCAACGGCAGCGGAAATTTCCTGATCCGTTTTTCCGTCACGCATTAGTGCTCGTAGGTCATGGCCACTCGCCGCAAAAAGACAGGTGTAGAGTACGCCTACAGTCGACAGCCTGGCACGGACGCAGTCACGGCAAAAGGCTTGAGTAACGCTTGAAATGACCCCGATTTCGCCGCTGCCATCCTGATAGCGCCAACGTTCTGCGGTCTCACCTTTGTGGTTTGATTTAATTGCTTCAAGCGGCATGTGTGCGGCAATAAGCCCCACCACTTCGGAAGATGGGACAACTTCGTCCATTTTCCAATTGTTGGAAACGCCTACGTCCATGTATTCGATAAATCGCAGGATGAAAGGAGAACCCTTGAAGTGGCGCGCCATGGGTACGATTTCCTGGTCGTTCATGCCCCTTTTGACAACCATGTTTACCTTGATCGGGCCGAGGCCAGCCATGTGGGCGGCCTCCAAGCCGTGCAGTACATCCGACACGGGAAAATCAACACCGTTCATGCGCTTGAAAGTGGCGTCATCCAGCGAGTCGAGCGAGACCGTAACACGACTCAACCCGGCATCTTTCAGGGATTGTGCTTTTTTGGCGAGCAACGATCCGTTAGTGGTGAGTGTCAGTTCAAGGTCGCGGCCATCGGGTGTTTTCAGTTGCGCGAGCATTCCGATCAAACTTTCGATGTGCTTGCGCAGCAGGGGTTCACCACCGGTCAGGCGAATTTTTTGGACGCCATGGGCGACAAAAATTCGTGCGATACGGGTGATTTCTTCAAAATTCAGCAGCGAAGCTCGCGGCAGAAAAGCGTGATCCCTGCCGAATGATTCTTCAGGCATGCAATACACGCAGCGGAAGTTACAGCGATCCGTGAGTGAGATACGCAGATCCTGCAATGGACGCGCAAGCGCGTCGGCGACAAACCCTGTTGGCGCTTCGAGTATGGCGGGGATCGTCGGAACCGCATTAATCTGGTGGTGGTGCGCCATGAAAATATGTTTTTCGGGCATGGTAGTGATCAATGTTAAGTTCAATGCGCGGATGCTGGCCAGATAATTCGCCGAGTCCATTGAGAGAAACCCCTTATCGGACACGAAGAATAGGCTTGCCTAGGCAGCGTGCCTAGCCTTCCAAAGTATAAGGTAACAGAGGAAAATGGACTAGTTCTTTTGGGTAACTTAACTCCGATATGTAAGGAATAATTTTTTGTGAGCAACGCAGTATGGCGGCGAAAATTGGATTTTTAGAGGTGCCCTTAAAACTGTATCAGGTTCTTGTTTAACGTGGCGCGCCCGAAGAGATAAATATGGGTACTGGGAAGAGTCTGTTTTCCTGTCCTAATTGGCTCTTAGTTCTTGACCAAGCTGGGAGCTTTCATTTTTTGGGGTTCAAGATGTCACGGCCATGTTGCGCTGCCGCGCTAGATACTTCTGCGTTCAAGCAGGCGTTGCGGTTGCATGGGAGGTTCTTCCAAATGATTCGCGCTTCCTTCAGGGTGTGGCTCTATCACATGGAATTCTCCAGTATCGCTATCATATTGCATCAATGTGCCATTTTCCATGTCGAAATACCAGCCATGCAGCGCCAGCTTGCCCTCGTTGACGCGACGGCTGATCCAGGGGTAGGACATCAGGTTTTCCAGTGACTTGAGGATGGACGCTTGCTCGCAGGCGCGCGTCTGGATTTCCTGTGATGTTCCCGGCAGTTTCTTCAACACTTGTTGCCGGGCATCAGCAGCGATCCCAAGCCATTTCGCGATAAGTTGCTCCTCGTCGCAACCGGGGGTCTTGTTCTCCATCAACGCGCGGATACCGCCACATCTGGCATGCCCCATGACGATAACATGCTGCACTTCCAGGTTACATATCGCAAACGCGATGGCAGAAGTGGTGCCGGCATAGGAAGTCGCCTGGATGTATGGTGGAACGAGGTTGGCGACATTGCGTACCACAAACATGTCGCCGGGCTCGCTGTCGGTCAGCACCCCAGGGTCGCAGCGCGAATCGCAGCAGGCCACCATCAGTACCCGCGGACGCTGCCCTTCCGTGAACAATCGGTCGAACAACTCTGGGTTCCGGTCAAAGTAGTGGTGCTGGAAGCGCCTGAAGCCTCTCAGAAATAAGTTAACGTCGCTCATATTTAGATGTTGTCATAGATAAATGATATGCATGAGCCGACGATTAGCACTGCAGGGTCGCAGTGCAAAACGTAATGTGGGCGCCATCAGCGAAGAACGCGCTGCCCTTCCGTAAACAACGGTCAAGCAGCGCGAAAGACTAAGCAATAATACTGCTCAAAAACGCTTACATATCTACTGGTTTATGCTGGTCGTATCTGTCGGTTTCCATATACTTCAAACGCTTGGTACGCACGATCTGGTATGAGCGTAACAAGTAACCGAATGGTGCGCTCCAGATGTGCACCATACGGGTAAACGGAAATACCAGAAACACTGTCATACCGAACAACAAGTGTATTTTGAAAATGATATCAACCCCTTCAATATAAGCTGGGGCTGGATGCAAGTACATGATGCTCTGTATCCATTCTGCCAGTGCTGTAACTATGCGCGGATCGCCGTGACCGGCATGACCCAGGGATACGGGTATGGTCAACAACCCGAGAGTTAGCGTAATCATCAACCAAGTCAGGATGAACTTGTCCGCAAAACGGCTGGTGAGCGAAATGCGCGGGTTAAAGAATCGCCGAAACCACAAAATGATACCGCCAATAAAAGCCGTAATACCAAAAATAGTACCCGCAGTGATGGCGACATATTGGTGCGTGAGATCCGGCAAGACCATCGCAAACAGAAAATGCGGCGTCAACAAGCCCACGAAGTGCCCGCCGAAGATTGCGAGTACGCCGATATGGAACAGATTGCTTGCCAAACGCATATGGTCTTTGGATAGCAGTTGGGTGGAATCGCTTTTCCAACCGTATTGCTCGCGGTCGAAGCGAATCCAGCTGCCGATCCCGAACACTGCGAGACAGACGTACGGGTACACGCCGAAGAGCACATTGTGTAGGGTAAAAATATCTTCATGCATTTCATTCTCCTTAAAATTAAGCAGCCAAGCGAGTCAGTGTAGCCCGACTCTTGATGATGGAAAGCAGCGCGGCATAGGGACTGTCGGCCTTGGTCAGGTTATCGGTCAGCGTATTCAGCACCTTATTGACATCGGACAGGAACACAGTCGCCTCATTGCCGTCCAACTGCGAGGCAAATTCCAGAATCAACGGCAAATAGTCCGGCAGCTCATTGGTTATCGTTTTTACGCCGTACTCCTTGAACATCTCTCCCAGGTCGATCAACGCCGGCCCGCGATCCCTGTCGCTCTCTTCGCCAAACAAATGATGCGTCAGGTGCAGGCTGTGCTCCGGAACTCTGTCAAAAGTATTCACATAGTCAACCTGTATTTCGGTCAGCGACATGCTTACCAGATGGTCAATAAACTTCCGCAAAGCCACCTTTTCCCCCGCATCAATGTCGGTGCTTTCACCAACGATTGCACGGATTTCCGGCAGGTTGTCGATCAACTCCTGTTCCGGATATTCCAGCAGCGCCGATAAAATTTTATAAATGCGCATGATTTTCCCCTTAACGGTCGCCCGTGAATGCACCGTCGCCCACGTACGGAGCTTTTTCCCTTGGCTCCATGGATTCCTTGCGGCGCCGCGGGAACAGCGTGATCTTGCTGATGCCGGTCGAAGAATCGTTGCCGAAGGTAAATCCGTTCTGCCCTTGATGCCCGTGGGAATCGTCCAAACGCTCTTCCTCATGACTGGTTGGAATAACAAAGCGGTCTTCGTAATTGGCGATCGCCAGGTAACGGTACATATCCTGTGCCATTTCCTCGGTCATGCCGCATGCCTCCAGAGCCTTGGTATTGACTACGCCTTCCACGCGTTTCATGCGCTGGTAACTGCGCATGGCGATCATGCGGTTCAATGCATTCAGGATCGGCGCTTCCTTGCCTGCAGTCATCAGGTTGGCAAGATACTTGACCGGCACGCGCATCTCGCTGGAAAGCGGGATCACACCATCCGGGCCGGTTTTCAGCTTACCCTGGTCGATCGCGTTTTGCACCGGAGATAGCGGCGGCACATACCAGATCATCGGTAGCGTGCGGAATTCCGGATGCAGCGGGAAGGCTATCTTCCAGTCAATTGCCATTTTGTAGATGGGTGACTTCTGCGCTGCGATAATCCAGTCTTCGTTGATGCCTTCCGCCCGTGCAGCAGCGATCACTTTCGGATCGTTGGGGTCGAGGAAAATTTTGCACTGAGCTTCATACAGATCCTGCTCATTTTGCGTGCTGGCTAGCTCCAGGATACGGTCAGCGTCATAGAACATGATGCCGTTGTAGCGGATACGACCGACACAGGTTTCAGAACAGATAGTCGCCAAGCCGTTTTCGACGCGCGGGTAGCAGGCGATGCACTTTTCGGCCTTGCCTGATTCCCAGTTGTAGTACACCTTCTTGTACGGGCAGGAGCTCATGCAAAAGCGCCAGCCACGGCATTTATCCTGATCGACCAGCACAATACCGTCTTCTTCCCGCTTGTATAGCGAGCCGGATGGGCAGGAAGCCACGCAGGCGGGGTTCAGGCAGTGGTTACAGATACGAGGCAAGTATAAGTGGAAGGTTTGCTCGAACTGGCCATAGATCTCCCTTCCGACACCATCCATATTCCTGTCCACGTTGCGGCTGGACCACTCCCCTCCCATCATATCTTCCCAGTTCGGCCCCCAGTTGATCTTATCAATGGTCTCCCCGGTAATCTGCGAAACCGGGCGGGCGGTAGGCGCCGCCTCGGACAGTGGCGCGTTCTGCAGGCGGGCATAGTTGTAGGTAAACGGCTCGTAATAATCGTCGATCTGCGGCAAATCGGGGTTCATGAAGATGTTCAACAACTTCCCCGCGCGCCCGCCGGACTTCAACTCCAGCTTGCCGCCCTCCAGTTTCCAACCACCCTTCCACTTTTCCTGGTTTTCCCAGTTTTTCGGGTAGCCGATGCCGGGCTTGGATTCGACGTTGTTAAACCAGACATATTCCACGCCCTTGCGATTAGTCCACGTGTTTTTACACGTTACCGAACAGGTGTGGCAACCGATGCACTTGTCCAGGCTAAAAATTAATGCGAATTGTGCACGTACTTTCATGAGTTTCTCCTATTTATCCTAATTCACGTGACGATCAGCGCTTGCCGATTCCAACCGGGTTGCGTTGAGCTTCCCGTTCAGGGGTAAGCGGCGCCTCCAGCCATTTGATATCCTGATCTTCCACCTTGTGCATGATTATCTCGGTGTCACGGTTGCATCCCACCGTGCCATAGTAATTGAAGCTGTAGGCCAGTTGCACATAACCGCCGACCATGTTGGTCGGTTTCATGATGATGCGGGTCGTCGCATTGTGGGTACCGCCGCGTTTGTTGGTGGTTACCGATCCAGGCACGTTCACGATCTTCTCCTGGGAATGATGCATCACCGACGTGCCGCGCGGAATACGCTGCGAAACTACCGTACGGCACATGGAGGTGCCATTGCTGTTGACCAGCTCCACCCAATCGTTGTCCTTGAGCCCGATCTGCTGGGCGTCAACTTCGGAAATCCAGATATGGGGGCCACCGCGGAACAGCGTCAGCATGCGCAACGTATCCTGATAGCTCGAGTGGATGCCCCACTTGCCATGCGGCGTGAGAAGCCTCAGTTTGAGGTGCGGTTTCTTCAGTATCTGTGCCGGCACGTTCTTGAACGACCTCAGATCCTGTGGCGGGCGGAATACGCAGAAAGTCTCGCCGAAGTCCTGGAACCACTCATGATCCTGATAGAAATGCGCACGTCCGGTCAAGGTGCGGAACGGGATATGCTCATGAATGTTGGTGTAGCACGAAGTATAGGACACATGCTCGGACTCGATCCCCGACCAGGTTGGCGCGGTAATGATCTTGCGCGGTTGAACCTGGATATCGCGGAACGTAATTTTGTCCTCTTGACGGGCAGCATACAGGTGATGGTGGTCGATACCGGTTTTCTTGGACAATGCAGACCATGATTTATGCGCCACTTCGCCGCAGGTTTCCGGTGCCATACGCATGATTGAATCGCACACATAGATGTCCTCCTCCAAGGACGGCATACCGTAGGAGACACCCGGCACTTTCACCGTGTAATTCATCAGTTTAAGTTCTTCGTATTCCGCTTCGGTGTTCCAGTCGAGCCCCTTGACGTTGTTGCCAAGTTTGACCATCAATGGGCCGATTGCGATGTACTTGTTGTAAATGCTGCCATAGTCACGCTCCACCAGCTTGAGCAGCGCCATGGTCTTGCCTGGGATCGGTTCGCATTCGCCCTTGTGCCAGTCTTTCACCTGGCCGAACGGCTGCGCCATTTCGAGCGGCGAATCGTGCTGCATCGGAAAGGCGACGATATCCTTGCGCGTGCCGAGATGTTTCTTGGCCAGTCCCGAAAAGACCCTGGAGAGTTCCTTGAAAATCTGCCAGTCGGACTTGGAATCCCAGCCCGGCGACACTGCTTCCGACAGCGGATGAATAAAGGGGTGCATGTCGGTGGTGTTCAGGTCATTCTTCTCATACCAGGTTGCAGTCGGCAATACGATGTCAGAATAAGCGCCGGTGGAGTTGAGGCGGAAGTTGATGTCCACAAACAGGTCCAGCTTGCCTGCGGGGCCCTCGTCATGCCATTTGATCAACTTATTGTTGTTTCCGTCCCCACCCTCCTGCAACACGTTGTTTTGCGCACCCAGCAGATGTTTGAGGAAATACTGTTGCCCCTTGCCCGAAGTGCCGATCAGGTTGCCGCGCCACACGAAGATATTGCGCGGCCAGTTGATTTCAGCATCCGGGTCGGCGAAGGAGATGTCCAGTGCGCCGGACTTGAGCTTCCCGGTAACGTGTTTGGCGATACTGGCCTCGTCGGTTGCGCCGGCTTTTATGGCTTCGTCCACCAGATCGAGCGGGTTGGCGTTCCATTGCGGAAAGTTCGGTAGCCATCCCATGCGACAGGCTGCGACGTTGTAGTCGGCGATCGAATAGCCCTCTTTTGCGTTCTTGTTTTTGCCGGCAGGCGATGTGATATCTTCCGCCTTGAGGGTTTCGTAGCGCCACTGATCGGTATGGAAATACCAATAGGAGGTGGAATTCATCTGGCGCGGCGGACGCTGCCAGTCGAGCGCGAAGGCAATCGGTGCCCAGCCGGCTTGAGGGCGCAGCTTCTCCTGTCCCACATAGTGCGCCCAGCCGCCACCCGATTGGCCCACACAGCCACAGATATGCAGCAGGTTCATGACGCCCCGGTACGTCATATCGTTGTGATACCAGTGGTTAATTGCCGCACCCATGATTACCATCGATTTGCCATGGGTTTGCGAGGCGTTCTGTGCGAACTCGCGCCCGGTGCGCTCCAGATCCATAGCCTTGATGCCGGTAACCTTAGATGCCCATGCCGGTGTATAGGCCACGTTGGCATCGTTATAGTCCTTGGCGACATTCGGGCCGCCCAAGCCACGGTCGATACCATATTGCGCAACCTGCATGTCGAACACAGAGGCAACATAGATTTCTTCACCATTGGCCAGCTTCAGCTTGCGCACTGGCACGTTGCGGAACAACAAATCGTCTTCGCCTGGCGTGAAGTGCGGGAAGCCGACCGAAACTACCGCATCCTTGCTGTTGATGCAGGTCAGTTCGGCGAGAATTTCCTGTTGATTGACGGCATTCTTTGGCAGCAGATTCCACCTGCCCTCCTCGCCCCAGCGAAAGCCGATTGAGCCGTTTGGCGCAACAAATGTCTTGGATTTTTCGTCATAAACGATGGTTTTCCATTCCGGATTGTTGGTTTCGCCAAGATTGCCCGTAAAATCGGCAGCATTCAGACAACGATCAGACACATAGCCGTCACCTTGCTTGCGCAAGGTCACCTGGATCGGCAAGTCAGTGTACTTGCGGGCGTATTCCTGGAAATACGGATCCTGCTTGTCGATATAAAACTCTTTTAGTGCGACATGCCCCATCGCCAGCATGGCGGCTGAGTCGCAGCCGGGGTTGACCGGCATCCACAGGTCGGCAAGCTTGACATGTTCGCCATAGTCTGGGCTCATCGCAATGACTTTGGTGCCGTTGTAACGCGCCTCGACGGCGAAATGGCAATCCGGCGTGCGCGTGGTCGGCAGGCTGGAGCCGCAGACGATGATGTAGGTGGAGTTATACCAGTCGGCCGATTCCGGCACGTCGGTCTGCTCGCCCCAGGTTTGCGGGGATGCCGCTGGCAAGTCGCAATACCAGTCGTAAAACGAACCGCATGCTCCGCCAATCAAGGACAGGTAACGCGCACCGGATGCGTAAGAAATTTGCGACATAGCCGGGATCGGCGAGAAGCCGAAAATACGATCCGGACCCCACTTCTTGATGGTGTAGATATTGGCAGCGGCAATGATTTCGTTGACTTCATCCCATTTGGTGCGCACAAAACCGCCGAGGCCGCGTACGTGAACATATTGTTTGCGCTTGTTCGGGTCAGCCTGAATTGCGGCCCATGCATCCACTGGATCCTTGCCGCTTTTACGTTCGGCGCGGTACAGGTCGAGCAGGCGGCCGCGAATCAGCGGGTGCTTGATCCGGTGCGGGCTGTACAGGTACCAGGAGTAAGAAGCGCCGCGCTGACAGCCGCGCGGCTCATGGTTAGGCAAGTCCTCGCGGGTGCGCGGATAGTCGGTTTGCTGCATCTCATAAGCCACCAGGCCGTTCTTGACAAAAATTCTCCACGAGCAGCCGCCGGTACAGTTCACGCCGTGCGTGGAGCGCACAACCTTGTCATGCGACCAGCGTGTGCGGTAAGCGGATTCCCACTGACGATCCTCATTGGTGACAATGCCGTGGCCATCGGAGAAAGTCTCCTTGTCCTTCATGCCTACAAAATACGTCAATCTATCGAGAAAGTGACTCATGTTTTTTCTGCTCCTGTGTAAAAAATTTTATTCAAACTTCCCGGCTCAGGTTCTTTTGTTCTCAAGCCCGTAACCAGCCATCATTTTGCGGGTCGCAATGCGGCCAACCCGCCCTACATAAAGCCCTTTACGGGTTCTTGATTTCGGAACCGCTACGCAAGTAAAACCACCAGTTCAAAACAAGGCATAAAGCGTAGAACGCTGCGAATCCATACATCGAGTTTTCCGGTGTGCCGGCCTTGATCTGCGCGCCGATCACTACCGGTGCAATAAAGGCGCCGTAAGCGGCCACGGCGGAAGTCCAGCCGAGCACCGGGCCTGCCTGTTGCCGGTCAAAAATCACACCCACGGTGCGGAAAGTAGAGCCGTTGCCCAATCCCGTGGCGGCAAACAGGAGCACGAACAGCACCATGAAGATCATGAAATATTCTTCCGGTGTCGCCGACTTGTAGGCCAGCAACATCACGTAGCCCACCGTTGCGGAGGCCACCACCATCACTGCCGAAATGATCTGGGTGACGATGGAGCCACCGACCTTGTCGGAAATCCAGCCGCCCACAGGGCGGATCAGCGCGCCGATAAACGGGCCGATCCAGGCATAGGTCATGGCGGAAGGTGCGTTAGGGTTTTTCAAAGTATGCTGCATGATGCCGGACGCATCGGGTATGTGCTGCACACCGAAGATCACCGTGATGGACAGCGGCAAAGCCATCGAGAAGCCGATGAAGGAACCGAAGGTCACGACGTAGAGCGCGGACATCGACCAGGTATGCTTGTTGCTGAAAATGGCGAACTGTTTGTTGATGCCGGCTTTCATCTCGCCGAACGCCGCGAGCTTCATCACGAACAGTACAGCAACCATGATCAACGGCAGTGCCACCCACATGTTGAGAAGGCCGAGGCCAGTCGGTGCCGGAAGATACAGGTAGAGGCCGATGGCACCGATAATGCAGGTCAACCCCCATAGGTAGAATATCTTGATGAAAGCCGCCAGCGTGCCGCCGTAGTTGGGAGACAGCGGCAACAGGTTGTTCATTCCGAACCAGGCAGCAATCACCAGAGGGATCAATATCGCCGCCCAGATAAAGCCGGCGTTCTGGATGAAAGTGGGCGTGCCGGTCAGTATCTTGCCAAAAATCCAACCGCTATCCTTCATCAACGTCATCGACCTGCCACCGATCGCCCCGAAAACGCCGACGGTCATCACCAGCGGAATCAGTATCTGCATGGTGGTCACGCCGAAGTTGCCCAGCCCCGCATTGAGTCCCAAGGCGGTGCCTTGCAGGCGCTTGGGAAAGAAGCCGCTGATGTTGGACATCGAACAGGCGAAGTTGCCGCCGCCGATGCCGGACAGGAATGCCCAGAACTGGAACACTATCAGCGGCGTGGTCTTGTCCTGCAACGCGATACCAGTCCCGATGGCCGGAATAATGAGCAGTGCGCTGGTGAGGAAAATGGTATTGCGCCCGCCGCACAGGCGGATAAAAAAAGATGCCGGAATGCGCATGGTCGCGCCCATCAGTCCGGCAATTGCGGTCAGGGTAAACAACTCCGCCGGTTTAAAGGGGAAGCCGAGGTTGATCATCTGCACCGTGATCATGCCCCACATCAGCCATACGGCGAAGCCGCATAACAGGTTGGGAATCGAAATCCACAGGTTGCGATTGGCGATTTTCTTGCCTTTCAATTCCCAGAAGGCATTGTCCTCGGCATCCCACTTCTCAATATCAGCGGAACTGTGCCTGACTGTGCCTGCGGAACTGTGGCAGATTGTGCCTTCAGTACCCAGCGAACCCCAATGTTCTTTCCTGCTTATCACGATTTACCCTCTGGTTATTCTAAACTACCAAAATTATCTCCGGCTTTTCACGCCTGAACATTGCAATGGATTTCTCCAACGCGGGCTGGGCAATTTCTGAATCATCATGGTTTACCACTCCTCTCAAGAAGATTTGGGAGGCTACGTTGCGAGAATAGGTTTGTGCGAACACCGTGCCCATCCTTCTGAAGTACACGTCAAACGAGGAAAAAGAACTAGTTCTTTCAGGTAGTAGTGCGGTTGGCGATTTTTTGCCCTCGACTCACAAAAGGCATTGCCCTCGACATCCCACTTCTCAATGTCGGCGGAACTGTGGCTGGCTGTCTTCAGTATCCACTGAGTCCCGCTGTTCTTTCTTTTTTATCATGGAAGTCAGGCAGGGTTAATTTTTCATCTAGCCAATAATGAATAGATGCCGTAACCCGCAATCAAGATACCAGCGGCCAGATTCACGGGTCTGGTATTTTCAGTTGGTTGCGGTATAAACAGGGCATCTATACGCATTGACTCTATGGCCTTATTACGAACAAAGGTAGCCAGGATTAGCACGAGTCCGTAGATTATGCCTACCACCGTAACAATAGTATCCATATTATTCATGGTAATAATTTCACATGAGCCACAGGCTCATAAAGTAATGATGAAATTAGAGTAACCCCTCAATCCCCTCTTAAGGTTAAGAGGGGATTATTCCAGTTCTCAATCAATAGTGAAATATCGTAGGGTGCATTCCATGCGCCAATGGCACTGGTGCATGGAATGCACCCTACATGGATATTGCTCTTTTGAAAGACAAATAAAAT
>OESW01000018.1_pt1 | contig 29146 bp, 25 predicted proteins | sample 1534831 | NCBI WGS metagenome assembly OESW01 (sample SAMEA104161952, study PRJEB21768) | metagenome | isolation source: underground water
AAGACTGAAGAGCAGACCATGGCGAAACGGCTGGGAAACTGGCGTCATGCTGGGGGGCGAACCCTGGAGCCTAAACTCATGCAGAGGCGGTCTGGAAAGCGCGGAAAGCAAAGCCGTGCCGAGGGAAGGGAGGCAGGAAAATGGATGCGGGAAGGACGGGAGGAGCGAGAGCATGAGCGAAACGGCGGAAGTGCCCGCAAGGGCTATACAAGCTGAATCTGCCCCAACCGGATGGGAATGGGTAGATCGCACCATCTGTGCGGAACGCATGTTGGCGGCACTGGGTAACGGTGTCAAAGGAAGCAGAAGGCCAGATATTGGCCAGATGCAAAATTCGCTGAGTTGGGGCTTTTCACTGAAACAAACTCCGACTACTGGCGAGCCAACCCCGATGTGGGAACCACTAACTGGAGAGCCGTGTGCGGGAGAACCGCACGCACGGTTCGGAGGGAGGGGAGGGCGTGAGCCTTTCTCTACCCCTATCGGCCTAATGGATAATCTGGGTTAATATGCCTGTTTAGACGTTAAAGCGGAAGTACATGACATCTCGATCTCGCACCACGTAGTCCTTGCCTTTCAGACGCATCTTGCCTTGGTCGAGATGCGCGGAAACCTGATCAAAGCAACAGGCTGAATTTAATGGCTTCCTTGCCGTCTGATTTCGCCAGCTCTCCGTTGCGTTGATACGCTTTTTCCACCGTCTGCATATTGGTCAGCGCCAGTTCCGTGTTGATGGTTTCAATGTCGGAAATCGGGTCAACCTTGCCTGCAACGTGCACCACATTGTCGTCCTCGAAGCAACGCACCAAGTTCACGATGCCGTCCGTCTCGCGGATGTTGGCGAGAAACTGGGTTGCCCAGCCCCTCGCCCTTGGATGCGCCTGCCACCAGCCCGCGATCTGGTGAAATATCCGGGCTAACCTGCACTTAACACAACTGCCAGCGGCAACCCCCGCTTGGCCGGGAACACGATACTGAAAACGCTGCCTTTCCCTTCCTCGCTGGTTATCTCCAGCCGCGCCTGGTGCCGGATCACCACATGTTTGACGATAGCCAGACCCAAACCCGTACCGCCTGTTTCGCGTGAACGACTATGATCCACGCGATAGAAACGCTCGGTCAAACGGGGAATATGCTGTGGGGTGATACCGAGCCCTCTGTCCCGCACACTGAAAACCGGCTGAACATCATGTTCCCGCCAGCGCAGGATAATTTCGCCGCCCTGCGGCGTGTAACGGATGGCGTTGGATAACAGGTTGCCGAAAGCGCTACGCAGTTCCAATGTATTGCCCAGCAAATCGCAGTCGCATTCTAATTCCAGCCGCAAAGCATGCTGCCCACCAGCACACGCCCGCTGTGGGGCATAAACCTTGATTTGCGGCGCGCGTATATCCATGCCCCATTTGAAACCTTGCGGCGGATGTCACGCCAGGAAATCGAACAGTTCATCGGAATGCTGAGAGGGGCGGGCTGAACAAGTTCGCCAATGAAAACGCCACCCGGCGGTAGCGTTTTCATAAAAACTTCCGGTTTGATTATTTTTTCTCGTCAGCAGTAAATGCTTTCATGCTGATTTTCGCATTCTTTCTGGCATCCGCCAGATAAGCACGGAATAATTCCTCACCGGTAGCCTGGCGCAGTTGTTGCAAATAACCTGCATGCTTGGCATCATCAATTACAGCGGTATCCTTGACCGCATCCACCCGCACCAGCGTATAGCCGCCTTGAGCATTTTCCGCCCCCGCATAGGCGGGTAGCTTGGCTGTATCCACCTGAAATACCTGGCGCACCAGTTCATTGCTCTGCCCTGCATGCTGCGCACGCGTGATCATCTGCACGGGCTTCCATCCTAGCTTCAGATTCTCGCCGTGCTGCAATTGGGCCAACTGGTCCTTGCCTTGTTTAAGGGCAAGATCATGCGCCTGCTGGCGCATCAGCTTCTGGCGAATGGCATCGCTTACCTCGGCCAAAGGGCGAGCGCTGGCCGGTTTGTATTCCAGCACCCGCGCCGCGAGCAATGTATTGGGCGCCACCTCAATGGCGGTGCTATTGCGCTTGTCTTTTACCACTTCTTTGGAAAAAACGGCTTGCAGCGCCTTATCCGTCCAGGGTAGTGTTAAAGGCTGTTCCTTGCTCAACCACCCGCTTTGCTGCACGGGCATTTTCACTAATTCCGCAGCTGGCTTCAGGGTGTCGCTCTGTTCGTATACTATGTTGCTGAATTTTTCTGCCAGATCGGCAAATTTATCGTTTGCCTTTTGCTGCTTCAGTTTCTGCGCGATGCTGCTTTTCGCTTCCTCCAAAGTCAGTATTTTTGCGGGTTTCACCGTCAGCAGTTTGATGATATGGAAACCGAATTCGGACTGCACCAAGCCGCTGATTTCGCCTGGCTTGAGTTGAAACACGGCATCTTCAAATGGCTTGACCATCATGCCACGGCCAAACAAGCCAAGGTCGCCCCCACTCGCAGCCGAGCCCTGATCTTGCGAATGCTGCTTGGCCAGTTCGGCGAACTTGGCCGGTGACTTGTTGACCTGCTGCAATACCTGTTCAGCCTTGGTCTTGGCTGCCTGCTTCTCCGCCTCTGGTGCCTGCGCCGCCACCGAGATCAGGATATGTGCAGCCTGGCGTTGTTCCTGTGTGCCAAATTCGGGCTGATGTTCATCGTAATATTTCTTGATTTCAGTATCGTCTGCGGACACCAGTGATTGCAGTGCATCGGCAGTAAATGTTACATACTCTACACGAGCCTGCTCCGGCGCCTGGAATTCCTTTGGGTTCTTTTCGTAATAATTTTTGATCGCAGGTTCATCCACCGTTACCTGGTTGAGAAATGGTTCGAGCGCAACGTCCGTCATGCTGACCATACGCTGTTGTTCATTCAGGCGTATCAGGCCATCCGCAATGACATTTGAGGCATAGCCGTTCTGGGTGTAAGCGTCAATCATCTGACGCATTCCCAGTTCATGCCTCACGCGCGCCTCAAATGCCAACGGCGACATATTCTGCCTGCTCAACGCGGCTGCGTAACGCTGCTTGTCGAATTTCCCGTCTTTCTGAAACGATTCGATTCCGGTAATGACCTGCGCCAGTTGCTCATCGCTTACCGTCAATCCGGCCGCGCGCGCCTGTGATATCAGTAAACGCTGGCTGACCAGGTTTTCCAGTACCGAGTTCTTGACTTCAGGATTGTCCAGCATAGTCTGGTCAAATTTATTGCCCATCGACTCGCGCATTTTCTCCTGCTGCTGGCGCAAGGCACTATCGAATTCATGCGGGCTGATTTTTTCGCCGTTTACCGTAGCCTGGGCTTCACCGCCATCTGACCTGCGATACGAATCAACACCCCAAAATGCAAACGGGAGGATGATGAGTGCCAACACAATCTGCACCAACCTTTTATTCTCATGCACAAAATCGAACATGGCTGCCTACCCAATGAAATCCAAAACAATATGAAAAAAGGCGAACTTGCGTTCGCCTTGGTCTGGCGGAGTGGACGGGACTCGAACCCGCGACCCCCGGCGTGACAGGCCGGTATTCTAACCAACTGAACTACCACTCCATAAACTAAATACCTGATGGGTGCTGACGGGATCGAACTACCGGCATTCGCCTTGTATGGGCGTTTTGACCACCATAAAACAATTAATCAGGCCTCTGTGTGCAATTGGGCACACATGAACTCAACGGTTCGAATCATACCCCGAACAGATGTCTTGTGACAAGCTAAGGATTGCTCCACGCGCCAAGAACAAGGGGGATAACCAGCTATTCCCTCATCCGGGATTTTACGGTGCAATCAGGGTTTCCGTTTTTCCCACAATTCCGCCACGCTTCAGCATGGAAAGATACTTTTCCTCACTGAACGATGTTACTTTGGACAAGTAAGCCATATTTTTTTCAATCGACTCCAGGTAGTAATTGTTCTCGACGCCGAACCAATCCTTGAAATGGAACGACAACTTGGCGTAGATGCCACCAAGCTCGCCGTCAAGTTTTTGCCGTGTGATTTTGTAAAACTTCTGGGTTTTACTCAGCAGATCGTATGTGTTTTGGTAACCTCCAAAATGCGCTTCCTTGAACTCTAAATACAGGAATAATAGTTTTTCCAGGTAGGTGCGGTCAGCCATTTGCCCTGTCAAGTCAGCGGTGTTGACGATTTGCCCGAGCAGGCGAGTGCGTTCGTCGGTAAAATTAATTTCAGATAAAGCCAGCGCCGGGTCGGTGGAGAGAATTATAAGTTCTAAAGGTATTGCCAAATCAGGCGGAAAGTGTTGGTGAACGATATAGTGCCGCATAAATTCAATGCCTCGTTTGACATGGCTTTGTGTGAACTGGGCACCGGTGCCGGTTTCTTCACCGTGCCGTTGCACATAGCCAACATCGTGCATCAGGGCGGCCATCATGATCATTGTCATTTCGTTGTCAGCCAGCCGGGTGCCTGAAGTATGCACCCCATGCATCAGCCTCACTGCACATAGAAAGACATCTAACGTATGGGGCAGGTCGTGGTACAGCGTTCTGATAGGGCAGTAACCGGGATATTCGCCACGGAACAAGCGCACTACGTCATTGAAGGCGGTTCGGGCAAAGAAAAAATCGTATGCGGGGCTAATGCGCCTGACAATATCGGCCGCCTTGGGCCAAACCTCATCCGGATTGCTGTTGGCGAAGAGGCTGTTGATTTCAGCGGGTGTCGGAGCGTTTTTCATGGGCGGATTTGTTTACTCACAAGTCATTAGGTGACACTTGGGTATCAGAAAAAGGATCGTACCTAGCTTGGATTGCTCTTGACCTCGTTTAATTCATAACCGACCGTGGAGGAGAGATTTTCTCCGATTTTCATTCGATCAAGTTTGTGGCCATCTTTATTTCACGCAAACTCCAGCTTTCAGCATACCTTTAAAATTCATCAAGTATCACCTTTATTTGCCGATTTACGAATAAAAGCCCGAACTGCTGCAAGCCTTGTATTGTTTGGTGGGCTGTGAGTGACTCGAACACTCGACCAACGGATTAAGAGTCCGCTGCTCTACCAACTGAGCTAACAACCCAAACAGTGAAGACTAAGGAAAGGATTTTAGGTAACTTGGCCAGATTGGTCAAATTTCCAGGCAGGCATTTTTCCCTGCTTCGCATTGACGCCATTTGCAAAAAAAATTACATTCACTTGCCAGACCTGAGATTCTAACCATGCAGAGGAAAACACATGCCTACCAGTATTGAATCCGTTTTGCACGAAACCCGTGTCTTCCAGCCATCCGATGCCTTTGTGCAACAAGCCAATGTTTCCGGCATGGCAAGTTATCAAGCGCTATGCATGGCGGCGGAGCAGGATTACGAAGGCTACTGGGCCAGGCTGGCGCGTGAGCACATCATCTGGCACAAACCGTTCAGCGAGGTACTGGACGAGAGCAACGCGCCATTCTACAAGTGGTTTGCGGACGGCGAACTGAATGTTTCCTGGAATTGCCTGGACAAGCACTTGGCTGCGCAGCCGGAAAAGACCGCAATGATTTTCGAGGCGGACGATGGCAAGGTCACCCAGGTTTCCTACCGCGAACTGCATGCCCGCGTATGCCAGTTTGCCAATGCATTGAAGTCGCGCAACATCAAAAAGGGCGACCGCGTGGTGATCTACATGCCGATGAGCATCGAGGTGGTGGTGGCGATGCAGGCCTGCGCGCGCATCGGCGCCATTCATTCGGTTGTCTTCGGTGGTTTCTCGTCCAAAAGCCTGAATGAGCGCATTGAAGATGCACAGGCGTGCGCCGTCATTACTGCGGATGCGCAAATACGCGGCGGCAAGGTGATGCCGCTGAAATCTGCCGTGGACGAGGCGCTCGCCATGGGCAGGTGTGATGCGGTGCATAGCGTGATCGTTTATCGGCGAGCCAGGAGTGAGGTGCAATGGAACGCCCGGCACGACGTATGGTGGCATGACGTGATTGCCGGGCAGGCGTCAACGTGTGAACCAGAATGGGTGAACGCGGATCATCCGCTGTTCATCCTCTACACCTCCGGCTCCACCGGCAAGCCCAAGGGCGTGCAGCATTCCAGCGCAGGCTACCTGCTGGGCACCATCCTGACCATGCAATGGGTATTCGACCACAAGCCATCCGATATTTTCTGGTGCACCGCCGACGTCGGCTGGGTCACCGGCCACAGCTATGTCACATATGGCCCGCTGGCAGTTGGCGGCACCGAGGTGGTATTTGAGGGCATACCGACCTACCCCGATGCCGGACGCTTCTGGAAAATGATCCAGGATCATAAAGTCACCACATTCTATACCGCGCCGACCGCCATCCGCTCGCTGATCAAGCTGGGTGGCGACCTGCCGCCGCAATATGACCTTTCCAGCCTGCGCCTGCTCGGCACAGTGGGCGAGCCGATCAACCCGGAAGCATGGATGTGGTATTACACCGTGGTCGGACAATCGCGCTGCCCCATCGTGGATACCTGGTGGCAGACCGAAACCGGCTGCCACATGATTACGCCTTTGCCCGGAGCAATGCCGATCAAACCCGGCTCCTGCACCCTGCCCCTGCCCGGCATCATGGCTGCCGTCGTGGATGAAACGGGTAATGAAGTGCATGGCCAGCAAGGCGGCTTTCTGGTGATCAAGCGCCCTTTTCCATCACTGCTGCGCACTATCTGGGGCGACCATGAACGTTTCAAAAATGGCTACTTCCCGGCAGAAATGCAGGGTGCCTATCTGGCAGGCGATTCGGCGCACCGGGATGCGGACGGCTACTTCTGGATCATGGGGCGCATCGACGACGTACTGAAAGTATCCGGACATCGCCTGGGTACCATGGAGATCGAATCGGCGCTGGCATCCAACCCGCTGGTGGCGGAAGCCGCCGTGGTGGGAAGGCCGCACGAGATCAAGGGCGAAGCAGTGGTCGCCTTCGTGGTGCTGAAAGGAGCGCGCCCACAGGATGCTGCCACGATCAAACAGACCGCAGACGTACTGCGCAACTGGGTAAGCAAGGAACTCGGGCCGATTGCCAAACCGGACGATATCCGCTTCGGCGACAACCTGCCCAAGACACGCTCAGGCAAGATCATGCGCCGCCTGCTGCGCGCCATCGCCAAGGGGGAGGAAATCACGCAGGATATTTCGACGCTGGAAAATCCCACCATTCTCGAACAACTTAAAGAAGTTGTTCGATGAAGAATGGCGGGGTTTCGGCGCAGGCTAATATGGTGCGTCAGCGCCATGTTAAGCGTAGCGGCCGAAGCCAAAACCCGGCCATTCTCGAACAACTCAAAGAAGTTGTGCGGTGACATTCGTCACTCCAGAGGCTTCATCAACCTGGAAAAAACAGTTGAAACTTGTCTGTGAAACTTATAGCCGGGCACCCGCAAGAGGCACGCCATGGTTGCAAGGGGCTGAAGCCCCAACAACACACGCAGGGCCCGCTCCTGCAAATGGCTTACCCCAAAATATGCAGGTTGGGCAAAGCGTAGAGTGCCCAATATTAATATTGCTACCTTCGTTCGTTGGGCGCACTGCGCTTTGCCCAACGAGAACATATTCTCATTTTTGGCTCCGGATCGTCCGGCTCAGGTTGATGTACTCGACGTGTTAATGCAGACGAGTATTGAAATACTCATTCATGCGATCCCCATTTGTTGAATACGTTTGCTACTTGAACAACGTCAGCAGCGCGAGCTGATTTTCCATTGGCATTTTTCTGAATGTTTCCAGCAGGGCAATTTCCAGTTCGCTGAATTCAACACTGTAGATTTTTTCCTTCTGTTTCGTTTTTAGCTGAATGGGTTGATATTGCTCTCTTTGTGTGAGCGATGTCTTTTCGTATTGCAACGACCACACCAACCGTGCCACGATTTCCGCGTTCAGGCTGCGCCCGTTGTGGCGGGCCGCCTTAAATAGCTCATCCTTTGTTTCCGGCGGCAACCGCAAGCCAAAGGGCGCGATGTCCGCCGTTTTTCTCATTTCAACCATAGCGTCACAGTGTAATCAAATTGTTGTTGACATGAATAGCTTCATCCCGTAACTTCACAATCATTACATAATGTAATTAACCGGCTGCCGGAATCCAAGCCAAGCGCATTCGCTGCGCATCAGGCCACATGACTGCAATGCGCAGACATAGGTTATGCCGGCGGAGGCAAAAGTATGGTAATGACAGACAACAGTAAAAAATAATGCAGGCATTCTTTTCTCCTGCCGTGGCACTGATGAATCGTCTGGATGTCACCAGAAAATTCATGCTGCTGGGTTTGATGTCGCAGCTTATCAGCGTCTCGCAGCGGGAGCTGAAAGGCATCGAGCTGATCAAACCGTTTCCCCGAACCGTACAGATCCTCCAGCAACACCGTGGGTTTTCGTCCGGGCTTCTCGGTGGTGACGAAACTATGCGGGATCGTCGTGCCAGCAAGGAAGGGGAAGCGGTCGAGGCATTGAACGAGATGTGGGGAAAGCCATTTCACGGCATGGCATTGAGCGAAGGCTTGCAGCACATCAAGGCAGACTGGGAGCATCTGCGCAAGGAGGGGCTCAATTGGACAGTGGCTGAAAACTTTGCCGCGCATACTCGCCTGATTGACCGGATACAGTCATTCCAGGGAATTGTTGCCGATGAATACACGCTGACCCTGGATATTGAGCTCAGAACGTTCTACTTGATCGACACCATCATTAACAAACTACCTCAAGCGATCGAGCGTCTTGGGCGGTTACGCGCATACGGCACCGGTATTTTGGCCAAAAAACGGTCCACTGCACAACAGAAGATTGAAATGAACATCCTGATTGCCGAGCTCGGTGATGCGCTCAAGCTGCTCAAGACCAACCTCGACATGACCGGTCGCTACAACCCGGCACTACAGGGCCTAATCTCGGCTGCATCCAGAGACATTACTGATTCGGCGCAGCGGATTACCGGCATCGTGGCATCGGACATTCTCAGCGGTCATTTCACTATGCCCCCCAATGACTTCTTCGGGATGTCCACTGCGGTGATCGACGGGTGTTATACGCAACTACATGAAGTACTGCTACCGATGGCTGAAACTCTCATCAAGGCGCGCATCGCACGGGCAGAAAATACGTTACACACCAGCATCGGCATCGCCTTTCTGCCGTTTCTGGCGGTGGCCTATTTCTCGATTGGCATCTGCCGCGTCATTATCGGCAATATCCGGTCGCTTGCCCGTTCAGTGCATGCCTTTGCCGGCGGCGATCTGCGTGAGAGGGTCGATCTGGGCGCACGCGATGAATTCGGTCGTGTGGGTGATAGTTTCAACGAAATGGCCGATGGATTCAGCGCGTTACTAAAAGTGTCCCGTGAAAATGAAGCGCGCCTGCACGATCTGTCGGCGCACCTTGAAGAGCGGGTGAAAGATCGCACCATTGAACTGGAACGTGCCCAGCGGGAAACCGAGGCACTGCTGCAACGCAACCAGGCATTGATGCTGACCTCCATGGATGGCATCCATATGATGGATATGCATGGCAACATATTGGCGGCTAACGATACTTTCTGCCGCATACTTGGCTATACCCAAAAAGAGGTGTCCGGCCTTAATGTGGCCGACTGGGATGCGCAATGGTCGGCTGAAGAATTGCGGGCGAGATTCATGGAGATTATCGGCAAGAACGTTATCTTCGAGACTTTGCACCGCCGCAAGGACGGCACACTGATCAATGTCGAGATCAGCGCCTCCGGCGTGGAACTGGAAGGGCAGAACTTCTTTTTTGCTTCAAGCCGCGACATCACCGAGCGCAAGAAAACGGAAGAGCAATTGCGTATCGCAGCAACGGCTTTCGAGACCCATGAAGCCATCCTGATTACCGATGCAAATGCGAATATCATCCACGTCAACCAGGCGTTTACCGACATCACCGGTTATAGCCCGGAAGAAGTGTTGGGCAAGAATCCGCGCATCCTCAGTACTGACCGCCAGGACAAGGCATTTTATGCGGCGATGTGGCGACAGTTGCTGGATACCGGCTCATGGACCGGCGAGATGTGGGACAGGCGCAAGGATGGGCAGATTTATCCGAAGTGGCTTACCATCACCGCCGTAAAAAACGAACAGCAGAAAACCGCCCAGTATGTCTCCATCTTCAGCGACATCACCACACGCAAGCAGGCCGAGGAGGAAATCCGCAATCTGGCGTTTTATGACGCGCTGACCAATTTGCCGAACCGCCGCTTGATGCTGGATCGTTTCCGGCTGGCGCTGCATGGGTCGGCACGCAGCCATCAATATGGCGCGGTGTTATTCCTCGATATGGACAGGTTCAAGACGCTTAACGATACGCTGGGGCACGATCATGGCGACCTGATGCTGATCGAAGTGGCGCGGCGCATCCAGGCTTGTGTGCGTGAAGTGGATACCGTGTCGCGGTTGGGCGGCGATGAATTTGTGGTGCTGATCGAGGAAATCAGCACCAGTGCTGAAGACACTTCACAAAAAATCGCGCTGGTCGCCGAGAAAATACGCGCAGCCCTGTCCGCGCCATATCAACTCAAGGGCCATGAGCATCACAGCTCGCCGAGCATCGGCGTGTGCCTGTATCGCGGCAATGAAGAATCGGTGGAAACTTTGCTCAAACACGCTGACATGGCGATGTACCAGGCCAAAGATTCAGGGAGAAACGCGGTGCGGTTCTTCGACCCCGCCATACAGCAAGCGGTGGAGGCACACGCAGCCCTTGAGGCGGATTTGCGCCATGCCGTTCCAGATCAACAATTGCGCCTGCATTACCAGATTCAGGTGGACAACGACCATCGCCCGCTGGGCGCAGAAGCGCTGGCGCGCTGGACACATCCAGAGTGCGGCATGATTTTACCGGGGCAATTCATTCCCATCGCCGAGGAAAGCCTGCTGATTATTGAAGTGGGAAACTGGGTCCTGGAAACAGCCTGCCGGCAGCTTGCGCTGTGGAGCAAGCGTGAACAAACACGCCACTTGGAGCTTGCTGTCAACGTCAGCGCGCAGCAATTCAGCAAACACGACTTTGTGGAGAATGTAGCCGCAGTAATTCGTGCTCATCAAGTTAATCCAGCGCGCCTGAAGCTGGAGCTAACCGAAAGTGTAGTGTTGACCGATGTCTCCGATGTTGTGGCCAAGATGCATGCGCTGAAAGCACTCGGCATCAAGTTATCCATGGATGATTTCGGCACCGGCTATTCTTCGCTGTCCTACTTGAAGCAACTGCCGCTCGATCAAATCAAAATCGATCAGAGCTTCGTACATGATATCGCAATAGATAACTATGATGCCGTGATGGTGAAAACCATCATAGACATGGCGCGGAGTTTCTGCCTGAACGTGGTCGCCGAAGGCGTGGAGACCGAGGCGCAACTAAACTTCCTCAAACAAAATGGCTGCATGGCGTATCAGGGCTATCTGTTCAGCAGACCGGTGCCGATTGAGGAATTTGAAGCATTGCTGGGGAGGAGTTAACGAGCTGGGAAAACACACCGGCAAATCAGTCGCCTTGACGCACCCACTTCACTCGGCTACCATCGCCGCAATTCGGCTTTCCCGGGACGCCAATAGTGTTTTTTAACCGCCTATTTTTTCTCGCTTTTTCTGCCGTCATTGCGCTAGCACCCGTGCCTGCCCTGAGCGCAGTCGAAGGACCTGTGCTAAGCGCGGTTGAAGAGCCTGCCATGAGTGCGAACGAAGGAGTTGTCGCTCATGCCGGGGGATCGAATAGCCCACAGGCGGCACCACTGCCAGATACTACTCCGGAACCAGCCGCAACTTCTGCCGCCCCTGACGTCGCTATCATTCCATCAGACAATAATCCGGCACTCACCACCGATACCAGCCTTTCAGAGAACGACTTGTGGCAACGTATCCGCAGTGGTTTCGCGATGCGTGAGCTGGACAGCCGGCTGGTCGCGCGCCATGAGCAATGGTATGCCAATCGCCCGGACTATGTGGCGCGCATGACGGAGCGCGCCCAGCGCTATCTCCATTTCATTGTGGAGGAAGTGGAGAAACGCGGCATGCCGACAGAAATCGCGCTGCTGCCGATGATCGAAAGCGCATTCAATCCCAGCGCCTATTCGGTGGGGCGCGCCTCAGGCATCTGGCAGTTCATCCCCTCCACCGGCAAGAATTTCGGGATGAAGCAGAATTGGTGGTATGACGGGCGGCGCGACATTATCAGCGCAACCAACGGCGCGCTGGATTACCTGCAAAAACTGCATGACCAGTTTGGTGATTGGGAATTGGCGCTGGCCGCCTATAACTGGGGCGAAGGCGCGGTGGAACGCGCACAGGCGCGCAACCGGAAACGTGGCCTGCCGGTAAACTACAGCAGCCTGAAACTGCCGAAAGAAACGCGCGGCTATGTGCCCAAGTTGCTCGCAGTGAAGCATATCATCAGCGACCCGGCTAGCTTCGGCCTGGCGCTGCAACCGGTCCCGAACGAACCCTATTTCGCTGCCGTCAGCACGGCGCACCACATTGATGTCAAGCTCGCCGCCCAGCTTGCCGACATTACGATGGATGAATTCAGCGCACTTAATCCCGCGCATAACCGTCCGGTAATTTTGCAGGAAAACGATAACGTGTTACTCCTGCCGGTGGGCAAAGTAGAAACCTTCCGTGCCAATCTGGAAGGCTACAGCGAACCGCTGGTGTCATGGCAAGCTTATCGGAGCAAGAAGGGTGAACGCCTGGACAAACTTGCGCCGCACTTCGGCCTTTCGGTGGAGAAACTCAAGTCCGTCAACGGCCTCCCACCGCGCACCAAGCTCAGCAACGGGCAGGCGCTACTGGTACCGCTGAATGGCGAAGATGCAAGCAACGAATTTGAGGCATTCAATACGCACCTTGCCCCCAGCGATCTGCCACGCGGGCGCATTATCGCGCACACCGTACGCAAGGGCGAAACACTGGCCAGTATTGCCCGTCGCTACCATGTGAGCCTGGCGAAACTGCAAGACTGGAACAATGGCGTGGATCAACTCCAAACCGGCCAGGTCATCACCATCGTGCAAGCCCGCAAGCCGCGCCGCCTGAATAGGGCCGGCAAGAACCGCGTCAAATTGGCTAGTGCCGCCAGAAACAAGAAACAGATTGCGCACAAGACGCAGCATCGCGTGCATGTTGCCTACAATAGCTAAATATTGACCCTGGAAAAACAGTTGGTGGGTTGAGGTAATGCTCAGAGGTAATGCTCAATAGAAAAACTTTGCTAGAGGCGTGACGATAGTTTTGCCGAAAAAGCAGTGATATAGCGGTATCCCTTCCACACGCGCCACACGCCCGTCACCAGACCAACCGCACCGCGCCGGCGAATCACGAATAGCGCGGCCACACCGGCGACAAGCACAGGATTTGAACGCAGGAAGCGCATGGCAGCCAAACCTTGATCAGCAAGTGCCAGCGGGGCTTGCCAGCGCGTTTCAATCTCGGCCACCTGTTCACGCTGCGAGGCGATTCTCGCCAACAACTCTCCGCGACGTTGCATCACCTCAAGCATCCGCTTATTCATGGCCGACACCCGGTTGCTCCCTATCCTTGGCCAATTCGGCAAGGCTGGCAGAAAACAATTTTGATTTGGCTTGCGCCTTGCTGCGCAACAGCAGCGTCATGAGCGTGCCCAGCGCAAAGAAAAGGGTACATAGCACGCCGAGCACAGCGAGACGGTGGTCGTCCCAAAACAGCACCACGATAAACGCGGTAAACAACAGTAAGCCCATACCGAAACAGAACAGCGCAACCAAAGTAAAGAAGAGCATCTGCGTCAGGTGCAGACGCTCCTCTTGCAACTCATTCGCCAGCAGTTCAAGCCGTGTCGAAGCGATGGAAGTCAGCGTGGACAACAACCGCCTGACCGACCCCATCAGGCCTGAACTTGATTCCGGCATTACTAACGGCCACGCGAAATCAGCATACCCACAATCAGGCCGACACCGGCAGCGATACCGACAGCCTTCCACGGATTCTCATGCACATATTCATCGGTCGCTTTTGCCGCTTGTTTGGTCTTCACGGCCATAGCTTCCTGCGCAGCGGCAAGACGCACTTTCGCGGCTGCCAGATTTTCCTGAATGCGCTCGCGAGCTGCGGACACTTTCTCGCCCGCTTGGCCAGCCGTTGCGCGCAGCAACTCCTCTGCATCCGCCACCACCACGCGCAAATCCTGCATGAGTTTTTCTTTGCTGACTTCGCCTTCTACGCCTGCTGATTTTGTGCTCATGATTCACTCCTTGAATGATAAAAAAACCGCCATTTGACACTATGCAACTTCCGATGATCCCGGATACCCTGCCGCCTTTGTAGCCCTAAAACTTCTGGGCGTCAACCCAAATCGTCGTCACACAAATGGCAATGCACGCTATGCGTTGTGCTGATGCCCGTTGCATCTGGATATACTGCGCGGCATACCGCCATGGCATGGGCACAACGTGGATGGAAATGACAGCCCTGCGGTGGATTAACAGGGGACGGCAAATCGCCGGCCAGACGTATCACTTCCACGCCGCGCCCGTCTATACGCGGCACGGCAGACAACAGCGCCTGGGTGTAAGGATGCCTGGGGGCGTGCAATACCTCATCCACGGTACCGCGCTCCACGATGCGCCCGAGATACATCACGCACACTTCATGCGCAAGATATTCTACCACCGCGAGGTTGTGGGTGATGAACAAATAACTCAGGTCCAATTTCTGCTGCAACGACTTCAGCAGATTCAAAATTTGCGCCTGCACAGACACATCCAGCGCGCTGGTCGGCTCGTCGCAGATCAACAGTTTCGGACTCACAGCCAGCGCACGGGCAATCGCGATGCGCTGCCGCTGCCCGCCGGAGAATTCATGCGGATAACGCCAAATGGTACTGCGCGCCAGACCGACCTGATCGAGCAAGATATCGAGGTGTGCTTGGCGTGCCGCATTGTTTCCGCCGATGTTTAGCGCAACCATGCCTTCTTCGAGAATTTCCGCGACACGCATTTTCGGATTCAATGAGGCATAAGGGTCTTGAAACACCATCTGCATCGCGGCGCGCTGCGTACGCAGTTCACTGGCTTTAAGCCCAATCAATTCACGTCCTGCAAATTGCACACTGCCTGCGGTAGGCGGAACTAATTGCAGCAAGGCCTTGCCCAGCGTGGTCTTGCCGCAACCGGATTCGCCAACCAGCGCCAGCGTGCGCCCCTGCGGAATCTCCAACGACACGCCATCCACCGCTTTCACCTGCCCCACCACGCGCTGCAATATACCTTTGCGGATGGGGAAGTGGACTTTCAAGTCGCTGACTTGCAAGAGGACTGAGGGCTGAGTGCCAAGGACTGATTTGGGGATAGTGGTATTCGATTGTTTCTGCGCTTTAACCTCAGTCCTCAGTCCTCGCGCCTCGTGCCCCTCATAAAGATGGCACCGCACCCCCTGCCCTTCCCTAACCACCGTCCACTCCGGCGCCTGCTCGTGGCACAGCGCCCAAGCATGGTCGCAGCGCGGCGCAAAACGGCAGCCCTTCGGAATGTCGTGCAGCGGCGGCACGCTGCCGGGAATGGCGGCCAGCGGCTGGCCGCTACGCGCGGTATCCGGCAATGCGGCAAACAATTTCTGCGTATAGGGATGCGCGGGATGCAAGAATAATTGTTCGCGCGTGGCCTGCTCGACGATATGCCCGGCATACATCACCGCGACCTGATGCGCCATTTGCGCCACCACGCCAAGATCGTGCGTGATCAGCAGCAAAGACATGCCGCTTTTCTGTTGCGTGTCACGCAGCAGTTGCAGCACCTGCGCCTGGATGGTTACGTCCAGCGCGGTAGTCGGCTCGTCCGCTACTAACAATTTTGGTTGCCCAGCAAGTGCCATCGCGATCATCACACGCTGCTTCATGCCGCCGGAAAGCTGGAATGGATATTCGTGCATACGCCGTGCCGCATCGGGAATACCGACTTGATCCAGCAGCTCGACACAACTCGTACTTGCCGTTACGCCGCGCAGTTGCTGGTGCAGTTCCAGCGCCTCGGCGATCTGATCGCCCACCGTCATTACCGGGTTCAAACTCAAGCCCGGTTCCTGAAAAATCATCGCCATCTGTCCGCCGCGCACTTCGCGCATGGCGCGCTCGGGCAGCGCCAGAATGTCTTGTCCGCCGAGTTGGACGGCGCCGCTTGCTATGCGTATTTCATCCGGCAGCAAGCGCATCAGTGACAGCGCAGTCATGGATTTGCCGCAACCGGATTCACCCAGCAGCGCGAAGGTTTCGCCCGGTTGGATGCTGAACGAAATATCGTCCACGATACGCGCGCCGTTATTGAGGCGCGTAACCAGATTATCGACTTTAAGCAAAGTGCTCATGGTTCGACATAACCAGCAACTTGCCTGGCGCCTTTTGACAGCCTAGTTGAATGGCTAGTGGTTTCATCAGGCTCACCACGAACGGATTTTGGAATAATCGAACGAAAATAAATCCGTTCGTCCTGAGCTTGTCGAAGGACAAGAATGCTACACATCATGTGCCCGCCTCCGTCCGGTTCAGGCGCGGGTCGAACGCATCGCGCACCGCATCGGCAAACAGGTTGGCCGCCAGCACCAGCACCAGCATGAAGCCGAAGGCGGAGGCCAGCGCCCACCACACCATCGGCTCGCGCCCCATCTCCAGCCGCGCGGCGTTAATCATGGTGCCGAAGCTGATGGTGGTCGGGTCCACGCCCACTCCGACGTAGGACAGCACTGCCTCGGCCAGCACCAGCGCGCTGAAATCCATCACCACCGAAATCAGCACGATGTGCATCACATTCGGCACAATGTGACGCGTGAGAATACGGAACGACGACACACCGAACGCCTGCGCCGCCTGGATGTATTCCATTTCACGCAGCTTCAGCGTCTCGCCGCGCAACAGGCGGCACAGCCCGGTCCAGCTGGTCACACCGAGGATCAGGCACAAGGCCAGCAGGCGCACATCGGCGCGCGCGGCGGAAGTCTCGAACCAGTCGGCATGCATCTCGATCACCACCTGCATCATCAGCACCGCAGCGGCGATCAGCAGCACGCTGGGAATGGAACTGAGCACGGTGTAAACATACTGGATCACGTCGTCCACCCAGCCGCGCAAATAACCCGCCGCCACGCCGAGCAGCAACGCGAATGGCAGCATCACCAGCGTTGTGACCGTGCCGATCACCAGCCCGGTGCGTATGCTCTTCAGCGAGAGATAGAGCACGTCCTGACCCACCTTGTCGGTGCCGAGGACGTGATAAGCAGAAGCGAGGTTGGCGATGGCGCCTATTAGCATGGCGATGATGAGCGTAGCGATCAACAAGGCGCGCATTGTAGAAGAGCGACAGACGTTGGCAAGCCTACGAGCCCATCCCCTCTCCCGCCTGCGGGAGAGGGTTAGGGAGAGGGTGTCGCTTTCCGAATTTACCTTACCCTCTCCCCCGGCCCCTCTCCCGCAGGCGGGAGAGGGGAGCAAAAACAATGCAAATACCATGCACACCCCAACCAGCAGCCCGCCCAAACCCCCAACCAACACCAGCCGCACCACATCACCGACCAGTTCGCGCTCTGGATCGGCCAGATGCGCGCCGCCGAATTTCAAACGCGGATAGTCGCGCAACACTTTCCTGTCGGGCGTTTCCATGCTCTCCTTGGCGTACAGGTACGCCGCCAGCGGCGCGGAATAGGTCTTCTCGGTGCGGCTCCTGAGGCCGCTAACAAGCGTGTCGAACGTACTCAATACTTCCGGCGAATACACGGTTTGCCCGTTGCTCTTCTCCGGTAGCGCTACGCGGTAATGCAGCGAATCCAGCAACCCGGCCAGCAGGAACAGCGACAATACCAGCAGCGATACCATGCCCACGCCGCTCCGCGCCACGCGTTGCCACGGCAACAGCAGATGCTCGTGCCGCCGCACGTACCACGCAGCCGTAATGCCCACCGCAATGAGCAGGAAAATCAGGGCATCGGTCCACAGAATGACGGGCATGAAACTCATAAAATGCCCTCGGAAATTGTAGCGAGCAGGTTCAAGCGCAAGGAGCCGCACAGTAAATTTACGAGGGCATTTTTCATTGCAGCCTCACTCGTGGGTCTACAATGGTGTAGGAGATGTCCGTCAAAATCAGCCCCACGATGTAGAGCACCGAACCGAGGAACACCATCGCGCGCACCACGCTGAAATCCTGCGCGTTGATGGCGTCTATGGTGTAACTGCCCAGACCCGGAATGCCGAAGAACGACTCGGTGAGCAGGCTGCCCATGAACAGCAGCGGGATCACCACCACCACGCCGGTGAGAATCGGGATCATCGCATTCTTCAACACGTGGCGGAACAACACCACCAGCTCGGACAAACCCTTGGCGCGCGCGGTGCGCACATAGTCCTTGCCGATTTCTTCGAGGAAGATGGTGCGATACCAGCGGCTGCTTGAACCGATGCTGCCCGCCACGCCGATCACGATGGGCAGCACCACGAATTTGATGCTGTCCAGCCCGCCTGCATAACCGGAGATCGGCACCAGATGCCACAGCTTGCTCACCACGAACTGCCCGCCGATGATGTAAAACAAACCGGATACCGACATCAGCAGCACGCACAGCGCCACGCCCGCTATGTCCAGCGCGGTACCGCGGAACAGCGTCATCAGCAGCGCGAAGCTGACGTACACCATCAACCCGACCAGAAAAGTCGGCAGCGCAATCGCCAGGCTCGGCATCATGCGTGTCTGGATTTCGCGCGAGATATTGCGCCCGTCGTCGGAATAGCCGAAGTCGAACATAAACATGCTGGCGGATTTCTGCCAGAAAATCGTATCGGTAATTTTGCCCGCGCCGCTGGCCGCGCTGTTGAGCAACAGCGGCTTGTCATAACCGCGCTGCTGTTTCCATTTTTCGATCGCCTCCGGTGTCACACGCTTGATGCCGAGCTGCATCCGCGCCATGTCGTCCGGCGTATTCACCACAAAGAACAGCGCGAAGGTAAGCAGATTCACACCGATCAAAATCGGAATGGCGTACAGAATGCGGCGGATGAGATAGGCGATCATGACTGCCCATTATTGTACGGGCAAAAAAGATGGGCGAGCGACTGGATGCCGTAAAATTAATTTTCATTGCAGTCAACATTGAGTAGACTGTAGCCATGTTCTATGTTGATCTTTTTGCCCCCCTCCCCCGCCACAAGGTGGATTACCTGCTGATCGGCGGGTTGGCCGTATCGCTGCACGGCGTGGAGCGTTCCACCATGGACGTGGACATCACCGTCGCCATGAACCCGGACAACCTGGCATCCTTAATCGCAACAGCCAATGAACTCAAGCTCTCCCCTGTTCTGCCCGTCCCGCTGGAAGCTCTCAGGGATATTGAATTGCTGCGCAAATGGCACGCGGAACGCAACCTTGAAGCCTTTGCGCTACGCACCCCGGAACTGGCTGGCGTGACACTGGATGTGCTGCTGTTTCCGCCCGTGGAATTTACCGGCATGGCGCGCCGCGCCGTAGTGTTTAACGTCGCGAACACCCCCATCCGGGTTGTCTCAATAGACGATCTGATCGCCCTCAAACAGGCCGTTGGCCGCCCGATAGACCTTTCCGACATCGAACACCTGCAACGGATTAAGGCGTTATGAACCATCCCTTCCCCCCCGGCGACCGCACCTACCACGTCAGCGACGAACGCCTGCGCGCATTTCGGATGCTCACCCCGGAGCAACGGTTACGTTGGGTGGAAGAGCTGGCAACTTTTTTGAGGTTGGCAAAAACTGGCGGAAAAAAACCGCAAGAAGTTTCAACGCGAGGTTGAGCCTTTAAATTCCTTTCGGGAAAACGCCATGCAAGCCGAAATCTGGTCGGACGTGATCTGCCCCTGGTGCTACATCGGCAAACGGCGGTTCGAGAAAGCGCTCGCGCAATTCGGGCAGCGCGAAAATGTAAACGTAATATGGCGCAGCTTTGAACTCGACCCCAACGCCCCGCCGCAGTATCCGGGCACGCTGGAAGAGCTGCTGGCGCGCAAGTACGGCGTCAGCCCACAACAGGCGGCGGCGATGAATGCGCGAGTGACTGCATCCGCCAGGGAAATCGGGCTGGAATACCGTCTGGCCGATGCACACCCCGGCAACACCTTCGATGCGCATCGCCTGCAGCACCTCGCCACCGCACGGCAACTAGGCGACCGTGCGACCGAGCGCATCATGCATGCCTATTTCCGCGAAGGGTTGGCGGTAAGCGACCGTACCGCGCTGGCTCGCCTCGCGCCGGAGTTCGGCATCGCCGAAAGCGATGCGCTGGCGATGCTGGAGAGCGATGATTATTCCGGCGCGGTGCGCGCCGATGAATCACGCGCAGCGGAATTCGGCATCACCGGCGTACCGTTCTTCGTGTTTGATGAGAAGTCCGGCATCTCCGGCGCACAGCCGGTCGAGGTGTTTGCCGAAGCGCTGCAACAGGCGTGGGCAGACTCATAGCCATTCGTTGCGTTGCGGCTTCACTGGCTGCCAGTATACGGGCAAACATTGAATTGCCAAACGGCAAAGCGTGGCGGAAAATGCCGATGTAACAAACAGAGTGGTTCGTGCGCGGAAAAGCGAAATTAAAACCGAACCTGACCCCAATGGCATGCAATGGCATGACCCCAATGGCACCATATATCTCGTTAGGCCTACCCGTAATTTCACATAGGGAGTTTTCATGACCGCCAATTTTGACGATTCGGTAAAGCAAGAAATCTGGGCAACTGTTCGTGCAATGAATGACGCGTGGACAAAAGGCAATCCAGACGATCTTGCCAAGTTTTTTCATCGAGATATGGTTGCCATTACGGCTACCGACCGTAATCGTCTCGATGGTGGCGCTGCTTGTATTGCCGGTTGGAAAGGTTTTGCCACCGCCGCGCGCATTCACCGCTGGGAGGAAGTCGATCCCGTAATCAACGTCTACGGCAACTCTGCCGTCGTTGCTTACTACTTCGACATGTCATTTGATATGGGCGGGCAGACAATCAATATGGGAGGCCGAGACATGTTTTTCTTCATCAAAGAAAATGACAAGTGGTGGGCTGTTGCAGACCAGTTCTCCCCATACCCGGCCTAACCCCACGCTTCAGATGGCCGCTAACTAGCGCGCGCCGGTTATTTAAAACGATAGGTGGCAATCTTTCTTGGAGAAGTGATGAACTACGAAGAGAAATTTGTACAACTGAATCAACATCGGATTTACGCACGAGAGTACCCAGGTGAGGAACCGACGATTCTCCTGATGCATGGCTTTCCCGATAATGTTCACCTTTATGATCGCCTTGTTCCCCACCTCTCGCCACCACGACGCATAGTCACTTTTGATTTTCTTGGGTGGGGCGCTTCCGATAAGCCGGTCGGGTATCCGTACACCGCCACGAACCAAGTGTTGGAGTTGGCTGCCGTGGTCAATCAACTGAAGCTTGAGCGCGTTGTCCTTGTAGCACACGATGCTTCCGGGCCGCCAGCGATTGACTGGGCGCTTGCCCATGCTGAGCGCGTCGCAGGACTCGTGCTGCTGAATACTTACTATTGTGAAATGCCGACGCTCCGAGCCCCAGAGGCGATTTGGCTTTTCTCAACCCCTCTGGTCAGAAGTATCGCACGGCCTGTATCACAGATGTTTGGTGATTTGATCTTCCGTAGAATGTTTCTGTGGCAAGTCGGGAGATTCTTCCGAGATGCAGATGTCAGAGAGGAATTTATACCATTGCTGTATCAACAATTCGATGCCATACCAAGCACTCGTCCTGCGTTCTTTCGGTTGAATGAAGACTTGCTGCCAACAATACGATCGCGCTCAAGAATGATTCCCTCACTTGGAGAGTTTAAACGGCCTGTGCGGATCATTTTCGGTGGTGCCGATCCTTACTTGAATAAAGGCGTGGCCCAGAGCTTTCATCAACTCTTTCCAACATCTGAGCTGTTTCTTCTGCCCGGTGCCCGGCACTATGTTCAAATGGATGAGCCCGGCGAGGTAGCAAGGTTGATTCTTTCTATGCCACTTGCGAGCAACGAATGAATTTGAGGGCGGTAATGAAACCGACCCTAACAAGGGCATGGAGCCGATGCGCAGGAGCGCGAATCTTACCTTGAACGTCAGGGGATTTTGCTTTCGCAGAACATATAGTCAGTCAAAAGGAGGAGCATAATGACGACAAACAACGCCGTGAAAATTCTGATCGCAGGTCTCGTTGGCGGCTTTATTGGTAACGGGGTGTTGGGCGCCTTATTTTCCAGCCCTCCAATCCAATCGATACTTTACAACCCAGAATGGCAAAGCCAGCTCTTTATAGAGATTACCCCGAAACGAAACATACCGGTCTCGGTCGCCGGCCTTGTCATATTGAGCATTGTTCACGCTTGGCTTTTCAGCGTTCTCATGCCTTCGATACCCGGGAAAACATGGTTAAAAAAAGGGTTCTTCTGGGGCCTAACGATTTGGTTGATGTATTGGTTGTTTCAGGAATGGTTTATCTATAACACGTTGCTTGGCGAGCCACTCCTTCTGAATGTTATCGAGCTCACTATCTTGATATTGGGTTCCTTGGTGGAAGGAATAGTCATTGCGTTTTTTCTGGCGCGCAAACCTTCTGGCAGCGCGGGGTAAATTAACAGAGTATCTAAAACGCTTTGAATCATTATCCATCGGCACCATAGGCCGCTGTGAGTTCAATGGCTCCAGATACGAAGAAGGGTCATCGCAGCAAATTGGAAACGGGGAAACGCAATTGCTTTACAAGCGGCTAGAGGCGGCATCAAGAATCAAGGCCCAATAAATTTTCGACAAGAACCGGCACTTTTATGCGAGGCGACTTTGATGTACACCGTTAACATGGATACATTTATTATTCTGGGGCCGAGCATCGTATCGGGCATGTTGATCGGTCTGTTCGTAAAGCGGACATTGCCGTTCATCGCACTGATTTTCATTGCCCCGATTGTAATTGCGGGAGGAATTTACCTTGCCGATCTAATCCATATGCGGAACATCGGGCATAGCACCAGCGAATCGTGGGCTGGCCTCGTCATTCCGTTTCTATCTGCTGGAAGCTTTATGTTCCTTGCACCAACGGCTTTGGGAGTCACCGGACTCAAATGGATTCTTTCACGAAAAAGGAAGAGCTCATAAAGCTCAATAGTGGCTTTATGCGTATTGCGCTGCATGGGTTGGACGGTGCCCAAAACCGCCTGACCAATCCATCAAGTGGGACGCATTAAAGCGCGTCCCTTATGCCAAACGTTGGGGTCACATGACTGAAGCAGCAGGAATTGATCGCATCGTGTTTCGCGAAGTCACCGCCGACACATGGCCTGACTTTGAGAGGCTTTTCGAATGTCGAGGTGGCCCAAAGGCTTGTTGGTGTATGGTCTGGCGCGCAACGCCAGAGGAAGCAAAACACACGGACGGTGCGAGCCGCAAAGCCGCCATTGCCAAACGTATCGCCGCCGGAACGACAGTGGGGCTACTTGGTTACTCGTATCGAAAATAGGTAGAAAGTGATGATTGCCTCGCGAAATACGAAGACGCGATCGAAATGCTGGTTCTGGTTTGCGCCGATGATCATGCTTTGCGCACTTATCATGGGATGCGCACCCTCTCTCACCAAAGCGACCGGGGCGCCAGTCCCGATCGAACGCTCTGAATATTTAGCGGTGGACGGCGCGGAGCTCTTCCTGTTGACGCGTGGCGCTGACCGGCGCGCGCCCGCGTTACTCTGGCTGCACGGCGGGCCGGGCGGGGCGGAGCGTCCGTTATTCCGCTATTTCAATGGCGATCTCGAAGACCATTTCGTCGTGGCCTATTGGGACCAGCGCGGTGCGGGGCGCTCGTTCGACCCGGCGGCTGATTCGCATCGCCTGACCATCGCACGGCACCTCGCCGACCTCGACGTGGTCGTCGATCATCTGAGGCAGAGCCTCGGCCAGAACAAGATCGCCCTGATCGGTCACTCATGGGGAACAGCACTCGGGCTGCTTTACGCCCAGGCCCATCCCGACAAGGTGTCTGCCTTCATCGGCGTCGCCCAAGTGGTTGCCACGCGCGATGAACAGCAGGCGCAATACGATTTTGTCTTGGCTGAAGCGTCACTGCGCAAGGATGACAACGCCTTGGCACGCCTGCGAGTAATCGGCCCCCCGCCCCACAAAACAGCCACCCAAGTGTTGGCGATGGAAACGCTGGCGGGCCGGTATGGCGGGGTCTTTCACAAGGAGCCACACAGGATGTGGATTTTGGTGCATGGCATCCTCCGTGGCCTCGTTACGCCATGGGAAATCCCAGGCTTCATTCGCGCCAACAACGTATCGCTTGAGGCGATGAATGAAGAACTCCTCGGGCTAGACCTTGCGCGCTCGGTGCCAAGCATCGATGTACCGGTCTTCTTCTTTCTCGGTCGGCACGATCGGCATGTGGAAGCAACACTGGCCGCCGCCTATTTCGGAGCCTTGCGCGCACCGCTCAAGAGCCTGATCTGGTTTGAGAACTCCGCGCACAACGCGCCGTTCGAGGAGCATGACTTGTTCAATGCAAATGTCTGGAGCACACTGCAATCGATTGGCATTCGACTTGAGAGCAACCAATGAAACCGCGAGGCCGCGAGCCGCTACCGGCCGATCGCGAGATCAAGGTGAAGTCGGTTTTCTTTGCGGCTCTTGTCCACAGTAGAAGGGGGTCTCGGTGTCTATGCCAAGACCTGCGCCTAATCCGGCAGTCGAAAGGGACGCTTCGCGGCGATGCCGCTTGCGCCCCTTACTTCTGCGTTGGCGCTGTAGAACAACTCTTTTTCCAGCAGTTTTTAAGCCGAGTTTTTCTACCTGAAACGCTCCTGTTTCAATATCAACAACGGGTTGTGATTATTACTGCGGTGAGTGCGCGAAAGTTGCATCGCTTGGGGCATGAATCTGTGGGCGTATTCTGGGGGGTTATCCCCTTTTCTACTGCACCAACGATTGCCTCAATTGGAACAATAAGCCGAAATCATCTTGCCTCCTCGCGCTTCTGCAACACGCGCCACAGCCAGCCGCCAAACACCAGCAACGCCGCAACACCCAGCCACAGCGGCCACAACCTCGGCTGGTTCCACTGCTTGCGCAGTTTGTCGCGTTGCGCTGCGTCTATGCGCAGATATTTAAGATTGTTGTTCGCCATCTTGTTGGGCTTGCTGTTTTGCAGCCAGGTGTGGCGCAGCACGTAGTCCTTGGGGTGCTCGCCCCACAGCCACGGCGAATCACGGCGCAGGATTTCCAGCATGTCGTCAATAATTTTCTGGCGCGCCGCGCCGTTCGGCATGTTCTTCATCTGCTCGAACAGGCGGTCGTATTCCGGGTTGCTGTAATTGGCGGCGTTCTCGCCGCCGTGGCTGACCTTGGCCTGCGCGCCGTGCAGCAGGAATAAAAAGTTTTCCGGGTCGGGATAATCGGCGTTCCAGCCGAAATAAAACAATTGCGTGTCGCCGCGGCGCACCTTGTCCTGGAAGCGGTTATAGTCGGTGCTGCGCAGCACCAGTTGCAGGTTGAGCTTGTCGAACTGCTTGCGAAGCCAATCGAGGCGCGACTTCGCACCCAGCCCGGTGGGTGTGGTGTCGAGATAGATCACCAGCGGCTGTTTGGTTTTTTCGTCGAGGCCGTTGGGGTAGCCTGCCTCGGACAATAGCTTCTTCGCTTCCTCGATGGGTTTGCGTTTCGGCATACCCGCAGAAATTTCAGATTTTGTCATTCCGGGCTTGACCCGGAATCCAGTGCTTTTATCTGGCTGGATTCCCGCCTGCGCGGGAATGACGGACTCGGAATTTGAATTTCCCTCGACCCAGTCATAGACATAATGATTGATGCCCGCCTCACCCTCGCGGTAGCCGAAAATGCCGGGCGGAATGGGCGATTGCGCCGCGATGCCGCGCCCGTTGGCGAAAATGGAAATAAATTCCTCGAAATCCACCGCGATGGCAATTGCCTGGCGCAATTTGCGCGCTCTTTCAGAACCCCCGCCAACGACCGGATCCAGCCAGTTGAAGCCCATGTACATGGTGGAAGTGGCGACTGAGGTGGAAAGCGTGATGCCCTGCGCTTTCATCTCGTCGGTGACGTTGGCCTCGCCGCCGACATTCACCTGCACCGCCTGGTCGAAACTGTCGGAGCTGATGCCGGAGGCGTCGTAATAGCCTTGCAGGAACTTGTTCCAGTAGGGGATGGTTTCCTTCTCCAAGCTGAACACCACCTGTTCGATCAGCGGCAGCGGTTTGCCCGCGTCAGCCAGCAGCCCTGCTTCCCGGTCGCCCGGATCGCCCTCACCCGGATAAAACTCGCCGGAGAAATTCGGATTTTTCGTCAGCACCATGCGCTGGTTGGGATTGTTCTCGGACAGGTAATACGGCCCGCTGCCGACCGGCCACCAGTCCAGCGTGAGGTTGCGTTCGCGCATGCCCTCCTGCGCATAGAAGCGCTCGGCCTCCACCGGCATCGGCGCGAAGAACGGCATCGCCAGCCAGTACGCAAATTGCGGGTATTTGCCGTACACCTTGATGCGGTAAGTATGCTCATCCACTGCCTGCGCCCCTTCCAGCGGGTAGTCGTGCAAGTCCAGGAAGGCGTCGGGATGGGCCTTCTGGGCCTGCTGCAAGGTGGCGGCATAGTCCTTGAGTCCGACGATGTATTCCGCCATCAGTCCGGCAATCGGCGAATGAATGGCCGGATGCACCAGCCGCTTGATCTGGTACACGTAGTCCGCCGCCTGCACCTCGCGCGTACCGCTGTGCGGGAAATCGTTCAAGGCATGGATGTCGCGCAGGTCATGCGGCGTCAAGGCGAAATATTCCGGCTTGCCCTGCGCGTCGCGCGCGAAGGCCGGATGCGGCTGGTAACGCAAGCCGGGGCGCAGATGGATTTCGTACACGCTGAACGCCACCTTGCCGGCAGGTGCATCGTCCGGCAGCGGCTGATTGTTCTTGTCCAGATAAGTGACCTTGGGCATTTCGCTGCTCGCCTGCGGCACCAGCGTGTACGGGCGTTTCAGGTAATGGTATTGCAGAGGCGGCTGGTAGATTTGCGCAAGAAACACGTACTCGTTCTCGCTGTAGGCTTGCGCTGGGTCAAGATGCTTTGGACGCTCGGTAAAAGCCGTGTAGAAAATGGACTGGCCCTTATCTGCTGCCGGATAGGGATTGTTCCACAGCGCGCCGTCACAGGCGGAAAGCAGCACAGCCAGCAGGGAAGCGAACATGATTCTCATGGCGCGAAGTTTAGCGGAATCAAGACAGCGCGTCATGGTTGACATAGACATGCCATTGAACAACACTGTACGCGAAAATATTGATCTATCCCGACAAACTAACGGGCATGGCAGCAATGCCGCCCATAATAATGAAACTTGCCATGCCCGTTGGCCGTTCCTCGAAACTTCGGCCTTTGGCCTTGTTTTCCCTCACCCCAACCCTCTCCCGGAGGGCGAGGGGGCAAACGTAGCGCTGCGCAAGTTTCACGTTAAAGGCAACCATGAATCCAGACTGGCAAAATTTCTTGACCCAACACGGCGCAACTCTTGACACAGATGTGGTGCAACGCTTTGGCGACACCGCCGCTGAACTCGTTGCAACAGCACAAGGCACGGTGCTGTGCGACCTGAGCCAGTTCGGCATCCTCAAGGTGTCGGGCGAAGACGCGCAAGGTTTCCTGCAAAACCTGCTCAGCAGCGACGTGCGCGAAATCAGCGACCAGCGCGCGCAAGGCAGCAGCCTGAACAGCCCGAAGGGACGGATGCAGGCAACCTTACTGATCTGGCGCACTGGCGCGGATTATTTTCTGCACCTGCCGCGCAGCCTGTGCGCCGCCATCCAGAAAAAACTTTCGATGTATGTGCTGCGCGCCAAAGTCAAAATCACGGATGCCAGCGACGAAATAATTTGCCTGGGCTTGTCCGGCGCAGGCGCGGCTGCGCTGTTGCAACAGCACTTCGGCTCGATTCCTCAGGACATGCTGTCCGTCGAGCAGCACGAAAATGCCAGCATCATCCGCGCCGGGGCGCAACGCTTCCAGATTAACACCACACCGCAGCATGCGCCCATCTTGTGGCAAAAATTCAGCGCCTCCGCGCGCCCCGCCGGTTCGCCCTGCTGGGACTGGCTCAACATCCGCGCCGGCATTCCTATCATCGTGCCCGCCACGCAGGAACAGTTTGTCCCGCAAATGGCGAACCTCGACCTGATTGGCGGCGTCAGCTTCAAGAAGGGTTGCTATCCCGGGCAGGAAATTGTGGCGCGCATGCAGTATCTCGGCAAACTCAAGCAGCGCATGTATCTGGCGCATATCGAAAGCGAAGCAGTTCCGCAACCGGGGGACAAACTCTACAGCACGGAGATGGAAGGCCAGCACAGTGGCACGGTGGTCAACGCAACCGCCGCGCCGGGAGGCGGCTGCGACCTGCTGGCGGTGGTGCAAATCAGCAGCCGCGAAACGCAAACGGTGCATCTGCAATCATTGCAGGGTGCTATGTTGCAGTTTTTACCCCTGCCGTATTCACTGCCAAGTGCTTAAAGCCACCCTCTTACCTACCCGTCCAGCCATTCGGACAGCGCCCAAGTACACCCGCAAGGGGTACGCCGTGGTTGTATGTGGCTAAAGCCCCAACAACACACGCAGGCTGGTTATCCCGCACGCAGGTGAAGGAATGATGTTTACTCCCCATGTCCACCTCCTTTGTAACATCATCCAACCGTATCCATCTACTTGCGTTAGTCACAGCATTATTCATCGCGATAAATAGCCTGTGGCTAGCTTCGGTACGTGAAAATGCAGGTGTAATCGGAGTGTGTGCGTCAGTTGTCCGGCTATGATCTTAATTCAACATATGATCCATGATGTTACCCATCATCTTGCGTGGCACCCATGCCTCACCACAGCCAACTACCTGTATGGCCCTTGAGAGATGAAGCTGAACAGTTTCGTATTTCAGGTAGCCTCGTGCACCGATCTTCAAGATTTTCATCATCTGATCTTCGCGAACCGAGTCATCGGCCAACAAAACCATAAGTGCCTCAGGACATTCGCGGCGTAGCGACAGCAACAAGGCATAATCCTCATCGGTACACAGATTCATGTTAACCAACAGGACAAGCGGTTTGAGCCGTTTGATTCTGGCCACCTCATCTTCACTTGCTGTAACATTCGTAC
>OESW01000077.1_pt1 | contig 28045 bp, 22 predicted proteins | sample 1534831 | NCBI WGS metagenome assembly OESW01 (sample SAMEA104161952, study PRJEB21768) | metagenome | isolation source: underground water
AGGCAAGCCGCATGCATCGCTCATCACTTACGTGCAGGACAGGCCCGGCCATGATCGCCGTTACGCAATTGATGCCTCAAAGATCGCAAACGAGTTGGGCTGGAAACCGCTGGAAACTTTTGAGACAGGGCTGCGCAAGACAGTGGAGTGGTATCTGGCAAACACCGCTTGGACCAATGCTGTGATCAGCGGCGAATACCAGAATTGGATCCAACAAAATTACGGCGACAGGAAAACATCATGAAAGGCATCATACTTGCAGGCGGCTCAGGCACCCGGCTCTATCCGGTCACCCAAACCATTTCCAAGCAGCTGCTGCCGATCTATGACAAGCCGATGATTTACTACCCGCTGTCCGCGCTGATGCTGGCCGGGATACGCGATATTCTGGTGATCTCCACCCCGCAGGACACACCTCGTTTCGAACAGCTTCTGGGGGATGGTTCACAGTGGGGCATAAATTTCTCCTATGCCGTACAGCCTTCACCGGATGGGCTTGCACAGGCATTCATCATTGGTGAATCCTTCATTGGGAATGCCTCCTGTTCGATGGTGCTGGGCGACAACATTTTTTACGGCCACGGCTTTGAGCAGCTACTCTACACTGCCGCCAACAAGCCCAATGGCAGCACGGTGTTTGCCTACCGCGTGCAAGATCCGGAACGATACGGGGTGGTCGAATTCGATGCGATGGGACATGCCATCAGTCTTGAAGAAAAACCCGCACAGCCGAAATCCAACTATGCGGTGACCGGGCTTTACTTCTATGACAACCAGGTGATTGATATCGCCAAGTCCATCAAACCCTCTGCACGGGGAGAACTCGAAATCACCACCGTCAACCAGCGTTATCTGGAAATGGGCATGTTGGATGTACAAGTCATGCAGCGAGGGTTTGCCTGGCTGGATACCGGCACACACGAGTCACTGCTGGAAGCCTCAATGTTCATTCAAACCCTGGAAAAACGCCAAGGCCTGAAGGTTGCATGCCCGGAGGAAATTGCCTATCGCCGGAGTTACATTACTGCGGAACAAATTGAAAAGCTGGCTGCGCCACTGGCAAAAAATAGTTATGGCCAATACCTGCTTGGCATGCTGAATGAAAGGATTGGATAGATGCAAACCGTTCAAACCACGATACCCGATGTGTTGATTATCGAGCCAAAAGTGTTCGGTGATGCACGTGGCTTTTTTTTCGAAAGCTTTAATCAGAGGAAGTTCGAGCAGTTGACCGGGCGCGCGGACAACTTCGTGCAGGACAATCACTCCCGTTCCGCACGGAATGTCTTGCGCGGGCTGCATTACCAAATCAAGCAACCGCAGGGCAAGCTGGTTCGCGTGGTGGCAGGGGAGGTGTTCGATGTTGCCGTGGATATCCGCAGGTCATCGCCCACCTTCGGAAGATGGATAGGCGGCATTCTTTCAGCTGAAAACAAGCGGATGTTATGGGTGCCGGAAGGGTTTGCACACGGCTTTGTCGTGCTCAGCGAATATGCGGAGTTTCTCTACAAGACGACCGATTATTGGGCGCCTGAATATGAACGTTCCATCCTTTGGAATGATCCGGATCTGGCTATTGATTGGCCGCTAAAAGAAAACGCACCGATTTTATCCAGGAAGGACCAGGAGGCCATACCTTTTTGCCAGGCAGAATTTTTCCCGTGAAAATATTGCCATGAAAATCCTGTTGCTCGGCAAGAATGGGCAGGTTGGCAGGGAACTGGAAAACTCCCTTGCACGCCTAGGAGACTTAACCGCCTTGGGCAGGCAAGATTTGGATTTGGCAGATTCGGGTTCAATCCGGGAACAAATTCGCCGCTTGCGGCCGGATGTAATAGTCAATGCCGCAGCCTACACTGCCGTGGACAAGGCGGAATCCGAGCCCGATCTTGCCATGGCGGTAAATGGCATGGCGCCCGGCGTCATGGCGGAAGAGGCAGCCCGGCTGAATGCCTTGCTTGTCCATTACTCCACCGATTACGTGTTCGATGGGACAAAGTCTTCTCCCTATACCGAACAGGACACTCCCAATCCGTTGAATGTATATGGACGCAGCAAATTGGCGGGAGAACAAGTAATTTGCGCGAATGCCTCGCGTTTCCTGATTTTTCGCTCCACGTGGGTGTATGACGCGCAGGGCAAAAATTTCCTGAACACGATAAAGCGCATAGGCGCCCAGCGCCCCGAACTAACCATCGTAAACGACCAGTTTGGCGCGCCGACCTGGAGCCGCGAGATTGCGCAGGCTACGGCGCAGGCCATAGCCTTATACCTGGACGACCCCGATCCGGAACAGATTAACGGGATTTACCACCTCACCGCACAAGGACAAACTTCATGGTTTGGTTTTGCGCAAGCCGCCGCAGGATATGGACTGTTTGCAGGTCTTGCCCATCCGCCGACCTTGCGCGCCATCAGCAGCGCGGAATTCCCCACCCCGGCAAAACGGCCAATGTATTCTGTGCTGTCAAACGCCAAACTGCTCAAGCAGTTCGGCATTCAATTACCGGATTGGAAAGTTTCCCTGCGGGAATGTTTAGGATATAGGTCGGGTTCCCCCTTGCGGGGACGAGAGGCCGCAAGGCCGTAATCTCATTTCGCAATAAAAAACGAAATATCGTAGGGTGCGTCCCACGCACCACCTTTGATACAACGACGGTGCACCAAAGGTAGGCAATCCGCAGCCAACCAAAGGTTGGGCGGAATTGACACCGTGGGACGCACCCTATAAAACCATCGTTATTTTTAACGCAAATTTGGAATAACCCGGCAGAAATCAATAGAGCGCCTGATTAACCCTGGCAAGGTCATCTTCGACTAATGTTCCGGCAGCGGCCTTCAGCCGCAGCTGGCTGATCAGGTAGTTGTACTCGGCCTGATACAAATCGCGGCGGGTGGAGTAAAGCTGCTGCTGCGCATTCAGCACATCGAGGTTGGTGCGCACGCCGACTTCCTGCCCCAGCTTGCTGGCCTCCAGCAAACTCTCGCTTGATTTCAGCGCTTGTTGCAGCGCCTTGACTTGGGCTATGCCGTTGACCACGCCCAGATAAGCCTGGCGCGTTTGCAGGGCGACGTTGCGGCGCGCACTTTCCAGCTCTTCCCCGGCACGATTGCGGTTGGCCTCGGCTTCACGCAACTTGGACTGGGTCGCACCGCCCTGAAACAACGGCACGTTGAGTTGCACACCGACAGAAGCATTGCGGCTGTCACTGCCCACCCCCAAGCTGCCGCCGTTGGCGAAATTTTCGGAATAATTGGCAACCAGATCGAGCGTCGGATAGTGCCCGCCGCGATTGCGCGCCACTTCTTTTTCGGCCAGTTCCGCAGCGGCTTGCGCCACGGCTAATTGTGAATTGTGCTGCTGCGCCTCATCCACCCACTTTTCCATGTCGGCCGGTTGCAGTGCTTCCAGCTTGAATTGTTGGCCCAACTGACGCAGATTGCCCGGCATGGCGTTGGTCAATTGCTGCAGCGTACGCTTCTTGACTTCCAGATTACTCTGTGCGGTGATCTCCTGCGCATCCACCAGATCGTAGCGCGCCTGCGCTTCGTACGTGTCGGTGATGGTGGCAGTACCCACCTCGAAGTTACGCTTGGCCTGCTCCAGTTGTTCGGAAATGGCCGTCTTCTGCGCCTCGGCAAGCTGCACACTGTCTTGCGCGATCAGAACATCGAAATAGGCTTGCGCCACACGCAGGGCCAGGTCCTGCTCCGCGCCATTGAACTGCGCATCGGCCTGCGCCACCTGTAATCCGGCCTCGGTATAAGCCATCCAGTTTTGCTGGCGGAACAGCGGCTGCGTCAGATTCACTCCATATCCATTGCTGTTGAAACGGTTTGTACCGGAAGGGAAGGGGGTCGTGCCACGATACTGAACCGAATTATCGTTGAATGTGCTGTTGGCGCTCAGATTTACGCTGGGCAACAGCAAAGAGCGACCCTGCGGCAACTTCTCCTGCCCGGCCTGATGTGCCGCGCGCGCCGCCGCGAAAACCGCATCCTGCGATTGTGCCGCATGATATGTTTCGAGCAGGTCCGCCGCCCCTGCAAGGGGAGCCGCGCACAATGCTGCCATAACCAGCCACTTGGTCACCGTTAACCAATGACTTGGTTGGCGTAGCTTGCCAACCTTAGTCAGATGGCTATGCAAAGCTGTTTGGTGACTTAGTGGAATGGCTATAACCAATGGCTTGGCTGTCGTTTTTAGACAGCCTAGCCAGATGGCTAGTGGCTTCATCAGTTGTTTCATCAGTGTAAACAGGATGGATTTAGTAGTAGTCATGGCCGTGTTGAATATTAGCATTTTCTAATACTATACGCCAGCGCGATTAATTTCAAGCGCGCCCCGCCCGGCGACGACCGTATCATTAAAATACGAAACGCTTGGGTTGCAGCGCGTTCTGTAACGGCGCGACGCTGGTTTCGAACAAGGTGGTGCTCTCGAATACGCCGGGCGCCACACGGGTTATCAGCTTGGCCTGCATCGCGGGGGCGTCGCCCACGATGGCAAACAGGCGGCCACCCGGTGTCAGGCTGTTCTGGAAAGCTTCCGGCAAAACAGGCACGGAACCGGTCAGCACGATCACGTCATATAAACCAGGCCAGCCCTGCGCCGCATCACCCAGCGTCATCGCCACGTTGTCAATATGATGCGCCGCCAGATTTTTTTCCGCGAAGGCATGCAGCTCCGGCACGATCTCCACGCTGGTCACATGCGCCGCGAGATGAGACAGCAAAGCGGTCAAATAGCCGCTGCCGCTGCCGACTTCCAGCACGCGGTCGCCACGCCCGACCCGCAACGCCTGCACTGCACGCGCCTCCAGCTTGGGCTGCCACATGCAAGCGCCATAGCCAAGCGGGATTTCTATATCCATGAAGGCCATCTCCCGCCGGGCGGGTGGCACGAACTGCTCGCGCTTGACCTTGGTCAGCAAATCCAGCACACGCATATCCAGCACATCCCAAGGCCGGATTTGTTGCTCCACCATATTAAAGCGCATCTGCTCCACGTTTTTCATCTCACTCCGCTCCCGAGTATTATCGTTATCCTGCGCGGGCAGTATAACAAGGCCATCGGTCCCGCTCAACGTTAAAACTGCCAACTTGCTATTGAAACAGCTTTACAGTACCTTTGCGCTTGCGTGGGGGTCTTCGCAAATACGAAGTGAGACACACCCTGATGGAACCCCTGATTAAGTCCTGCACGGGCGCGACGGCGGTTTTGCGGAATGGGATGTAAGGCGTGCGACGCAACGAATGGTTATTCCCTTCGCAAGGAGCACAACGTAGCAGACCGTCCGCAAAACTCCGTCCCTGTGGGTTGCGGCAAAATCGGGCGCTCGCGACGTTGCGCTCCTCGGCATCGTAGTCTGGCTACGACCTTCGTCGCGCGCCTTGCGATCATCCCGATTTTGTCGCAACGCGTCCCGTGCAGGACTTAATCAGGGGTTCCTTAACCTGTACGGATAATGCCGTCGTAGGGAAGCGTCCTCGATGCTCCTTACTCATTTGGAGCAACACACCATGAATGCCAATCCCAAATTTCTCAGCCAGGCCGCGCGCGTGGATGCCGCTGCCATTGCGCCCCTGCCCAATTCACGCAAGGTGTATGTCGAGGGTTCGCGTCCCGATATCCGCGTGCCGATGCGCGAAATCTCCCAAGCCGACACGCCTGCCGGAATGGGTGAAGAAAAAAACCCGCCGATTTATGTGTACGACTGCTCCGGCCCTTACACTGACCCGGCAGTAAAGATCGATATTCGCTCCGGCCTGCCTGCGCTGCGCGAGGGATGGATTGTCGAACGCGGCGACACCGAAACGCTGGACAAGCTCTCTTCCGATTACGGTCAGCAACGGCTGAGCAATCCCGAACTGGCGGAACTGCGCTTCAACCTCAAGCGCGCGCCGCGTCGCGCCAAGCACGGCAAGAATGTCACTCAGATGCATTACGCCCGCCAGGGCATCATCACGCCGGAAATGGAATACATCGCGATACGCGAGAACCAGCGCCGCGAAGGGCTTTCGGAAATGCTGCTGAAACAGCATCCCGGCGAGAATTTCGGCGCATCCATGCCGAAGTTGATTACCCCTGAATTCGTGCGCAGCGAAATAGCCGCAGGCCGTGCCATCATCCCCGCCAACATCAACCACCCCGAAGCCGAGCCGATGATTATCGGGCGCAACTTTCTGGTGAAGATCAACGCCAACATCGGCAACTCGGCGTTAGGTTCCAGCATTCAGGAAGAAGTGGAGAAAATGACCTGGTCGATCCGCTGGGGCGGTGACACGGTGATGGATTTGTCCACCGGCAAGCACATTCACGAAACGCGTGAATGGATCATCCGCAATTCGCCGGTGCCCATCGGCACCGTGCCGATTTATCAGGCGCTGGAGAAAGTGAACGGCAAAGCCGAAGACCTGACCTGGGAAATTTTCCGCGACACGCTGATCGAGCAGGCCGAACAGGGCGTGGACTATTTCACCATCCATTCCGGCGTACTGCTGCGCTATGTGCCGCTGACCGCGAAGCGCATGACCGGCATCGTGTCGCGCGGCGGCTCGATCATGGCGAAATGGTGTTTGGCGCACCACCAGGAAAACTTCCTCGCCACGCATTTCGAGGAAATCTGCGAAATCATGAAGGCCTATGACGTGGGGTTCAGCCTCGGCGACGGCCTGCGCCCCGGCTCGATCTACGACGCCAACGACGAGGCGCAACTGGGCGAACTCAAGACGCTCGGCGAGCAGACGCTGATCGCGTGGAAGCACGATGTGCAAGTGATGATCGAAGGTCCCGGCCATGTGCCGATGCACCTGATCAAGGAGAACATGGATCTGCAACAGAAGTGGTGTCACGAAGCGCCGTTCTACACGCTAGGCCCCTTGACTATGGACATCGCACCCGGCTACGACCACATCACCTCTGCAATCGGTGCGGCGATGATCGGCTGGTTCGGCACAGCGATGCTGTGCTACGTCACGCCGAAAGAGCATCTGGGTTTGCCGGACAAGGACGACGTGAAGGAAGGCATTATCACCTACAAGATCGCCGCACACGCCGCCGACCTCGCCAAAGGCCACCCCGGCGCGCAGATACGCGACAACGCGTTGTCCAAGGCGCGTTTCGAATTCCGCTGGGAAGACCAGTTCAACCTCGGCCTCGACCCGGACAAGGCGCGCGAATTCCACGACGAAACTCTGCCCAAGGAATCCGCCAAGGTAGCGCACTTCTGCTCGATGTGCGGTCCGAGTTTTTGCTCGATGAAAATCACCCAGGATGTGCGCGACTTCGCGGCCGCTCAAGGTGTGGATGAACAGGCCGCACTGCAAAAAGGCATGGAACAAAAGGCCGTTGAGTTTGTGAAGCAGGGCAGCAGTATTTACCGCAAGGCTTGAGCACCATGCTTGCAAGCGGCAACTCTGGCTTACGTTCAGGAAGACCATGGACTTCCAACCCGCTGGAATTTGCGCTCCAGAAACACGAGGAGCGGCAGCATGCAACCCATGCGAAATTTTTGGCATCGCTCATCTTCTTGAACTTTTGATATATAATCATGCCCAACATTGAAGTGTTTTATAAGTCTGTGCGCGATGAGTGTCTTTCGTTCATTTTCGATACACATAGCGTGGCACTAGACGCCAAAGATGCGTCTTTTCCATGTGCCTATGGTTGCGTAAAAAATAGCCGGGGCAAATAAAAAAACGTATCGAACCGTACTGAAACTATTTTAGATAAAACCTTTTACAATGTTCAAAACAAGAAACAAGCAATCTGTGCAATTTGGATATCCACAATTTATGGAGATGCCCTAAAATGATGGAGCAATCACATGAACATGTTATGTCTAACCGAACTGCCAAGGCATCGCGCCTAACACTATTTTCAACCTATAATGATCGCGAGATTCTGGATGTGATCAACTACTTACGGACTTTGAACTAATGTTGACCACCATCAAAACAACCGCGATTATCACGGTCGCTGCTTTCATACTCGTTGCCTGTGGCAAATCTGAAACTCCTCTTTCCACCCCACATGCAGCGAGCTCCCCCGCAGCGAGCTCCCCCGCAGCGAGCTCCCCCGCAGCGAGCTCCCCCGCAGCGAGCTCCCCCGCAGTGAGCTCCCCCGCAGCGAGTTCCCCCGCAGCGAGTTCCCCCGCAGCGAGTTCCTTATCGCACGAGGCAAGTGAGCGTGTCCTGGAAACCTTTGAGGTTGGTGCTGATGTATATGTACGTGCGCTGACAATCGAGAAGTCGAGCAATACATTGTGGGTTGGCACCTCTGCGGGGGTACATGAAATCGACCTTAAGACGTCCAAGCCGCGCAATACCTTCACCCGCAAGGATGGTCTGGCCAACGAGTACGTCTTTGCTGTCGGCATTGATACCAAGGGCTACAAGTGGTTTGGCACCAATGCCGGCGGTGCCTCGCGCTACAAGGATGGCAAGTGGAAAACTTATTTTCCGATGCACGGCCTTGCCGACTACTGGATTTACTCTTTTGCTAACGACAAGAAAGGTGATCTGTGGATAGGCACATGGGCTGGCGCCAATCACTTCGACATTAAAACCGGCAAATTTACGACCTACGTCAAGGAGCTTGTGAACGAATGGGTCTATGGCCTGGATGTGGATAGTCAAGGTCGCGTGTGGTTTGGCACTGAAGGGGGAGTGTCCATGTTTGACGGCCAGACATGGAAATCATGGACGCACAAGGATGGCTTGGGCGCGCCAAATGCTGATGGCTCGCCAGCCAGCCCGAATACCGGACTCGGTACGCGCAGGCGCCATGACTTAAGTGCGCTTGTTAGTGGTGGGATGAGCTACAACCCAAACTACGTATTCTCCATTCTTGCCGAGCCGAATGGAACAATCTGGGCTGGCACGTGGGGCGGCGGCGTGGCGCAATTCGACGGTAAGACATGGAGCAACTTCACCACCAAGGACGGGCTTTCCGGGAACATGGTTTTTGCAGTTGCCCAAGACCCCAAAGGGGTGTTCTGGTTCGGCACCGACAAGGGCTTGACGCGCTATGATGGCAAGACCTGGCGCAGGTTCGGACGCGCGGAAGGTATGCTCGATAATACCGTTTATGCGGTTACTGTGGCGCCTAATGGCGATATTTGGGCGGGCACCAAGCGCGGCGTGACGAAAATTGGTTTAGGCAAATAGCCCAGCCACTGTATCTGAAAGCCCACAAGCCACTGTTTTCAAGAACAAGCTGAGGATAGGAAAAACATGCAAATTAACCAAAAATTGGTGGCGATAGCCGCCATCACATTTTCCGGACTGATAACCGTGGGTTGCGGCAAGAGCGACACCGCAAGCAAAACCCCGGCGTCCTCGGCTGCCAATTCCGCTGCACCCGCAACCTCAGGGCAGTTGCCGCCGGGACATCCACCAATGCCGTCCGGGCAGCCACCGGCAGGGCAGCCGCCATCGGCTTCTGTTGGGGAATTGAAGGAGGGGAAGCTAAAGGTGGACGCAACACAGAAATTTACCCAGTTTCAAGTTGGCGATAGGAACGTCAAAACAATTTATGCAGATGACAAGGTGATCTGGATCGGCACATCGGGCGGCGTAATACATTACGACACCCGCGATGACTCATTCAAAATTGTTGATGCATCCAACGGATTGCTTTCCAGTGGCGCATTTTCCATTGGCAAAATAAAGGGGCGCATCACCATCGGTACCTATGGTGGCGGCATGTCGATGCTAAATGATGACGGTAAAACCTGGAAGAACTACAACATCCCGGAGGGTGTCGGAGATTCCTTCGTTTACAAAGTCATTGAGGCGGCGAACGGCGATATTTGGATCGCCACTTGGTCGGGTGTCAACCGTGTACGCGGTGGCGCGCTGGACGACCCCAGCAAGTGGGACTTGTTTACGGTCGAGAATACCCATGGCGGCCTGCCAAACGACTGGGTGTATAGTCTGGTAGAGGGCAAGGATGGTGTGATCTGGCTGGCTACCGAGGGCGGTATGGCGCGGTTCGCCAATGGCAAGTGGGACAACTGGAACCATGCCAAAGGCATGGGTGCACCATACGAAAAGGTCAAGGACGACATCGCCTTCAAGACCGACCCAGGCAAGGCTTCGGAGCACCATGCACGGCAAAAGAGGGAGATGGGTCTGGAGGGCGTGGACGTGGCGTATAACCCCAACTACATTGTTGCTCTCGCGGTTGACCGTAACGGACAACCTTGGGCGGGTACGTGGGGCGGAGGCGTGTCACGCTTCGACGGGGATCATTGGACGACATACACTACCGTCGAGGGGTTGCCTGGTAACCATATTTTCATGCTTCACAAGGATGTTAGTGGGCAGCTGTGGATCGGCACAAACAAGGGGTTGGCTTTGTGGCAGGACGGCAAATTTAAGGTAATGACCACTGCCGATGGGTTGCTGGCCGACAACGTATTTGCCATGGAAACGACGCCTGATGGCGGCAAGTGGGTCGGCAGCTATGGTGGTGTGGCCTACTTGCGCCCTTCCAAATAAATATATAGTTGCGGCTCATAGTTACCACCGGCTTACACTTGCCAGAAGCCCCTCAAGGCTTGATCTGTGCATGGTTGTGATGGATAAACCAGAGAATTGGATGGGTTGTCCGTCGGCTCACGCCATCATTTCACCGTGCTGTTTCCTCATTGGGTGCGCGGCTAGGGCAGTTGGCTTCGGCGCGTGCCGCTTCCTCGAACCGTTTGGTCTGCTTATACACTTTCGAGAGCAGGCAATATGCCCGCAAGTCGGGTTGCGGTTGCTCCAATGCGGCGCGTAGCGGGGCTTCCGCATCGGCAATATGTCCGCTATTCAGCAAGGCAAGACCGAGGTTCTTGAAGGCTGTCCCGCGTACGGATTCTGGGAGTTGCTGTGATCCGGTTGCGGCGCGCAGATGAGTTACCGCTTTTTCTCCAAATGTGGAAACATTCAACATCCATAATCCGGTGTTGTAGCGCACCGACACATCGTCCGGAAAATGTTCAGCCAGAGATCCCCATTCATCTGTAAGTGTAAGCAGAGTCTTTGACAACAAGTTGTTTATGGGCGAATTCCATTTGGCTTGAGCAGGAGGTTTCTTGTGCTCAGACCCCAATTGCCAGAGTAGAGCCATGGCTTCTTGGGGCTTGCCAGTTGAAACGGCCTCGACATGCACAGCATAGTCAGCCTTAACCAATTTAACCATGATATCCCGGAACTCAGGAAATGTTATGTTGTTGGCCGTCTCACTTGCTTCGCGATACAACCTTTGTGGCAATTGGGCACCCACGATTTTATACGCAGCAGGCAGGTAGTATCCCGGGTAGGCGCGTAAATCGGCGTCTGCCAATGTTTCGATGTTGCGCCAGTCGCGCGTTCGCTCCATGGTCTGGAAGCCCCACGGCAACGCAATGGCGAGCAATAATACCGTGCGGGTCACGGGTTTCAAACGCCAGGACAGGGAGACAACCAACAGTGTGACCGGCCATACAGCGAGCGCTAACCAACGATCTGAAACGAGCGAAGGCGGCTTATAGGGAATCAAGTGGATGTAAGGTACGCAGAGCAGCAAAAAAGTGGCTAGGGCAAATCCCTCAAGCGAGCGTCGGCGCAGAAGCATCACCCCACCTGCTGCGGCAGCAGCCAGAACCGCCACCCCGAGGGCAACCATGACGTGCAGGTATGGATCCTCGAATACCGGATAAAAGTAATGACGGCTTTCCGGGCTGACGGCAAGACGGGCCAGCCATCCCAGCACGGCTAACGTTCGGGTGACTGCTTCAATCCCAAAATACACGGACTCTCTTTCCTCGCTGCTGGAAATAAATATCCGAACCAGGAAACCTGCCAGAAGCAATATGGCGAGAGGCCACAACAGCGTGGAGCGGCGCCTATCCGGCGCCGGAACATCGCGCCAGAAGATTACCCAAAGCAGGGCGATGACCGGCGCCACGGCAACATACGATGCTTTCGAGAGCATCACCGCCACAAACGCAACCAGGGCTGCTACGGCATGTGGCGCGGAAAGCCCCTGTTCCCGTCTGGCACTCACGGCAAACCACAGCGCAAGCATCGAGAACAGATTGGGAAGCACATACTTGCGCCCGCTGATCCAGACCACCGATTCGACCAGAGCAGGATGCAGCGCAAATAATGCGGTGACCGTAGCCGCAGCCCATGGCGCGCTTGCAGTATCCGCCGGGCGGAAATATCGCCATAAACCTGACGTCGTGCCATAGACCAGCGGCAGGCAAAGCAGATACAACAAGATGTTATGCAGCCGGGACGCGGAGGGATTCAGGCCGAATAGCGTAATGTCGAGCCAGTAGGAAAGTTCCCGCAGAGGAAGGAACTCAGAAAAAATGTTGTATGGCTCGGTAAAAAGGCGCCATAGTTCGGTCAGATGCAGCCTCGCCAGTTTATGATTGTCAGCGATGTAAGCTGCGTCGTCAAAAACAAACGGGTAGTTAAGCGCCTGCAGGTAAGCGGCAACTGCAGCAACCGCGCTGACCAGCACAAGCGCCAGGGGTGCGAATTGCCGCATACGGGTAAAAGGAGGGAGCAGATTCATCCTAACGGCTATTAGCCACGGATAAACACAGAAGAAAAGTATTGCTGAGAACTTGCCTTTCCCCCAAGAGGCAGACAAGGTGCCAATTGTTACTCATTGATAATCCCTGTGCATCTATGTCAATCCGTGACTGAATCGCTTTTTCAAGGTCGATACTTTTTAGGAAATTTAAATGTGCTCTTTCCATGCCACTAAACGTCTTCCAATAATTTTGTAGTTGATAGGCGCAAGAAACGCCAGCGCATCTCTGTCGTCGTAGTTTATGACGTCATTAGCTATAACCAAATAGTATCCCTGATTCAATAGCTCTTGTAAAAACCTGTCGAATTCACGTTTTGACACCCATGTTTCCAGCGGGCTGAAGTAGCCAACCGGGGCATAACCACCATAGTAATCCAACAAAAAATCATAGTGATCGGCGAAATAAACTTTAGGGTTGTCTCCGGTGACTGATTTAACCTCGGCGATAACGCTCATGACAGACTGTTTCGAAACCAAAGACGGATAAACAAACTGCCACTTGCCGGCATTATGCGCTTGGATTGCCGCTTTACCGGTGATGCTGTCTCCGTACCAGATGGTTATTGATACGATGAAGACAAGAGAAACAATGATCGCCATGTTTCTCTGAATGAACGGTTTTACCGGCTTGTCAGAGTCATTGACGAGAGAGCGGCCGACAATATCTAACAAAAAGAAAAAAAGCAGCAACAAGATGATCGATATATTGATGATATTATTTTCATGGCTTCTGCCGAAGAAGTAGAGTGAATTTCCAATCGCCAGATATATCAAGCAGAAACCAGTCGCCAGATATTTACTGGAAACCCTTGAGCGCAGTCTGAGCAGGAGTACAAACGACAGACCCAACACCACCACCACATACCAATAAAACGAGTTTGTCGTGATTCTAATAAAATTTATTCCCAAGCGGGTGTAACTAAAATCGCTCTGCATGTTCGCATTGTTGAAGAGAAAATAATGCGCCAAGGCACCGCCCAACATAAGGGCAAGGTTAGGGTAATTGTTTTTTAAAAACGCGTTTATCGCCGATAATATGGTCTTGATTATCTTGTCTGGAATCATAACCATATCAATTACGCAGAGTGTCAGCAGCAGCTGAATATAAGCGGCGCTGTAAATAATGCCGAAGTTTTTGTGAAGCAGTAGCATCAGTCCGCAAAACAGACCTGCGCTCCAATGATATGGACCTTTGAAATACACGAGTATCAGGAGAATTAGCCAAAGGTCGAGGCGTAAAGGTGTTACCTGGAAGAGCTGGACTGCGTCCTCATGCCCGGAATAAATCCGTACCAAAACTAATGCAACCAGCAAAAAAGCGGGGAGTCGTTTATCCAGAAACCATTGCCTGGAAAATGCAAAGAGACCCAACAGCAAAAGAAAATATGCACATTGACCGACAATCTGAAACAGATTCGGGTCAAGCTGTAGCTTCAGCCACGCGAGGCCGATCAGGGAAAGCAGGAAATCATACTGAAAGTAAATTTCCGAAACGCCAGCCCCGTGAAGCAATCGCAAGGCAGGATCAAGAATATGTTGGTAGTCGTACCAAGAAAGCGGTTGGGTAGCAATAAAACAGACAGGAACCAGCAGAAATGCTGCGATTACCAATGCCCAGCGGGCTGAGCGCTGCTGCAGGAAATATAGCAATATAATTATGGGCAGGATTACGGCCATTACCGTGAGTGCCCGCGCGATGATATTCGACACGGCATGGTCGGCAAGGGTGCTCATGGGAGGATGAAAGCCGATGGAAGCAATAAAGGCGCACGATACCGCCACAAGTGGCAGTGCAAGGAGAAAGCGGATGGGCTTGTCCGCAAACCTGTTCCATTCGCGACTCACGACATATGCGAAAAACAGGTTGAGAAACATCAGTGCATATAATACATACAACTCAATGCCATCACGCTCCTTAAGCCAGGGAAGTTGCCAGGGCACGATCTCCTCAGAATTGAACGGCACATTCTGACTCCATATCCAGGGTGCTAACTGAAAGTACCCAAAATACGACAGACCTGCGATAGCGGTGGCAAGTACTGTTGTTTCGAGTAAATCCCGTGCGCCGCCTAATTTTACGTACATAGTGTTCTGCATTATTTACGAACCACACTCTTAATTTTTATAGGGGTTATGCACATCAACAGAGTGAACAGTGGCTCAATAGGCTTCACTGGATGTGTCGACTGGACAAAATGATTCCACCTGCATGGATTCATTTCGCCATTTGGACATAATATTGTGCTCCGATTGGGAAGTGTATTAACCAAGGTTCGAGTCTGCGCAGGAAAGCTAATGGTCGAGGAAAAAACAGGGTGTAGCCATGTTGTTCGGAATGGAAGCCAGCTTTCCTGGCTAAGACGAGAGCAGTTTTCAGGCTGAGCATTTCTGCGTCAGCATCGAAAGGGCAACGTTCAAATATCCAGCGCGTGGCGGGGTTGAACGGATTGTGCTCGAATAAAAACATTTGCCCTTCTGCGGCGAGGGATTCGTAACACTGCACAAGTGCCTGCTGGCGATGTGCAGGAAGAATGTGATGGAATACATTGGCAGCGATGATCGCATCGAAACGCATATCCGTGAAAGCATTCCAATCGGAAAACAATTTCGCGCGCGGTACGCGTTCAGCTGCGATTTTAAGCGAGGCTGGGGAAACGTCATAACCCCACAATTCGGCTTTTGGAAAATATCGGTCAAGATAGGGCAGGCTACGCCCTACGCCGCAACCAAAATCAAGAATGTGCCCGGGGGTTTTACCAGCCATGCGCTTCGCCATCAAGGCTATTTTGTATTCCGCAAAATAGCCGTCTTCGTTCAGCTCTTCCGGTATTGTTTCTCCCAGTATCCGGCCATATTGCACGGCGTATTGGTCGAACTCAGGCTTGCTCATTTTGTTTTAGCTGCGCCCAAGTTGTGCTGCCAACAACGAATTGCGGTTTGTGATTCAATTTGAGATATGTGCGCCCGAGATATTCGCCTACCATGCCGATGCACAGTGTCTGTATGCCCCCGATGAATAATACTGTTGCGATTAACGACGTCCAGCCTCTGGGATATTCGGGGTGAAGGAATTTTAGCGCAACGATAAAAATAATCATTACCAGGCTTAATCCCGCGAGCGCGAACCCCGCATATGAGGCGAGGCGCAATGGTAATACTGAGAAGCTGGTCGCCATTTTCATCCACAGCGAGAATGAGCGGCGCAGGTTGTAATTGCCTTCCCCTTCATGGCGCGCCTGATGTTCTATGGCAATGGTGGTAATAGAGCGTGTTACATCAAGAATTAGCCCATCAACGTAGGCATAAGGGCCATCGTACCGGATGATATCCTGAACAATTTCCCTGCGTAAGCCTTTAAACGAAGAAAGGTAAAGCCCTTTTGGTTTGCCCAGCAGGCGGGTAGCCACCCAATCATTGAACTGACTGCCAAGTTTTTTCCAGTAGGCATGCTGACGATTCAAGTAGTTGGTGTAACACACATCATAGCCTCCTGAAAGTGCGCGCACGATGTCGCCGATAGCGTGGGGCGGATGCTGTAAATCGTCATCCATGAGGACGATGAAATTGCCGCTTACATAATTTAGCCCGGCCATTATTGCATTGTGCTGGCCAAAGTTGCGTCGCAGTGAAATGCCTTTGATAAAGGAATGTGTGCTGGCAAGAGTGCGAATAACCTGCCAACTATTATCCGTGCTGGCATCGTTGACCAGCAGCAGTTCGAAACTGTCGGCCAGCCCTTCTTTGCACATCTCCGCATGAATTTGTTCTACTAACTGCGGCAAAATCTGTGCGCTGTGATAAACCGGCACGACGATAGACAGTGTGCAAACCGAATCAGCGGATTTTTCCATAATATTTGCCTATTACCTGTTTGAGGTAGTCATCACCGAATTTTACGGCAGCTTTGTCCATAGAGGGGAGTATCGCGCTGATGTCTATAGGGTATTCTGAACAGCGTTCTACAACGTCATATATTGCGCGCTTGCCGACGACGAATTCCATTGCGCTGACGATATCGGTCATTGGATAACTGATCGGATTAGCAATATTAAGCGTAATATTTCGCGCCGTTTTATCCACGATCAGTTGATGTGCAATGGATGTTACATCGTCTATGTCAATAATGTTGCGCTTGGCATTTTTCCACAAACTGAAAGCCTCACTACGTGCGATGCGCGCATACAGAAAATTCATCAGCGTGTGTGGATTCGGTGTTTTACCTGCAACTTGCGGCAGCCGCAAAATCAGGTGGCGCGGATGTGCGGAAACCAATTGTTCCATTGCCAACTTGTGCCGCACATAAGGCGTATTTCGTGCTTCCGAATCGGCAACGCTACAAGTTCCAAAATATACGAAAACATCGACATGCTTTGCTTGTTGCATGGCGTCCGCAAGACGTTGCCGCTCACGTGCAAATTCATGCACATCGATGCAACCAGAGTTGGAAACCCCGGCGGCATAAATGCATACATCCTCGCGGCGCAAAAACGTGGAAGCGAATGCCTGTGCCAACAATCCAGAGCCAATGAGCATAATGGTTGAAAATCAGTAAGTATTGCCGGGCTGCAATGTTGGTGTTTCATCCAATCTTTTAGTATTTTGCCAGAAAATAGAGACAATTTTCCGGTAACATGTTTGTGTTGCGTTGCGCTCATCGGCAAATTTGGAGCAACTGCTTGTAACGGGTTTCACTGCGATATTTCCTTATTGGGCGCGCGGCCAAGGCAAATGGCTGTTGTCGCATGCGGGCAAAAAAGGGGGCGGGTCCATTTTTTTGTCATCATTGTAATCGGCGGGCAATCACTTCGAAGAAAATACGAACCGCGCCATAAGAAAATAGGAAAGTATCGCCATTGGAAATACAAGTATGGCTTGGGACAGGATTTTGTTGTTCAACGAGGTAAGGATTAACTCGATTAACAGAAGGTTAATAAAATAGACGAGCAGGTAGCAAAGGATAAAACGGGGGAACCGGGCCGGTGAGAGCTCCCGGAATACATAACCACCTGTGGTAAAAAAGTTGAAAACTGTTCCCAGCAGCATGCCAACTAACAGGGCAAGCCATACTGCCATTCCCGCTGCAATTAAAAGGCTGTAGACCGCGAAACCAAAAAGTGTATTCACTCCCCCCGCGACCAGGAAGCGCACGAATCTGTTCCTGCGCGAGCTGGGGTTGACACTATGAACAGAACGATTACATCCGATAATTCCTGCTACAAACTGGCAGAATTGATCAAACATGCTTGAAGCCGGTAGTGATGAGATTACCCACGTTTGCCCCCAGTTTGACATTGCCCAAACCTAAAGCGGATAGCAGGATGGATAAAGCTGGTTTAATACTGCGGGGCATCGGCGCCAGGCGCGCCCAATATCGTAGTGAGTAAATGTTGACGAAAGATTTTACAGCGATGTCGGCATAACCGGCATTCTGAAAAAGGTATCGTATACTGCGCTCGGAAAACAACTGCATGTGTTCGATGTCAACAATGGGTGAGCGTCTGCCGAGCAGACGATTGACCAAGCTGCGATAGTCGTGTGTCACGGTGACGAAAGCCCCCCCCGGTCGAAGCAGATTAAATGCTGCACTGGCGACGATATTGGGATCTCGCACATGCTCCATGGTCATAAAGCAGCAAATCAAGTCGAACGTCTCCGGGGTAAAGCTCTTTTCCTCAAACATCCCCTCACGAATCCACGCCCGGCGATATTCAGGGGCAGCCGCGATTGCGGCAGACGACGGCTCGACACCGACGAGCTCGGTAAATCCTTCACGCGACAGGTACTCAAGAAAAATGCCGGTACCGGCACCGATCTCCAGTGCGCTCTGACGCCGCGCAAGCATCCCTAATGCGGGCTGTATGGCCAGAATGTATGCTTTTGCCGCATCGTTGGCTTCTTCCGAACTGTCATAGTCAGCCACATGGTATGCGTGAGCAAGTTCACTCTCGTCTGGGGGCTGATCTGCAAAAACCAGGTCACAATTGGTGCATTGCACTAGCCGGTGGCACATGTACTCCGGTTCTTTGCGCGAGGCAAAGCTAAATCCAGACAATTTAGCCGGATCAAGGTTTTTTTCGATAAACAGATTTGCTTTTTCGAAATCAGTGTGGCAAACCGGACAAGATCGGGACCTCACCATTACCTGCTACTCCTCAACCTGTCAAGGCTCAAAAAATACTTGGGTTTTCGTCAATTCCCACATAATTATTAATTAACAAACATATCCGATCAATTGGGAAACAACCAACCCCGATTATTAATTGCACAGCAGGCGTTCTCGCAAGGGCAGCCCTCAGCGTGCCTTCCCATCAGGCAATAGTTCAGTTGCTTTGCCATTTCGAATCAAGGCGGCTCGTATCAAGCGCGGGCGACCCTTGACCTCCGCCATGATTTTGGCCACATACTCACCCACCAGGCCGATAGCGAAGAGGTTGAATGAACCAAACATCAGAATCGTGATCAGCAGGGTGGTAACGCCGCGTGGCGCGATATCCGGTATAAACAGCCGCAGCAGGCCGACTACGATGGCAACCAGCGTGGAGAGCGCGAACAAAATAACACCGATTGTCGTGAGCATGGTGAGTGGCGCATTACTAAAGGAAAAGATACCCTTCTTTGCCCAATCGATATTTTTGACCAAACTATTTGTTGAGTGTCCGAACATGCGTTCCGGTCTCACGTAGTCGACACCGATTTGCTTGAAGCCGACATAGGCGCGCAGGCCGCGCACGAATAAATCGCGCTCGGGGCAATTGAGCAGCCAGCCGACAACACGGCGATCCATCAGCGAGAAGTCGCCTGCGTCGAGGGGAATACTGACATAACTGAACATTGCGAAGACGCGGTAAAAGAGCTTGTACATAAAACCCCAGTGCCAAGGCATCTCGCGTTTGATACGACGGCCATATATGACGTCGTACCCCTCTTCCCACTTGGCATAAAACGATTCGATCAATTCCGGAGGATCCTGCAGATCGCCGTCAAGCAGCACAACCCCATCTTTGGTCGAGAGTTCCATGCCGCTGCGGAAGGCCATTTGCGAACCAAAGTTGCGTGAGTGCGAGATGCCGATCACACGCGGATCCTTCGCACTGATGTCGCGGATCACCTGTGCGCTATCATCTGGACTGCAATCGTTGACAAAGATGATTTCGTAATCAATACCAAGCTTGCAGAAGGTATCTGTCAAACGGCGGTGCATGACGGGGATAGCTTGGCCGTCCTTATAGCAGGCGATGATGGCGGAGACACTGCGCTTGCGTTCACTGAGATTCTTCTTGGATGCTGCAACCATTTCACTGTCGGTTAACTGTGCCACCCAGCGGGACATGGAGCGCAGTCCATCTTCCAGTTCGACGAGAGGTCTCCAGCCGAGTTGTTCGATCGCCTTGCGTGGATCGGCATACCAATCCGCCAAGTCCCATGCACGCCCTTCCATAGTGCCAAACTGAGGCCCTGCCTCCACACTGAACACGCGCCGTGTGACATCCGCCAATTCGGCTATGGTAGTCTTGACGCCGGTACCGATATTGAAGCTCTCTCCGTATAACCCCGGGTGCATTTTCGCCGCCGCCATAATAAAAGCGGCGCAGACATCATCCACATGAATGAAGTCGCGTGAAGTGCGCGGATCGACGAATGGAGGCAGTTTTCCTGCAAGTGCCTGTCGCAGCAGGTTTGGGAATAACCGTGAGGTATCTTCCAGCTGGCCGTAGACTGAATATAGTCTCAAGTTAACGCAAGGGAATTCGCGCTGCTTGCCCATGAAACGCAGGTATCCAGCGATTGCAACCTTGGATACTGCGTAGGGACTGTTCGGCTCGCACACGCTGTCCTCGGACGGAGCAACACAATTCGTTCCATACTCGGACGAACTCCCTGCATGAATGAAAGCGGCAAACGGTTGGCCTGCAAGTAAGCTAACCAGATTGACGATAGCCTGAAAGTTCGTCTGATAGATCAGGTTGGTGTCTTCCTCGAACGAATATGCACCATAAGCCACGCAATCGAAAACCGTTTGCGGATTTACGCTATTGACGAGATTCTTGGTTGCCGAATAATCGTTGAGGTCAACCGCAATAACACGCTCATCAATTACGTCGGCAAGACGCCAGCCTTTGTCGTGCTGGACAACTGCGTAGACATCGTCACGGACAGCCGCGAGCATTTTGAACAGGTTGGCGCCGACAAAACCCGAAGCACCTGTGACCAGAACAGGCCCTCTCAGAGCGCGAATGTAGGCTTGTAAATCAGGCATGTTGGAAGCCTTTCAGTACAGCAAGCATGCTGTCAACATCGAGGGCAGATTGTCGCCGCAAAAAATTTTGGGATCCGTACCGGTCAAAATGATGGGCGCGCGCGTAGAGATGCCGGAAGCGGCGCACCGCAATGTTTTTCTCAGCCAGATGCAACAACAGATCGGATCCAAATCCGCCATGTCGTACATGCTCTTCGGCAACGCACAGGCTGGAAGATTTCTCAATCTGGAATAATAGTTCGGCGGGCAAAGGATTTTGTTCGATCGGAAGCTCGGAGACAATCCAGAGATTGGGACGATATTCCGCAGGCAATCGCTCGAAAGCCTCGATATAGGTTCCCGCCAGCGGGCCCACCGCAATCACTACAGGGCCACCCCCGCAAGTCAGACGCCGCCAGGGCGCATAGACGGGAACGGTGTAACCCTTGGGAGGTTCACCGCGTCCCATCCGGATATAAGCAGGACGAGGGGAAATGCCAGCGCGTGCGATTACGGCATCCATGTCCTCATCAAATACCGGAACGTAAACGGACATGTTGGGTAAAGTCAACAGCACCCCGTAATCTTCAATCGCATGATGCGTGGGACCCATCACACCGTAGCCATAGCCCCCCCCGTTGCCGATCAGCTTTACCGGCAAGTTGTGGAAGGTAATGTCGTTGCGAATTTGCTCGAATGGCCGCGCATAGCAAAATGGCGCAATACTGTACACCCAGACTTCAAAATCCTGCCGCGCCAGCCCGGCCGCTACCGAAACCATATTCTGCTCGGCTACACCGGCATTGATGAATCGCGGCCCCAAAACCTCCTGTAGAGGCTCCAGCGCCATGAACCCCAAATCGCCGGTAAGAAACACCATCCCGGAATTCACTGCCCAGGATTTCGCAGCTCGCGCCACCAATGCGTCGCAAAGTTGTTTTCTCATTTAAGATCGATTTCCTCAATTGCTTGCCGGTATTGATCCTCGGTAAGGGGGAGATAATGCCACTCCATCCGGTTTTCCATGAAGCTGACACCATGACCCTTGACGGTGCGCAGAATAATAATCCGAAGGCGTTGCCTCTTACTTTCGAGTGCAGCACGGATAGCATCTGGATCATGTCCATCAATTATTTGCAGATCAACATCGAAGCCTTGAAGCCTATCCCAGAGCGGAGACATGGAAGCGACATCAGAAGTGGATCCAAACCCCTGCAAATTATTGTGATCCACCAGCACCGTGAGATTAAACAATCGGTGGTGGCAAGCAAAGATAAGCGCTTCCCATGTCGAGCCTTCCTGCCATTCGCCGTCTGAAGTCAGGCAGACAACCTGTGTATCGTTGCCCTTCAGTTTGAAGGCAAGCGCTGTACCTGCGGCGAGCGACAAGCCATGACCCAGGCTACCGGTAGCGAACGGGATATCCGCGATACCCGTTGCCGGTGGATGACCGGCAAGCAGCGTGTTGTCCTTGTGAAACTGTTTTAAATCGTGATCCTGAAGCCGCCCCAAACTCCAAAGCGTGGTGTAGAGGGCACCCGCTGAGTGCCCTTTCGACAAAACAAATTTGTCCTCTCCACTGAGATACTCATGAAAGACAATCAGCATGGCGTCGAGCGCCGACAAGTTTCCTCCGATATGCCCAACTCCGCTGTCGAAATGCATTTGAAGCAGACGGTTACGTGCTGCGGAAAAATCTTCTGCCGTTAACTTGGTTTTAGTCACCATTATTTCTGCATAAAATATTATTCGAGTATTGACCAGAGTTGGAGTTTTTGTCCAACGATAGCTGACTATGCCAGAATTGATTTAAAATGAATACAGGTAAGGCTTACGGAGACTCATCGTCTGGCCAGTTATCATTGAGCAAAGCTGGCTATTATTTTCGATGCTTGTCTACAAATACGCCGCCAGATCATCTGGCGCTATCTACCTCGCCCCGCTCGCCTCGATAGGGCATGGCAGCCCCCAGCCGTTTGTGCAGGCGGGAGCAGATGAAACCGGCAATACCGATAATGCGGATATTGGGGTTTATAAAGGTTTCTCTTGTTGTTGATCGCACCACTGTATCCACATGCCACGCAAGGCTGCTTCGAAATGGCGGGCAAAGCGAAGGGCGTCGAATATCGGCGATGCCAACACTTGCTGGCGCAGCCCGTTACGCAGAGCCGCCAGTCGTTGCAGATCGCCGGCGTGTGATACCGCACGGGCCACATAGTCGTTGGCATCGGCGGCGATCCATTCGGGCAAACCGGCGTTCTTCAGCAGGCCGACACCCTGACGCGACAGGAAGCGCTCGCCCGCCAAGGTCAGCACCGGCACCCCCATCCACAGACCTTCGGCGCTAGTGGTGCCGCCCGTAAAGGGGAATGGATCGAGGGCAATGTCCACCCGCTGGTAGGCGGCCAGATATTTCGCCCTGGGCTCGGAACCCTCCAGAATCATCTGGTCGGCACCGATGCCGTGGGCGGCAAATCGTTCGACGACGCTTTGCCGCACCACGGCTTCATTCAGTTGTTTAGCCTTTAGAAATATGCGACTGTCCGGCACTGATGCAAGCACACGCGCCCACAGCACCACTACGCCATCATTCATCTTGGTCAGATTGTTGAAGCAGCCAAAAGTGATGCAGCCGTTAGCCAGTGCGGGAAGCGGTGCGACTGCCACATCCACGTCCGGCGGGGTGAAGCATAGCCGGGTTTCAGGCAATCTCCAGATTTTCTCGGTGAAATAGATTTCTTCAGTTTCCGGCAGCGTCCAGGGGTCGGCGATGAGGTAGTCCATGGCCGCCACACCGGTCGTGGCGAAATAGCCCAACCAAGTGGCCTGGATAGGGGCGGGTTTCCAGGCAAACACCGGCAACCGTTTATGGGCGGTATGGCCGGAGAGGTCGAGCAGGATGTCGATGCCGTCATCATGTATCCGCTGTGCGAGGGTTTCGTCTGAAAGCCCCACCGCCGAATGCCAGTCATGACAGCATGCCTTGATTCGTTCGGTTACCGCATCGGTGCATAAATGGTTGGAGTAGGCGAAAAATTCCAGCCGGTCAGCGATGTGAGCAGACAGTGCAGCCAACACACTTTCCAGAAAATAGCCAACCGGGTGCGCGCGCAGATCGCCGGAAACCAGCCCCACACGCAAGCATCGGGCAGGCTCGGGAACATTGTTCCACGCCTTATATGGGCGTGCTTGCCGCGCCACCAATTCACCGTAGCGCTTGGCTTCGTCTAACAACATCGTAGCAGGTTGGTCTGCCAAGTAGTTATGGATAAACAGCAGGTTGCTATGTGCCTCAGCGAAATCGAGTTTGATCTCCAGCGCCTGTCGGTAGCACGCCACTGCGTCATCAAGTTGTCCAAGGTCTTGCAGGGTAAGGCCCAAGTTGTTACGTGCATTGGCGTAATCCGGTTTGTGCTCGAGCGCCCTGCGATAGCTCGCCACTGCATCGTAAAGTTGCCCGAGGTCTCGCAGGGCATTGCCCAGGCCGCAATGCGCCTCAGCATAATCCGGTTTAAGCGCCAGCGCTCGCCGATAGCTCGTCACTGCGTCATCAAGTTGCCCGCTGCCTGTAAGAACATTGCCCAGAATGATATGCGCCTCAGCATAATCCGGCTTGAGCGCCAGCGCTCGCCGACAGATGGCTTCGGCTTCGGAAAACCGACCTTGGTCATTGAGGGCGAGGCCCAAATTGCTATGTACTTTGACATAATCCGGCTTGAGCTCCAGCGCTCGTCGAAAACTGGCTTCAGCTTCGAATGGGCGAAACAATTCCCGGAGTGTGTTACCCAGATTGTTGTGCGCATCGGCGAAATCCGGTTTAAGCGCCAGTGCCCGGCGATAGCTGGCTTCCGCCTCGGAAAACCGGCCTTGGTCATTGAGAGTGACGCCCAGATTGCAATGCGCCTCGGCGAAATCCGGGTTGAGTTCCAATGCCCGGCGATAGCTGGCTTCGGCTTCAGGCAACCGGTTCTGTCCGATGAGTGCATTGCCTAGGTTGTAATGTGCCTCGGCGTAATTCGGCTTGAGTTCCAGCGCCCGGCGCAGGCTGGCTTCAGCTGCAGATAGCCGATTTAATTTCAAGAGTGTATTGCCCAGGCTGTTGTGTGGCTGTGCATCTCCCTGCGATAGTTCGGCTGCTCTTTGCAAGGGTACCAGCGCTTCTTCATTGCGCCCCTGCTGCAGGAGCGCCGTCCCCATTGCTTTCCAGCCAAGCCCGTGATTGGGGAAGCGCACCGTCATTTTCCGGGCGAGGGTTTCCATTTCGGCATAACGCTTCTGGTTGAACAGGGCCACCAGCATATTGATCTCTTGCGGGCTGGGCTCCCTTCCTGCGCCACTGCGAGAGGTCGATTTTTTGGAAGTTGTCATTGGATTAGGTAAGATTCCCCTTGCCGGTCTCATCGTATCTCAACGATATGGATGCTCACCCAGAACAAAATCCACCAGCTGCCCGCCATGCTCGATGAGCACTTTCTTTGGGTGAATGCCTTCCCGTTTCATCTCTGCCGCAATGTCTTTAGCTCGCCATTGGGTGGGAATAATCACCACATCCACGATAATCGTCTTGAGAACATCACGAAACAAAATTTCCTGTCCTGTGCCTGGTACAAAGGTGCCGACCTTATCTTGGTCTGAATCCACAACCATGGGGAATCGTTCTGCATCCACCCCAAATTGATGGATGAACGCTGCGGCCTTGCCAGTACCGCCCCAGATGACCACCTTGGCACCACTGGCGGCGAGTTCGTCGAGCTGGGCGTGGATTGTAGCGCGGCTGATGTTGGCGCGTAGCGAGAAAGCTCTCGCTGTTGCAGCACGTTCCTGCATCATGCTGGGCACCCCAAGCTTCACCAGCGCATAAACTACCTCGCCGTCATAGCCGTGGGCTATTTCCACAACTTTTCCAACCCGCTCCATGAGGGCGCGGAAAGATTTCGTTGTGAAATGAGCAGCATGCTCGTAAAAAAAGTCCGCCAAGCGGTCAGTTTCGAACACCCGATCAATACACGGCACTTCGGCAAACAACCAGCAGGGCTTGCCCAGTATCGCTGCACCCCAAGCCAATTGTTCCAAGAGCGCCGCCGGTTCGGTGAAATGTTCCAGTACATGGCGGATTACTACCGCATCAGGAGCATAGTTCGCCATGTCAACAAGAGGCTCAAACAACCTGGCGTAAAACTCCACCCCCTGCCCTGTTTCCGGGCTTGCGTTGGGGTCGAAGCCCACAAACCGTCCCTGCCCGTTTTTTGCTTCTGCAATTCCGCGCACAAAATGCCCTTCACCGCAGCCAATCTCTACTACAGTGGGGGATTCGGGCAAATGTTTGATCAAGCCATCCCGGGTTTCCGCCAGATGTCCTTTCCAGATGCCGCCCCGGTTGAACATCCGGTTAGGGTTATTCTGGTAGGGAATTGCATCGTAGCGGAACGAGCGGTTCCACACGTGGGAACATGCCGGGCACTGAACAAAATTTTGTGGATGGCGGGGCATAGCTTGGGCCTCGGCAGCCGACTTGGGCCAGCCCAGAGTCGCCAAGGTCTGCAAACCGCCGTTGAAGAACGGGACTGCAATGGTATGCGCGCAGATGGGGCAGGGGGTGGTGACGAAGATGGGGGTGTGCGAATCGGTCATGACGCCAGCAACTTTCTGAAATAGGCAATGGTTTCCTTAAGTCCGTCTTCCAGGGTTACCGCAGGCTCCCAGCCCAACACCTGCTTTGCCTTTGTAATGTCAGGCTGGCGTTGCACAGGGTCGTCCTGAGGCAGGGGACGGAAGGCTAGCTCACTTTTCGAGCCTGTGAGGCTTAGCACCATTTCAGCTAACTGGCGAATGGTGAATTCTGATGGGTTGCCAAGATTCAACGGGCCGATCTCGGCATCTTGGTTCATCATGGCCAGCAGGCCATCCACCATGTCATCCACATAGCAGAACGATCGCGTTTGATTGCCATCGCCGTAAAGTGTGATGGGTTCGCCGCTGAGTGCTTGAACAACGAAATTGGATACCACACGACCATCCCTCGGGTGCATGCGGGGTCCATAGGTATTGAATATGCGCACCACGCGAATGTCCACGCCATTTTGCCGGTGATAATCAAAAAACAGTGTTTCAGCGCAACGCTTGCCTTCATCATAACAAGCACGCGGCCCGACTGGATTAACATGCCCCCAATAGCTCTCGGTTTGCGGATGCTCAAGCGGATCACCATAAACTTCAGATGTGGATGCCTGCAAAATCCGCGCTCGTTGCCGTTTGGCTAAACCCAGCATGTTGATGGCTCCCAGCACGGACGTTTTGGTGGTAGATACCGGGTTGTTTTGGTAATGCACCGGGCTGGCCGGGCAGGCCAAGTTAAAGATGTGATCCACATCCACATATAATGGCAACCAGACGTCATGGCGGATCAATTCGAAGTTGGGTTCGTGCAGCAGGTGGCGGATGTTGTCTTTAGTGCCGGTGTAGAAATTGTCTAGGCACAGTATTTCTTCGCCAGTGGCCACCAGCCGCTCGCAAAGATGGGAGCCGATGAAACCGGCGCCGCCGGTAATGAGGGTGGTGGGGTTCATGACGGTTGTCCTTGTTGTTGATTACACCACTGCGCCTACATGCCACGCAATGGCGCCAAAATTTTCTGTGCTTACATTAATTATGGTAATTAGGGCGTTTCGTAACCAGTGTATCCTTGGAGATACTTATGGTTACTGGGGTTCAGACAGTATTTAGTTGTGCGACCAACTTTTTGAATGGTCGCAAGTGTGTTTTTTGCGGTTCTTTCAAGACCGTGAAGACCGCACGAGGCTATGTGAAATGCCTGTTGTGTGGCAAACAGAAAAGCCTGACCAAGCTGCGTCGCGAGATTGCCATCTTGCAGGGTTTTTACCAACAGCAACCTGCCTATCGATTGGCCAGCGACTTGGGCCTGGATATCAAGACAGTGACGCGGGTTTATCAGCAGTTGCACATCGCATTGTTTCATACCGCTGAACTGGAAGGTGCCAAACTGTCGGGTGAGATCGAGCTGGATGAGTCCTACTTCGGTGGAGTGCGCAAGGGGCAACGTGGGCGTGGCGCCAAGGGTAAAAGTATCGTATTCGGCCTGCTGGAGCGGGATGGAAGGGTCTACACCAAGGTGGTGGAGTCGGTCTCGGCAGAGACCCTTATGACGCATATCCAGGCGCATACCCGCAAGGGATCGGTCTACTACACCGACGCGTTTCGCGGGTATCAGTCGT
>OESW01000270.1_pt1 | contig 26066 bp, 21 predicted proteins | sample 1534831 | NCBI WGS metagenome assembly OESW01 (sample SAMEA104161952, study PRJEB21768) | metagenome | isolation source: underground water
CTCCCCTCATTTTCCCCCGCAGGCAAACGGCTGCGGGGACATTCAAGAAAAATCACCCGAAACGGGATCACTCAAAAACAATGTTCGGAACCTTTTTCGCATCCAGCCGGGCCGCCTTGGCCACTGCCGCGCCCATGCGCCGCGCGATGCCGCGGTAAAGCACGGCGATGTCGCCTTCCGGATCGGCGATCACGGAGGGCTGGCCGCGGTCGGCCTGCTCGCGGATGCGCAGGTCCAGCGGCAGCGCGCCCAGCAGCTCGGTCTGGTAATCGCGGGCAATGCGCTCGCCGCCGCCCTGTCCGAAGACATGCTCGGCGTGGCCGCAGTTCGAACAGATGTGCAGGGCCATGTTTTCCACCACGCCCAGCACCGGGATTTCCACCTTGCGGAACATCTCTATGCCCTTGCGGGCGTCCAGCAGCGCAATGTCCTGCGGCGTGGTGACGATGACGGCACCGGCCACCGGAACTTTCTGGGCCAGCGTGAGCTGGATGTCGCCGGTTCCCGGCGGCATGTCGATGATGAGGAAGTCGAGGTCGCTCCACAGTGTCTGCTGCAGCAGTTGCAGCAGGGCGCCCGTGGCCTTGGGACCGCGCCAGACCACCGGGGTGTTGTCGGCATCGAGCAGGAAGCCGATCGACATGGCCTCGATGTTGTGGGCCAGCACCGGCAGGAACCAGGCATTGTCCCTGACGTCGGGCCGGGTACCGGCCGGCAGGCCCAGCATCATGGGCTGGCTGGGGCCGTAGATGTCGGCATCGAGGATGCCGACACGGGCCCCTTCGGCGGCCAGCGCCAGCGCGAGGTTGACGGCGGTGGTGGACTTGCCCACACCACCCTTGCCCGACGCCACCGCGATGATGTTCTTCACTCCATCCACCAGCGCCACGCCGCGCTGCACCGCATGCGGTATCACCTTGCTGGTCACATTTGCGGCGACCTTGCTCACGCCAGGCAGGCTGGCGCGCAGATGGTTTTCCACCATCACTCGCGTTTCATCCCACACGCTTTTTGCGGGGTAACCGAGCTGGATGTCGAGTGACACATCGTTGCCGCTGATCTTTATATTCTTCACCGACTTGCCGCTGACGAAATCTTTTTTCGTGTTCGGGTCGGTCAGTTGTTTCAGCGCGGCCTGTACGTCCGCTTCGGTAAAATTCATATGCAGCTCCAGACTTAAAATTATTCGGGGCACGCATTCTACCCAAGATTCACCCTCCCGCCTATAGCCCGAGTTTGCTACAATTGCCGCACTTTTAATGGGGTTTTCCAATCATGCCGCGCAAGATGCTGGTCACTTCCGCGCTGCCTTATGCCAACGGCAGCATCCACCTCGGGCACCTGGTCGAATACATCCAGACCGACATCTGGGTGCGCTTCCAGAAAATGCAGGGGCACGAAGTGCATTACGTGTGCGCAGACGACACCCATGGCACGCCCATCATGCTGCGTGCCGAAAAGGAAGGCATTACGCCTGAGCAACTGATAGACCGCGTGTGGCATGAGCACAAGGCGGATTTTGACGGCTTCCATGTTGAGTTTGACCACTATGGCAGCACCAACAGCGCCGAGACCAGGAAGTATGCAGAGGCAATTTATTGCAAACTTAAAGCCGCCGGCCTGATCGAGGTGCGCTCCATTGAGCAATTCTACGACCCGGTCAAGGAAATGTTCCTGCCGGATCGTTTCATCAAGGGCGAATGTCCCAAATGCCATGCCAAGGATCAATACGGCGACAACTGCGAAGCCTGCGGCACCACCTACGCGCCGACCGAACTCATCAACCCGTATTCCGCCGTGTCCGGCGCGCAGCCGGAACGGCGCAATTCCGACCATTACTTCTTCAAGCTCTCCGCCGACACATGTCAGCAGTTTCTGCGCGAATGGACACGGAGTGGCACGCTGCAACCGGAAGCTGCCAACAAGATGCAGGAATGGCTGGGAGCCGAAGGCGAAAACAAGCTCACTGACTGGGACATCTCACGCGATGCGCCCTATTTCGGCTTCGAGATACCCGATGCGCCGGGCAAATATTTCTATGTGTGGCTGGATGCGCCGGTAGGTTACATGGGCAGCTTCAGACAACTTTGCAACGCCAAGGGCATGGATTTCTGCAACTACTGGAAACAAGGCTCAGATGCCGAGCTGTACCATTTCATCGGCAAGGATATTTTGTACTTCCACGCCCTGTTCTGGCCCGCGATGCTGCAACACGCCGGTTTCCGCACCCCAACCAAACTGTTCGCGCACGGCTTCCTCACCGTGAACGGCGAGAAGATGAGCAAGTCGCGCGGCACATTCATCACCGCAGACAGCTACCTCAAGCAGGGACTCAACCCTGAGCACCTGCGTTACTACTACGCCGCGAAACTTAACAGCTCGATGGAAGACATCGACCTAAGTTTTGAGGATTTTGTGGCGCGAGTAAACAGCGATTTGATTGGTAAATACGTCAACATTGCAGCACGCTCCGAAAAATTTATTCGAGAGCGCTTTGCGGGTGAGTTAACTGAGATTAAGAAAGAGCAGTGGCTTGGTAGCCTAAGGTCAAGAGAAGAGATACTGGATTTGATAGCCGGTTTCTACGATAGCCGAGAATATGGTAAAGCTGTTCGCGAGATCATGGCAATTGCCGACAATGTTAATAAGCATTTCGATTCCGCCCAGCCTTGGGTGCTTGCTAAACAAAGTGAGCAGAATGGAATAGGCGGAAGACTGCATGAGTTCTGCTCTGAGTGCATTGATTACTTTCGCTTCATGACAATATTGTTGCGCCCCATCCTTCCTAAACTGGCCGCGCAAGCTGCGAACTTCCTGAATGACCCCGATTTATCTTGGCAATCTGCTGTGTCCCCTCTGCCGCAAGGGCACAAAATTGCAAATTACCAGCATTTGATGATCCGCATTGACCAAAAGCAAATTGACGCCATGATCGAAGCCAACAAACAAACCCTTGTGCCGCCGCCATCGCCTGTCCGTCATGCCGAAGCGCAGCAACACTCCATTGCATCTGCGGACTCGCTCCCCTCGCCCACCGGGAGAGGGGTTGGGGGTGAGGGAAAGCACCATCTACCACTACCCGCCAATATCAAGGAGTTTGCACGCAAACTGCGCGCGGAACAAACTGATGCCGAATCACTGATGTGGGCGTTACTCAGGGACAAAAGATTGGGCGGCGCAAAGTTCCGCCGCCAACATCCGTTTCAACCTTACGTGCTGGATTTTTTCTGTCACGAGGCAAACCTCGCCGTGGAACTGGACGGTGGGCAACATGGCGAAGCTCAGGCGCATGATGAAAAACGCTCCGCATTTTTGAAATCCAAAGGCATTGACATACTGCGCTTCTGGAACAACGAGGCACTGGCGGAAACTGAGGCGGTGCTGGAAAAAATCTGGTGGGAGCTGGATGCTCGCAAAGCGATTGTAATTTCACCGAGTGCTCCCTCACCCCTAGCCCCTCTCCCGGGGGGAGAGGGGAACTTAATCAGTATCGACGACTTCAGCAAGGTGGATTTGCGCGTGGCGCGCATCGTCAACGCCGAGCATGTGGAAGGCGCTGAGAAGCTGCTGAAGCTGACGCTGGACATCGGGGAGGAAAAACCACGCACGGTGTTTGCGGGTATCAAGTCGGTTTACGATCCCGAAAAACTCAAAGGAAGAATGACGGTGATGGTCGCCAACCTTGCACCGCGCAAAATGAAGTTTGGTTTGTCAGAAGGCATGGTGCTGGCGGCTTCCGGTGAAGCACCCGGATTATTCATCCTCAGCCCGGATGACGGCGCACAGCCGGGGATGCGCATCAAATAACCAGCAAGTTTTGGTGGCTTCTAAAAATCTGTCATTCCCGCGCAGGCGGGAATCCAGTTGAAGAAAAACTTCCTTGCGCAGCAAGGACAAATGCCAATTACCCATTGAAGAAGAACGCTGGATTCCCGCCTGCGCGGGAATGACGTATCGCTATTTTTGCGCGCTGATCGCGGTGAGTATGCCCTGCAATATCGCGGTGGGCGTGGGCGGGCAACCCGGCACCGCCACATCCACCGGAATGACGTTGGCGACCCCGCCGCAACTGGCATAGCTCTCGCCGAATATTCCGCCATCGCAGCCACAATCGCCGATTGCCACCACCAGCTTGGGTTCCGGCGTGGCGTCGTAGGTGCGTTTGAGCGCCGTTTCCATATGCCGCGACACCGGCCCGGTGACCAGCAACATATCGGCATGGCGCGGGCTGGCGACGAACTTGATGCCCAGCCCCTCGATGTTGTAGTAAGCGTTGTTCACCGCGTGTATCTCCAATTCGCAGCCGTTGCATGAGCCGGCATCCACCAGGCGTATGGTCAGCGCACGCCCGATTACCTCGAGGATTTGCTGTTGCAAACGCTGTGCATTAACGCGCATCGCTTCATCCGGCTGCGGTGCGGTTTCGGTCTTGATACCCGTTTTGATAATCTGTTTGATGGTCTGATACATAGGGAAGCCTCTACAAATCCTGCCCTGAATAGCTCAGATTGAACGATTTATTGATCAGCGGAAAATCCGGCACAATGTTGCCCAGTATGGCGTGTTCCAACACCGGCCAGTTCTGCCACGATGGGTCATGCGGATGCACGCGCGCAAGATTGCCCTGCGTGTCGGTGTGGATCGCCACCATCACTTCACCGCGCCAGCCTTCGACCATGCCCACACCAAAACCGTTGCCCGGTAATTTTTTCAGCGGTATTGCCAGCTCATCGCCGCCTATCAGGTTGACCAGAATCTCGTGCTGCAAGCGCAATGATTCGAACAACTCATCGAAGCGCACGATCACGCGCGCGGCGACATCGCCGTTGCGATAAGTCGCCATTTGCACCTCAAGTTTGTCATAAGGCGCGCAGGGAAACTGCACGCGCGCATCCCAGGCCTGCGCACTGGCGCGCCCGGCCAAGCCGCATAGCCCAAGCTGCGCGGCGAGTTTCGGCTCGACACGCCCGGCGCCGATGAAACGATCCTGCACCCCGGCATGTTCTTCATAAATATTGCGCAACAGGCGCACTTCGCGCTCCAGCATGGCAAGCTCTTCTTCGATCACGCGCTTGCCTTCGGCGGACAGATCCGCAGTCACACCGCCCGGAATAATTTTGTCCATCAGGTAACGATGCCCAAACAGCGCGGCATTGTTGCGCAGCACCTGCTCCTTCAAAATCCAGAACTGCGCGAAGCCGAACGAGAACGCGACATCGTTGCCCAGATAACCGAGATCGCCCAGATGATTGGCGGCACGCTCGCGTTCCAGAAATAACGCGCGCAGCCACAGCGCGCGATCTGGCGGCGCGAAGTCGGCTATGCTTTCTGCTGCCATTGCATAAGCCCAAGCGTAAGCTACCGTGGTATCGCCGCTCACCCGTCCGGCGAGCTTCGCACCTTGTTGCAAAGTCATGCTTTCGAAACGTTTCTCGGTGCCCTTGTGGGTATAGCCGAGACGTTCTTCAAGGCGCAGCACCCTTTCGCCAAGGATGGAAAAACGGAAGTGCCCCGGCTCGATGATGCCGGCATGCACCGGCCCGACGGCAATTTCATGCACGCCTATTCCTTCCACTTGCACGAAGGGATAGGCATCCAGCTCGCTGGAGAAGGGTGGAGGCATGGCCTCCGGGTACGCCGGTGTGTACCCCTCGCGTGTGTCGCGGCTCTGTGCAGCGTCGAAATCCTTGCGTAGCGGAAAGCTGCCGCCATGCCATGCACCGTGACGCAACCATTTGCGGTGATCGCCGCCTTCATGCGCATAGATGCCGAGCAAGTCATACACGGCGCGTTGCATACGATTGGCCGCCGGGAAAATGTGACTGATGTCCGAATAGGCGGGGTGGTCTCCGGCCAGCGGCAAATTCAAACAAACCAGACCGGTTTCGTTCACCAGCAGCGTGTGCAGCACAAAATCTTGCTGTGTTGCGCGCCGGTCGCTGCCCCACAACGCCACCAGCCGCCCGCCGCCATCGCGCACATTTTGACAAATTGGCCGCAAGTCATCCGCCTGGATATTGCCCGTCCAGGCAGGTATCGCACCGGCAAGCCGGGTTAATTGCAAATTCGGGTGGGTGATCGGCATGGTTTTATCCTACCCTAATAAAGCCGCCGCCTGGCGGTACCAATTAGCCAGATAGGGTGGCATATACAGCCCGAGGATCAGCACCAGCAGCAAGTGTGCGAACACCGGCAGCAAGGCGGGCAGGTGCGGTAAGCGGCTCGCGGTGGTCTCGCCGAACACGATCGGCTGCACCTTGCCGAAGATGGCGGCGAACGCAATGCCCAAAGCGATCAGCAGAATCGGCGTCGCCCACGGGTAGTCGTGCATGGCCGTGGTGATAATCAGAAATTCGCTGGCGAACACGCCGAATGGCGGCATGCCGAGGATGGCGAACGTGCCGAGTATCAGTCCCCAGCCGACCGTGGGGCTGACTTGCATCATGCCGCGAATGTTTTCCATCAGTTGTGTTCCGGATATCTGCGCCGCATGACCAACTGCGAAGAAGATGGCCGACTTGGTCAGGCTGTGCATGGTCATGTGCAGCATCCCGGCGAACGTTGCCACCGGGCCGCCCATGCCAAAGGCAAACGTGATAAGTCCCATGTGCTCAATGGATGAGTAGGCAAACATGCGCTTGATGTCTTTTTGCCGCGACAGGAACAATGCGGCGACTACCACGGAGAGCAGGCCGAATCCTATCATCAGGTTGCCCGCGAAATGCGTGCCCAGTGAACCATCCACCAATACCTTGCTGCGCATCACCGCGCACAATGCGACATTCAGCAGCAAACCGGAAAGTACCGCAGAGACCGGTGTGGGGCCTTCCGCATGGGCATCCGGCAACCAGCTGTGCAGCGGCACCAGCCCGATCTTGGTACCATAGCCTACCAGCAGGAATACAAATGCCAGCTTGAGCACAGTTGGCTCCAAATCGCCTTTGACCTGGTTCAAGTGCGTCCACAACAAGGCGGTGCCACCTTGGCCGAGCACACGTTCAGCGGCAAAATACAACAGGATGGTGCCGAACAGGGCGAGTGCGATGCCCACGCCACACAGGATGAAATACTTCCATGCCGCCTCGAGGCTGGCGGGAGTGCGGTACAGGCTTACCAGCATAACCGTGGTCAGCGTCGCCGCCTCCATGGCCACCCAGATGATCCCCATGTTGTTGGTGGTGAGCGCCACCAGCATGGTGAAGGTGAACATCTGATACATGCTGTAGTACAAATGCATCATCCCGGTGGAGAGCTTGCCGTGATGCTGCTCGATGCGCATGTAGGGGCGTGAGAACAGCGAAGTGGTGAAGGCCACGAAGGCGGTCAGCGCAACCAGAAACACATTGAACTGGTCGATGAAAAACTGTTCGTTGAACGCGACTTGCGGCCCGGCTTCAACCACGCGCATGGTCAGCACCACCGACGCGGCAAACGTGCAAAAACTCATCAGCGAATTCAATTCGGCCGCCCAACTGCGCGAGCCGAATGCGGCCAGCAACCCGCCCCCCAGAAGCGGTGTGAGCAACAATGCCAGTAGTTGCAGGTCAATCATCCTTGAGTTTTTCCATATGGGTGATGTCGAGGCTGTCGAATGTCTCGCGAATCTGGAAGAAAAAGATACCGAAGATAAAGGTGGCCACTAGCACGTCCAATGCGATACCCAGTTCGACGACCAGCGGCATGCCTTGCGTGGCGCTGGTCGCCGCGAAGAACAGGCCGTTTTCCATGGACAGAAAGGCGACCACCTGCGAGATCGCCTTGCGCCGCGTCAGCATCATCAACAGCGACAGCAACACACTGGCCAGCGCGATACCGATCAGGCCGCGGGTAATGCCTTCGGCCAACTGCGCGATCGGCGCGGCCAGGTTGAAGGCGAAAATCACCAGCGCGATACCGACCAGCATGGTGGTGGGAATATTAATCAGCGTTTCCACATCCCATCTCACGTTCAGCTTGCGGATCAGGCGATGCAACAGCCAGGGTAATACCAGTACTTTCAGCAGCAAGGTCAGCGCGGCGGAATAATACAGATGGTGCTGCGCAGTCGAGTAAGCCACCACAAAGGTGCTGACCGACAAAACCAGCCCCTGCCAGGCAAACAGGTTGATCAGGGACAGGATGCGCCGCTGCGACAGCATCGCAAAAACGATGAGCAGCAGTATCGCCGCAAGCAGGTTGATAAACTGGATGGTGTAAGTCATCGGCATATCACGCACCCAGCAGGAAATGGATTAACAACCCCAGCACCGCCAGCAGGAAGGCCGTGCCCAAAAATTCCGGCGCGCGGAAGATGCGCATCTTGGCGAGCAACGTTTCCAGCAAGGCCAGTCCGGCGCCGGCCAAGGTCAGTTTCCCCAGCAGCGCGGCGATAGACAGCGGCAGAGCGCCCCAATTGCCCACCTCGGCGATACCGTGCGGAAAGAACAGGGCAATGCCGAGCGAAATATAGGCGAACAACTTGAGGCTGCTCGCCCATTCGATCAGCGCCAGATGGCGCGCCGAATACTCCAGGATCATTGCCTCGTGGATCATGGTTAACTCCAGGTGCGTGCCGGGGTTATCCACCGGAATGCGTGCATTTTCGGCCAGCAGCACGATGACAAAAGCCAGGGTTGCAAAAGCGAGACTGGGATACAGCACAAACTGGTGATGCGCCAGCGCTTCCACGATGCGCGGCAACTGCGTCGAGTGGCTGATCAGCGAAACGGTGAAGAGCACCATCAACAATGCCGGCTCGGCCAGGAACGACACCAGCATCTCGCGCCGAGCGCCAAGCGTCCCGAACGCGGTACCGATATCCATTGCGGCGAGCGCGATAAACACCCGCGCTAGGGCAAACACACCGACCAGCGCGATCACATCGGCGGCGGGTGAAAACGGTAAATCCACCGCGATGATAGGAATGATCGCCGCCGCCAGCCACATACAGCCGAACAAAATATAGGGTGTGATAAGGAATATCGGCGAGGCGTTATAGGCGATTACCGCATCTTTGTGGAACAGCTTGCGTAGCATGCGAAAGGGCTGCAACAGGCCTGGGCCTGAGCGGCTTTGCAGCCAGGCGCGGCACTGGTTCACCCATCCCGTCAGCAGCGGCGCGAGCAGCACCACCAGCAGCGACTGGCAAAGCTGGAACAGGATGCCGAAAGTCAGATTTATGTTTTCCATCACACGAACGCCAGCAACACGACCAACGTGACGAAGGTGTAACTCAAATACAAATGGATGCGGCCATGCTGCAACAACGCTGCCCAGAACGACAGTTTTTCGGTGATGTGCTTGATCGGCAGATAAAGAGAGAACCAAATGCGGTCATCGCTACGACCGTGATAGCGCGGATGGGTATCGAACGCGCTCGGCAACTCTCTTTCAATTTTGAAGAATGGCTCGAAGATGAGCCGGATCGGTTGACCGAACCCCTCGGCAGTATCCTGCATACGTGCGGTTTGCTCCGGGAAGCCGCAGTCCCAGGCGGGGCCGCGGCGCAGCCGGCCATGATAGAAATGATGCACCGCCAATGCGGTCACCAGCATCACGCCCAGCACCGCCAGCAGAAAGTACACCGGGCTATAGCTGGCGCGCTCGGTATCAACCGGGGTAAGGAACAGCCAGCCACCGGCCGAATTACCAAGGCCATGTCCGATCAGCATTTGCGTTACCAGATCGAGCTGCTGTATCACAAGAACCGGTGCCAGGCCGAGTATCACGCAACCGAGTGCCAGCCAACCCAACCCGATACGCTCCCAAATACCGGCATCGTGCGCATGTTCCAGCGCCTGCTCGCGCGGCTGGCCGAGGAAAATAATCCCGTAGAATTTCACCATCACATAGGCGGCCAGCGCAGCGGCCAGCGCAATCACTGCCGCCGCCACCGGAATCAGCATGTTGATGTAGCTGTTCGGCAGACCCGGCGACAACAGGAACGCCTGCAGCAACAGCCATTCCGAGACGAAGCCGTTGAGGGGCGGCAACCCGGCTATGCCCAGCACGCCGACCAGCATCAGCGCCGCAACCCACGGCATCTTGCGGATCAGTCCGCCCAAGCGTCCCATGTTGCGCTCGCCAGTCGCGTGCAGGATTGAACCCGTACCGACAAACAACAAACTCTTGAAAAAGGCGTGATTCAGGCTGTGGTACAGCGTCGCGGTGAGTGACAAAGCCGCCAGTGCGTCCTTGCCATATACGTGGAAGATGATGGTCAAGCCGATGCCTACCAGCAGCAGCCCGATGTTTTCAATGGAAGAATAAGCCAGCAGCCGTTTCATGTCGCCCTGCACGGCGGCGAACATTACGCCGAAAACTGCGGTGAGCAAACCCAGCGCCAACACCAGCACCCCCCACCACCATTGCTGCACATCCAGCAAATCGAAGGTAACGCGCAATATGCCGTAAATCGCCGTTTTCAGCATGATGCCACTCATCAGCGCGGAAACCGGCGAAGGCGCAGCCGGATGCGCCTCTGGCAGCCAGACGTGCATCGGCAACACCCCGGCTTTCGCGCCGAAGCCGAACAGCGCCAGCAAGAACGCCACCGACGACCAGAACGCCGACAAATGCGCCTCGCGCATCGCCGCAAAAGTATATGCACCAATGCCATGCCCGCCCTGCATCACACCAAAGCCGAGCAAAATGGCGATTGCTCCCACGTGCGCAATCAGCAGATACAGATAGCCCGCCTTGCGAATGTCTGGAACACGGTGATCGGTGGTAACCAGAAAATAGGAAGACAGCGCCATGGTTTCCCATGCCACCATGAACATGTATGCATCGTCAGCCAGCAACACCAAGGCCATACTGGCGAGAAACAGGTGGTATTCCAGACACAGCAAGCCGAGCGTATTACCTTGCATGGTGCGAAAATAGCCGACGCTGAACAGCGACACGCCGAACGATGCGCCGCCCAACAGAATCAGGAAAAATGCCGAGAGCGGATCGAGACGAAGATGCAGGGGTAAGTCGGGCAGGCCAAGCGGTAATACAACGATGCATGGGGTTACTCCGAGCGCCCACAAGCCGGTTCCGGCCACAGCGAGCGCGGCAAGCGCGCCCAGGGGGAAGATAACGCTACTGATGATATGCGGCGTGCCTTGCAACACCAGCCCGAATAATCCAAGCACCATCCAGAGCAGGATTACTCCACCCACCACATCCAACGGCAAAACACCGACTGCGTCCATCTTGGCTTACTTGTTCACCTCTTACTTGAGGACACCTCTAAAAATCCAGATTTCATCCCAACTGCTGCGTTGCTCAAAAATTTTCTTGCTTACATACCAACACATATGCGGCGCGGCAAAAATTTCCTCGCGCCTTGCTTTTGAGCGAACTCTGAATTTTTAGAGGCCCCTTTAAATGTATCCCTGGCTTGAGTGCATCTCTGGAAAGGCGTGATTCTACTCCCGATCAAGCATGCGGCTCAACATTTCCCCAGCAGCAGATAGACCTAACCATAAACCACCTTCATATTTTCCGCGTGTAATAAATCACGCAAACTGCGCACTAGATCGTCATGCAACGCTACCTGCCATGCTTCGTCCAAGAGCAGTTGGCAGACAGCATTGCCGTCGCGGTATGGCATGAACAGTTCTTTCAACCGTATCACGCTGTTGCGCATGTTGCCGAATACTGGTACATGCGGGCTTTGCCGCACATCACTAGCAATTCATCCGTATGGCGCGCTGTTCTTTGGCGCGGCAGACAAATTGGAAACTACCCTGCGCCAACAGCATAGCGAACCCAATGTGTTGATCCTTAAAATGGACGAGGTCATCACCATGGATTTCAGTGTGCTGCACACGTTGGAATCAATCCATGCACCGCAAGCTGCGCAAGAATGATAAACACCTCATCCTGTGCGGCGCGCATACACAACCGTATTTTTTGATGCATCAGCCGGGGTTCTTCGACGAGGCGGGCCGTGACAACGTGATGGCCCATCTGGACAGCGCATTGCGCCAGGCGCGTGAGTTGCTAGGCAGCAAAATTCATTCTCACCAACATCCTTTGAATTGTTGAACAACGCATTTTTTGGCGAGTTGTTTCGCTTTGGTAATTTGTAGCGGGGTCATTACCTTTGCCACTGAATTACGCAGTTCAGAATATTTTTCTCCACTGTTGGTATACATAGCAACGGTTGCACACATATGCGCCCGAACGCTATCTTGAGGAACACCCTCTCCATTGAAATACATTATCCCAAGATTGTACTGTGCGTCAGAGTCACCTTGTTCCGCTGCCAGTCGATACCACTTTGCTGCTTCTTTGTAATTTTGAGCAATCCCTTTTCCTTCGTCATACATCACACCAAGATTGAATTGCGCCCAAGCATTACCTTGTTTTGCCAGAGGCCTCAATAACTTTGCTGCTTTTGCATAATTACCCGCAGAGTAGGCGATCTGCGCGTCCGATAGTGCATCAGCTATTGTTTGTCCGGCAAGCGCAAACAAAAACACACAGCCCAATAATACCTGTTTTGGCAACCCACCCATTTTCGTTATCCCGTTATTAACCCCGAATCTTGATGGCAAGCTACGCCTATATCCTCCAAGAATCAATGGGACGGAATAGCTAGGCAATACTTTCGCCATAGCCCGTTGCTCACAGTAACAGCTTGGACAATTATCGGATGGCCGCTTTCAGCTATTCATATGCAAAACAGAACCGGCTTGGTCAAACACTGCCCGTCAGAACAAGCCTGAGCTATTCCTTCTAAGCCATATAGTTGATGTTCACGTTTTGCTCGCCCAGCAGTTTGTGCAACCCATCTATCAAGTCATTGTGCAGTGTGACACACCACTCAGCACCCATCTTCAGATGGGCGCTACCCGAAACATTGTGGTAGTGCATCATTACCGGGCATTTCCCGTCACGGTATGGCGTGAGTAGCTCCTTCAATCGTGCCACGCTGATATGCTTATCCGCAGAAACAGTTAACTCCAGGCACTTGGCGAAAGTGGAACGCGCCGAGGCGAAGTCGAACAATTCTTCACCGCTGATTCGCATGTTGCCGGAATACTCATCCAAGCTGGCCTTGCCGCGCACCACCAGCAGTTCGTCCTCGCGTATCCACGGGCGGCTGGCCTCGAACACTTCGTTGAATACAGTCATCTCCAACTGCGCGCTGCCATCATCCAGCGTCACCACACCCATACGGCCGCGCCGCGTCTGCTGGATGCGCACACCGGACACGATGCCAGCCAACACCACCGCCATGCTGGCGCGGCGGCCACCGCTATTTTGCTGCGGCAGCAGGTTGGGGCTGAGGTCTGACAGGCGCGTCTTGATGAAATTCGCCAGCTCCCCGGCATACTCCTGATAGGGATGGCCGCTGAGATAAAAACCCAAACTGAGTTTCTCGTTCTGCAATTGTTCGCGCACCGGCCAGCGCGATACGTTGGGAAGCTGCACCGGCATGGCCACGCTTTCGTCGCCGAACAGGCTGTTCTGGTTGGCCGCGCGCGCCTGCTGCTCGGCGCTGCCCAGCGCGGCATCAACCGAAGCCAACAGCTGATGGCGATGGTCGGATAGCGAGTCGAATGCTCCGCCTCGAATCAACGCCTCAATGGCGCGCCGGTTCACCACGCGCTTGTCCACGCGGCGGCAGAAATCGAACAGGTCGCGGAACGGCCTTTCTTCGCGCGCCTTGGCGATATTATTGATGGCCGCTTCGCCCGTGCCCTTGATCGCACCGAGGCCGTAGGCGATGGTCTTCTCGCCCGCCTCCGACACGTTACTGGCCAACCCTCTATCCAACTTTCCCCCAGAGGGGGAAAGGGCAATTGCATCCTCTCCCTTTGGGAGAGGATTGAGGTGAGGGACTCTGCCAGCAGATTGCGGGAGGCGGCGGGAGGGCGGCATTCCCGCCCCGGATGCTTCGCAACACCGTGTCATGCCGCCTACCGGCGTGAAACGGTATTCGGACGAATTGATGTCTGGCGGCAGAATTGTTACGCCCTGCGCCAGCGTGTCGAGATAAAAAGCGTGCACCTTGTCGGTATTGTCCATATCCGACGACAACGTGGCCGCCATGAATGCCGCAGGGTAGTGCGCCTTGAGGTAGAGTGTCTGGTAGGACACCAGTGCATAAGCGGCTGAGTGCGACTTGTTAAAGCCGTAGCCGGCGAACTTCTCCATCAGGTCGAACAGCAGCGTCGCCAGCTTTTCGTTTATGCCGCGATTGACCGCGCCGCCCACGAAAATGTCGCGCTGCTCTGCCATCTCTTCGGCGTTCTTCTTGCCCATCGCGCGGCGCAGCAAATCTGCGGCGCCCAGCGAATAGCCGCCGATGATCTGCGCGATCTGCATCACCTGTTCCTGATACACGATTACACCGTAAGTGGGCGTCAGTGCGGTTTCCAATTCTGGATGAAAATAATCTGCCTTGGCGCGCCCGTGCTTGCGGTTGATGAAGTCCTCCACCATGCCCGATTCCAGCGGCCCCGGACGGTACAGCGCGACCAGCGCCACGATGTCTTCGAAGGTATCCGGTTGCAGGCGGCGGATGAGATCCTTCATGCCGCGTGATTCCAACTGAAACACCGCCGTGGTGTTGTAAGCCTTGAGCAGGTCGTAGGTGGGCTTATCCGCAAGCGGAATTTCTTCCAGCTTAAAAGGAGCAATGCCGCCAGCCATGCGCGCAATGTGGCGCATCGCCCAGTCAATAATGGTCAGCGTACGCAGCCCCAGAAAGTCGAACTTCACCAGGCCGATTTTTTCTACGTCGTCTTTATCCAGTTGGCTGACCGTGCTGTCGCTGCCTTCTGCGCAATACAGCGGGCAGAAGTCGGTGAGCTTGCCCGGCGCGATCAGCACGCCGCCTGCGTGCATGCCGACGTTGCGCGTCAAATCCTCCAGCCGCTCGCCCATATCCAGTAATTCTTCCACGCCTTCTTCGCTATTGATGATGGCATTGAATTCCGGCTCCAGTTCGCGCGCTTTTCTCAGTGATACCGGCTTCACACCTTCCAGCGGCACCAGCTTGGACAGGCGATCGCACAGTCCATACGGGAAATCCAGCACGCGCCCGACATCGCGGATCACCGCCTTGGACGCCATGGTGCCAAAAGTGGCAATCTGCGACACGCTTTGCGCGCCGTATTTCTGCCTGACGTATTCGATCACGCGTTCGCGCCCGTCCTGACAGAAGTCCACGTCGAAGTCAGGCATGGAAACACGTTCGGGATTGAGGAAACGCTCGAACAGCAGCGCGTAACGCAACGGGTCAAGGTCGGTGATACCGAGGCTATACGCCACCAGCGAGCCCGCGCCGGAACCGCGCCCCGGACCGACCGGCACGCCATTGGGAAATTCCTCGGAGCGGTAGGCCTTGGCCCAGCGGATGAAATCCGCCACGATCAAAAAGTAACCGGGGAAGACCATCTTGATGATGGTTGCGATCTCGAATGCCAGACGTTCGGTATATTCCTGCATCTTCGCCGCGCGCACGGCCTCGTCCGGAAACAATTGCACCATGCGCTGTTGCAGGCCGCGTTCGGACTCTGTGCGCAGAAAATCATCCAGGCTCTCGCCGTTGGGCGTGGGAAAATCCGGCAGGCGCGGTTTGCCCAGCACCAGAGAAAGATTGCAGCGGCGCGCGATCTCCACGCTGTTCTGCAACGCTTCCGGCAGGTCGGCGAACAGCTCCGCCATTTCCTGTTGTGTCTTGAAATACTGCTGTGCGGTAAATTTTTTGGCGCGGCGTTTGTCGTTGAGCACATAGCCTTCGGCGATGCACACGCGTGCCTCGTGTGCCTTGTAATCGTCCACACTGAGGAATTGCACGGGGTGCGTGGCAACTACCGGCAGCGACAGTTCCGCAGCCAGCCGCAATGTTTCGCGCAGGTGCGCTTCCTCGCGCGCAAAGCCGGTGCGCTGCACTTCCAGGTAATAGCGCCCGGGGAACAGCGCTGCCCATTCCAGCGCGAGTTGGCGTGCCGTCGCCTGATTACCGTTCAGCAGCGTCATCCCAACATCGCCGAGGTGCGCACCGGACAAGGCAATCAGCCCATCCGTCCCATCGCGCAGCCCCCGCAAGGGGGACGCCGCAGGGTGCCCAACGGCTGCGCCGTTACCCTTACGCAGCCACTGTTTGCGTATCTCCGGGCGGCCGCGATACTGGTTTTCCTGATAGGCGCGCGTGAGCAGGTCGCACAGGCGCAGATAACCCGCATTGGACTGGCACAGCAGCAGCAACCGGTACGGCTGCTCGCGCTCGGCCTCGTTGCTGATGAACACGTCGCAGCCGATGATGGGCTTGATGCCTTTCGAGCGCGCTGCCTGATAGAACTTGACCAGCCCAAACACGTTGGAGAGGTCGGTCAACGCTACTGCTGGCATCCCGTCTGCACGCGCTGCTTCTACCAGCGGGCAAACATGAACTTTAATCGGCTTGCCTTCCTTATCCAGAGAAAGCGAACCATCTGCCTCATTTTTGTACACCTCCAAATCGAGACGCACAATTCCATCTACGATAGAATATTCGCTGTGCAACCGGAGATGTATGAAGGAAAGTTGCGGCATGATGTGGATATGAAAATCTTAAGCGTTGATTTTACCACCGACCAGCACGCATTTTTTCGTGTCTCTGGAGTTAGCTATTGAAATAATGCTTGCGTTTGCAGTTATCGGTTCAGCAACTCGGAATGGGCTGTAGAATCCTTACAGGAGTAACAGCCTAAATGTGCGACAAGGAGATGGCCGAACATTCCTTCCATAACAGTCACTCGATCAGGTCATTGGGCAGCAATCGTCAAGGCGTTTTAACGCTTATCCTGCCCATCATAGAAATTCCTACAATTACCGCCCTGATATTTGGGGTGGCGCTGTGGCTCCCAGTTTTCATTCGAGACACTCCCCTGATATTACGATTTGGCAGTCTAGCGCCAAATGCGACAAATCGCGTCGCATGATTGCCGTGAAACGCGAATCCATTTCTCCCTGCCTGGATTCTGCGGCAATAATTCGTAGCGACTCAATCTGTCGCACGCCTGCCTTAGTATCTCACTCCATGACACAGGATGATCTGTTCGTAACGGCAAGGAGTGATGAGATGGGAACAATAACGGAGATAGTTGAAAAATGGGCGGCAGAAAAATGGAATATACCGCCGGCTTTCAAGCAGAATGACGATGGTGACTCGGCCACGCTGAAGTTCACGCACAAAAGCGAGTGTGGCGATTTTGACGGTTACATGGAGATCAGCAATTCCAAGAGCCTGATCGTGATATACCTGTATGCGCCGAACACTCTTCCGGAAAGGGGCTTCGCGTTGGCGATGGATGCCGTTGCCAGAATCAATCAGGACATGGCGGTTGGAAATGTCGAAATCGTGCGCAAGAAGGAAAGCTGGTTCCGGTTTCGCGCAGGCATTGACGTGGAAAACGACGACCTTTCAACCGCCATGCTCGACAACCTGCTGGGGATAGCCGTCGGTACAGTTGAGCGATACTTTCCCGCAATGCTCTCCATCTGCTTTGCCGGAGTAACGCCTGAGCGCGCGATTGCGGAGGCGAGAGAAGAGAAAATTGATGATGTGCCTATCGAAAAAATAATTGCTGAGGCAGCTTCGACAAAGCCTCTGCTGGATGCCGATGTTGCCCCATCGCCCATACTGTCGGCCTGGGCCGATGAGCTGGCCAATGCCGTCTCGACCCAGGCTGATGCCAACGCGTGGCGGATGGTTGGGCACGGCGCAATTGTCGTGCATGACGACATGGAGCGTGCCTGCGATATGCTGCGCCGTGTTGCGGATGAGGCCGGGGTGCGATTCGTGCGCATCGAGTCGGATGACGTAATGGATATTCCGGCGGGCGCAGGTGATCCATTCGCCAAAGCGGCGCCGATACTGGTCTATTTTGAGCCGGGCGACTGGATAAATAAGATAGGCAAGGATACCGATGATGAAGAGGCGGATAAACTCCGCAAGTTCAGAAAGGCGTTTGCCGCGCGCATGGAATCGTTCGACACCGGGCATCCGGTGATCTATACGACATCCGCCTACGAGCTGGAAGATGTCCCGCTGGCATTGCGCAAGCGCGAGCTGCTCGACCGCTACTTCTACATTCCGAAATTGCCGCCCGACATGCTGGGCAAGGAATTCATCGGTTTATTCGGCTGGGAGAATTGCGATGCCTCTATTACCGGATTCCCCGGCAAAGTTGGGCAATTGCTGGGCGACGAGTTTGATAACGAATACCTGCGCCGCCTCGCGGCATTGAACATGGCCAGATTGGCGAAACGTGAAAATCGCAAGCTGACATTCATTGATCTGGTGAGCATGGTGACAGGCGGGCTAGGAAATTTGGATGAAGCGGTCAAAGACAACGAAGCGATACTGCGCCACACCGCAGTCCATGAGGCGGGGCACGCCGCAATGGCCGTCATCGACTCGAACGGCAAAAATACCCCTGAGTATTCCACCATCGTCGCGCGCAAGGATACCAAGGGCGGAGTGGTCGAATCCATCGCCTACAGCTTTGCCAGGGGAGACTTGTTCACCTATGCGGATTTCCGCCACAAGATACGCATCTCCCTGGCGGGGCGCGCTGCCGAGGAAGTCGCCTTTGGCTTTGACGGGATTTCTGACGGGTCAAGAGCCGACCTGGAAAATTGCTCCCGGCTGGCTTCCAGGGCATTTGCAGACTGGGGTTTCGCGCCCAACATGAACGATGCGGAAACCTCCGCCAGCAACCTCGCCGTCATAGTGGGTGATGCCAGCCACAGCGAAATGCTGCATAACGAAACGCTCATACGCAAATTTCTGGCGGATGAATACAAGGCCGCCGTCAAGATTCTCAGCGAACATCGCGCCCTGCTGGATGCGATTGCAGATCGCTTGGTGCGCGACTCGGTGCTGGATCAGGGCGAGATCGCGGAGTTATATGCGGCGCATGTAAATGGCATATGCAATGCACAATCCGAAACATCCGGCCAAGCAAAATAGGCCGAACGGCATATATGAATCCGCTACCGACTTTGATAGCATCCACCTGTATTGTGCTTTTATTCAAACGTTACTAGAGGTGGTGATGGATATAAAAGATTTAGATAAGCGCAACAAGGAAGCCTTGGAAACCTATTGCGATGTTCTTCTTGTATTACGAGACATGCGGGACACGGGGATTCTAAAAAAAACCAAAAAAGAATTGAGCCCGAAAAATTCTGTGATTAATCGAATTATCGATTTAGCAATCAGAAAAGCAACAGATTCCGCCCACCCTTTCGGATATAGCGATAGCGGGAAAGAAGCAACACAGTACATAAGCATTGCTGCACTGGATCAACGAAATAATAACAATGCCGATGGTTTAATCTGTGAGCACATTATTCCGATCAGCGTCCTGAAAAAACATATCGTTAACAATTGGGCGAACTGGGCGCGCGATAACCTGAGAGATTGTTTTCTGGAGTTTTCAGCAACAGCGGTTATTACAAAGAAAGAGGATGCTCAACTCAAAACCAAAGGGTTGCTCAAAGATATGCCTTCGAATTGCACTATAAATGACAAATTATCAAGGTATGACCACGCAGAAATTAAGTATCAGCTTAGAGGCATAGGGTAGCCTGTATGATGCATGTCGACACATCACTGAGTTCCCAACGGATTACTTTACGCTAATTCAGCGGGCCATCGGAAGTATATAGTTGGAAAATAGGAGAATGAGAATGCAGTTCACTATTCCAGACGTTAGCACGACATTGAAAAAAATTATGGATGTTAAATCCGAGTTTGACGGAGTCACGAAATCGATTAACCAGTGGGTATTAGTGCAGCAGGGCAGAATCAAAGAAAATAGAAAGCTCATTGAGAGTAGTTCTCCAACAAATAATATCTCTGTATTGAACATTTTTCTTGGTGCACTTCTATTGAGAGCAATAACTGGTGAGGCAGGAGCAAAAGTCTATTATGAACTTCATAACAATATCCACACCAAGGATGATTTGAACGAAAACAACTATCGTGAGCTATTAAGAAGGGCTAATTACCGGTGGGGTGTTGATACGGGGACTCAAGTGATCTCTGATGTGGTGAATTGCGTAAATAATGATTTGAATTGGGATTGGAATGCATACGTTATTCAGGCCGAAAATGAAAAAGAAACTAACTATCAAACTGATCCATTGCTTAGTATTAGGAACATCGGGTTTAAGTTAAGAGACTTAGCCTTATCCGAATTCAGTCCATACTATGCCGCATTCGACCTTCATGTTACCCGTGTTCTTACACGGCTAGGCTGGCTTAATTATGGTTTTCCTTTCCTCGGAAACACAGAGTTGGAAATGGGAAACAATCCTGGGGATAGAAGTAACTACCTCTTTCTGCATAGGCTTCTTATTTCAATCTCAGATATGACGAATGGCGAATATACCCCTGTGGATTTGGATAGGATATTCTGGCATTTTGGTAGATCGATATGTGGGGCAACAAGTAGGTGTAAAACTTGCCCTATTGCGGACATGTGCCCTACTGGGCAGCAAAGAATAAACCGTTAGAAGTTAATGAAAGCATCTCCCCGCTACCTGACCAAATCCCGCTTCAAGCTCGCGGTTGATTGCCCCACCAAGCTGTTCTACTACGGCAAGGGCAATACATACCGCGACGCGATGGGCGAGAGCGATTTTCTCGCGATGCTGGCGGAGGGCGGGTATCAGGTCGGCGCGCTGGCCAAGCTGCGCTTTCCCGGCGGGATCGAGATCGAGGGGCTGAACCATGCGGCAGCCGAGGCGCAAACCGTCGAACTTCTCCGGCGCGACAACGTGGTGCTGTTCGAGCCGGCTATCCGCGTGGGCGATTTCTTTATCCGCATTGATATTCTGGTCAAGAGCGGCGAGCGCTTCGAGCTGATCGAGGTAAAGGCCAAGTCGTACAATTCGCGGGAACCGGGCATCGAGGGCAGGCGCGGCGGCATCAGTTCCGGCATGTTGCCCTACATACAGGATGCCGCCTTCCAGACCTGGGTGCTGCGGCAGGCGTTTCCCGATGCCGAGATCACCACCGCGCTGATGATGCCGGACAAGGCGCAGCTTGCGCCGCTGGATGGGATAAACCAGATGTTCAAGATCAACGAACGCTCGGATGTCGAGCTGCGTATCCCGCCGGGGGTGGATAGGAAGGCGCTGGCGGAAACGCTGCTGGCCAAAGTATGCGTGGACAGCTATGTCGCCCAGGTGCTGCGCCAGCCGCTGGATTTTCCCGGCGGCCCGGCCATGCTGGACGATGCGGCGAAGAGCTGGGTGGAGGCCTACCGCAACGACCGGCGCATTGCTCCGGTCATCGGCGCGCAATGCGGTGACTGCCAGTTCAAGGCCGATCCGGGCAATACGCTCAAGAGCGGTTTTCACGAATGCTGGAAAGCGGCAAACGGCTGGAATGATCAGGATTTCGCTGGCGGCACGGTGCTGGATTTGTGGAATTTTCGCGGCAAGCAGAAATTAATTGACCAGGGCGTATTGAAAATCAGCCAGGTCACGCGTGACGATCTTGGCGAATTCGATGATGAATCGGATACCGATGGCCTCAGCCGCAAACAGCGCCAGTGGCTGCAAGTTGGCGGCATTCCGGCAGACTACGACTGCGGCGGCTATTATTTCGACCGCGCGCTGGCTGCGGTGGAAATGTCGCGCTGGCGCTTTCCCTTGCACTTCATTGATTTTGAAACCTCCACCGTGGCCTTGCCGTTTTACCGGGACATGCGCCCCTACGAGCCGGTGGCGTTCCAATTTTCGCATCACGTCATGGAGGCCGATGGTAGCGTGTGGCATGACGGGCAGTTCTTGTGCGTGGAGCCGGGGGAGTTTCCCAACTACAAGTTTGCTCAAGCGCTGAAGGAGGCGCTGGAGGGAGACGAGGGTTCGGTATTCATGTGGAGCCACCACGAGAACACCATTCTCTCCAAGATCATCGAGCAGCTTGCCGCTAACGGGCATGCCGATAATGCCGCCGATGATAATGAAACTCGTCATGCCCGTTTCCCTCACCCCAACCCTGATGGAACAACTAGCCATTCGACTAAGCCCCCAAGCGGGCAAGTCGCTGGTTATCTCCCCGAGGGCGAGGGGGCAAACGAACCGCTGCGCGAGTTTCACGTTAACGGCCCCAACGACCCCAACCGGCCAGAAGACGCCGAGGCCCTGACCGCCTTTTTCAAGCGCCTCGTTAAAGGCGGGGATCGGGCGATGGTTGATCTTCGAGTGCTGGCTGAAAAAGCTTTCTTTCACCCCGACACCAAGGGCAGCAACTCGATCAAGGCAGTACTGCCTGCGATCCTCAAAGTCTCGGACGTGCTGCGCGAGAAATACAGCCGCCCGGTTTATGGTGCGCCCGACGGCATCCCCAGCCTCAACTTTTCCTCACCCGAGGGGATTGCCTGGATAGAAACGGCTGCGGATAGAGCGGCCAGCGATCCCTATGCCAAGCTCAAGCAGCTCGCAAAAGACCTGATCTCGGAAGAAGTAATGGACGCAGAAGGGAACGCCAGCGTCATCGCCGAGGGCGGAGCGGCGGCAACCGCCTACGCACGGCTCCAGTTTGAAGATATAGATGGGCAAACCCGTGAACGAATCCGCTCGGCGCTGCTGCGCTATTGCGAACTGGATACGCTGGCGATGGTGATGATTGTGCAGGCGTGGCGGGGGATGCAAATTGAGGGTGTTGCTTGATTGAAGTTGCACGATGGCAAAATGCAATCAGCGTAGCACTTGCTGTCGCCCGCAACGCAGCGTAATATGTGACTACTTTTATGGTCATAAGGAGGCATTAACATGCATGCAATGAGTCTGGCTCATGCCAAAGCGCACTTGAGCGAATTGCTGAATACAGTTGAATCCGGCGAGGAAGTCGTTATTACCCGTCACGGTCGTCCGGTCGCGCGTGTGCTCCCCGCCAGCCCGCTCAAGCAGCCATTGCCGTTGCAACGGCTGGCAGAGTTGCGCCAGCAGGTTCCCGCATGGCAGGGCAGCAGTGCCGCGTTGCTTCGTGAGTTGCGTAACGCAGAATGATTTATCTGGACACCAGTTTCCTGACCCCGCTGTTCCGGGAAGAGGTCACTTCCGCAAAGGTGGCGGATTTTCTTTCCCGGCAAGCGGTGGGGACGCTGGCGGTCAGCAAATGGGCGGCTGTCGAATTTGCCAGCCTGACATCCCGGGATGTGCGCATGGGCGCGCTAACGGCAGGTCAGGGGCGGAGGTTGATCGTAGAGTTTGATTCGATGGTGGCTGCTTCTCTGATTGTGTTGACTCCAAGTGCCAATGACTTCGATCTGGCGCAGGAGTACGTCGCCCACTTTGCCACCCAACTACGCGGCCCGGATGCACTGCATCTAGCGGTCGCGCATAACAATGGGGTGGAATTCATCGCTACCCTGGACAATGGAATGCTTTCCGCCGCGAAGAAGCTGAAGATTCCGGCGCGGCGGGTGATTCGCTAGACTTTCTCGCCATGCGGTTCGCTGGCTCGGGCGCATACCTTGCCGTTCAGCCAGATTGCCGCAACGCTTCCCAATGGTCCGCCCATCAAGAATGCCGTCATTTCCGCCGGGGATGCGCTTGGCCCCAAGCGCAGCACCAACAGATTCATCATCCCGATAAAAATGCCGTTCACAAATGCCGCCTGATAGCGGCGGTAGTGGACGTTGTGCTGCTGGAATCCCAAGGCGAAGACGATGAAAAACGAACCAAGGAATAGTAGTAATGCGTTCATGCTGACGGTGCTCCTCTACAAACAAGGGGCTCATCATGGCGCAGGTGCGCGACGGGTTGCGTCGTAGCGGGCAATTTCTATGGCTAGTAGTGCGTTCCGTTAAAATGGTTACAAATAAACCGTTCGGCCTGAGCTTGTCGAAGACCAGCAATGGCGCGGGACTAGCGGTTCGACAAGCTCACCGCGAACGGTAACAGTTTTGCTGGAACGATCTACTAGTATATGGCCTGCGTACTGGCAATGGATTGACGCAATGACATATTCCGTTTTGCACATATTGCCGCGACACAATATGTCGCCATGCTGATTATCATGCACACATTGCCACCAAACATTACAGGAGCATAACTGTAGTGCTCAATGAGGTGTTATCAATTATAAGGTTGGTGGATGTCTATGCAAACAATTGAAGAGTTCATGCAGAGCTATTTTGCCGAGCGAGCCGAGTTGTATCGTGCGCACAGGGTAGCTTGGGATGCCTTTCAAGAGATCTTTTTTACCGCAGATTATTTGATCATACTGCGCGATAGCTGGGACGAAGATTGGGCGTATGAAAGGGAAAACCCTGCCGTTGTTCTAAGCATTAGGATTCGAAAAAAAACGACCGTAGCCATTACGTCTGAGCCTGAACTCCGCGAGCATGTGCATTATCGTTATTACTTGCGGATCACGGAAGGATGTTGGCAGATTGATCGAAAAGGAAAGAAGTGCTCTTTCTGCGACGGGACCGGATACCAAAGAGCTCTTCTTGCGATGAAGCAAGTCGATGGTATGGACGGTTGCTCGTTCTGCAAAGGGTTGGGGTGGGTTTATGATGAATCATCACACACTTGAACTTGTGGCTGTTCTGTTTAATCTGAAAGCAATTTGAGTGCTTATGCAGACCATTGAAGAATTCATGCTGAGTTACTTTACCCGGAGGGCAGAACGATTTCGAGCGTGGGATCCGAACTGCGCACCTTTACGTGCGAAGTACTTCACCGCAGATTACTTGGCCAAATATCAAAAACTATGGGGCAAAGAATGGGCACGTAGAAGCAAAGAAACCGCAGTGGTTTTGAGTGTCGAGACTTATCGCCAATCAGCAGAAGTCATTACGTCTGAGCCCGGCGAGTGGGATACCGAACCTATCCGTTACCGCTATCATTTGCAGGCTACAGAAGCAGGTTGGCGGATTGATCGGAAAGGTAGGGAGTGCTGGTCTTGTAAAGGCACAGGCCGGTTGGACGAGGATGGTTGTTCGTATTGCAATGGGGTGGGATGGCGTTATTCCGGGCCATCACGAAGGTAATGCGTGCTGTTAAATGAGCGCGCCCATTTCAAGAAAGCATCCTCATAACCCGAATGCGCTCTACTCGTATATGACCTGCATCCTGGCGATGGTTCCAGCGATGGATTGGCGTAGAGCCGCAGGCTTGACGACTTCCACGCCATCGCCCAGCGCCAATAGCCACCAGGCAAGCTGAGGCGTGTCGGCTACGGTGGCGACCAGTTTGATATTGCCATCTTCAAGTTCAGTCAGTGTCTGATCGCTGCTGATAGGTGTTTCAAACAGGTGGTCACCAGCGCCGTGGCAGAAAATCGCCTCCAGTCTAATCTGCTTACCTTCACCGAAACCAAATTTGCCGCTGTTGACCTCAGCGTCAATGGAAAAGCCAGCAGGCGCTTTTGCAGCTACCTCCAGCATGGTGGCAGACTGGATGCGGTGCAGTGCTAATGTGCGCAAATCTTCGTAGTCGAATACGCGGCAATACAGGTAGGTGATGGAACCGCGTTGCACGGCGGCGAGCGGGTGAATGCGGTATTCGACCGGCTTGTCTTCGCCGCGCCTGAGGTATTTGATCTCCAGTTGCTTGTCGGCAAGCAAGGCTTCATACACCGTGTGCTGCACGGCGGGTTTTATGACTGGCGGCAGCAAGGGCTGCGTGGGCGGCACAGTGCGCACCTTGTTCAGCCAGGAGCGCGCGCGTTCGGTTTGCGGGATGTTGCTCAGGTGTTGTCTGGCCGCTTTGAAGTAAGGCTGGAGCTGGCTCAGCGTGGAAGAGGGCAGCAGTCTGTTGAGGTGTTGCTCCGCCATCGCCAGCGTCAGGGCTTCGTTATGGCTCAAGCCGGGCAGATTGAATACCGGCGCATCCTTGCTCCAGCTCCAGCCGTAAGGTTTGTCGCGCTCATCCGATACCAGCGGAAACATTTCCGAGAGGGCAAGCAGGTCGCGCTCCACCGTGCGCTTGGTGACATCGAATAGTTCTGCCTGCAATTTTTCGTGCAACACCTTAGATCGGAAGAGCGTCGTGTAGGGAAAGAGTGTAGATCTCGGTGGTCGCCGTATCATTAAAAAAAAAACCACTCACAATCCCTGACCTCCACCACT
>OESW01000090.1_pt1 | contig 25409 bp, 32 predicted proteins | sample 1534831 | NCBI WGS metagenome assembly OESW01 (sample SAMEA104161952, study PRJEB21768) | metagenome | isolation source: underground water
TCCCATAGCTTCTGGCCGCCGTGCAAATACACGTCATAGCGCCCCGCTGCGGTATAGCACCAATCCAGGGTGCTTGCGCCAAAGTTGCGTTGCGAGCAATACGGCGGAGCGGCAGCCAGTTGCGCCACCAGCTTGCCATCCAGCCGTTTCATGTCCACGTTGGCCAGCGCGCCGGACAAAGATGTTGCGACGGTGCGGCTCACCAGTTTTTCCCCATTCAGGAAGGCGCCGCACCCCAGCTCGGCGGCAAACGCCTCATCCGCCACCGGGTCATATACCACACCGAGCGTGCTGCGCCCCTCGCGTATCAACGCGACGGAAACCGCGAAATACGCCAAGCCGCGCACGAAGTTGGAAGTGCCGTCAATGGGGTCAATGCACCATACACCCTGCTTGCCCTCGACCCAGGACGCAACCTGCTCCGCCTCGCCCATTTCCTCGCCGATCACCGGCACGTTAAGAATGGCCTGCAACTTGCGCGTAAGCGCTCCTTGCGCGGCGGTGTCTGCTTCGGTGCACAGGCTACCGTCACTCTTGCGCTGGTGCGCCACCTTCATGTAGCGCGGCATAATTTCCTCCGCCGCCACCAGCTTGACCGCCGCCACCACCGCTTTCAACATGGCACTCATGCTATTAGCACGCTTCACGCTTCATGCCTCCATTTAATGGAGCAGCCCATGCTGGCGATCTGCTCACGCGGCCCTTGTCCTGTCTGCGCCACCTGCACCATGGCGTTGAACAGGTCGCGCGGCGCATTAGTCACCGCCTCCTTGCGCGAGGCATCCATGCGGCCACGGTATTGCAATTCGAGACGGGTATTGAAGCCGAAGAAATCCGGGGTGCAGACCGCGCCGTAATCCATGGCGACCTGTTGCGTCTCGTCCCACACATAAGGAAAAGGAAAATTAAACTCCTGCGCCACCTTCCGCATGTTGTCGAATGAATCTTCCGCATATTCTGCGGGGTCGTTCGACATGATGGCGATGCTGTTGATGCCGTGTTGCAGTAACTCGCGCGTGTCGCGCACGATACGGTCGCGAATGGATTTCACATAAGGACAATGATTGCAGATGAACATCACCAGCAAGCCGTTCCTGCCGCGCGTATTTTTCAGCGTGTAAAGCTTGCCATCCACGCCCGGCAGGTTGAACTCGCGCGCTTTCCAGCCAAAATCGCAAACCGGGGGTTGCAGGCTGACCATAACTCTACTCTCCCAAACTACATTTTTATTTAGGCCGTTATATTATCATGCCGACTCTTGCACCCTAAATTCAACTATGTCCGCGCCGCGCTTTTATTGCCCACCGCCGCTGCACATCAGCGCCACCCTTGAGCTGCCGCCGGAAGCCGCCCACCACGCCCACCGTGTGCTGCGCCTGCGCATGCATGACACGGTGCAATTGTTTGATGGCGAGGGAAATGCGCTCGACGCCACGATCAGTGAAATCAACGGCAAGCGCGTGGTGCTGGGAAAGCTGAAACCTTGTGCCACCGAACCGCAACCGCCCTTGCGCATTGTGCTGGCGCAAGCGATGTGCAGCAGCGAGAAAATGGACTGGGTGGTGCAAAAGGCCACCGAGCTCGGCGCCGCCGAAATCCAGCCGGTGCAAACCCAGCGCAGTGTGGCGAAACTATCCGGCGAACGCATCGAGAGGCGCACCGAACATTGGCGCGGCGTCACCATCGCCGCATGCGAACAATGCGGTCGCAACGCGTTGCCGCAAGTCCATGCCCCGCAAGAATTCAGCTCTTGGCTGGCACAGATGCGCAGCATTCCGGATACCAAGTTTATTCTGCTGCCGGAGGCGGCCACCGCCTTGCACGAACAGCCCGCACCACAAGGCAAAGTCACCCTGCTGATCGGCCCGGAAGGCGGCTTCAGCATTGATGAGGCGCAACTCGCCCGGCAAGTCGGCTTCATCCCCATCCGCTTGGGCGCGCGGGTGCTGCGCACCGAAACGGCGGCAATCGCAGGCATTGCCGCGCTGCAAACCCTGTGGGGAGATTTCAATTGAGAGCTATCATGAACAAGCTGGCGCCGCTGGTCATCCTGTTGGTTTCCCTGTCGGCGCTTCCGGCCTTCGGGGGCGAAGCGCCGGATGTGGTCTATTGGGATTCGGAAGCGGGCAAGACATTGCGCGCCCGCATCCCGCCCGATGCGGATTACTGGCAATTGAGCTCCACGTTCGCCGTGCAGAGCACCCAGACCTATTGCTCCGTAGCCAGCGCCATCACCGTGCTCAACGCCATGCCGATCAAGAAACCCGTTGATCCCGCCTATGCGCCCTATGCCTACTTTACCCAGAGCAACTTTTTTACGCCCGAAGTCACGAAGCTCATCAGCCCGCAGACCGTGCTGTCCATGGGCATGACGCGCGAGGAAATGGCCGAAACACTGGCATTGCACGGCGTCAAAACAAAATCCATTGCGGGCGACACCTTGAACAACGACACCCTGCGCGCCCTGTTGCAAAAAGCGCTGGGCGAGGACGGGCAATTTGTGCTAGCCAATTATTTTCGTGGGAGTCTGGGCCAGGTGGGGGGCGGCCACTGGTCAGCTTTGGCAGCCTATGACGCACCGTCCGACCGCGTGCTGATACTCGATGTGGCCAAGTACAAATATACTCCCGTGTGGGTCGGCATCAGCACCCTGCAAAAAGCGATTGCCTCCATAGACACGACCAGCAACAAGGCAAGAGGACTGGTTATCGTGTCAGAATAAAACCTGCCACAGATTCGTCGCCCTACTTTTGATTTACTCAGGAGAACACCATGCCCTATGTCAACATCCGCATTGCCGGCACCCTCAGCCGCGAACAGAAAGCCAAAATCGCGGAAGAAATCACCGGCACGCTGGAGCGCATCGCGCACAAACCCAAGCCTTACACCTACATCGCCTTCGACGAACTGCCGGACGAAAACTGGGCGATTGCAGGAAAGCTGCTGGATGAAGAATAGCCGCAAGAAAAATGGATTCCACACTCAAAAAGACCCTGGCCAGCCTTGTTCTTTTGCTGAGACTTTCAACAAGCAATGCGGATGAGCTTCCTGCAAAAACCCCGGAAAGCGCGAAGGCTTTGCCGGGCGGTTTTAATCTCTGGATAAATCCCGGACTGGTCTCATATCACTTCGACCGCAACGCCGGGTATCGTGGACTCAATTGGGGGTTCGGCGTCCAGTCCGATTTATCCGATCACCTGTCTGTCTTGGCGGGAAATTTTATCAACAGCGATCGCGCCCGTTCAAATTATGCGGGGCTGGCCTGGCAGCCCCTGTCTTGGCATTCGGTCAGGATAGGACTTGCCGCTGGCATCTTCAACGGCTATCCCGCCATGCTCAACGGCGGTTGGTTTGCTGCGGCGCTGCCCTGGATAAGCATCCGGAATGAGCGGGTCGGCGTGAATCTCACCATAGTCCCCAATTACTCCAACCGCCTGCACTGCGCCATTTCCGGGCAAGTGATCCTGCGCGTCTGGTAGGTCGCACGGCGCCCGTGTATCAACTCAGCGAGCACCCGAAGGTTGGCTCACTGCGGCGTAATGCGGATGATTTGCCACTGGCCCTTTTTGTCACCCTTGCTGAGTTCGAACGCGACCGCAGCGCCCGCCTTGAGACCCTCCAGCAGCGAAGCTTTCACCACGCTGAAATTCATCGTCATGCCCGGCCAGCCGAGCGACTTGATCGCCTCGTGCGCTATACATAGCGACAGAAATCGTAGCGAGCGGCTTTGGGGTGGGGGAGGCCGGAGCGCAGCGCCCGGAGCATACACATCAGTATGTGAGGAGTGCGAGCACTGCCCGACCCCGCCCCAGAGTCGCGCAGTAGATTTATGTCGCTATGTATAACTTGACGGTAAGCCTAGCCTTGTCCACGGACACTACCTTGCCCGTGCACTGATGCTTGGCCTACTCAGTTTTTTCCTGCATCTCCATCCCGGCCATCGGCTGCCCCGCCAATGCCTGCAGCGCCGCGCCGGATAACAACAGCCCGATTATCCAAATTGGCTTTTTCATTGCACACTCTTTTTCGTCACGTTAAAAATTACTGCCTCGCATATCTAGCTACTTCTTTAGACTGCTAGTGACAACACCTTTTTTTCTTCTCAACTTCAAGGCTGTTAATTTCGATTTCTTCCAGATTATTGATAAATGCTAATTTAAGGCGATCTAGCCAGCCCTCGCCGAGATTGGCTCCTATCAATGCCAACTTGTCCGCAATCTGCTCGGCTGTCACTTGTATGAGGTCGTACTGGATTTCGATTTTGTTCCCCTCAATGCAAATCTCTTGTACCCCCATCATCTCAAGCAATGCCTGTTTTACTTGTTCGGCCTGTGTCGCATCAAGCGGCGACGATAGCAAAAGGCGACGGCACTTGATGACTTTTTTCCCTTGCTGCGCGGGTGCCTTACGTCCAGGAAATCCAATGTATAAATGCGGATTCGCCAGAAAGCGTTCCTTGCACTGTGCAGAACAAAATGCGTAACAACCGCCTGCGTATTCTGTGGCAAACGACGTAGATGGAACTTGCATATGGCAAACGTAGTCTTCGACGGTTTCATTCATGATGGCTCTCTTTTAACTGAATGGACTGCGCGTGTTCGCCATAGAATATGGCTCATCATAATTCCCGCGCCCAGCCCACTACTTCGCATGTGTTTGCAAGAACTCGACGACGGTTTTGAGTGCCGCCTGATCGGGCAGCGGTTTGCCCATCGTCTTCATATTTTGCGTCATGCGCCCGACCACGCCCGGCCATTCATTGGCCGTATGTTGCATGGGATCGGGCAGGGCGTGACATTGTGAACATGTCGCTTCGAACAATTTCCCGGACGGCGCGCTCAAATCCGTGTACCGGGCTCTGTCGATAGGCATCTGGGCGTGCTGTTGCAGATAGGCCACCAGCGTGCGGAGTTCGTCGTTATTCGGTGCCTCAATGTCGTGCATCATGCCGCTCATCATCCGCATGCGCCGGCTCATGCGGTCAACCACGGACGGCCACTCGTCCGCCGTGTGCAGGCCTGGGCCGGGCAACTCATGGCACTGGGTACAATACCGGGTAAGCAGTTGCGCGCCGCTTGATCGCGGATCGGGAAGATGCTCAGGATCAAGCCCCGGTGGCAATTGGGCACCCATCATGTTCTTCATCATCTCCTTCATGCCAGCGCGGTCCATCATCATGGTGCCACCCATCATGCCAGCCGTGGATAGGCGCATCCCGGACAAGGCGGATAACCCGATGACGCCGATAATCGACAGCGCGATTCCGATGACGAAATTGCGGTTATCTTTCATCGCCGTTATCTTTTATCATGGTTGGCCCCGATGTCCCGTTTCATCGTCTCGAAAGTTTCCTTGTCGATTTCACCTTTCGCATAGCGCGTTTTCAAGATGTCGAGAGGGGATTCCGCAGGCGAAAATTTTTCCTGCCCATCACGCACTGTCAGCCAGCGGACGATCAGCACCACGCCGGCGATGATCAATATCCAGAACAAAATCGATAACGGCCACATGCCGCCCATCATCCAACCCCCAGCCCAGTTATTCATCATGTCTTTAACCTCCTATTTATTTTTCCAGGCAATTCGATACGTAAATGAATATCGCAAAACGACCCAAAGCCACTGGTCGAGAAACACCCGCACACCTCAGGTGACTAATTGGAACAACGCTGTACGACAAGATATTACTCATTTGCGCTCGCTCCAATCGGTTAATGGATAACCCTTTCTGTTTTCAACTTGAAGGCTGCTGATCTCGATTTCTTCCAGGTTATTGATGAACGCCAATTTGAGACGATCTACCCAGCCCCCTCCGAGATCGGCTCCTATCAGTGCCAGCTTGTCCGCAATCTGCTCGGCTGTCACTTGTATCAGGTCATACTGGATTTCGATTTTGTCCCCCTCAATAAAAATCTCATGTATCCCCATCATCTCGAGCAATGCACGTTTTACCTGTTCGGCCTGTGTCGCATCAAGCGGTGCCGACAGCAAAAGGCGATGACGCTTGATGACTTTTTTCCCCTCCTGTGCAGGAGCTTTGTGCCCGGGAAATCCAATGTATAAATGCGGATTCGCCAGAAATCGCTCCCTGCACTGGGCCGAACAAAATGCGTAGTGGCCGCCTGCGAATTCTGCGGCAAATGATGCCGCAGGGACTTCCATGTGACAAACCGGGTCTTTGACTATCTCATTCATGATGACTCTCCTTTAACGTAATCCGAAACTCCGCATTAAACTCCAGCCCGCCAATCAAGAACTACGATGCCAGGCGAAATGTTCATACACCCCTGTCCAGTATGTACCGACACCAAAGCCAAACAAGATTTCTTCAATGGGGAAAGCGCCGATCATCACTCCGCTTAATGCCGGAAGGTTCCACACTCGTGCGATATAGCCGGGGGCCATTATTTCCAGCGCGCCCAGAAAGAGCACATAAAAACCGGTGAACATCATGCCGCCGATAACAGTTTTTCTGGCCAGATCGGGGCGGCACAGCACACCGGCTAACCCGCCGGCAAACAGCGCGACTATCGACGGGTAAATTATGTTCCAGGGCAGAAAGTACAGTGCAATAAACACTAAATAGGGCGTAGCCAATGCCAGGCGGTGAAAACGATGGCGCGGGCTGTCGCGCTCGTGACTGCTCATCGGCATCAAGTGTTTCTTGGTCAATGCGTTGTAAAGCACCGCGCCAATTCCCCCGACTCCGAAACCATAAATCAGGCTTTCTATGTCAAAACCGGTGCGTTGGGCCAGGTCGAACAGGCTGGGCGGGTTCCAATACTCTGGCACAAAAAGCGGCTCGGTCAAACCTAACAATGCGGTCAGTGAACTGCTCCACAACATCGCGCGTCGCTGCTCCGGAAAAGCTGCATACAACACCCCCCAAGGAACGAGAAACGCGAGCGACCAGAACAACCAGACGTATTTATCACCACCGGGTATCATTTCGTACCCCCTCTTTGAGATAATGAATCAAGCCATCGTGGAATGAATCGTGGAGTGCATGCCACATACTCACGCCATTGCTCGCCAAATTCTGCTGCCGCATCCCGCTCCTCGGAACGCGCCAATCGCATGTACATCCACACCAATACCGGAAACATCAGCAGCGTCAAAATGGTCGGCCATTGCAACAGGAAGCCGAACATGATGAGCACGAAAGCATCGTATTGGGGATGGCGAACTTTGGCGTAAGGCCCCGTGGTGGCCAGAGCATGCCTGCGTTGTGCCTGGTAGAGCACTTTCCATGCGGCAGACAGCAAAATGAACCCACCTAAAATGAGCACGGTGCTTAACAAATGGAATGGCCCAAAATGCGGGTTGGCGCGCCAGCCGAACAGCACTTCCAATAAGTGACCTGCATCGTGTGACATGAAATCAACACCGGGGTAGTGGCTGCCCAGCCAGCCGGACAGCAGGTAAATGGTCAGCGGGAAACCGTACATTTCGGTGAACAGCGCCACGATGAAAGCCGCGAACGCACTGAACGAACGCCAGTCGCGCGGCGTTTTCGGCTTGGTGAAGCTGAACGCGAAAATGATGAATACCGCGGAGTTGATGATAACCAGCGGCCACAGGCCATAAGCGGGAGCGTCCGTGTTCATTTTAACTCTCCCTAGGACGAGCCATGATGATGCGTGTACTGACCATCGTCGCCAGTTACTTTTCCTGGTTCCTGGTACAGCACTGCCCAGAGCCGTGCCGATCTGAACCATATAAGAAAAAGTTGTACAGTGGCACCCAGATCAGCGCGAAATACCAGCCGTAACCGTAACTTTCAATCACGCCCAACCCAAAGCTGGGCCAACTGATCCACTCAAATCCCGGCAACAAGTTGCGCCATGTCTGGTACATGGCATGCTGTGGAAAGGCCAGATCGAACGCCACACACAAGACGAATGTGATTGCCAAAAACAGGCTGGTTGCCTGGCCCACAGCGACTAAAGAAATTCCTTGTTTCATGATGCCTCCTTTGCTTTTTCCAAATACTGTTGCGGGTTAGCATCAAATTTGTCCAGGCAGTTTCTGGAGCAAAAGCTATAAAGTATGCCCTGATGCACTTTCGTGTACCCGCTATCCGCAGCCACTTGCATGCCGCATACAGGATCGGTGTCACCACCACCCGCCGCGCCATGCCCGCCATGCTGGTGACCATGACTGATATGTGCGCCGCAGCCAAAGCGCATCATCAGAAAGAACAACCCGGCAAACAATAACAGTGAAAATAGCCCATCCATGATTTTCTCCTTTCTTAATTGCAAGTATTCAAACTAAAGCTCCATGCGGTTGAGCCGCAGCGCGTTGGTGATCACCGACACAGAACTGAAACTCATTGCCGCCGCCGCGATGATGGGCGACAGCAACAGCCCGAAGAACGGGTACAGCACGCCCGCCGCAATTGGAATGCCGAGCACGTTGTAGATGAAGGCGAAGAATAGGTTCTGGCGGATGTTGCGCATCGTGGCGCGGGAGAGGAGCACCGCGCGCACGATGCCGCGCAAATCGCCCTTGATCAGGGTGACGCCCGCGCTTTCCATCGCCACATCGGTGCCGGTGCCCATAGCGATACCGACTTGCGCCTGAGCCAGCGCCGGGGCGTCGTTGATACCATCGCCCGCCATCGCCACAATGCGACCCTGCGCCTGAAGTTTCTTGACGATGCTCGCCTTCTGCTCAGGCAACACTTCCGCCTCGATACGGTCTATGCCCAGCTTGCGCGCCACTGCCTCGGCCGTGATGCGGTTGTCTCCGGTGAGCATGATGACCTGTACGCCTTCGTCATGCAGCGCACGGATGGCATCGGGCGTAGAGGCCTTGACCGGGTCGGCCACGCCGATCAGTCCCGCCGCCTTGCCGTCAATCGCCAGCAGCATCACCGTCTGTCCGTCGCTGCGCAGGGCTTCGGCGCGCGCGGGCAACTCACCCGCGTCGAGGTGTAATTCTTCGAACAATTTGAGGTTGCCTAGCGCAACCACTCGGCCTTCGACGGCACCCGTCACGCCCTTGCCGGTGATCGAGCGGAATTCGCTGACCGCCGCGAGCGTTACTCCTTTGTCCTGAGCGCCATTTACGATCGCTGCCGCCAGCGGGTGTTCGCTGGCACGCTCCAGACTGGCACCCAGCTGCAGCACTTCGCCTTCATCGAATCCGGCTAACGGTGTAACCGAGGTCAGCTTCGGTTTGCCTTCGGTCAGTGTGCCAGTCTTATCTACCACCAGCGTGTTGACCTTCTCCATGGTTTCCAACGCTTCGGCATTCTTGATCAGCACGCCGAGTGTCGCACCGCGACCGGTGCCGACCATGATGGACATCGGCGTGGCCAGTCCCAGCGCGCAAGGGCAGGCGATGATCAGCACCGCCACGGCGTTGACGATGGCATGTGCCAGACGCGGCTCCGGCCCCCAGATTCCCCATACCGCCAGCGTAATTAGCGCAACCCCCACCACCACCGGAACGAAATAACCGGCAGTGACATCGGCCAGCCGCTGAATCGGCGCGCGCGAACGCTGCGCCTCGCTCACCATGTGCACGATCTGCGCGAGCAGCGTGTCGGCACCGACGCGCTCGGCGCGCATCAACAAACTGCCGGTGCCGTTCACCGTGGCGCCGATCAGCCGCGCGTCCTTGGTCTTTTCCACCGGAATGGATTCGCCGGTCACCATGGACTCATCCAGCGCACTGGTTCCTTCCAGCACCACACCGTCCACCGGCACCTTCTCGCCGGGACGCACGCGCAGCACATCGCCCGGCTGCACCTGCTCCAGCGGAATGTCTTCTTCGCTGCTGTTAAGGAGAAATTCGCGTAGCGATTCGGAAGTTGATAATTGCTTTTCTCGTTCGCCTCCTCTCCCGCTTGCGGGAGAGGATTGAGGAGAGGGCATCGGGAGAGTGGAGCGCACGATGCGTGCGGTCTTCGGAGCCAGCCCCAGCAGCAATTTGATTGCGGCGCTGGTCTGGCTGCGCGCGCGCAGTTCCATCACTTGTCCGAGCAATACCAAGGCCATGATCACTGCCGCCGCCTCGAAATAAACCGGCACCGTCCCCATCATGCTGCGCATCGCGGGCGGAAAAATTCCCGGCAGCAGCATTGCCACCACGCTGTATATCCACGCTACGCCGACACCGAGCGCGATCAAGGTAAACATGTTGAGGTGGCGGTTGACTACCGAGGCCCAGCCGCGTTGAAAGACCGGCCAGCCGCCCCACAGCACCGCCGGTGTCGCCAGTGCGAATTCGATCCATTGCAGCATCAGCATCGAAACGGACTCCGGTATGGCTTGCGGAATAAGGTCGGATACGGTCGCAAGCAAAAATACCGGCAAGGCCAGCGCCGCGCTCACCCAGAAACGGCGGCTCATATCGTTTAATTCCGCATTGTCTTCCGATGGCGCGTTGCGAGGTTCCAAGGCCATGCCGCAGATCGGGCAACTGCCCGGTTCGCTGCGCACCACTTCCGGATGCATCGGACAGGTGTATTTGATAACGTCAGACTTAACTGGCATGGGGTTTATCGGTTCCAACGCCATGCCGCACTTCGGGCAGCTTCCCGGTGCAGGCTGGCGGATTTCCGGGTGCATCGGACAGGTGTAGCTCCCGGCGGAAAGATGCGCCGTCACGGCGGGCGCAGCCTCATTCTCTTTGATGTATGCGGCAGGATTCGCCTGAAATTTATCCAGGCATTTTCGTGAGCAAAAGCGATAGTGCAGACCTTCGTGTTCCAGGTGATACGGCTTATCGTCGGCAACCATCATCCCGCAAACCGGATCAATGTTGGGTGTCATGGTATGCTCCTTTCATTATTGTTATTTGAAGTAGCAGCGGGATCGTGCGATTGCATACACTTGGCTGCCACCATTTCGCGCAATGTTGTTTCCTCCGCCAAAAAAGCCTGTACCGCGAGCGAGTCAAATTGTACTCCGCTCATTTTGACGATTTCCGCACGAGCCTGATCGAATGATAATGCCTTTCGATAGGAACGATCAGAAGTCATCGCGTCCAGCGTATCGATTAGCGCGAACAGTCGCGCTCCCAGAGAGATTTGTTCGCCACGGAGTCCGCGCGGATAGCCGCTGCCGTCGAAACGTTCCTCGTGACTAAAAACAATTTCAGCCGCATCTTTCATCCCCGGAATTTGCGCGACGATGTGGTATCCCTTTTCCGGGTGTGTCCGCATCTCTTTCCACTCGGCTTCATTGAGCGCGCCATGTTTCAACAGAATCGCATCGGACACGCCGATCTTCCCGATGTCGTGCAGCAGCGCGCCCCAGTAAATATGGCGCAGTTGCTGGGGGTCGCTGATAAAACGGCGCGCCAGCACCAGGGTATGGCAGGCCACCCGTTTGGAGTGGTCGCCGGTTTCATGCTCGCGTATATCCAGAGCCTCGGCCAGGGCATGTGCGAAGGCCGCGTCTGCCCGTTCCAAAATATCAGTTTCCGCATTCATTCCGCACCCTCCGACTTCAATCCAAACCCAACACTACCAGTATTTTTTAAAGTGTTCGAAACGCGAAGCGCGGCAACTGCGCCGAAGCCAAGCAGGCCAGCGGTCATCCAGAATGGCGCTGTGATATGCACAGCGAACAACCCGCCCGCAACGGCAGACCCCACGGCATAGCCGAGGCTGCCAGCGGAAGTCTGCTTGCCGAGTGCCGCCCCGGACGCAGAACCCGCTGCGAGGGATATCAGATAGGTCAGCGCCGGGATCAGCAGGCCGGCAGATGCGGCAATCAGTCCCACGCCAATCAGCATAACCGGAAAGCTCGCCGCGTACGGCAGCAGCGCAATACCGCTAGCCATCGCGAGGAAGGCCGGTGCCAGCAAGCCGCTGCCGACGCGCTGAATCAGCGGTGCGAGCGCGAAAATCTGCACCAGAATCATGACCAGGCTGCATTCGAAAAACATCCAGCCGATCTCGCGCGGCTGCAGGTTCAGCACCTGCTTCCCCAACAACGCCATTCCCACCTCGAAACTTCCCAAACCGAGCATCACCAGCAACGACAATGCCAGCAGCCACATCAAGGACGGTATATCCCGCTCCGGCTCGTTGTCGCGGATGCCCAGTGATGCGCTCTCTGGAAGAAAGCGATAGGCCGCAAGCCATACCACGCCACTCAGCATCGCAGCCGCATAAAACGGTAATACCAGCGCGGTATCCTGCGCGACGATCTTGACGGATGCCAACCAACCGCTCAACGCCGAACCGAACATGAAACCGAGCGCACTCGTCGCGCTCAACCACGCGAATGCCTGAGGCCGCGTGCGCGATGTGCTCACATCGCTTACCCAGGCTAACACCACCGGCAACACAGCCACCGCAAATACACCGGCGAGCGCGCGTGCGCCATAAATAGACACCATACCGCGCGCCAAAGCGAACCACAGCATCGCACCACTAAAGCCGGCGAGTCCGATCAAAATTACCGGTCGGCGGCCAATGTGATCCGAGATGTACCCCCATAGTGGTGCAAACAGGAACAGCGCCAGCATATACATCCCAGTCAGCATTCCGGTGTGCCAGGCGACCGAGGTGCGTTCTGCCTCGCCGAGTGCATCTGCCAACACAAACGGCAGCACAGGCAGCACTACCCCGTAGCCCAACGACACAACGAGCACAGCCGCGAGCAGCAAAGCCAGTCTCGTGATAGATTCGCAGCTGATTATTGCGGGTGCGCTCATGCGCCGACGACCTCACCCGTGGCGGCGCACACCGCATTCTTCGCCGTTTTCTCACGACTCATGATGATCCTTTCCCTGTTCCGGCTCAGGACATGTGTTGCGCCGGTCCGCCTGTGTAGCGGCACGCCTCTCGCCGGTTCGTGGTAGCGGCAATCGGCGTGGATCTCTAATCAACATCTCCGTAAAGGGTTGTAATCTCGTCAATGTCTGGGACATTGCGGCGGCTTGTAACTTGGGACCGCCGGTACTCAGTGGCCAGACCAACTCCGGCAGATCGGATTCCAGCACGATGATCGGGACGCCGCAGCCATAGGGGCAGCGGTGGAAGGTCAACGGTTGGTCGGACAAATACCACGGGCGGTGGCGGTAAAGCAGCAAATACAGGATTTCTACCAATGACCACGGTTGTTTCACCGCCCATGCCAGACCTTCCCCACCTTCACGATGCACTGCAGTGTGATGGATGATGAGCGCATCCAGGCCATGTTTGCAACAAATCGCCTCGGAGGGCGCCAGTTCGATCACGGCACCGTCGGTATACAGTCTTCCTTCGATTTCCACCGGCCGGTACAGCAGCGGCATGGCGGCGCTGGCCATCATGCGCGGCGCCAGTTCTCCTTCCGAGAACAGCACCTTGGTGCCGCGACCCAGATCCATCGCCAGGCTGTAAAACGGCACCCGGCACTCCTCAAAGGTCTGCACCGCCAGGTTGCGGCGGCAAAAGGCTATCGCCGCCTCAGCGTCAGACAACCCGGTGTAGCCGCGTCCCTTGTTGACGACCAACCGCCAAATAAACTGCAACCATGGATCCGGCGTCCAATATTCCCGCGTCTTAACGCTGGCGATCGTATCAGACCATAGCTGTAAATCCGTACCGCTTGCGGCAATACCGCCAACCACTGCACCAGCACTACAACCGGCAACCGCACTGACCTTGATGCCCAACTTTTGCAAGGCCAGCAAGAATCCGGTATGCGCGTAGATGCCACGGCCACCGCCGGAACTGAGCACAACGCCAATGCGAGCTGTGTGTGTCATATGCTATTTAAATTCCCCTGTGCGCTTGCATAATTGGATGGCGCGGTACGAAATTTTATCAGGCAGCTTTCGCTGCAAAACAGATAAGTGCAGCCTCGGTAAACTTCATGAAACCGGCTGCCGGAAGATATTGTCACGCCGCATACAGGATCAGTTGCCATGAAGCGCTCATTTCCAGTGATGTTCAAACTTGCCGCGTAATCTCAACTGCTCATTTCAGCAACCATTTGAAGCTTCTTGGCGAGGGGTCACCGATCAGGCGTATCTGCAATTCCACTGACGCAGGTGGCGGAGCAAACGCCTTGAAGCGCAACCTGCCCTTGCGGTGATGGCCTCCCGGCGGCGCGCCTTCCCAGCCCAAGGGCATGTATTGCTTTCCGCCCGCAATCAGCACGGAAGATTTGGCCAGGTCATCGCCCAAAGCTTTGGTGTGGGTTTCCAGAACCACTTCAAAATCCCATGTTTTCGTTTCGTTTGGGATGTATTGCAATGTGGCCGTAACTTTTATTTCCCGCTCATTGCTTACCTGCGGCTCATACCTAGGTTCCGCCGCGTTACTCACCGCAATGAGCTTAACCACCCCGAAATCATCGGTGCAGGAGTAAACGGCTATTGCCGCAAAAGCCAAACCGATCAAGAATTGATTGCGCATTTTTTATGCTCCTTGGCAGCTTTAATAACCTTCGATGCGACATACAGGATGCCGGCAGCGTTAAACGCCAAAGCAAGCCAGAACAATTCGACCTGATATTCTGCAACAATGGCAAGGAAGCCCGTGACGCCCAAAATGGGCAAAATATTGACCAGATAATGGGCGCAGCAGGAAACCATCGCGGCAGTAGATGTCGTGCCAGATACCGCAACCACTTTGCCTGACGCACCATGTTGCCCGACGAGATTCTTGAGGTAAGTGTAAAGCCCGACCTGAATGCCGAAGCCCAACGCAAGGGGGACGATGAAATACCAGAATGAGGCAAATTGCTCGAGTGCAAAATTCATCCCTGAAATCAAACTTACAACACCAAAATAGATGGCGAGCAATAACACAAGTGCCCCTGCTCCAAACTGGAGGGGCCTGATGAATGTCAATTGCGCCACCTCGGGTTGAGGGTTTGTCATGTTGACCTCCCGTTCAGTTATATCTTCGCTGTGGCGCCTAAGGCTCCCGGTCAGGCGACATCTCGGCACGTTGACGAATCAAGTAGATTTTTTCCACCGGCAGCACCGCCACAATACCGTCTCCCGCTACACCGGAGTAGGCGGCATCCATGATGGCTTGCGCAATCTCATCCGCGCGCTGGGCTGGAATAAATACCTCCACCCGCGCATGGGTCGTCATCCAATCGTTAGAGTAGAAATTCGCGTACTCGCCGTAACCCTTGACGCGTGTCACGCTGACGCCGGGCACCCCCAGTTCATGCAGGCGTTGTTCCACTTTTTCCAATGCATCGCTGCGGATGATCGCAGTCACTTTACGGAAACACATACTATTTTCTGGTGTCATGATTTTTTCCTCTATGCCAAGTTTAAACTTAAGCCAACCCTTGAACCCGCAGTTCCTGCGTGATCTTTTCTGTCAAATATCATCTTGCCCATCAGTTACCAGTAGCTTTCCAGTGTTACGTGACCAGGATCGCGCCGCCGGTTTTTCTTCAAGCCGCGCGCAAGCAATGTTTCGGTCGTATCGCGCAGCATGTCCGGGTTGCCGCACAGCATCACTTGTGAACTTTCCGGCGCAAGCGCAACACCGGCCCTGGCTTCAAGCCGCCCATCGGCAATGGCTTCCGGGATGCGCGCACGCAACGCAAAATCCGTTTCCTCGCGGCTGACGAAAGGCACGAAACAGAACTGTTCTCCATGCTGTTGCGCGAAGTCGCGGATGGTATCGCCGTAAGCAAGCTCGTCGGCATGGCGTACCGCGTGCACCAGCACTACGCGCTCAAAGCGCTGCCACGGTTCTTTGGTTTTGAGGATGGAGAGAAACGGTCCAATACCGGTGCCGGTCGAGAGCAGCCACAAGTGCTTTGCATCGGGCACTTCGGCAAGGGTCAGAAATCCGGCGGCTTGCGGTAAAACCCAAACCGCGTCGCCCGCTTCGAGCGCGGCCAGGCGTTGGGTGAGCAATCCATCCGGCACCTCGATGAAATAGAATTCCAGGGGTGTTTCGTCCGGCGCATTGACGAAGGAATAGGGACGCCCGGCCATTGCGCCGTCGATGCCGAGCGCAAGCTTGGTGAACTGGCCGGCCTGGAACGGCGCCACTGCGGCGTCCACCTGCAGCGAGTATAGCCGCTCGGCCCAGCGCCGCTTGCCTGCCACCGTGCCTTGTACAAATTTGCTCATCTTCTTTTCCATTACGCGTAGCACCGGGTCAGCCACCGCAGACCTTGTCAGTCCCGGCAATGCGATGAGTACCGTGGCGACACCATACGCAGGTGCAATTGATATGGTCGCAACTCTCATCCCGGCGCTGGGAGTGGTAACGGCGACGCGCCCAGGGCAGGAGTAGGCGCTTGATGGGCCACGGCTGATAGATCACCTGAAGGGCACGACGTGCATCCCAGTGCTGCGTCTGGTTTCTCCGCAGGATCCAGCGGTAACCGCGATTACCCAACATGCCGAAGATCACCCGATTGACCATGGAACTCCACATCTGCGGCTCCAACTCCCGCCGCCAAAGCTGGTCGTAGTCCTTGCCTTCCAGCAGGCTGCGCGCCGCCAGCACTCCTGAGACGATGGCATAACGCATGCCGAAGCCCAATAGAAAATCCTGAAAACCGGCTTCCTCTCCCACCACCGGATGCACACCCGTGATGGCGTGCGTAGGGATACGGAAGTTGCCCGCGCCGCCGTGGGGGCGGGGATTCACCATCTCCAGCCCCGCCAGCCGCTGGAAAGCAGCCACGGTACGCTCGACATACAGGTGCTCCTGCTTGAAGCCGGAGAACATGCAGCTTTTGACTGTGCCGCGCCCGTTCATAACCAACAGGTAGGCATAACCCTGCGGCGCGACTTCATCGTCGAAGATCACACAGAAGCCGTCCTTCATTGCAGTCTCGAAGTGGTAACCAACGGCGATGGCATCCGCCGCCTTGGGGCCGGCGGCAAGAACTCCGGGGCCTTCCAAGCAGCCAAGACGGCTGTTGAAGCGCACTTCAACTCCCAGCCCACGCGCCTGCTCCAGCAGGGCGGTGTCCAGCGTCCCCGCACCCGGCCCGCGTTCCACCATGTAAAAAAGCGTCTTGTTGCCCGCCAAATCGTAGCGCTCACCCCATGCGTCGAAAACATAACCGCGGTCGCATGGCAACATGGCGAACTCCGTGGTAATGCCCAGCGCCCGCAACTGATCGAGCACGTCTTGCTGCGCGCTCCAATTCTCCAGCCCCTGGAAGTCGCCGTCGAAACGGTTCCCCACCTCGCCTTGCGTCTCGTGAACCAGCACGCGGCGACCAGCCTTGGCCAGGGTGATGGCGGCTGCGAGCCCCGCAGGCCCCGCGCCGCCAATCTGAATGAGATCAGTCTGCATCATGCCGCTCATTGGCCGCCTCCACACCTGCACATCAGCTACTTACGCCCGCCGCAGCACGAGTGGTCGGCCGGTGCTGCACCGCTTGTGTACTTCTTCGGTTCAGCAACAAACTTCTTGTGGCAAGTATCCGAGCAGAAGTAATACACCAACCCGGATATATTTTCTTTGGCCGCTGCCTTCGCCGGCTCCACGTTCATCTTGCATACAGGATCGGTTGCCATTTCTTTTCTCCTTATCACGATAATGTGGTTGCCATGCTCTTTGGGTACTGACGGTTCAGATGGCAACCAATCCGGAATCGGCACAAGCTCTTCCTCAACAAAACTGCGTATTACCGGCGGCCCGGCATTCAAGCGGCTACGGCTGGCCGTTATTCCAGCGCCGCTTGAGAAAGTTGTAAATCGGCACGTACACCAGCCCGGCATACACGCCATACAGGAAACTCTCGACCAGCCCCAGCAGGAATCCCCACCAGGTAAGCCACTTGAATGCCGGCAGCACCTGCTCGAGAAGTTCATGCATATGCAGCGTTTGTGGCGTGACCAGACCATAGCTCACGCACACGACAAACGTGACCGCGCACCACAGTCCCAATGTCCAGGAAACGAGTTTGATATTCAACATGAATGACTCTCCTCGGTGATAATGGCCTTGCGGCCGATCCTTGCCCGATTGTTCCCCGTCTGTTGGGCGTTGAGCGCCCCCGCCATCGTGACTTCCTTGTCCGCCATGGCCTCCGTGTCCAAACAAATGCATCCCGATAAATGACGCGAACACCAGTACCCACACCCGGTTTTGTGTGATCCATTCCATGCTATATCTCCTCTAGCAAAACATTATGTTGCGATAGAGATCACGCCGCGTGAGCGGGACAGGGTTGGAAAAAGGTGCGCGCCTGGAAATCAGAATTTGATATATCCCGGCACAGCCCTCTTCGAACTGCAGTGCGCAAGCCGCCATATACAGCCGCCAGATGCGGTAGACAGATTCAGGCACATGTTTCAGTGCTTCTTCATGGCGTAGTTCGAGGCGATTTACCCACTCGCGCAACGTCAGCGCGTAGTGCTGCCTGAGGCTTTCGACATCGTGAATCTCGAAACCAGCATCTTCCATAATTTGCTGCACCGTGCTGACGGTTTCCATTTGACCGTCTGGAAACACATAGCGATTGATGAATTCGGTCGCAACGCTTTTCTTCCAGCCGCCTTCATCGCTGGTGATGCCATGGTTGAGGAATAGTCCGCCGGGTTTGAGCAAGCGATGGGCAATGGCAAAATACGTCGGCAAGTTCTTCAAGCCGACGTGCTCGAACATACCGACGCTCACGAGCTTGTCGTAGAGGGCTTCACCCTGAAGATCACGATAATCGAGCAGTTCGACGGAAACTTTTTGTTCGAGTCCTCGGCGCTGGATTGTCCGTTGGACATGCTCGTACTGATTTTGGCTTAACGTGATGCCATGTGCAGTTATGCCGTAACGTTCCGCAGCCCAGCAGATCAGTGCGCCCCAGCCGCAGCCGATATCGAGCAATCGCTCACCGGGTTTGAGCCGCAATTTACGGCAAATATGATCGAGCTTGTTGCGCTGCGCTTGTTCCAGGCTCTGACCGGCATCCTCGTAATAAGCGCAGGAATAGACCATTTGTTCGTCCAGCCACAGCGCATAGAAATCATTGGAAACGTCATAATGAAAAGAAACGGCATCTCGATTGAGCTTCTTGCTGGGGCTGATCCCCAGTTTTTGCGCTAAGGTTTTTGCCCACTTGGGGGCGCCGCTACCGGTTGATGCAGTTTTGTCCGGTTTGATCCTGAATGCGTTAGCTGAAAGGCTGGCCTTCTCTATCAGGGACATTTGCAACGAGGTCAGATGGTGACGCAGCTTGAGTGCACCGTAGAGATCACCGTCAATGTCAATGAGCCCCTGAAAATAAGATTCCGCGAGGCATAATGGGTCGCGCGACAAAACGAGTTCCTGAAAAGCTTTTGCAGACCGGAAGGTCAGCGAAAACGCCGGGTGGTTGCGGCCCAGATGCATTTCTGAACCGTCCCACAGGTAGATGCGGAGACATCCGTCGAAATCCCGGAACAGGCGATTCAGGATATGTTTAGCCAGCTTGATGTCGTGCATTGCAGGCGGCAAAGCTATTTCCTTGGAAGTTGACATTTCACCGATCCAGTTGGTCGGGTTGGCGGTAAGCCGCCAACCCGACCTGCCAGTGCTCAATTGCGGCTAGAGCTTACCCTCAGCTAACAACATATCTATTTCCGCTTCTGCGGCCAGCCAATTATCCAAATCACAACAGCGGTCGGTTTTGCTTCTCTCGGCGATGTAATAGGCAGCAACCTCAATGTAGTGCTGCCGCTGCCCTTCACTCAGCCCGCTATCGCCCACCGCTTTGCTGCTCTTTGCTTTGGTATTGCCACTCATGGGTTTTCTCCTTTGTCTATCGTCTGGTTAGCTGAAGGTATGTCGCTCCCACCCTTCCCTATGTGCTACACCTGCTTGCTGCGCCCATGATAAAAGCCGTGTGCGGCACACAGGTCAATCTTCCATTGCTATCGCTTCGATAAGGTGGCACACGGCTTTCCCATCCGGCATGCCGTCGGGCATTTTTGCCCATAGTGCTGCTGCATGCTCCATGCGCTCCTGCAATTTCTCCAAATATTGCAGCCTGTGGCGGGTCTCCTGGAGGTGCTGCTCCATGAGTTTTCGCACCAGCGGACAAGGAGAGTGACCATGGCTGCTCTCTTTTAAAATATCGCGGACATTTCCCACGCTGAACCCCAGCAGACGCGCCTTGCGGATAAACAACAAGCGTAGAAGGTCACCGCTGCTATAGCAGTTATAGCCATTGCTTTTATCGCGTGTTGGGACAAGCAAGCCACTGCGTGTGTAGTGACGCACGGTGTCCGCAGTTACCCCGGCACGCCTGGCGAGTTCTGAAACTGTCATGTCTTCTCCTAACTATCCAACTACGATCTGATACATCGACTTGGGAAGCTTTGATCAAATCTGGCATGTCGGACTCAGCAAAGTTACGCGATTCTCTACGCGGTATGCCAAAGGCGCGCAATCTACCGCTTATGCCCAACCTAATCGTTGATTACTTGCGCTTGATTTTGACGATTACCCATTCATTCGGTTTGGGTTGCCTCAGTTCAAACCGCACTGCGTCACCCTCGTTGATGCCCTCCAGCAGCGAGGCTTTTGCCACGCGGAATTCCATCGTCATGCCCGGCCAGCCAAGCGACTTGATCGCCTCGTGCGCCAGCTTGATGCGCAATTTTTCACGATCCACGGCCACCACCTTGCCCTTGCCTTGATGGCCGGCCTGCGCGGTTTTTTTCTGCATCTCCATGCCCGCCATCGGCTGTGCAGCCAGCGGCAGTGGCGCCACGCCAGCCAACAACAGGGCAATTATTCCAATTCGATTTTTCATTGCGCTTTCCTTTCGTTACTTTGCCGGACATTTCCAATGACACTTCGACTGCTGCCCGTTTACAGTCAATACTTGTTGCGACCTGCGCACACCCGCTTCGATTGCCCTAATCCTCATGCGGCGGCGTTCCTGGCGCATGAGTATGCCCAGCCTTTTTGGGTGCCGTGCCTGCGACGTCTGTAGCGGGAGTTTTGCGATCAGGCTCCGCATCATGTGGGTGTTCGCCGTTCGCGGTGCCATCGTGGCTATGGGCATGGCCATCCTCATGAAGCGTATCTGCACCTTGCACGTGCATGTCGCCATGGCCTGCGCCGTGCTCATGAGTATGACCCGGCCCCTCCGGTTTGGGCATGGACATCACCCCAAGACCATGGCGATATACCAACTCTGCACCGTGCCACGCCGCGCTTGTCACCAGCAGACACGCCGCAACCAGCAAAACCAGAAAACCTGGCGATGGCATCTTGCCGGAACGTCCGCGCCACACATCCCAGGCTGCGAGCGCAAGCAATGCGGTCAATGCGCCCAGCGCCCAATTGCGATGCAGGATCATGGCGGCATGGCTCACTTCATCATGCGCAACGCTGTTGAAGGCGAACCAGCCGAACGTAGCGGCGATGAGCGCAAACAATGCCGCACCCCACAACATCCAGCGCCCCGTCATCAGGCACTGCGCCGCATAAGACCAGCTTCTGAATACCATGCCGACGGCGATGAAGGCTACCGCAGCCGTAGTAAATGCAATGGGAAAGTGCACGATTGCAGGATGGAGATTTGGAATAATTTCGATCATTATTCCTTCTCCCCGTTAGAAAATTTAATTTCGCGCGTCTTGGCCAAAGCATACAAGGCAGGGATCACGATCAACGAAAGCAACGTAACCGAAATCATGCCGCCCACCATCGGTGCAGCGATGCGGCGCATCACTTCGGAGCCAGTGCCGCTTCCCCACATGATGGGCAGCAGGCCTGCGGTGATGGCGAATACCGTCATCATGATCGGGCGTACCCGCAGCAAGGCGCCTTGCATCACCGCCTCGCGCAGGTCGTCTGCCGAAAATGGTTTGCCGCTCGCCTCACGCTGCGCCTTGATTGCCTGATAGGCGTGGTCTATGTAGATCAGCATGATCACGCCTATCTCCGCTGCCACGCCCGACAGCGCGATGAAGCCGACCGCCGCCGCAACTGAGATGTTGTAGCCCAATAGCCAGAGCAGCCATACCCCGCCCACCGTAGCGAACGGCACCGAGAGCATCACGATCAAAGTTTCCGTCACGCGCATGAAGTTGAGATACAGCAATAAAAATATAATCAGCAAAGTGATCGGTACTACGATTTTCATCTTGGCAATGGCGCGTTCCATGTATTCGAACTGTCCGCTCCATGTCACGTAGTAACCGGGCGGGAATTTCACTTTTTCTGATACCGCCTTGCGGGCGTCCGCCACATACGAGCCGATGTCGCGGTCGCGGATGTCCACGAAAATATAGGCGGACAGCAGCGCGTTCTCGGTGCGGATGGCGGGTGCGCCCTTGACCACTTCCACCCTGGCGAGTTGGCCGAGCGGGATCATCGCCCCGTCCATAGTTGGCACCAGCACTTCGCGCGCAATCAGCTCAGGGCTGCTGCGCAACTCGCGCGGGTAGCGCACGATCACACCGAAGCGTTCGCGCCCTTCCACCGTGGTGGTCACCATTTCGCCGCCCAGCGCGGTGGAGATGACGTCCTGCAGCTCGCCGACCGCCAGCCCGTAGCGCGCAAGCGCTTCACGATCCGGTTCAATATCGAGGTAGAAACCGCCGGTAATGCGCTCGGCAAAGGCGCTGGTAGTGCCTGGAACATTCTTGACCGCAGCTTCGATGTCCTTGGCCACACGCTCTATCCCGCCCAGATCCTTGCCATACACCTTGATGCCGATCGGCGTGCGGATGCCGGTGGCGAGCATGTCGAGACGCGCCTTGATCGGCATGGTCCACGAGTTGGCCATGCCCGGAAATTGCAATGCCTTGTCCATTTCCGCGATCAGCTTGTCGATGTTCATACCAGCTCGCCATTCTTTTTCCGGCTTGAGATTGATCACCGTTTCGAACATCTCCGGCGGGGCCGGGTCGGTGGCCGTCTGAGCTCGTCCCGCTTTGCCATACACGGACGCGACTTCGGGGAAACTCTTGATGATCTTGTCCTGCGTTTGCAACAGTTCCGCCGCCTTGGTGACCGACATGGCAGGCAGCGAAGCGGGCATGTAGAGCAGCGTGCCCTCGTTGAGGGTCGGCATGAATTCGCTGCCCAGGCGTGTTGCCGGATAGAGGGTTACCCCAAGCAGCACCAGCGCCATTGCGATAGTGATTTTCTTCCAGCGCATCACCGCCGCGATGATCGGGCGATAAGCCCAGATCAAAAAGCGGTTCAGCGGATTCTTGTGTTCCGGCATGAGCTTGCCGCGTATGAACAGCCCCATCAACACCGGCACCAGCGTGATGGACAGCAACGCCGCACCGGCCATGGAAAAGGTTTTGGTGAAGGCGAGCGGCGAGAACAGGCGTCCTTCCTGCGCCTCCAGCGTGAACACCGGCAGGAACGAAACCGTGATGATCAGCAGCGAAAAAAATAACGCCGGGCCGACTTCCTTGCACGCGGCCAACATGGCCTCAAAGCGCGACTCGCCCTCCTTTAGCCGTTCCAGATGTTTGTGCGCGTTCTCGATCATCACGATGGCCGCATCCACCATCGCGCCGATGGCAATCGCAATTCCGCCCAGACTCATGATGTTGGAATTCATCCCCAGCGCGCGCATGGCAATGAAGGCGATCAACACGCCGACGGGCAGCATCACGATGGCGACCAGCGCGCTGCGCACATGCATCAGGAACACGATACACACCAGTGCGACGATAGCGCTTTCCTCAAGCAGCGTGTGCTTCAGGGTTTCGATGGCGCGGTTGATCAGGTCGGAGCGGTCATACACCGCCTGAATAGTCACACCTTCCGGCAAACCGGGCGCGATTTCGGCGATCTTGACCTTGACGTTGCGGATCACCTCCAGCGCGTTCTGCCCATAGCGCGCCATGACGATACCGGACACCACTTCACCTTCGCCATTCAGCTCGGTGAGGCCGCGCCGCTCGTCCGGGCCCAGCTCGACACGCGCGATGTCGCGTATCAGCACCGGCGTGCCCTTCTCCGCCTTGACTACCAGTTTCTCGATGTCGCCCGCGCCGCGCAGGTAGCCCTTGCCGCGCACCATGTACTCGGTCTCTGCCATTTCCACCACACGCCCGCCCACGTCGCGGTTGGAATCGCGGATCACCTGCACAACCTTCATCAGGGGGATGCCATAGGCGCGCAGCTTCACCGGGTCCACCGTCACCTGATACACCTGCACGAAGCCTCCGACGGAAGCCACCTCCGATACCCCGTGCGCCTTGGTGATCTGGTAGCGCAGAAACCAGTCCTGGACGGTGCGCAATTCGGCCAGCGTTTTGTTCACGCCGATCACCGCATATTGGTACACCCATCCGACCCCTGTCGCGTCCGGGCCGAGCTGCGGCGTCACGCCCTTGGGCAATCTCCCAGAAGCGAAGTTGAGGTATTCCAGCACCCGCGAGCGCGCCCAATAGAGATCGGTGCCATCCTCGAAAATGACATACACGAAGGACGCGCCGAACACCGAAAAACCGCGCACCACTTTGGATTTCGGCACCGAAATCATCGAAGTGGTCAGCGGGTAGGTGACCTGGTCTTCCACCACTTGCGGCGCCTGTCCGGGATATTCGGTAAACACGATCACCTGCACATCGGACAAATCGGGAAGCGCGTCCAGCGGGGTTTTAACCACCGCATAAATGCCTGCGAGCGTGATGAACAGCGTGGCGAGAAGCACCAGGAAACGGTTGCGCGCCGACCAGTCGATGATGGTGTTTAACATGTCAAATCTCCGTTTATTACTTACCTCACCCCCATCCCCACCCTAACCCTCCCCTTGAAGGGGAGGGAACCAAACTCCTTCCCCTTCAGGGGGAAGATGGGGATGGGGGTGGGGTTAGCCTTTCAAGCTCAAACCAAATAGCTTCAACAACTGCATCCAGCTCATTCAACACCTGATTGTTCCAAAATCGCATAACCATGAAGCCTGCATCTTCCAGCACTTGATCGCGAATTCGATCCTGTTCTGACCCGTTGTGCTGCCCACCATCAATCTCAATAACAAGCTTCGCCTCCAGACAAACGAAATCCAGAATGAAATCGCCAAATGAGTGCTGGCGTCTGAATTTGCAGCCATTGATCTGGCAGCTACGCAGCCGCCCCCACAGCGCTCGTTCAGCATCTGTCATGTTGCGGCGAAGCAATCTTTGCAGCTTATTTTTCAACACGAAAGAGTTTGTTTGGCCTTTCACTGTTCACCTTTCATTTTTAGTTTGCTGCGCTAACCCATCCCCCTCCCAGTTGCCCCCTCGCTGACGCTCTCCCCCTTGAAAGGGGAGGGGCGATTGTCCCTTCCCCTTCAGGGGGAAGGTTAGGATGGGGGTGGGTTATTAGCAGCATTGTCAGTGCCCCGCGTGCTGGTTTCCGGAAGGCGCAACCGGTTTGGCTTGCAGTTTGGTAATCACCCATTCGCCGGGCTTGCGCTCGACGATTTCAAAGGTGATGGCAGTGCCGGGTTGAATGCCTGTCACCAGCGATGGGTTAGCCAGCGCGAGATCCATGGTCATCCCCGGCCAGCCCAGCAT
>OESW01000359.1_pt1 | contig 23231 bp, 23 predicted proteins | sample 1534831 | NCBI WGS metagenome assembly OESW01 (sample SAMEA104161952, study PRJEB21768) | metagenome | isolation source: underground water
ACACGACGCTCTTCCGATCTCAAAAGAATAAATATATTTCTAGCTTCATTTTTTTTGTTAAATCCATTGGTTGTCGATCTGGTGATGTCTCAAATCAGAAGTGCTTTTGCAATAGCGTTGTTATTGGCCGCACTGATGGTAAAAAGTCGATTGTTCGGATTGACTATAATTGTAATTGCAGCTCTTATTCATTCTTCTGTTTTGCTCATCCTTGTTATTTATATGTCTGCTAAAGTTTTAGAAAAAATACAGGGCAGGTTTAATTATCAACAGATCGGCCTTTTTGTGACCTTTCTTGGGCTTATAGTTGCAATTTTGTTGAGTCATGGCCGAGAAATTATTTTGGGGGCGATTGGTGATCGGCGTGCTGAGTATAGTGCTGACTCGAATTCTGTTTTATATCTTGTTTACTGGACGTTACTGGCTTTTGCGCTCCTATTTACGCGGATTCGTAATAGTGCATTGGATCGATGGGGCGATTATTTTTCAGGAGTTATGCTAACCCTGCCGTTTTTTATGACCATTTTTTCTACAAATGGTATTAGATTTGTTGCATTGAGCTTTCCAATTTTTCTGTACGCAATATTTAGGCGTGTGTCACCGATAAAAGAATCTTTGATAGTGAGTTTGATTGTTTATCAGTTTGTTCAGTACGCTTATTGGGTGAAGCTATAATATGCGATGCGGATTTTAATGCTTACCTCATCAATGAGCTCCGGCGGTGCTGAGCGTGTTGCGTGCATATTGGCAAACGCATGGGCATCGCGCGGCGATCAAGTTACGCTGATACCGACATTTTCTGGAGGCGGGGAGTGTTTCTACGCGTTATCTCCAAGTGTCCGTCTTATTTATTTAGCGAATTTGGTGCCGAGTCGTAAGCGATCTTTTGTTAACCAGATTTCAAGATTGAAAGCATTGCGTAGGTTTCTTATAGCAGAGCGCCCTGATGTCATCGTTTCGTTTTTGTCCAACGTCAATGTGGCAGTTATTGTTGCTTCTGCCGGATTAGGTATACCTGTTGTCGTCTGCGAGCGTACAGACCCGTTTGTATGCCCCACACCTTTGATGTTAAAGATTACGCGCCGCTTGACTTATCCCTTTGCTGATTCTTTGGTGGTGCAGACAAAAGCTGTTGCTAATAAGTTTGCAAAAGTGAATTGGAATTTGCGGAGGGTTCAGGTGATACCTAATCCCATACCACAGCAATTGCTTGATATGCAGATCGGCAGCAACGGTTCTGGGGAAAGAAGGCTTCTGCTAGCCGTGGGTCGTTTGGGAGAAGAAAAGCAGTTTAGCGTGCTGATTAAAGTATTTTCCCGGCTTGCTCAGCAGCACACTAACTGGGTTCTTCGGGTTGTTGGAGAAGGGCCTTTACGGGTTGCGCTACAGCAGCAAATCATTGACCTTGATCTTGGTGATCGTGTTGAAATACCGGGGCGAACAGCAAATATCGGCGATGAACTAGACAGGGCTGATATTTTTGTCCTGACATCCAGATTCGAAGGATTCCCAAACGCATTGCTTGAGGCGATGGCGGTTGGTTTGTCGTGTGTCACATTTGATTGTCCGAGTGGACCTCGGGAAATGAGTATGGAAGGCAAGGTTGCTATGTTGGTACCATTAAATGATGAGCACGCATTAGGACATGCATTATCAAGATTGATGTTGGATGAGGAGTTGAGACAATCACTTGGCAAGCGCGCGCGCGCATCGGTAATTGAGCGTTTCTCCTTGGATAAGGTGTTGGAGCAATGGGATTCGTTGTTCAAAGAGTTGGAAATTAGTCATTGAGTTATTGAACCATGTGAGCGGGAAACTTTCCTCGTGAGGTGATACATGATTATTAAAATTTACGCCGCCTGTAGTTTGTTGTTACTGTTTTTTGCGTCAGCGCTAGGGGGAGTGCAAGCAGCGACTTCCGCATATCCGCCTGACGGGTATTACACCAGGGTTACCGTGCCAGCCTTGGCAAGACCCGGCTACCTCGTTCCGGTAACAGCTTCTGAATTTGGAACTCAAATAATCCGTATTGCGGATGGCGGCGTCAGTCATCACTACTCCAAAGACCAACCATGGAACAGCGACCAGACCCTCATTAAATTAAATAATAGCCAAATAATAGATGGCAAAACATATACATATCTCAGAAGACTTCCCATCTCTAGCGAGTCGATGTGGTCAACGAAGGATCCCAACAAAGTATTTTCTCGTTCGGGGAATAGGTTTTACAGCGTTGATGCAAGAACCGGCGCACAAACAACACTGCATACGTTTACCGGTTATACCAATGTGGGAATAGGGCCATCGGAGGGAAATATTTCCACAGATGATGCAACGGTTGCTTTGCTGGCAGATGATAAGGATATCATCGTGTATGACATTGTCAGCAATATGATTATCGCAATAAAGTCAATAGCATTATTAGGGTATGCAGAAGGCAGTATTGACTGGGTATCGGTATCACAATCCGGCAAGTACGTAGCCGTTAGCGTTAGTAGGGGTGGTGTTAAATCCTACGATCGCAATTTAAACCCGGTTGCTACCCTTTTTACTGTAGCCGAACATGGTGACCTTGGTTATGATGCTGCCGGTAATGAGGTGTTTGTCCAGGTTGGTGTGAGTGGTGGCCCTGCTAAAATGGCCCGATTAGATAATGGTCAAAACACCGACATACTGCAGACGGGTGCAGGACAGGCTGGACACATGTCATGCCGTAACTATCGTAGACCGGGATGGTGTTATTTAGATATGTCTTCTCAAAAAGAGGTGCTCGCCATCAAGCTTGACGGCAGTCAGACTGTCGAACGTTTTGCTCACCATCGCAGTAGTGAAGCGGCATACGCAGCACAGGCTATGGGGGTTCCTAATCCCGATGGTACAAAGGTGATGTTTAGAAGCGACTGGAATGGCACAGCAACAATTGATTCATATATAGCAAGTATGCCCTAGTGATGGAACGGCTCACTTTTGGTTTCAATTAAAGGGAGACGATGTAGACAAATTACACCAAGGGCTGGAAGTATGACCCCTACGTTCTCAGGCATCTGAAGACCGACCGCCCAGGTCTGAGCGACCGACATCACCTATGTTCCGATACGGCAGGGTTTTGTCTATCTGGTCGCGGTACTCGACTGGCATTCACTGCGCGCGCTTTCCTGACGTGTTTCCAACACACTGACGAATTGCACGTTTCAATCGAGGGATAATTTGATGGTTGATAGTCATAAATCAGAAATACTGAATGGTGAGCGTTTTGAATTCGGTGCAAATTGGTCGCGCTTTCTTGGCATATTGAACGATGAACGTATAGTACGGGCCGAAAAATCTTTATGCGAATCTCTCGGAGTTGATAACCTGACGGGTAAGCGTTTTCTTGATGCGGGAAGTGGTTCTGGTTTGTTTAGTCTCGCCGCACGAAGGTTGGGGGCAGAGGTGCATTCGTTTGATTATGACCCGCAATCTGTAGCATGTACCCGTGAACTTAAAAACAGATACTTCCCAAAGGATGAGGCATGGCTGATTGACGAAGCTTCAGTATTGGATCAAGGCTATTTGTCACGGCTTGGTCAGTTTGATGTGGTTTACAGTTGGGGGGTATTGCATCACACTGGACTAATGTGGGATGCATTGAATAATGTTGCTCCGCTAGTGGCCAATAACGGTCAGCTATTCGTGGCAATTTACAATGATCAGGGCTGGATTAGTCGGTACTGGAGCTTCGTTAAACAGTGTTACGCAAGAAATGCGATTCTACGAGGGATAATGTTACTGGTGCATATTCCCTATTTGTTTGGTTTGCGCTTTTTAGTGCGTGCCATGACAGGGCGACTTGATTTGGAGCGTGGAATGTCTCTTTGGTATGACATGATTGACTGGATTGGCGGTTACCCGTTTGAAGTTGCGCGACCTGAAGAAATATTCAAATTCTACCGTGATAAGGGGTTTATTTTGGATGGTTTTAAAACCTGCGGTGGGCGGCATGGTTGTAATGAATTCGTATTCTTGAAGGCGAAATGCTAGTGTTTCAGCATCAGTGAATTACATATTGAAAACTCTGCACATCATCGTTGACCTTGACGTAGGCGGTGCCGAGTCCATGCTCAAGCGGCTGATTGAGTCAGACCCCGCGCGTATTCCCGAAACCGTCGTTGTCTCCCTTACTTCACTAGGTGTGATTGGCGAATCTTTGCGTGCTCGCGGTGTACGCGTGCATGCGCTGGGGATGTCGTCGGCACTTGATTTTCCAATTACCCTTTGGCGATTGATTCGACTTATTCGTCAATATCGGCCCTCAATTGTGCAAACATGGATGTACCACGCCGATTTCTTGGGCGGATTGGCAGCGCGCTTGGCGGGTTGTCGAAATGTGGTTTGGGGTATTCGTCGTACATCACTATCGCTGAGTGACCCAGCGAACACTCTGTTGGTGATGAAGGCCTGCGCGTTATTGTCTCGTTGGGTTCCCAAAAAAATTATTTGTGTGGCTGAGGCTGCCAGACAGGCACATGTTGCGCTCGGTTATGATGCGAAGCGCATGGTGGTGATTGCCAATGGCTTTGATTTTTCGCAATTCACTGCGACGCCTGAGCAACGGTCGGCGTTTCGTCAAAGCTGTCAATTTGCAGAGGGTGATGTGGTGATAGGCAGCGTGGGACGTTTTCATCCAGACAAAGGGCAAGATTCTTTTGTGAAAGCGGCCGTTATCGTGGCGCGTAGTCAGCCTGGAGCCAAATTTATATTGGTCGGGCGTGGCTGCGATGAGAACAACACCGAGTTAATGGGCTGGCTGAATGAATCCAGCCTGCGCGACCATTTTGTGTTGCTGGGTGAGCGAAGTGATGTGCCGGTGTGCCTTGCCGCAATGGATGTGTTTTGTATGCCGTCACGCACGGAGGGTTTCCCCAATGGGCTGGGGGAAGCGATGGCGATGGGATTGCCTTGTGTGGCGACCGATGTGGGTGATGCCGGAGTCTTGGCGGGTGACACTGCGGTTTTGGTTCCCGCGCAAGATGCGCAAGCCTTGGCGAGTGGTTTGTTAAATGTGATTACCTTGCCGAAAGAGCAACGGGACCAAATGGGGCAGCATGCCAAGGTTCGTGTAATGACTGAGTTTACGATTGAGAAGGCGAGTGAGCGTTTTAAGGCTGTTTATCGGGATGTTGTGAAGGGGGATTCCTGATGTGCGGCTTGGCTGGATTTCTGAAAAAAATATAAGCATTGTCCCCCCAATGGCGCTATGCCAAACGTAATTCAGACAAAGCAACAAGTGAATTGCACTTTATATCAAAATAGAGATAAAATAATGAAACCCATCCGATGGCTTGGCAATAGCCTTGAAAATGTCCGCGAGTTTTCTGATATAGGGCGCTATTACAGTGGGGTTGAATTGCGCCGCGTACAGTGTGGGGAGATGCCGACAGATTGGAAGCCGATGATAACCATCGGCCCCGGCGTGGCGGAGATTCGGGTACATGCCGAGAAGGCATATCGGATTATCTACATCGCAAAATTCGAGGAGGCCGTGTACGTGTTGCACAGCTTCGTTAAAAAGACACCGCAAACATCGAAGCCGGACATCGACCTTGCCGCAAAGCGATACCGCGAACTGCAACATGAAAGGACAAAGAAATGAACGCACCACTGAAAATTATTAAAGGAAGCGACAATATTTTTCGTGATCTCGGTTTCCCTGATGGCGAGGCTCAAAACCTGCTGCTGCGCACCGACTTAATAATTAAAATCGAGCGGCTTGTCAAAAAGAGCGGGCTGATCCAAAGCGAAGCTGCTGCAATGCTCGGCATCACTCAGCCACGGCTAAACGACCTGCTCAAAGGCCGCATCGAGAAATTCAGTCTTGATGCTCTGGTTAATATGCTCGCCCGTGCGGGCATGCAAGTCAAAGTGACGGTCAAGAAAGCCGCGTAACACTACAAGCAGGTTTAATGATTGATTGACCCGTTTGTTCAATCAGCATACTGGCAAATCACATCGTATCAAGTCTAATGAATAATCTGGGTTAAATGTGGTATCTATGCCGAAAGAGCAACGGGTCCAAATGGGGCAGCGTGCCAAGGTTCGTGTAATGACCGAGTTTTCGATAGAGAAGACAAGAGAACGCTTCGAGGCTGTTTATCGGGATGTTGTGAAGGGGAGTTTCTGATGTGCGGCTTGGTTGGATTTCTCGCTGGCGTTGCTGACATGGACGGCGATGAGGCCCTTCGACAGAGCTCAGGACAGGCTTTGTTGCGTCACATGGCAGATACGCTTTTCCATCGCGGACCGGATGATGGTGGGGTTTGGTGTGATAGCGAGCAGCGAATCGGGTTGGGGCATCGGCGTTTGGCAATTGTGGATTTGTCGCCTGCGGGGCATCAGCCGATGGTTTCGGCCAGTGGGCGGTTTGTGATTGCGTTTAATGGGGAGATTTATAACTATTTGGAGTTGCGGAGGGAGCTGGATGGCGTGGATTGCCGCGCTTCTGTCATTGCGAGCGCAGCGTGGCAATCCAGTACTCACTGTGCGAACCGCCAAGCCTCTGGATTGCCGCGTCGCTTCGCTCCTCGCAATGACGGGGGCCGGATTGCCGCGTCGTTGCCGCGCTGCGCTCGCAATGACGGCGCCTCCTGATGGAACTACTGATGAAGCAACTAGCCATCTGACTAAGCCGCCAAACTACGGCAGCTAAGTCATTGGTTATAGCCAATCGACTAAGCACGCAAGCGGGCAAGTCGCTGGTTATCGCAATGATGGGCGGAGTGCATTGGGTAGTATGGGAAAGGCATAACGATATGGCGCGATCTTCACGAATCACGCCATATAGGTGGATTTATCTGGCGCGGACAAGCTATTGCGCGCCAAATAAAATGGCGCGATACTGTGTTCCGCGCCAAAAAAAGAGTGAGTACCATGCCTAAAGTTGTTCTGCCTCTAGAGCTCGACCAAATCGTTGACCTGATCGCCCAATATCCAGATGGCATTGGTATGGAGGGGGTTGCGCAGGGGCTTGGCACAAGCTTGACGCGCCGCACGTTACAACGTCGCCTGGCAGCTCTGATCGAGCAAAAACGAATTGTCAGCGAAGGTATGGGGCGTGGGTTACGCTATCGCCATGTGTCTCGGATAATCGATGCGTCTATCACTGAGCAGGCTAGGGCGGCAGATCAAATCACCGGCGAGGCTTACGTTCCTATCTCCCCAGAAGGTGAGGAGATCAAGGCCTATGTTCGTCAACCGCGCCAACAACGCAAACCAGTAAGCTACAAAAAAGAGTTTCTTGAACAATATCAGCCCAATTTAACTGCATATCTGCCTGAGTCCTTGCGTGCCCAACTGCATAGCCTGGGCCGCTCACCCGCCGAGCAAACGCCAGCGGGCACCTTTGCACGCGACATTCTGAACCGCTTGCTCATTGATCTTTCATGGGCTTCATCAAAGCTGGAAGGCAACACCTATAGCCGCCTCGACACTGAGCGGTTAATCGAATTCGGCCAAGCAGCAGAAGGCAAGGATGCGCTGGAAACCCAGATGATCCTGAACCACAAGTCTGCTATCGAATATTTGGTGCGCGACACCGAGCACGCTGGCGTCACCCCTGAAACCATCATCGCATTGCACGCTTTTCTTTCCGACGGTCTGATGCCCGATCCGCTTACCTGTGGCCGTATTCGCAACCGCCCGGTGGAAATCGGCGGCAGCGTCTATCTGCCGATTGCCATGCCGCAACGCCTGGAAGAACTGTTCGGCATCGTGGTTAGCATGGCAGCAGAAATCCGGAACCCTTTCGAGCAGTCTTTCTTCCTGATGGTGCATTTGCCTTACCTGCAACCCTTTGAGGACGTGAACAAGCGCGTCTCGCGTCTGGCCGCCAACATTCCGCTCATCCAGTGCAATCTGTGTCCGCTTTCGTTCATCGACGTTCCGCAGCAAGCCTATGTGGATGCGGTGTTGGGCGTGTATGAACTCAATCGCATCGAACTATTGCGCGATGTATTCGTATGGGCATATGAGCGCTCCTGCCAGCAATACGTTGCCGTGCAACAGCAACTGGTTCCGCCTGACACCTTCCGTCTGCGTTACCGCAATGAACTGACTGAGGCTGTGCGCACTGTTGTTCGCGGTGGTCTGCACGGTAACGAAACAGCGATACGATCTATCATGCCCGAGACGGTGGCACAGGAGGATCAGCCGCGCTTTGTCGCACTGGTGCTGGAGGAATTCAAGACATTACATGCTGGCAACGCTATCCGCTTTGGTTTGCGCTCGTTGGAATTCGCCGCATGGCAGGAAAGGAATGCCGAGCATGGCTGACGAGTGGATTTTGACTGAACTATGGTGCTTGATGATGGAGTGGGATGGCAGCCTAGAACAGTGGAAAGGTGGAGTTTCTACCCACTCCCTGATGAAACTACTGATAGAACTAATAGCCGTCTGGCTAACCCAGCAAAAGACGCTGGGCAAGTCATTGGTTATAGCCCTCCCTATGCAAGGGGGAGGGGATATTTCGGCCAATGGATTATTCGGGTTCATATGAGACTTTCAGATCGAGAAATCGAGACGGTTCGCAAAGTGTTGTATGAGGTCGATCCTGATGGGCGTAGGGGTAATTTCTGATGTGCGGTTTGGCTGGATTTCTGGGGGGCGTTGTTGGTGCGGACGGTGACGAGGCCCTTCGACAAGGCTCAGGACAGGCCCTTCGACAGGGCTCAGGACATGCTTTGCTGCGCCGCATGGCGGATACGCTCATTCATCGTGGGCCGGATGATGGCGGGGTTTGGTGTGATAGCGAGCAGCGGATTGGTCTTGGGCATCGGCGTTTGTCCATTCTGGATTTGTCGCCTGCTGGGCATCAGCCGATGGTGTTGGCCAGTGGGCGGTATGTGATTGCGTTCAATGGGGAGATTTACAACCATTTGGTGCTGCGGGGGGAGCTGGAAAAGCTTGTCGGTGCACCTGATGTAAAACCACCCCTCACCCTAGCCCTGATAGAACCACTAGCCACTCGACTAAGCCCGCAAGCGGACAAGTCGCTGGTTATCTCCCCTGAGGGGCGAGGGAATGAAGGTGGCGGGCGAGGGGAGATTGCTTGGCACGGGCATTCTGATACGGAAACTTTGCTGGCGGGGATTGAGGCTTGGGGGTTGGAGGCTACACTTAAGAAATCAATCGGCATGTTTGCGATTGCCTTGTGGGATCGGCAAACACACACGCTCACGTTGGCACGCGACCGAATTGGCGAGAAGCCGCTGTATTACGGCTGGCAGGGTAGTGGTAACGAGCGGGTATTTTTGTTTGGCTCGGAGCTTAAGGCACTCAAGGCGCATCCTGCTTTTGCGGCGGACATTGACCGGGGCGCACTTTGCTTGCTATTGCGGCATAACTACATCCCTGCACCATATTCTATTTATCAAGGTATAGCCAAGCTGGAGCCGGGGTGTTTGTTGTCCGTTTCATTGGTACAGCCTGAGCCCAGGGTTTGGAAATATTGGGACGCGGTTGATGTGGCGCGCGCTGGCGTGTCTCAGCCATTTGCGGGTACGGCTGATGAAGTGGTGGACGCGCTGGAAGTGTTGGCCAAAGACGCAGTGCGCCAGCAAATGATGGCGGATGTGCCGTTGGGTGCATTTTTGTCGGGTGGCATTGATTCCAGTACGGTGGTGGCGTTGATGCAGGCGCAGTCTTCACGTCCGGTCAAAACGTTCACCATCGGATTCGACGAAGAAGGTTACAACGAGGCAATTCATGCCAAGGCAGTGGCGACTCACTTGGGCACGGAGCATACCGAGTTGTATGTGTCACCGCAGCAGGCGATGGATGTGATCCCGCGCTTGCCCGGCTTGTATTGCGAGCCGTTTGCTGATTCATCGCAGATACCCACTTTTCTGGTGAGCCAGTTGGCTAAACAGCATGTAACGGTGTCACTGTCTGGCGATGCAGGGGACGAGTTGTTTTGCGGATATAACCGCTACCAGATTACGGAAAATTTGTGGCGAAAATTGTCACTTGTGCCAGCCCCGCTACGTGCGCTTGCAGCCAAGGGAATTACCTCGGTTGCTCCCGACACGTGGGATGGCTTGGCGCGTTTCATCCCCGGTGCGGCACGCTATTCTTCGTTGGGCGATAAATTGCACAAGGGGGCGGGTGTGCTGTCTAGCCGCACAGTGGATGAGTTGTATCTGGGCATTGTGTCGCACCTTGCCAATCCGTCTGAGTGGGTGATTGATGGGCACGAACCCGCTACGCATTTGACGGGGCTGCGTCCCGTGCTGGATGGGCTGAATGCGGTGGAACGAATGATGGCATTGGATACGATCAGTTACTTGCCGGATGACATTCTGGTCAAGGTGGATCGTGCTGCCATGGGGGTTTCACTGGAAAGCCGGGTGCCGTTTCTCGACCATCGAATCGTGGAGTTCGCATGGAGTTTGCCGCTCAGCTACAAATTGTGTGATGGTCAAACCAAGTGGCCATTGCGCCAAGTGCTTTACCGCCACGTTCCGCGCGAATTGATTGATCGCCCCAAGATGGGCTTTGGTGTTCCGTTACACGATTGGCTGCGCGGGCCTTTGCGTGATTGGGCGGAAGACTTGTTGGACGAAGCGCGCTTGCGGCGCGAAGGTTATTTTCATCCGGTGCCGATCCGGCAAATGTGGGCGGAGCATTTGAGCGGGCGGCGTAATTGGATGGCGCGGTTATGGAATGTGCTGATGTTTCAGGCGTGGTTGGAAATGGAGCGTGTTTAGTGAAAAGAAGAATTATCAAAGTTGCGCGTAAAACCGCTTGGATTCTTGCAGTGAAAATTTTGGTATTGCTGTGTCTGTTCTCGTTGCTGGCATTTATTGCCAATGTGCCAACTAATCTTGAAGTGGCTGATGTGGCGGTATTTAAAAATGATTTAAATTTTACGCCGCTCCAGCACCCCAAAACATTTTCCGACGAGATTGTTGCAATCAAGACGATTCAGCAACAGGTGTTTGCTGTTGCTCCCGTGGGTGCTGGTATTCCTGACTTTGAGCCGCGTGAGCCTTCGGATTTGATGAAGAAGCGAGAAGGCTTGTGCTTTGATCGAAGCCGGATGCTGGATAAGGCGTTTGATTACATTGGATTGCCTGCACGCCATGTTTATTTGCTGTACCGTCAAGATCGTGGTTTTTGGAGTGCGATGTTCCATTACGGACAGCCATCGCATGCGGTGACTGAGGTTAAAACCAGCAAAGGATGGTTGTTCGTTGACTCGAACACAGAGTGGATCGCACTCACGCGAGATGGTCAAGTTGTGAATGCGGATGATGTTTGGAAACGTGCGGGCGAGTTTGATGCTATGCCTGCCTACTTAAAAGATTCCTGGTGGGCAATACGTGGAATGTATTCACGCAAAGGCCAGCTCTATCCGCCCTATATTATGTTTCCAGATTTCAATTGGCTGGATTTTTTTAGTTGGTTGGTTCGGGGGTAGTCGCCATTGCGAGCCCTTCGGCGTGCTCAGGACAGGCCAAGGCGCGGCAATCCAGAACGCGCTGAGCGAACCGCCAAATCGCTGGATTGCCACGACGGCTATGCCTCCTCGCAATGACGGGTGACCGGAAGATCATGAACGCCGTCATTACAAAAACCTTTATCTGAGGTTGTTGCTGTTATAATTAAAACGGATTACAGGAGACGCACAAATGGGATATTCCGACATCATTGCACGCGAGGCAGAAACACTGCCCCCTGAAAAGCAGGCCGAGATACTCGATTTTATTGCTTTCCTTAAAACGAGGCATTCGCCCGTTGAGCTTGCATCAATACCCAAAAGTGCCGGGGAAATCGAAACTTTCTTCCGAAGCTTCAAAGTGGATATCAGCGGATATCAATTTGACCGAGACGATGCCAATGCCAGATAAGATATTTATCGATACAAATATCGTCATTTACGCCCTTGGCCAAGCATCCACTAAAGCACACCTTGCCGCCCCATTATTTGTTGGTTCCCCATCTATCTCCACGCAAGTGCTTTCCGAAACCGCCAACGTAGCGTCCAAGCGACTTGCACTCTCGGCGTCGGAAATCCGCAAGCTCATCACCTCGCTTGAGGCGATGTGCCGAGTCGAAATCATATCGTTGGTTACCATCCATATCGCTCTTGATATACGGGAGCGATACAGCTTTTCTTGGTATGACAGTCTTATTATCGCCGCTGCGCTGGAAGCTGGCTGCGATACTCTTTACTCCGAAGATATGCAGAACGGCCAAGAGATTGAAGGGCGATTGCGCATTGTCAATCCGTTTGTTTGACAATCTCTTCGGCACCTCTAAGAACTCAGATTTTGCCGTTCCGGCGACCCATCTCTCCAAACAATCCTTTTATGAAAGTAATTATCGCTCTCAACACGGCATGGAATTTGGTCAATTTCCGCGCCGGGTTGATTCGCGCCTTGGTTGCTGAGGGATATGAGGTGGTGGCGGTTGCGCCGAATGATGAGTATGCGCCGCGCTTGGCTGAGTTGGGTTGCCGGTTTGTTGCTTTGCCGATGGACAACAAGGGCACGCATCCGGGGCGCGATTTTTTGTTGTTCTTTCGATTTTTGAATTTGCTGCAACGTGAGCGTCCGGATGTGTTTTTGGGCTACACCATCAAGCCGAATGTCTATGGCTCGCTCGCTGCACATGTGTTGGGTATTCCGGTGGTGAATAACATCGCCGGGCTGGGGGCGGTGTTCATTCGCGATAACTGGCTTACCCGATTGGCTCGGCTGCTCTACAAGGCTGCTCTGTCGCGTTCATGCCATGTGTTTTTTCAGAATAATGAGGATATACAGTTGTTCGTCGAGCAGGGCTTGGTTGCGGCGGATAAGGTGAGCCGGTTGCCGGGATCAGGTATAGATATCAATGTTTTTCGCTATACGCCGATGCAGCCGTTGGAAAATCGTCCTTTTCGCTTCCTGCTTGCCGCGCGCTTATTGTGGGACAAGGGTGTGGGGGAGTACGTAGAAGCGGCGCGAATGGCTCGTCGAAAATATCCGACGGCTAAGTTTCAGCTGCTAGGCTTTCTGGATGTGAAAAATCCAACAGCGGTTTCCAGTGCGCAGATGGACGATTGGGTTAATGAAGGTGTGGTCGAGTATCTTGGCGTGGCGGATGATGTGAAGCCGTATTTTATCGCCGCCGATTGTGTGGTGTTGCCTTCCTATCGCGAGGGTGTGCCGCGCTCTTTGTTGGAGGCGGCGGCCATAGGCAGGCCGATTGTTACGACCGACGCGATCGGGTGTCGCGATGCAGTGGAGGATGGGTTGAATGGTTTGCTTTGCCGTGTGGCCGATGCGGGCGATTTGGCCGATAAGTTGCAGCGCATGATGGAATTGTCTTTTGAGGAACGATTGCTAATGGGGCAGGCTGGCAGAAACAAGATGGAGCGCGAGTTCGACGAAATAATTGTTATTCGACGTTATCTTGAGGTCATTGAGGGGGTGTCATTGCGAACGTAGTGAAGCAATCCAGAAGGTTTTTGCTAGGTCTGATGCTGCGCTGTCTGGATTGCCGCGTCGCTGCCTGCCGCGCTTACGTGGAGGCGCATCTGGATTGGGATGCGGTGCTCGGTAGGTTTGAGGGGAGATCGTAAAACTAAGGATCGAGGACTGAGCGGCAAGGGGCAATATTGTGTTGGAACAACTTTAAGAAATGAAAGCTTTCAATCCGTCAGCGCGATTATGTATCAACGTTTGAGATTGCGGTAGAAGTTCTCGTGTGTTCCAACCAATAGCAATACACGAGTTGTCGGATTGTATTCGTAGGCCAACAGGAACAGTTGGTTCACACAATCGAACTTGTGAACATAAATGCCGGAGAGATCGCCTTTTTTCGCTTCACCAATGACCGGATCGCGAACAATGTCCGCTACGGCCAGATCAACTGCATCTTTCTGGTTGTTGTGAAGCTTTTTATAGGCGCGCAGAAAGGCGTTGGTTTGCTGAACGTGAATCTCAGCCACGGAATTGCCCTGGCTCGAAGGTGGCGAGCTGTTTGCGATCTTCCACTCTTGCGATCATGAGTTCCCGAACGAATTCAATAGGCAAATCGGGATTGTCCAGCGCAGCCTTACCGACCTTCGCCCAGAATTCAAGTTGACCTGCGATAGTGCGGCACTCGCCCTTTGCAGCGCTCTTCACTTGTTCGTACAGTTTGTCGTCAATGCGGACTGGCATACTCATGGCTTATCTCCTATTTGCTACAGTTGTAGTAAATGGTAGCCGAGCCAGATTAAGAAAGCAAATGCTATGCTAGCCTTATCCATTGACAAGTGAGTCTGCCCCAATCACTGTTTACTGTAGCGATTGGGATGCCCAATTCAATTTGATTTCATGTGAAATATGTAGCGTTATTAGCTACGAATGAAGCAAAAAAGGAAACATCAGGTGCTGTCCTCATTACTTTTTAGCAATTAACCGAACAGTATTGACACTGGGTTTGCCTTGTCAGTGAAGCGCAATTATATGATAATCGCTTCATAATATAATGCGATTGGTGGTGGCAAATGTGGATTTGGCAGCAAAGGGCTTGGCCAGACTTTATATGGGATGAGCGTGCATTATCGCCACTGCTCAGCCGGGCGCGCAAACAGCAAGGGTTATTACTGGGTGCTGCGCGTCTGCTGGATCGTACTCTTTCATTGGAAGCGCAGGCGCAGATTCTCGCGGAGGACGGTTTTAACACCAGCGCGATTGAGGGTGAGCGTCTGGATATGGATTCCATTCGTTCCTCAGTTGCACGCCATTTGGGATTGCCTACCGCTGGCTTGCCGCACCCCTCACGCTCGGTGGATGGTTTGGTAGACGTGTTGCTGGATGCAACGCGGGAATACGCTGCTCTGCTCAGCAGTGATCGTCTGTGTCGCTGGCAGGCGGCACTTTTTCCAACCGGGAAATCCGGTTTGTATGCCATTCGCACGGGCGAGCTGCGTGGTGGTGATCCTATGCGGGTGATTTCCGGTGCAGCAGGTCGCGAAAGGATACATTTTGAAGCGCCCCCCCGCGATATTCTGAATCACGAGGTAAGTCGCTTCATTGCCTGGTTCAACGATGTGCCCAAAGACCTTGACGGGCTGCTGCGCGCAGGCCTGGCGCATCTGTGGTTCGTCACGCTGCATCCGTTTGAGGATGGCAATGGCCGGCTGGCGCGCGCGTTGACGGATATGGCGATATGTCAGGACGAACAGCGGCCTGTTCGCTTGTTTAGTTTGTCGGCGCAAATCATGCGCGAACGAAATGCCTATTACGATATTCTCGAACAGACTCAGCGTGGCGGGCTGGATGTGACTGCGTGGCTTGTATGGTTCCTTGAGCAGGTAAATGGTGCCTGTGAGAGTGCCGAAGCAACCGTTGGCAAGGTGCTCGACAAAGCCAAATTCTGGCTACGTCACCAAAACATCACTTTGAACGAGCGCCAGCGCAAAGTGCTGAACCGATTACTGGACGCTGGTGTGGATGGGTTTGAGGGGGGAATGAATACGCGTAAATATGTCAGCCTGACCAAGATCAGTCGCGCAACGGCCTATCGTGAATTAGCAGATTTGGTTGAGAAGGGTTGTCTGTCGCAGTCAGGTGCGGGGCGAAGTGTGAGTTATGTGATTCAAATGGATTGCTATTGATTCGGCACGAATAAAGTATGAAGCCGTTCGTGTTGAGCTTGTCGAAACATGAATGGCTTCATAGCCTTCGACAGGCTCAGGCCGAACGGAATGGAATTTCTATTCGTGCCGGATCAATAGAACGGCATGCTTCTGTATCAAGAGGCTTGCATTGTCGAAAAGCTGAAATAGGGGGTGGGTAGCTGTGCAGGTTTTCATAATCTCGCTGGTAAATTGTGTGGCATTGATTTTGTCATTGCGCGAAGTGGCACATCGCTGGGGCGTTGTCGATTGTCCCGGAGGGCGCAAGCAGCATGCGCGCCCTACCCCTACGGTGGGGGGCTTGGCGATGTACGCAGCGGTGCTGCTGGCGTTGCTGTGGGTTGATGGCATGGTTGGCAGTGTAGCCGTGTTGATGGGCTGTGCTGCCGCGTTGGTGATGCTCGGCGTGCTGGATGATAAGCATGGGCTGTCTGTTCGGCTGCGCATGATGATCCAGGTGTTTCTGGTGTTGGTGGTGATCGTCGGCGCGAAAGGGGAAATCACCCATCTGGGCGCATTGTTCGGCAGTGATATTCAACTTGGTTTATTTGCTATTCCGTTTAGCGTGGTTGCGTACGTCGGCGGGATTAACGCGATAAATATGATTGATGGCGCAGATGGTATGGCGGGCAAGATGGCCGCAATTACCGTGCTGGGCGTGGCGGCGATTTTTTATATCGCGGGGGTTTTTGAACTGCTGCCGCTGACATGGGCGATGCTCGGGGCATTAGTTGGTTTTCTGTTTTTGAACGCGCGCATTTTTATCAAACATGCATGGGTGTTTATGGGCGATGCGGGCAGTATGTGGCTGGGGTTGGTGTTGGGTTGGTTTATGGCGCAAGTGACGCGGGGTGGGGTGTCGGCAGAGCCGGCGTTGGTGTTGTGGCTGTTTGGCATTCCCTTGATCGATACCCTGGTTGTGATGATGCGGCGGTTGCGGCGCAATAGATCACCGTTTGCGGCTGATCGCACGCATATTCATCATGTGCTGGAGCATGCCGGGCTTTCAGTCAGGCGCACGGTGCTGGTATTGAGCTTGGCGCAGATTGTGTTGGTCGGTATCGGGGTGTGCTTTTATCTGGTACATGCTCCCGCTGCGGTGGTGGCCTGGAGTTTTGTGTTGCTCATGGCGGTGTATTACTATCGGTTGCGCAATTGCTAGCACGACTGATACGGTGGAGAAGATGCGAGAACACGTTGAGTGTGATTTGCAGTACATTCAAAAGCGGTCAAAAGCAGAAAGGGCTTATTGGTGCATTCTTTTAGTGGTTCAGTTCTGACGCCAATGCTGCAAGCGGGATGGCCTCAATGTCTGTTGCGATGCGGTAACGTTCTTCACCGGGATAGACAACGAGCTTTCGGGTAGGGGCGAGATCTGCGCAAGCGGCATGAAAGCCGCGTTCTACCTTGGGTGTCAGGCTGCGCTTGATCTCGACGGCCCACAGACTTCCATCCGGCCAAGCTAAGAGCAGGTCGATTTCGGCACCACCGCTACTACGATAGAAATAGCCCTGCACTTGTGCCGGAGCACAGGTGAGCAGGTTTTCGATCACAAAACATTCCCAGCTTTGTCCGACTACCGGATGTGCGAGTAGAGTTTCCTTGTCGGTGATATTGAGTAATGCGTGGACGAGACCACTATCGCGCACATACACCTTGGGTGATTTGACGAGCCGCTTGCCCAGATTTGCGTGCCATGGCGGCAGGCGACGCACGAGCAACAGGTCAACGAGTAAATCGAGATAGCTCGCGGCGGTTTTGGCATCTACGCCAAGGTTGCGGGCAAACTGGGCGGTGTTGAGCAGGCCGCCTTGATGGTAGGCGAGCATGCCCCAGAAGCGGCGCAGAGTTTCGGCAGCGATGCGTGGGCCGAACTGGGGAATATCGCGCTCCAGGTAAGTGCGTATGAAGTCTTGTCGCCAGCGCAGGCTGCGCGCGGCATTGGCAGCGAGCAGGCTTTCCGGAAAGCCACCGCGCACCCACAGATCATCGGACGGCAGTGCTTGTGTTTCCAGTATGTTGAAGGGGGCAAGCTCCAGATAAGCGATACGCCCTGCCAATGTTTCGCCGGATTGTTTGAGTAAATCAAGGGATGCTGAGCCCAGTAGCAGGTATTGCCCGGTAAGACGACCTGCACGTCTGCCCTTGTCGATCAACCCACGCAGAACAGGGAAAAGGCCAGGGGCGCGGTGAACTTCATCAATGATTACCAGTTTGTCTTGATGGTCAGTCAGATAAAGTTCCGGTTGGGCAAGCTTGGCGCGATCCTGCTCGGATTCAAGATCAAGGTAGAGTGCGTTATGGCTTTTGCCAACTTCCAGCGCCAAGGTGGTTTTCCCGACTTGCCGTGGGCCAAGCAATGCCACCGCAGGTGATCGGGTGATTGCATCTGAAAGCTTGGTATTAAGAATGCGGCTTATCATGTTTGCAATTGTGGATTATAATTCCTGTAATTGCAAGGTTTCGAGTTGCCTCATCAAGAATCTGAGTGAAACCCATTCGTTGCCTCACATAAGAAATCTGGATGACTGAAAAATGAGTTTCGGAATATTACGGCGAATCAATACGCTCGCATTTATGCTACTGACAGGTTGCGCCATGGTGGCCAATACCAGAGATGGTTGTAAAGTCATCGATCCCGATTTGGCGCAAGGCACTTACAGCGGCGGCTGCACGAATGGTTTAGCCGAAGGTTATGGCGAGGTCAGCGGCGTGGGTAGTTATCGCGGCGATTTTCAGGCGGGTAAAAAACATGGTATCGGCATTAAGGTAATGCCGAATGGTGACAAGTATGCCGGACGCTTCAGCGAAGATTACCGGCATGGCAAAGGTGTCTATGTATGGGGCGATAAAACGCAATGGGCGGGAGATCGCTACGAGGGCGAATATCAGCGCGACTTGCGGCATGGATGGGGGGTGTTCCAGTGGGGCAGCGGAGATCGCTACGAGGGGCCGTGGCAAAACGATTTGCGCATGGGGCCGAGTGTGATGGAGGTGCGTCGTGCCCAAGCCGCCGAGGCTTTCGGTAAATCGGTCAAGATCGGTGGGCAGGTTTGCGCTGAAGTGCAGTTGGGCTTAGTGGATCGCCAGCGCATACGCGGCAAGGTGGAGAGTGCTGCAGGTGAGAATGTGCAAGTGCGCATCGTTGAGGTGGAAGGCGGCGTGGCGAGTTATCAGGGCAGGGCGGTGAAGGCCGGTGATGTGCTTTTGGATGCGGCGGCGCGTTGGCAGCCTTGTGGGCAGAATTGAGTATGCCTTCTTCGAAGAAACAGGCTGAAGGGGCAAGGGGCAAGGGACAAAATTTTTTCTTGAGCCTTAAACCTTTAACCTTAAATTTTATTATTAAGCATTACATAATTCGCGACAACCATTCCGTTCGGGCTGAGGTATCGAAGCCCAAAGCTACGCGCAAGTTCACCCTTCGATACCTCAGGGTGAACGGTGTAATGAATTATGTAATGCTCAATAAAATTGCGCTATTGAGTGTACTTGGGGTTTGCTCCACATTGTCCGCGCAAGCCGAACCGAACATCAACGGGGAGACCGGCTACATCAACATGCCCAACGGACGCATTGAGGCAGACGGTACATTCCGCATGGGTTACAGTTTTGCCAAACCCTATTCTTCTATTTGGAGCAGTGTCACGCTGCTGCCGCGCGTGGAGTTGTATGCGCGCTATGTGCGGATTATGGGCATACCGGGTTTTGCCGATAACCCGGGCTACGGTGATTACAAGGATAAGGTCGCCAGCGGCAAGGTGTTATTGCTGGAAGAGGATTGGAACACGCCGTCACTTGCATTCGGCATGAACGATGTGCAGGGCACGGGGCTGTTCCAGTCCAAGTATCTTGCCGCCAGCAAGCATTTTGGCGCGCTGGATGCTACGGTGGGGGTGGGCACCGGGCGCATCAGCGGAGCATTTGCCGGAGCGCGTTATTCACCTGCGGAGTGGAATGGAATTTCTCTGGTGGCGGAATACGACGCCAATAATTACAAGCAGGACAAGGGCTCCACTCAGACCAAGATGGATCAACGCAATAAGGGCATTGGCCTGGCCCTGGATTATCGCTGGGGCTGGCTGGGTTCACAGCTTGGCTATCGCGATGGCAAGCCCAGCATCAACGCCTATGCTTCTATTCCGCTGGAAGCCAGGGAATTCATTCCGAAGCTGGACGAGCCGGCACCGGATACCGAAGTGGTGGTGCGGCCCAGCATGGAACAGTGGAATGCCGATCCGCAGTATCAGCGCGCTTTGATTGAGCGGTTGCTCAAGCAGGATTTCAAGAATATTCATCTTAAGGTTTCCGGGCATGTGGTTGAGGCGACGCTGACCAATACACGCATCTCATTGGCCAGCCGTGCAGTGGGGAGAGCCGCGCGCAGCATTTTGTTGCGCGCCCCGCTGGGAACACGCGAAATCAGGATTCATTACACGGTCAGCGACATGCCGTTTGCCACCTATACCTTCTTTGATGTCGAGCGGTTGCAACGCTATTTTAATGGCTTGGAAAGCCGCAAGCAGTTGGCTCCATTTGTTGCGATTGAATACGCCGAGCCGCAGAAATTATCGGGCAATAAAGCAATGCTGGATGGCTTGGAAGAGGAATATTTCCAAACCCATCTGGATAGCAATGATGGGGACATGGTGAGTTTCCGAGGCGAAGGTGCGAGGCTGGACAAGATTCGCGTAGCTCCCGGGTTGGGCATTTATTTCAATGACCCGAGCGGCGCATTTCGCTATGAGGTGTTTGCCAACGCTTCTTTTGAAAAACAGGCGGGTGATGGTTTGTTCCTTAAGGCAGCCACGCAGCTCACTCTCAAACAAAACGTTAGTGGCGTGACACAGCCTTCCAACAGTCTGCTGCCGCATGTGCGCACCGATGTTGCCGATTACAAGAAAAACGGTAATGTGAAGCTGACGCAGGCGTTGGTGAACCAATTTTTCCATCCTGAGCAGCGGGTGTATGCACGCGCTTCGGCGGGGCTGTATGAGGAAATGTTCGGCGGTGCGGGCGGGCAGGTGTTGTACTATCCGGAGCGCGCGCCGTGGGCGTTCGATGTGAGCGTGGATGCGTTGAAACAGCGCGATGTTGGCGGCGGCCTTGCATTCCGTAACTATTCCACCACGACGGCGTTGGCGGCTTTGCACTATCGTTTGCCAATCAGCGGCATGACCGCGACGGCGCGTGCCGGGCGGTTCCTGGCGGGGGATTTGGGTACGCGCCTTGAGATGAAACGACGCTTTCGTTCCGGCTTTACAGTAGGTGCATGGTATTCGCTGACCAACGGTAATGATATTACTAGTCCTGGCACACCTGACAAGCCTTACCATGACAAAGGTGTGTTCATGTCGATCCCGCTCGGTTCGATGTTGACCAAGGATACTCAAACCACCCCCAAAATCGCGATTTCACCGTGGACGCGCGATGTGGGGCAGATGGCGGCCTCGCCGGGCGATCTGTATGACATCATGGAGCCCGCTTACAGCAATATGCGCGACCGTGATGGCCTGCAATACTTCGGCGATCTGGATGATAGCTACGGTCAGCCGTACAGCCCAACGGTGATGGATCGCATCCAATGGGCGAATTGGAAACAAGACCGCAGTCATGTGCTCGATGGCCTGACCTCGGCAGATACCTGGTTGCAAGTGGGGATGGGATTGGGTATCGCTGCCCTGAGCGGCAGCTTGGACAAGCCGGTGGATCGTTGGGTGGTGCGGCACACCGGTAGCAAATTCAGCAAGGTGGTCGCCGGTGTAGGCAATAATTTGCCGCTGGTAGTGGGCGGGGTTGCGGGGCTGTTTGCACTGGACGATTCCAATCAGCGTCTCGGCGCTACTTCGTTCACCGCGCTGGAGGCAGGGGTGGCGGGTGTGTTGGCATCCGAGGCGAGCAAATATGTGGTGGGCCGTTCGCGCCCGCAAGCGGGGATGGGTAGTGGTGATTTCCATCCGCTGCGCAGCAGTAATGGCGCAGCCGGTTTCCCCTCCGGGCATGCTACGGCGATGTGGGCGATGGTGACACCCTACGCCAAAGAATACCGTGCTCCGTGGCTGTATGGCCTGGCTGCCGTCACCAATTTGGCGCGTGTGGCGGATCGCAAGCACTTTGTTTCGGACACTGTGGGAGGGGCGTTGCTGGGTTACGTAATAGGTGATGCGTTTTGGCGTTGGCATCACAAAAGTGAACCGAGGCTGACGCTGGATGGCGACGGTGTGGCGTTGACCTGGCGTATTGAATAAAAACTTGCAATGGGTCGGGTTTTATGGATAATCGCGTATGAGTGCATCAGGAATATCTGGTAATCCAGTGAAGTTTTGTGGGAGATTTCAAATGAGAAAATTGAGCGCGTTGGCTTTGGCTTTGGTGATGTCAGTTTCCGGTAATGTATTTGCAGCGGAAGCGGCGGCAGGTGGCTCAAGTGGTGGTGGCGCGGCGGCTGGCGGCGCAACCGCTGCTGCGGGTGCTGGTTCTGGTGCTGCGGCAGTCGAAATTTCCGCAGTAGTTGCCGGAACTTTGGCTGCGGCTATTGTCATTGCTGTAGTGGCAACATCGACAACTAACCACTAAGCTTGGTGGCATCGCTGATGGTGATGCTCGTGGAAACATGAAACTTAAGCTCGCAAAATTTTGCGAGCTTTATTTTTGTTAGGGGGAAGAAATGGCTTGGATGCGTGGTGCGGTAATTACCCTGTTAGCATTGGTATGGATGGTTCCGGCCTGGGCAGCCGGTGGTTGGATATACGACGCATCTGGTGATGTTTCTGTTGCGGTGGGTAAAGAGGTTGCGCATCGTGCAACCAAGAACGATGCGATTGCTTCCGATACGGTAATCATCACTGGTGATAAAGGCTATGCCGTGCTGAAATTTGAAGATGGCCAAGTGGCCATCATGCAAGCCAACTCCACTTTCCGCGTGCGCGAATATCGTTACGATCCAGATAAAATTGAGAAGAGCAATATTATCTTCTCCATGCTAAAAGGCGGGATGCGTTTCGTCACCGGGCTCATCGGGCAGCGCAGCAAGGAAGCATTCAGGCTTTCGACCCCGAACGCGACTATCGGTATTCGAGGAACAGAATTCATGGTAGCCATGGTCAATAATTCCTTGTACAGCCAAGTGGTATCGGGTGGCATTGGCTTGACCAATGCGGCAGGCACACTGGCACTCAGTACGGGGGAGGCTGCCGTTGTCACGTCTTCAACCTCGTTGGCTACTATAGTTCCCGTTTCTGCATTGCCTGCCGGTACGTTCAGTCAACTGGGTGCTATTCCTGTTCCTCCTGCGACCCCATCTCCTCCACCATCAGCTGGTGGTGCGGCAACAGGTGGCGCAACAACCACAACGACGGCAGCAACTGCCGGTGCGACAGGCGTGTCGGCAACCACGATTGCGATTGGGGTTGGCGTGGCTGCTGCTGCGGCAGTGATTGCCAACACCTCAACTACTACCCACCACTGAGCGCTCTGGAAACGGTTATTTATTTTATAAAGCCAGCCGTTGTTAACGGCTGGTTTTAGATCGGAAGAGCGTCGTGTAGGGAAAGAGTGTAGATCTCGGTGGTCGCCGTATCATTAAAAAAAA
>OESW01000302.1_pt1 | contig 22585 bp, 16 predicted proteins | sample 1534831 | NCBI WGS metagenome assembly OESW01 (sample SAMEA104161952, study PRJEB21768) | metagenome | isolation source: underground water
TTTTTTTTTAATGATACGGCGACCACCGAGATCTACACTCTTTCCCTACACGACGCTCTTCCGATCTACTACCGGCATCCGCGGCCTCAACGAAGAGGAACTGAAATCCGCGAAATTCAACGCGGCAGAACTCAAGCTTGCCGAATCATTCGCCACCAGCCGGCCTGAAGCGCAGAAATTTGCCGCCCAGGGCAAGCTGGCCGCGCGCAAGTTCGACTACCTGCCTGCTCAGGAATGAGGAGCGCCATCATGACGAAATCGGTGAAATGGTTGTGTCTGGTTGTGCTGGCGCTGAGCTGCGGTGTTGCATCGGGGCTGGATTTTGAGCAGGAACTGAAGAAAGCGCTCAAGGAAGGAGTGCAGCAGAAAAGCGCAGCCCCATCCGGCGGCGCCCAAGGCGGCAATCTATTGTCGGGACTCGGTGGCGTTTCGCAGGAAGAAGAGATCGCCATTGGCAGGCAGATCGCCGGTAATCTGCTCGGTGCGTCCCCGCTGGTCAAGGACAAGCGCCTGCAAAAATACGTCAACAACGTCGGGCGCTGGGTTTCCAGCCAGAGTGAGCGTCCCGATCTGCCCTGGCATTTCGGCGTGATCGAGTCGAATGACGTCAATGCTTTTGCTGCGCCCGGCGGCTACATTTTCCTCACGCGCGGTTTATACCGCTTGCTTACCAACGAAGCAGAGTTGGCCGGCGTGCTGGCGCACGAGGTCGGCCACGTCATCCGTCAGCATCACCTGAAAATCCTGCAGCAAAGCCGCCTGGTGGATCTGGGCGGCAAATTGATCGCCAAACAAATCGGCGACAACGAAAAAGCACAGAAGCTGATCGGCAGCGGTGCGGAGGTGGCGGCGCGCTCGCTCGACAAGGGCGCCGAGTTTGAGGCCGACCGCATTGCCGTGGTGCTGTCCACCCGCGCCGGTTATGATGTTTTCGCTTTTCCGGAAGTGTTGCAGCAGATCGGCCATTTCGCCAAAGATGACGGCAGCGTGGCACTGCTGTTCAAGACCCACCCCCATCCTGATGACCGCCTGGAAAAATTGGGGCTGGCCATGGGCGGCCGCTTCGATGCGGTCAAGGGGCAGGCGCTGGAGAAGCGTTTCTATCGCCTCAAGCCTTAGCCGACTGGTTGCATCGCCAGCGTCCCGCAAGGGGCGTTTTATTCTTCATTGTTGCCCGCCCACTTTCGCTATAATCCGTCTCAGGGTAGGGGCAATAATTTTGAATCGTTTAATTCTGGAGACGTAAAAGCAATGGAAAAGTACAGTAATCGCATCGTCATCATTCATTGGTTGACACTGGCTTTGTTGATCGCCGCCTGGTTCCTGGGCGAGTCGGCAAGTGACGCGCGGGAAGGGGGCGGCGCGACAATCGCGAACTATATGGTGCACATCCTGGTGGGTGGCACGGTGTTGCTGCTGACCTTGATACGCATTATCTTTCGCCGTGCGGACGGCACTCCGCCGCCGATGGGCGACACCCCAATGGACAAGGTTGCCAAGGGCATCCACCATTTGCTTTATGTCTTACTGATCGTGTTGCCGCTGAGCGGCATCATGCAGGTCTTGACCAGCGGTGTCGGCAAGGCACTGATGGCGGGCAATGCCTCCCTGCTGCCGGCGAAGTTCAATGGCGTGCCCGCTCACGGTGTACATGAAATACTGGTGAACGTGCTGATCGTAGTGGCAGTGGTGCATGTGCTGGGCGCCTTGAAACACCAGTTCGTGATGAAGGACAACATCATGGCTCGCATGTCGTTGCGCGACAAGAAATAAGCGGGGCGACAAGCATCGGCGAACAAGGGGCACTGCGGTGCCCCTTGGTTTTGTGCCCACTCGACGCCCGGATTAAGCCAGGGAAACCTTTGTGCCTGGGCCGGTGAAAATGGGTGCATGGTATACTTTTCCCAGTACGCGAAAACAAGGGAAAACCCGCTTGAAATATTGTGCGTAGGCCAACCCAAGATCCGCTAATTGATCGCTTATTTCTTGAGAGAAAATACGATGGTTGTTGAAAATGGCGCCTTATTGGAGGATTGCTGCAAGGAGGCGCGCTTTGCATATCCGGCTGCAAGCCAACTGGAATTCCCGCCTCGCACCACACCTGTTCAACCGCCCGGCTCAGGATGTCCGCCATGCTGATCCAGCTTGCCGCTACAGGCATGATTGCTGCGTTGCTGCCGCTGGCCATCGTTTGGGTATCGAGCGATGCCGACAAGTACCGCAAGCTGGTGTGGGTCACGTTATTCCTCACATTTGACCTGATCATGTTCGGCGCATTCACACGGCTGACCGATTCCGGCCTCGGTTGCCCGGATTGGCCCGGTTGTTACGGGCAGGCCAATCCGCTGCAGGCGCACGCGGACATCAGCGCCGCGGAAGCTGCGATGCCGACCGGCCCGGTGACCGTCATGAAGGCGTGGATTGAAATGATCCATCGCTACCTGGCCATGGGCATCGGCGTGCTGATCGTCGCATTGATGGCGATCGCATGGCGCAGGCGGCTGCAATCAAGCGGCAAGGATATAAAATTTTCGCCTGCGTTTCCGACGGTGCTGTTTGCATTCGTTTGCCTGCAAGGGGCCTTTGGCGCATGGACCGTCACGATGAAATTGCAGCCGGTCATCGTGACCATCCACCTTTTGCTGGGCATGACGCTGTTGGCGCTTTTAACGTGGCTCGGCGCGCGCCTGAACGACCAACCGCCGGTGCCGCAACCGGTTTCCGCGCTGCGCATGCCGGCGACGCTGGCCATGGTGCTGCTCGTAGTTCAGATCGCGCTCGGCGGCTGGGTCAGCAGCAACTATGCGACACTGGCTTGCCAGGATTTTCCGCTGTGCCAGGGTGCGCTGTGGCCGACTATGGATTTCGCCAACGGCTTCACGCTATGGCGCAATTTGGGCATGACCGACAAAGGCGATTTTCTGCCTTTCCCTGCACTGACCGCCATCCACTGGACGCATCGCATTTTCGCCTTTATCGTGGTTGCACTGGTTGCCTGGATCGCGTTCAAGGCGTTCAAGGTCGAAGGTTTGCGCAAGATCGCGCGCTGGCTGCTGATCATGATTGCGCTGCAATTCACTACCGGCGTTTCCACCATTTTCATGGACTCTCCGCTGGCGCTGGCAGTAGTGCACAATGGCGGCGCGGCGCTTCTCCTGCTATTGCTGACCCTGCTGAACTACAAGGTTCGATTCGCTTCCGGAACCGCGCCGGAGGCGGTGCGATGACTATAAGCATTCCGTAATTCATTACACCGTTCATCCTGAGGTATCGAAGGATGAAATCTTGCGACAATCTTGGGCTTCGATACCTCAGCCCGAACGGGGATTTGTCGCAAGGAATGCTCAATCATCGCCGTAGCTGATCCGGTAAATAACCCCCGCCTTATCGTCCGACACCAGCAGCGCCCCATCCGGCATTACCTGCACATCCACCGGGCGTCCCCATGCAAGGATGCCTTGCAGCCAGCCTTCAGCGAACACCTCGTAGCTCGCCGCCTGCCCGTTATGCAGATGCACCAGAGTAAGGCGGTAGCCGATGGGCGGGATGCGGTTCCATGAGCCGTGCTCGGCGATGAAGATTTGCTTGCGGTAAGGTTCCGGGAACATCGCGCCGGTGTAGAAGCGCATGCCCAATGAGGCTACATGCGGGCCGAGTTCCATCGCGGGTGGGGTGAATTCGCCGCAGGCATGTTTGTCGCCAAACTCGGAATCCGCCAGCGAACGCCCGTGGCAATAAGGGTAGCCGAAGTTCATGCCGGGGCGTGGCGCGTGGTTCAACTCGTCCGGCGGGGAATCGTTGCCGAACCAGTCGCGGCCATTGTCGGTGAACCATAGCTCATTGGTATCGGGGTTCCAGTCAAAACCCACGGTGTTGCGCACGCCGCTGGCATACTGTTCGAGCGCCGTGCCATCCGGCCTCATGCGGAAGATGGCGGCGTAGCGCGCGGGGTCGGGTTCGCAGATGTTGCACGGCGCGCCCACCGGCACATAGAGCAGGCCGTCCGGGCCGAAGCGGATGAATTTCCAGCCGTGGTGGGTGTCGGTGGGAAAGCTGCTGTTCACCACCACCGGCTTGGGCGGGTTGCGCAGCCTGGACTCGATGCCGTCGAAACGCAGGATGCGGTTTATTTCCGCCACATACAACGCGCCGTCGCGGAAGGCCACACCGTTCGGGGTATCGAGGCCGGAGGCGAGGGTGATGACTTCATCCGCATGCGTGCCGTGCTTGCGGTTGGGCAGCGCATAAACCTTGTCGCCGCGCGTGCCGACGAACAGCGTGCCTTCCGGGCTCAACGCCATCGAGCGTGCACCCGGCACGTTATCGGCATACAGGCTGATCCTGAAACCTGGCGGCAGCTTGATCTCGTTCAGTGGCAGGTCGCGGCTGTAGGTGGACAGGCTGGCAGTTAGAAGTAGGATGAAGACAGCGGATTTTTTGATCATGCTGTACCCCTTATGAATATTGCGATGTTGACCCCGTTAACTTCACAAGTTGCTAACTCAGCCAAGCTAAATGACCGATTCTGTAAAACGGCATTTCGTCTTTGCAAAGTTACTGCATGCAAAGAAGTCGGGTTTTCCATTTTTACCCGGCTTCCTTACAAGCTTGCCTGTACTGCACCTTGGGCAGGGCGCGCCCTCGGCAATGGCCTTGGAAACAGTTGCCTCTCTCACTTCGTAAGCTGGCTCAACCTGACGCACAACTGCCACCAAAGGGAAAAGCGCCTTGCAAGAATCCGGATAACCTTGGCATGCGAGATAATCTGTTTCAGTTCCATCACTCCGAGGAACGCTCTTTCGAATAAGCTTGTTAGCACCGCATGTTGGGCATAATGCCCCTACCTTAGGCACAAACGTGCTCTCTGTTGGTACCGTCCTAACTTTAGGCGAGGACTCCTTTAAATTTTTAATCCCCATTTTAGGAATCATTTGCGATTTTGGTTGATGTTTGGCAACTAGGAACTCAGCTACTGTCTTGGCTTCTTCCAATTTCATGCGCCATCCCACCTCTGATGTGAGCCAAAATTTCGGTGAGAGCAAATCTGATTTCTTCTTAAGCTCGTCCAATTTGTCTGTAATTGCCTTTGCCACTTCATCTGCTTTATAAAGCTCTGGCACATCAATCTTCTGCTCAATAATCCCGCTATCAGAAACAGAAACATAAACAAGAAAAGGACAATATCCAAATCCTTTTTGAACACTGCCCATCAACATCTTCCCGAGCAGCTTCTCAGTGTTAGACCTCAACAACTCCTTTACAATTTTTCCTTGCTCTTCAGCTTGTAAAACGGGAGATTTCATTCCTTCAGGCTTGCCATTAAACGTGCGCGCCCATCTGTTAAATTCATCGACAATAATTGTGCTGTGGCAGCTTTTTGATTCGATAATAGCCAGCCCATAAGGTGAAACAATGAGGTGGTCTATCTGAGCCGTTTCTCCATCATGAGTTATGCGGAGATCGTTAATAACGAAGCAGTCGTCGCGTTTCTTGAACGCTCGTTTAAGGTAATGAGCTAGTTGCTTTTCCGCCTCTTCGCCAGCACGCAGCTTTGGGTCTGATTGATTAGTAAATTCTTTTTCTTTGAGTATCACGGCACCTTCTCCCTATGCGTCGTAGATTTCTAATGCGCCTCATCCCAGTTACTACCTTCCCCTAGTCCAACCTCTAATGGCACTTTCAGTTCGGCCACATGGCACATGAGGTCGCGCAGTTTTTCTTTCACGTGATGCAGTTCCGCCTGCGGCACTTCGAGCACGAGTTCATCGTGCACTTGCATGATGAGGCGGGTGTGCAGCTTTTCTTTTTCTATCCAGCGCTGCACCGCAATCATTGCGAGTTTAATTAAATCCGCCGCCGTACCCTGCATAGGGGCGTTGATGGCGGCGCGTTCGGCGCCTTGCCTACGCATGCCGTTCGCGCCATTGATTTCGGGCAGCCATAGCCTGCGTCCGAACACAGTTTCCACGTAACCTTGCCGCCGGGCTTGTTCGCGGGTGCTGTCCATGTAGTTCTTCACGCCGGGATACCGCGCGAAGTAGAGGTCTATGTATTGCTGCGCGGCGCTGCGTTCGATGTTGAGTTGCGAAGCCAAACCGAAAGCGGACATGCCGTAGATCAGGCCGAAGTTGATCACTTTTGCATAGCGGCGCTGTTCGCTGCTCACCGCATCGGGTGCGATGCCGAACACTTCGGCGGCGGTGGCGCGGTGGATGTCTTCATTGTTGGCGAATGCGCGCAGCAGGCCTTCGTCGCCGGAGAGGTGCGCCATGATGCGCAGCTCGATCTGCGAATAATCCGCCGACACGATGCGCGAGTCCTGCGGCGCGATGAAGGCTTCGCGGATGCGGCGGCCTTCCGGGGTGCGGATCGGGATGTTTTGCAGGTTGGGGTCGCTGGAGGCCAGCCGCCCCGTCACCGCCACCGCCTGCGAGTAGCTGGTGTGCACGCGCCCGGTTTTTCTATCAACCATCTGCGGCAGCTTGTCGGTGTAGGTGGATTTGAGTTTCGCTATGCCGCGATGCTCAAGCAAAATTTTCGGCAGCGGATAATCCAGCGCCAGTTCCTGCAATACCTCCTCATCGGTGGAGGGTGTGCCGCTGGGTGTTTTTTTCTTCACCGGCAGTTGCAGTTTGTCGAACAAAATTTCCTGTATCTGCTTGGGTGAATTCAGGTTGAACGGCTGCCCCGCCGCCTCGAATGCCTGCTTTTCGATGGCGAGTATTTTTTCGCCCAGCTCGCGGCTCTGTCCCGCCAGCTTGGTGCTGTCAATCAACACGCCGTTGCGTTCCATTTTGAACAGCACTTCGCGCACGGGCAACTCGATGTCGCGGTAAACCGCATCCAGACGGCCTTGCAGCTGAGGTGACAGGGTTTGGTGCAGCTGCAATGTGATGTCGGCATCTTCCGCCGCGTAGCGCGTGGCGGTGTCCAGATCGACTTGATCGAAGCCGATCTGTTTCACACCTTTGCCCACCACTTCGGCATAGCTGATGGTCTTCACGCCGAGATGGCGCAGTGCGAGATTATCCATGTCGTGCGGCCGGTGGCTTTCCAGTACGTAGGATTGCAGCAGCGTGTCCTCGGCGATGCCCGCAAGCTGAATGCCGTGATTGGCGAAAATGTGCTGGTCGTATTTGAGGTTCTGCCCGAGCTTCTTGTGCTGCGCGCTTTCCAGCCAGAGCTTGAGTTTTTGCAGCACGTGTTCACGCTTGAGTTGATCCGGTGCGCCGGGGTAGTGATGCGCGAGGGGCAGGTAGGCGGCGTGGTGCGGTGTGACGGCAAACGAGATGCCGACCAGTTGCGCGTTCATCACGTCGAGGCCGGTGGTTTCGGTGTCCACGCACACCAGGTCGGCGTGTGTGATTTTTTCCAGCCATGTATCGAGTTGGGGTTCGGTGATGAGTGTTTCGTAGTGCGCATCGTCAGTTCGAACAAGCTCAACGGATGACTGCTGCTCCTGTCCCCTCTCCATCTGGGGGAGGGCTAGGGAGAGGGAGGATTGTTGTGTGGTCGCTCCAACGAGTGCTCCCTCACCCTCAATCCCTCTCCCGAAGGGAGAGGGAAGCTGTTGTGCGTTGTTCAACTCGCGAAGCCAACTCTTAAATCCGAAGCGCTCCAGCAGCGCGCGCAGTTGCTCCGTGTCCTGCGGCGGTGCAGTCAATTCATCGTAACGTTTGGGCAAGGGTACATCGCATTTCACCGTAACCAGTCTCCGGCCCTGCGGCAGCCAATCCACGGCAGCGCGTAAATTGTCACCGACCACGCCACCGATTTCATCAGCGTGTGCCATCAGGTTATCCAGCGTGCCAAATTGCGCCAGCCATTTCACGGCGGTCTTGGGGCCGACCTTGGCTACGCCCGGCACGTTGTCCACCGTGTCGCCAACCAGCGTCAAGTAATCCACGATGCGTTCCGGTGGCACGCCGAATTTGGTGAGCACGCCCGCCTCGCCCAGCCTTTCCTCGCTCATGGTGTTCACCCACAGCACGTGCTCGTTCACCAGTTGTGTGAGATCCTTGTCGCCGGTGGAAATGATGCAGCGCGCGCCTTGTTGAGAGGCCTGTTGCGCCAGTGTACCGATTACGTCGTCGGCCTCCACGCCGTCCACCATCAGGATGTTCCAGCCGAAGGCGGCAATGGCCTGGTGCAGCGGCGCGATCTGCGCGGCGAGCTCTTCAGGCATGGATGGGCGGTGCGCCTTGTATTCCGGATACCAGTCCTCGCGGAAAGTTTTGCCTTTTGCGTCAAATACGCAGGCGCTATAATCCGCCGGGTAGTCGGCGCGCAACTTGCGCAGCATGTTGAGCACACCGTAGATCGCGCCGGTCGGCTCGTTCTGGGGGCTGCGCAAATCCGGCAGCGCATGGAAGGCGCGATACAGGTAAGATGAGCCGTCAACCAGCAGCAGTGTCTTCATTTTTCATGTAAGGGTTCATCAAGTATGAGCAACCAATCCAAGCTACCCTCCTCGCAATTGCCGGAAGTGTGGAACTCGAAAGAAGCATGGCGCGTGTTCGGCATTATGTCAGAATTCGTCTCCGCCACCGAACGGCTGAACGCTATCCAGCCTGCCGTCAGCATCTTCGGAAGCGCACGCACACCGCCCGAACATCCCTATTACCAGCTCACTGAACATATCGCGCGGCTGTTGTCTGATGCCGGGTTTTCGGTCATCTCCGGCGGCGGGCCGGGTATCATGGAAGCAGCCAACAAGGGTGCGTTCTATGGCAAATCGCCCAGCGTGGGGCTGAACATCCAATTGCTCCATGAGCAGCACTCCAACCCTTACCAAAATATCAGCCAGACCTTCCAGCATTTTTTCGCGCGCAAGGTGATGTTCGTGAAATTCGCCACGGCTTATGTGGTGATGCCCGGCGGCTTCGGCACGCTGGACGAACTGATGGAAGCGCTCACCCTGGTGCAGACCGGCAAGACGCGGCGTATCCCCATCATTCTGGTGTGCAGCGATTATTGGCGCGGCATGTTGGACTGGTTCCGGCAAACCCTGCTCGTCGAAGGCATGATCAACCCTGAAGACATGGACATGATTCAACTGATCGACGATCCGGAAGCCGTGGTAAGCGCCATCTTCAAACACTATGAAGCACGCGGTTTCGAGCTTTCGGAAGCGGAACGCGAACGGCAGTTTTACCTGTAAGCAGATTCAAGGTACAAGGTTCAAGGAACAAGTTCCAGGGAACGACAGCAAGACGGGGGCTTGCTTTGCCCTTTGTACCTTGATAGAACTACTAGCCATTCGACTAGGCTGGCAAACAACGCCAGCCAAGTCGCTGGTTATGAGCCTTGCTCAACTCTCTTCTCTGCTAAAATGTGTCCATGCAAAACCACCGGGGAAATGCAATGCGCCTGATTACCATTTTATTCCTGAGCGGCATGTGCAGCGCCGTTTTCGCGGGACAACCGCTACCATCCGATCTACAGCCGTTGCAGCCTCCGCCACCGTTTGATGCGAACGCGCAGGATGTCGATCTGGAGCCGCAGGTGACCATCACCAAACGGGCCGAGCAGACCGTGGAAGAATACCGCGCAGGCGGCAGGCTTTACATGATCAAGATCACCCCAAAGATTGGTAACCCTTACTACTTGGTGGATGATCTTGGCGATGGCAAATTTTCACGCCAGGAAAGCCTGGACTCAGGCGTGCGTCCCCCGCGCTGGGTTATCCATAATTTCTAATCCATGGCGGTTTTTACTAGCGTCACCGAAACAGAACTCACGGCGTGGTTGGGCGATTATTCGCTCGGCAGCCTGCTTGAGTTGCAGGGTATCGCCTCTGGAATTGAGAACACCAACTACTTCGTCACCACCAGCAATGGCCGTTTCGTCCTGACGCTGTTCGAGAAGCTCACCCCCGGCGAACTGCCGTTTTACCTCAACCTGATGTCTCACCTCGCGCGGCACGGCATTCCCTGCCCCAGTCCGGTGGCAGACCGGCATAACCGTTTCCTCGGTGAGCTGAATGGCAGGCCTGCCTGCATCGTCAGCCGCCTGTCCGGCAGATCCCTGGTCCAGGTAGATTCGGCGCACTGCGCTGCCGTGGGTGCGGTGCTGGGGCAATTGCATTGCGCGGCACAGAGCTTCGCTGAAACCATGCCCAACGCGCGCGCAGCCGCGTGGCGCGCACACACCGCACAACAGGTTAAACCCTTCCTGTCACCACAAGATGCGGCGCTGCTGGACAGCGAAGTCGCTTTCCATGCACAACACACGCTGGCTGCATTGCCGCAGGGTGTGATTCACGCCGACCTGTTCCGTGACAACGTGTTGTTCGACGGCACACGCGTCGGTGGCCTGATTGATTTCTATTTCGCCTGCAATGACAGCCTGCTGTATGACGTGGCCATCACCGTGAATGACTGGTGTATGAATGCGGACGGTATGCTGGACGAGGCGCGCACCCAAGCTTTGCTGCGCGCCTACCATGCGGTGCGGACGTTCCGGCCGGAAGAATATTCGGCCTGGCCGATTGTCTTGCGCGCTGCGGCGCTACGTTTCTGGCTGTCGCGCCTGCATGACCTGCACCTGCCGCGCGACGGCGAGTTGATACACGCACACGACCCGCAACAATTCAGGCGTATCCTGCAACAACACATTGCTGCGGATAGCAATGCAATCTGGTTAAATATGTAGGGTGGGTTAGGCGAAGCCGTGACCCACCAGACAAAACTTTTTAGAGGCGCCCATGATGGAAGCACGCAAAGTAACAGCTATGCACGGCTGGATATGGATCAAGAATGGTTATTGGCTGTTCAGGAGAAATCCGTTGTTATGGATGGCGCTGACGGCTATCGGAGTAATCGGGCTGCTCGGTATCGCAATCATCCCTGTGGTCGGTGACCCGCTGGCCACGCTGCTGTTCCCGGTGCTGCTTGCTGGCTTCATGTTCGGCTGCCACGCTCTGGCGCGTGGTGAAGAACTGGAGCTGGCGCACCTGTTTGCCGGGTTTCAGCAACACGCGCAGCAACTGGTTACGCTGGGCGGTGTCAATCTGGTCGGCCAATTGCTGATACTCGGCGTGATGATGATCACCGGTGGCGCGACACTGGTGGGCATCCTGATGAGCGGCAAACCGCCGGACGATCCGGCAATATTGATGCAAGCCGCCGCAGGCGCCGGGCTTGCGCTGCTGCTGGGCATGACGCTGTTCAGCGTGCTGATGATGGCGATGCAGTTCGCACCCATGCTGGTGATATTCGACAAAATGCAGCCCATCCCCGCGCTGAAAACCAGCCTGCGGGCTTTTCTGCGCAACGTGATTCCGTTGACGGTATATGCCGTGATGCTGCTGCCCTTTGCAGTCCTGGCCACCCTGCCGATGATGCTGGGCTGGCTGGTTCTTCTGCCGATAGTCATCACTTCGATGTACGCAATTTATCGCGACTTGTTCCCGACACAGGAAGAACCAGCATCCGCCGTCGAGGGTGAAGTGGTTACGCGCGACGACCAGGCGCATTTTTGATGGGCGAATACCCACAGGGCACAAGAACCTCTGCGAGGTAAATTCGCCCCCTACAATGCCGCCAGCTTCGCGTACTCCAACGCCAGCCACTTTGTTCCTGCCTTCCTGAAATTCACCTGCACGCGCGCATCCGCTCCGCTGCCTTCGAGGTTCACGATCATCCCTTCGCCGAACTTGGTGTGAAGCACCGCCTGGCCGATGCGCCAGCCCGACGAGTCGCTGGCGCGATGCACGGGTGCGGCCGCCGGTGCAGCGCGCTGCGGCGTGAACGATGCGGCATACGGATTGCGTTGTGCAAGACGCGGGGTGATCCAGTGCAGCAAATCATCCGGCAGTTCGCGCAGGAAGCTGGACATCAGGCTGTAGTTCACCTGCCCATGCAACATGCGGCTCTGCGCGAAGGTAAGGTACAGCCTGCGCCGCGCGCGCGTAATGGCGACATACATCAGGCGGCGTTCCTCATCCAGCCCGCCGTCATTCATCTTGCTGTTCTGGTGCGGGAACAGTCCTTCTTCCAGCCCGGTGATGAATACGGCATCGAACTCCAAGCCCTTTGCCGCGTGCACCGTCATCAGGTGCAGCGCATCGTCGCTGTCCCCGGCCTGATGCTCGCCCGCCTCCAGTGAGGCGTGGGTGAGAAAGGCCGTGAGGCTGTCGTCCTCGTTCTCATGCACGAACAGCGTCGCCGCGTTGATCAGTTCGTTGAGGTTTTCCAGCCGCTCCTGCGCCTCGCGCTGCTTGGCGCCGGTTTCATTCTGGTAGTGCGAAATCAGGCCGCTGTGCTGCAACACGTGATCCATGATTTCCGGGAGCGGAAGATTCCGCGTGGTGTTGCGCAGCATATCTATCAATGCCGCGAATGCCGCCACCTTGCCGCCTGCTCGCGCAGCCGCATCCCATAACGTGCCGCCCCGAAACGGTGGGGCAGAGCCCTCTGGTGCGGGAGGGGCGGCTGGGCGGCTACTCCCGCCATCGGCTGGCTTCGCCAGTAACGTGTCGTAGCCGCCGCTGTTAATTCGCGCCGCTTCCTGCAACTGCTCGACGCTGCGCGCACCGATGCCGCGCGTGGGAAAATTGATGATGCGCAGCAGCGCGTTGTCGTCATCGGTGTTTTGCATCAGGCGCAGATAGGCCAGCGCGTGCTTGATTTCCTGCCTCTCGAAAAAGCGCAATCCGCCATACACGCGGTAAGCCACGCCCGCCGACACCAGCGCGTGTTCCAGCACCCGCGACTGAGCGTTGGAGCGGTACAGCACGGCCATTTCGGACAGCCGCACGCCTTCGCAGTTGAGCTGGCGCACTTCCTCGACGATAAATCTGGCCTCTTCCGCATCGGTCGGCGCTTCGTAAACGCGCAGCGCTTCGCCCTTGTGTTCCGACGTCCACAAATTCTTGCCGAGGCGGCTGCGGTTATGCTGGATCAATGCATTGGCGGCATTGAGGATGTTGCCGTGCGAGCGGTAGTTCTGCTCCAGTTTGATGACATTCTGCACATGAAAATCGCGCGTCAATTGCTGCATGTTGCCGACGTTCGCGCCGCGAAAAGCGTAAATGGACTGGTCATCGTCGCCTACCGCGAATAGCGCAGAAGTCGAAGAATCATCGCGCCGCGATACGTTTGCCCCCTCTCCCGCCGGGAGAGGGTTGGGGTGAGGGACGCCCGCCAGCAACTTCAGCCACTGGTATTGCAGCTTGTTGGTGTCCTGAAATTCGTCCACCAGAATATGGCGGAAGCGCGCCTGGTAATGCTCGCGCAACTGCTGGTTGCGCACCAACAGCTCATAACAGCGCAACAGCAGCTCGGAAAAATCCACCACGCCTTCACGCTGGCATTGCGCATCATATTCGGCAAAAATTTCCACCTTGCGCCGCGTGTACGGATCGAAGGCTTCCACCCCGGACGCGCGCAAACCCTCTTCCTTATTGCCGCTGATAAAAAACTGCACTTCACGGGGTGGGTATTTTTCGTCATCCACATTCATCGCCTTCATCAACCGCTTGATGGCGGAAAGCTGATCGGCACTGTCGAGAATCTGGAAAGTCTGCGGCAGGTTCGCCTCGCGGTAATGGGCGCGCAGCATGCGGTTGCACAGCCCGTGAAAGGTGCCGATCCACAAACCGCGCGTGTTGATCCCTGTCCTGAGCGCCGTCGAAGGAGGCAGCATGGCGGACAAACGCGTGAGCATTTCTTTCGCTGCCTTGTTGGTGAATGTCACCGCCAGAATGTTTTGCGGACTGACTTGTCCGGTGCTGATCAGCCAAGCGATGCGCGTGGTGAGCACACGCGTCTTGCCGCTACCCGCCCCGGCGAGGATCAGCGCCGATTGTTCGGGCAGGGTGACCGCTGCGCGCTGCTCAGGGTTAAGGCCGGAAAGAAGGGAAGGAATCATGACTGGATTATGCCACATGGGTCATCCGTCATCGGATACGCTGAAATGAAAACGGCACACCTAAGTATGCCGCCTATATCCATCAGGCATTCCGCTGCTGATTCCCGGCAAAATGTTCAACAAACCCATTACCGGCTATGTGAAATTTGCGTGCGGTGTTAACCAAAAATTGCCGGGGTTTGATACTGAATATTCACGGCTTGATGATGAAAGATGTGGGCGGGGAGTAAACTATTTTGTGGAATGCGTGCTGAAGAATTGAGTCAGCGAGGTTTTGAGAAAATAAAAAGTTGACGCTACATACCCGTTTTTTATTCCGCAATAGCTAGGCAGTGCCGTGGCGGGTCTCGATTACAATTCCGATTTCCTTGAGGAGTGGCGTGGGCAAGATTCCACCAGCGCAGACGATGATTGCATCGTTGGGCAGTACGATAGCCTTGCCCTTTTGATCGAGCAAAACGCCACCTGGTTTGATTTCTATCACGGTCGATTCGAGCAATACGGATAGATGCCCGGAATTTCTAGCCTCTTCGGTAAGCTGCCGGTTTTTCGGTTTTACGCGGCTAAAGGCGTTGCTGCGATAGCTGAGAGTTACTGTAGTGCCGGGCTCTTTGGAAATTGACACAGCAGCCTCCAGTGCTGCATCGCCGCCGCCAACCACTAACACATGTTTTCCTCGATATTGTTCTGGATCAATCAGACGATACATCACTTTTTCCAGTTCTTCGCCTGGTACGTCCAGCTTACGAGGCGTGCCGCGCCGGCCGATAGAAAGAAGCACGCTGCGTGTGAGGTAGTTGGCGCGGTTGGTGACAACAGAGAAGGCGTCGCCTTGGCGCTCTATCCGTTCCATACGCTCGCCGAAATTAATCTTGATGCGGGCTTTGTCCACCACATCCTCCCAGAGCTCCATCAGCGCTTCTTTGCTTATTTCCTTTAATTTTATTTTGCCGATGATGGGAAGGTTCATTGGCGCCGTCATGACGATTTTGCCACGAGGGTAATGCAGCGTGGTGCCACCGAAAGTATTTTCCTGCTCAAGCGTAACACAGCGCAGGCCATGATGCTTTGCGGCAAGGGTCGCGGCAATACCGGCTGGACCGGCGCCGATGATGACCACATCATGCGGCGTTTTGGCACGCCCGCGTTTTGAAATAGCTTCCATTGCCTGGCTTCCCTGTGCCACAGCCTTTCTAATTAAACCCATACCCCCCAATTCTCCGGCGATGAAGATGCCGGGAACATTGGTCTCGAAGTTTGGTTTGAGCTGTGGGATGTCTACCCCCCGGGTTTCGGTGCCGAATACCAGCTTGATCGCACTGACTGGACAGGAAGTGGCGCAAGCTCCGTGGCCGATACAGTGAGCAGGACTGATGAGTATGCCTTTCCCGTGGATTATGCCAATCGCCTTTTCAGGGCAGGCTTTGTAGCAGCCGCCTGAGCCGATGCAAAGATTGGGGTCGAACACGGGATGGAGAGTTGCGGGCTCGGTCAGCCCGGATGCCACCGTTTCACGCCAAGTATCCTTGTGTACCTTATTGCGGCGGCTATGCCGGCGCAGGTAGAAGAACATAACTACCACCAAGGGCAGTACGTACAACACGTAAATGATTAACTGATCGATCATGTTGGAATCCCGGCTGTCGATGCAAATATGAATTTCGTCAAATTTCTTCCAAAGGCCATTTCGGCAAGCTCAAGAAGGAGTTTGTAAACATGACTTATACCGAAACACAAAAAATATCGGTACCAAGGTTTGTGATGTCAATATTTGGAAGAGAAAACGCGCTCCGACGTATGCAGTCTACTCATGTGACTGGGGAAATTCAAGGCGGAGATATAACGAATCAAGTTTTACTCAGGTTTTTACGTGAGTCAACATGGACGCGTGGCGCAGATGGCGTTTCGGAGGCAGATTTCGACGCGTGGTATCATTGTACAATTATTTTTTCGATTGTTTAGTTGAGGTTGGTACAACAAGTGGGTAGGTATGTCATCCGAATTTTCTCGTGATCAAAATGCTGTAGAAGCAGCTGGCGGTAGTTCTCACGCTACCGAACGACGTGCTCGCGAATATAGCATGACGAACCCAACAGGAATCAGCGGTAGTTCGCATACTACCGAACGACGAGCTCGCGGTACTGCCGAGCGACGCACTGAACAACATCCAATTGAGGTTAAGGTATTTGGTGGTTCGCGTTCTGGCGATAAACGTGCCGGCGTTGTTCACGGAGTTGGCGTCGGTCGCGGAGTAGTGTGGTTTGCTGTTATCGCTCTCGTATTGGCGGCATGGCCGGTTTCCAAGGGCTGGGTTATTAAATCCGGATCCGGTTTGGGCTATTACTTTGGCTATGTCGGCGGTGTAATGATGTTGCTGATGCTTCTTTATCCGTTACGCAAACATGTGGGATGGGCACGAAACTGGGGACCTTTACGCTACTGGTTCATGCTGCACATGGTATTTGGGATCGGTGGGCCAGTGTTAGTCTTGTTCCATTCAACCTTCCATGTGAAGTCATTGAATGCCAGCGTTGCACTTTATTCCATGTTGCTGGTGGCGTTAAGCGGTATCGTAGGGCGCTTCATCTATAAGCGTATTCACATTGGGCTATATGGGCGGAAGTCGAATCTGGAGGAATTACAGAAAGCCGTGGATTTCAGACAAGCAAAAGAGAAAAGAGCGAGCGTGATATTGATAGAGGCAACCGGAGTTGGGGACAAGCTGAAACAATTTCGTGATGCGGCTTTTACCCAGGGATTGGCATTCCCCGCTCGCGCCGTGAGGTTTATGACTTTTGACTGGCGACGGCACAAACTTGCGAAGCATTGCCATCATGAATTGTGGCGTGGTGTTGTTCAACTGGCTAACGCTAAGGGCTGGGATAAGCAGCAGCAAGATAAGCATTTTCAGGACGTTTTGAGGTATGTGAAAGAATATCTGACTAATGTGCAGCTCGCCGCCCAATTCACAGTCTTTGAACGGCTGTTCCGTCTGTGGCATATTCTGCATACACCTTTCGTTTGGTTGCTGGGCATAAGCGGTATTGTCCATGTCATCGCTGTCAATATGTATTGAAGGTTGCCGGATGCTGCTACGCCTCATTTTTCTAACTTTGTCTTTGTCTTGCTCCAGCGGCGCTTGGGCGGAAGGGGAGTCCTTGCTGATGCCCGGAGAGGTAATCAAGGGGCATGCAAAACTCGAAGCCAAGTGTTCTGAGTGCCACGTCCGGTTTGACAAAGAGGCGCAAACCAAGCTATGCAAGGACTGCCATAAGGAAGTGGGGGCGGACGTCCTGAACCATAAGGGATTCCATGGCAAGTTGAAAGAAGCAAAAGAATGCAAGGAATGCCATACCGACCATAAGGGCCGTGATGCTCATATAGTGATATTCGACCAGGACAAGTTTGACCATTTACAAACTGAATTTCAGTTAAAAGGAGGGCATTTAGGCGAAAAAGTAAAATGCAAAAATTGCCATGAGCCCAATAAAAAATTCAGGGAATCGCCGAAAACTTGCAATGGCTGCCACAAAAAGGATGATAAGCACAAAGGCAAGCTGGGTATTGATTGTGCGAAATGCCATGTGGAGAAAGACTGGAAAACAATCAATTTCGATCACGACAAAACCAAGTACAAATTGCTAGGCAAGCATGTGGACGTGAAATGCAAGACCTGTCATATCGAAAACAAATACAAAGACACGCCCACACTATGTAATGCCTGCCACAAAAAAGACGACAAGCACAAGGGAAATTTCGGACCGAAATGCGAAAACTGCCATGTGGAAAAGGACTGGAAAGAAATCCTGTTCGATCACGACAAGAAGACCAAGTACCCATTGCTCGGCAAGCACCTCCCTCCGGCAAAGTGCACCAGTTGCCACAAGGGAGATTTGTACAAGGACAAGCTGAAGATGACCTGCGACTCGTGCCACACCAAGGATGACAAGCACAAAGGGCAAGAAGGCAAGAAATGCGAAACCTGCCACAATGAAAAGTCTTGGAACAAGGCGGTGTTTGATCATCGCTCATCCCATTTCCCCTTGACCGGAAAGCACGTGCTGACAGAGTGCAAGAAATGCCACGCTGCGCCAACTTATAAAGATGCCAAGTCGGATTGCTGGTCGTGCCATGAAAAACAGGACACCCACAAACGCCGATTAGGAACAGAGTGTGTACCATGTCATAACACGCGTGACTGGAAGGTCTGGGACTTCGACCACGAAAAAACCGACTTCAAGCTGGGGGGCGGGCACAAGAACATCGGATGCTACGATTGCCACCAAAAACCCATGAACAAAAAAGTAATTTCGCCCGCTACCTGTGCCAGCTGTCATGACAAAGACGATGAGCACAACGGCGGTTATGGCCGTCTGTGCGAGCGTTGCCATGAAGTATCTTCATGGAAAAAAATCAGGCCTGGCGGCAGGGTGTTGCAATAACTTGCAGCCGCCGCGATTGATGACGCTTCTGTGCGTGGACGCGCTAATGGACGTATGGGTTTAACTGGGCGCGTCTCATGATTATTATGTGAATCAAAACTTAGAGGAAAGCAAATGAAATACTCATCTCTGCCTGCTGCCTTGATAGCGTTCTCTTTGACTGCTTGCGGCCAAAAACCTTCTGAAACACCCGCCCCCCAGGCACCCGCTGCCGCACCTTCAGTTTCCTTGCCTGCCGGGCATCCCTCTGTGGATGCAGTCAAGATGGCGCAGACCGCGCCGGAGCCTCCGCTGACACAAAAAGCTCAGGTGCTCAGCGCTGTCAACGCCACACAATACACCTACCTTGAAGTAAAGCAGGACAATAAAACCCGCTGGCTTGCGACGACTACCACCCCTGCAAAAAAGGGCGATACGATCCAATTCGATGACGGTACGACCATGGTCAACTTCAACAGCAAGATATTGAACCGCACTTTCCCCAGCATCACCTTCGTTGGTCGTGTGGTTGTCGCCAAAGGAAAGGCCTAATACTTCTGTTAGAGCGCTTGGATTTAAGTCTGCGCGGTCAGGATCCGTCAAGCAAATCGCGAAAGCGAAAGCCCTGTCTAAAGAGTGGCTGGCAAAGCACAAGGGGAAGGATTCTGGGTGGCCGTGATCACATAGCCGCCTGTCTTGATTTCCCAACCACTTGTCCGGATAATAGCGCCGCTCATTTAGGCGATTTGCTTATAACCGAACGGAGTTGAGCGGCATCCATGTTTTGGGTACATTGGCGCCCAGATTGAAAAAAAGCGTATGCAACACTGAAAGAACGCAACAACAAACCTGATCGGTATTTCAGGCCGCGGTTATAAAGACGCAATTCGAGGCAGGCATGAAACCAAATTTATTGGGCAGTTTAATTACCCTACGCAACCTTATTTTGTCAGTGATAGTGGGTGCGATAGCGCTGTCTGTCTTTCCATCTTTGCTCCTGGCACAAACCGCCGCTTCCTCTGCCCCCACACAAACTACAGCGAACCCGACCCATTTAAGAGACAGCTTTAACCATTTGCAGACGGGCTTCCCATTAACGGGGGCACATGTTTCTGTTGCGTGCGAAACCTGCCACGTGGGCGGAAATTTCAAGGGTACGCCAAAAGAATGTGCGGGATGTCACACGGCTGGCAGACTCATTGCGGCCACCCCAAAACATTCAGATCATATTCAAACAACCAGATCCTGCGAAACCTGCCATATCAGCACGGCCAGCTTCCAGTCAGCAGTTATGAATCATACCGGCATAACTCAACCATGCCTGTCTTGCCACAACCCCAGCAATAAAGGGATAACGGGTAAACCATCGAGCCATATTATTACTGCCGATAACTGCGAAGTCTGCCACAAAAACACCTCCAGTTTTCTGGGAGCAAAATTTGATCACACCGGGGTACAGGGCAACTGCGCGAATTGCCATAATGGCTCCACTGCGCCGGGCAAGCCGACGAATCATGTTCCGGCCACAGCGGCATGTGAAACATGCCATATCAGCATCACCACCTTCATGGGGGCAGCTTTTGATCACACCGGCATTTCGACGGGTTGTGCGAGTTGCCATGGCGGCCAATACGCAGGAGTGAAGATCAAATCTGCGACCCATATCTCGACCACAGCGGCCTGCGAGACTTGCCATAGCAGCACGACCAGCTTTCTGGGCGCAATCTTTAACCATGGCGGCATCACGACGGGATGTGCGAGCTGCCACAATGGCGCTACGGCGCTGGGCAAGCCAACAACAGGTCACATCACGACCACGGCTGCGTGCGAAACTTGCCACTCCAACACCACCACCTTTACGGCATGGACGATGAACCATACCGGCATCTTGTCGGGTTGTGAGACCTGCCACAATAATCAATACGCAGGGGTGAAGTCCAAATCCGCGACCCATATCTCGCCGGCATCCACGTGCGTCACTTGCCATAGCAGCACCGTCACCTTCCTGGTCGCCACCTTTAACCATGCCGCTGCTTCAGTTACGCCGGGTTCATGTGCAAGCTGCCACAACGGCACCTTGGCGCTGGGCCAACCGGCAGGGCATATGGGGACTTCTGGTGCGTCGTGCGACACATGCCACACTAACGGCAGTTACACCACCTTCCTGATGACATCGTTTAACCATACAGGCGTATTGGCTGGTCAATGCGGAGCCATTTGCCATAACGGTGGTACAAATGGCGGCGCAGTCAAACCGACGACCCATATTGTTACTGCTGCCACTGCGGGCCCCGCTTGTGATGCATGCCATATTGGCACCACCAGCTTCCTTGGGGCAGTCATGGATCACACCGGCATCACGTCGGGTTGTGCGAGTTGTCATGGGGTATCACACGCACCAGGAGTGGTGGGCCAACCCTCGACTCATATCTCGACCACGGCCGCATGCGAGACTTGCCATACCAGCACCTCCACCTTTACGGCATGGACGATGAACCATGCCGGAATAGCGGCGGGTTCGTGCGCGACTTGCCATAATAGTCAATACGCAGGTGTGAAGTCCAAACCCTCGACCGCGACCCATATCCCGACCACGCCCCCAACTCTCACGTGCGATACCTGCCATAGCGGCACGATCACCTTTGCGGCATGGACGATGAACCATACCGGAATCGCGTCGGGTTGTGAGACCTGCCACAATAATCAATACGCAGGGGTGAAGTCCAAATCCGCGACCCATATCTCGCCCGTGGTGTCCACGTGCGTCACTTGCCATACCAGCACCACCACTTTCCTGGGCGCAACCTTTACTCATACAACAGCGACGACGGGTTGTGCGAGCTGCCATGGAGGGCAATACGCGGGGGTGGTGACCAAGCCCGCGATCCATATCCCGAATACGGCGGACTGCGGGACTTGCCATACCGACAAAACCACCTTTACGATATGGGCGATGAACCACACCGGAATAGCGGTCGGCTCGTGCGCGAGCTGCCATGGCGGTTCATATGCGGGAGTGACAGGCAAACCGGCGGCGCACTTGACAACCACCTTGTCGTGCGACTCGTGCCACACAAACGGCATTTACACCAGCTTCCTGATCACTTCTGCGTACAACCATACCGGCGTAGTGGCTGGCCAATGCGGAGCCACTTGCCACAACGGCACCCCAAACAATGGCGCCGTCAAACCGACGACCCATATTGTTACTGCGAGCCCCGCTTGCGATGTGTGCCATATCGGCACCACCACCTTCCTGGGGGCGGGCATGAACCACAGCGGAATAGCCGCTGGCTCGTGCGCGAGCTGCCATGGGGGGCAATATCCCGGAGTTGTAGCCAAGCCGGCGGTTCACATCACTACCACGGCCGCATGTGATACCTGCCATACCGGCACCATCGTTGTTCCCGGCGGCTTTGCAACCTGGACAATGAGCCACAGCGGAATAGCCGCTGGCTCGTGCGCGACTTGCCATGGTGGCCAATACATCGGAGTAGTGGCCACGCCCGCTATACATATCACGACCTCGCGCGCCTGTGATGCGTGCCATACCGGCACCATCGTTGTTCCCGGTGGTTTTGCAACCTGGGCGATGAGCCATACCGGCATTACGTCGAATTGTGTCAGCTGCCATGGAGGTCAATACACTGGAGTGCTGACCAAATCCGGGGGCCATATCCCTACATTGGCAGCATGTGAGTCGTGCCACTCCAACACCACTACCTTTACGGCATGGACAATGAACCACACCGGCATCACGTCGGGTTGTGCGAGCTGCCACGTAGGATACACAGGGGTAGGAGTGGTGACCAAACCTGGGACACATATTTCGACCACCGCAGCTCCCGCATGCGAGATATGCCATACCACCACCACCCCAGGCGGCTTTACAACCTGGACGATGAACCATACCGGCATCACGACGAATTGCGTGAGTTGCCATGGGGGGCAGACATTCCAAGGGGCGGCGATGGTGACCAAACCTGGGGCACATATCCCGACCACCGCAGCTCCCGCATGCGAGACTTGCCATAGCAACACCACCCCTGGCGGCTTTGCAATCTGGACGATGAACCATTCCGGCATTCCATCCGGCCCCACGGGGAATTGTGAGAGCTGCCATGGTGGACAATACGCAGGAGTGCTGACCAAATCTACGAGCCATGTTTCGACCGGAGGGGTGAACACATGCGGTACCTGCCATAGCAGCTTTACCACTTTCTTTAGATCGGAAGAGCGTCGTGTAGGGAAAGAGTGTAGATCTCGGTGGTCGCCGTATCATTAAAAAAAAA
>OESW01000306.1_pt1 | contig 20185 bp, 17 predicted proteins | sample 1534831 | NCBI WGS metagenome assembly OESW01 (sample SAMEA104161952, study PRJEB21768) | metagenome | isolation source: underground water
ATTCCAATTCTATTTAAGAACAACAATAATCTGTAGGGTGCGTTCCACGCACCAACGATGATGGTGCGTGGAACGCACCCTACGGCATTGCACTTTTAATTTAGAAATGGAATTACCGATATGATCCGGGACGTCTGTATACTCTGGCTATGTTAGTAAGGCAGTAAATTCCTCCACCGGCACCGGCCTGCCGAACAGATAACCCTGGTAGAGCTTGCATCCTGCCCCCCATAGGAAATCACGTTGCGCATGGGTTTCCACCCCTTCGGCAATCACCTCTATGCTCAGATTATTGGCCATGCCGATAATAGTTTGAATAATTATTGAATCGGTAGATTTTGTGCCGATGTTGCGCACGAACGACTGGTCGATCTTCAATTGGTCGAGTGGCAATTGTGTCAGATACGCCAGCGATGAATAACCCGTACCAAAATCATCCATGGAGAAGCGCACACCGATCAGCTTCAATGCATGCATCTTGGCAATGGTATCGATAACATTTTCGAGCACCGTGCTCTCGGTCAATTCAAGTTTGAGGCGCGATGGATTGATGGAGTTCTGTTCGATCACTTCGCTCACTTGCTTAACGAAACCCGGCTGACGGAACTGCTTCGCACTGACGTTGACAGCAAGCGACAATTCGTGAGTGAGCGGATTGCTTTCCCATTCTTTAAGTTGCGCGCAGGCGGTCTGTAACACCCACAGGCCGAGAGGCAGAATCAGCCCGGTGTCTTCCGCAATGGGAATGAATTTGGCGGGGCTGATCAGGCCTTGCTCCGGATGTTCCCAGCGGATCAGTGCCTCTGCACCAATGGGGCGTTGCTTGCTATCAACCTGCACCTGGTAGCAGAGCTTGAATTCATGTTTTAGCAATGCCTTCCGCATCCCGGCTTCGAGCTGGCTGCGCATTTCCAGCGCTTCCTGCATTGCGGGATCAAAGAAGCGCAAGGTGTTGCGGCCGGATTTCTTGGCTGCATACATGGACGTGTCAGCCTGTTTGAGCAAATCGTCGAGATTTTGTCTGTAATTGGCAAACAAGGAAATGCCTATACTCGCCGAACTGTAATACTCGATATCTTTGAGTATGTAGGGCTGGCTAATGGCCTTAAGCATTTTTTCTCCCACCTCCCGCGCCTGCACGGCAGCCTGCGTTCTGTCTTCGCTTAATCCCTCCAATAGCACCACGAATTCATCCCCGCCCAAACGCGCTAAAGTGTCGCTCTTGCGTATGCAGGTTTGCAGGCGCCGGGCCACCTCGATCAATAGCAGGTCGCCGATGTCGTGTCCTCTGGTGTCGTTCAATATTTTGAAATTATCGAGATCAATGAACAGGAGTCCGGCACAGGTCTGGTTGCGCGCGCTGGTGGCGACTGCCTGATGGAGACGGTCAAACAGCAGCCGCCTGTTGGGCAATTGGCAGAGCGGGTCATAAAAAGCAAGATTGTAAATTTTCTCTTCAGCTTGCTTGCGTTCGGTAATGTCAAAAAACGCGCAAATATAATTCGTGATTTTGCCGTCTTTGCCGACAACGGCGGTAATGGTCAACCATTCCGGATAGATTTCGTCGTTCTTGCGGCGGTTCCAGATTTCCCCTTGCCAGTAATTGTCGCGATGCAGGATTTCCCGCATGCGTGGGTAGAATCCCGCTTCCTGACGATCGGACTTGAGCATGCTCAGGTTTTTGCCGATAGCTTCTTCGGCGCTGTAGCCGGTCAGTTCCGTGAAAACACGGTTGACCCGAATGATCACTTCATCACTATCAGTAACGATCATGCCTTCTTCGATCTCGAAGGCAATGGCGGCAACACTCAAAGCTGCCTCGCGCTCTTCCAGCACCATCATCATGCTATTGAAGGCATGAGCCATATCGGCGATGTCCTTCGGCCCGGCAAGCACGGCTCGCACCTCCGATTCGCCTGCCTTGGCACGCCCCATGCTGGCCGACAACTGGTTAAGTGGCCGCGTCATGCGGTTGGTCAGGAAGCGGATCAGGAACAGGAGCAGCAGCGCGAAGGAAAACGACGTGGCCATGTTGGCGATAAAAATGTCGGTAGTCGTCTGAGTCATCGCCGCCTTGCTCATCACCACCGAAACATGGCCAAGCAACTCGGGTGCGGCTGTCTGCACATTGAAAGGCGATTCGGCAGAAGGCTGCGTATACACCGGCGCAGCAAAACGCCATGCATGCCGGCTTTCTGTATCGAGAACGCCAGCGCCCCGCACCAAGTTGGCTCGCTTGATTACAGCAGGAAATTCGGTGGGGCCGGCGGGGCCGCGTGTCAACAATGTACGCTGGTTGGCGTCGCGTATTTCCACACTGACCACGCCCGGGAAAGCCATCGTAGCGTTCACTGCCTCAGCGGCGTTGTCAGCCGAGGCGTAAATCAGCGCCAGGGCGCTCTGACGCGCCAGATTCTCGGTGATGCGCTGACCCTGCTCAATAATGTTGGCGCGTACCCGTTCGTTACTCTGCCACGATCCCACCAGAGAGGAAAACAGCGCCAGGAAAAGAATGCCGAGCGTGACCATAATGCCAAGCTGGCGCTCAAACGTGAATCTTTGGAGAAATTCGTTGAGAATCTTTTTCATGAGCGAGTACGTTTATCGCACTGGGTTTATTGCTCTGGAAATGTCGTGTCGAAACCCTGCTGACGGCCCGGATCGATCATCAGGTGCTTGGCAGTGCGCAAGTTGACAGCACTTTGCACGTCGTGCAATGGCATCACGCCAACACTCCCATAGTCACCCGAGATCAAAATGCCCTGAGCCAAACCGGCAAGACTTTTCCCCAGCGCCACATTGTCAGGATAAAGCGAAAACAGTACGCCACGCCGGACGTGGACGGAATTGCTGGAAAAAACGGCGACGCCTTGATTCCATGATTTCTGCAGCACCAAAGGCAGTACTGAGTTTTCTTCCACCGTGGTGGAATCCTGCGGCAACCACAAGACATCACTCTTGCTGTCAACCGCAGAAAAAATTTCCTGATAGAACCGCACCGCACTGCGCAGATCCTGCGCCTCATACGCCACCAACTCCAACCCTTGGGCACGAGCGGCTTCTTTGGCCAATTTCATCAGCCAGTCATTGAAAGTGGGATCGTAGACGACGAACACACGCTTCGCCGCCGGCATCAACGCCTTCATGCGGACAAACAGCAATGCCGGATCCGGCGACAGGCTGATCACCGGATGTCTGCGCGCCTCGTTCTCCGGCACTGTCAACACGCCGCCCACCACCACCCTGATGCCGTTGTTCAGTGCCTCCGCTGCCTTCATGCCCTGTCGGCCAAGGGCGATTACCACTTTGGTGTTCTGGCCGAGCAGGCTGGCTTTCAGCACACCGATATCCGTGTCGGAGCGCACCGGATGGTTGGCTACCCGGGTGCCAACCTTGCCCTCGACACCCTCGATTATTTTCGCGAATATCCCCCGGTAAGGCTCACCGATGTCGGGATAGATCACTGCGATCCTGTCTTCCCCCGTTGCCCATGCCGGTGATGCAACGACCAGTGGTATAACCAGAGCCATGACTACAAACAGCAAAATCAATCGAGTCTGACCCCATTGATATTGCCATTGATATTGTAGGAGCGGCCAAAAGTTTTTCGGACACCCTGCAGCAATCGTGTAGGGTGCGCTATGCGCACCGTTATCATTTGTGCGCATAGCGCACCCTGCGATGTTTCACCGTTGAGCTACGATATTTCACTAATGAGTTAGAAATGGAATTACTCATCAGAGCTTGTGGCGCAGCTCGAAGCGCCACTCGCGCGGGGCCAGCGGCAAGTCGTTGGGAATCAGACCCGGCGCCGGAGACGGTTCGCGCGCGTCGGCATCGAACAGGTTGAGCACTTTAAAGACAAAATCCCAATCGCTGCTTTGCTTCTGGCTGCGCAGCGTGAGGTCCACGGTGTGGTAATCGGCGATGGCGGGGCGGGGATCGGACGGCTCGCGCTTGCGATTGGCGACGTAATTGAGTTGCGTGTCCAGAGTCCAGCGCGGCATGAAACGCCAGTCCGCCCGCGCATAGACGTGGTGCCGGGGTGCGTTGCCCGCATCCTGGTTGGTTGCCTCATCGATCGAATGTTGCTGCGCGTAATTGCCCGACAGCCGCAGGCTTGGGCTCGCGTCCCAGGTCAGCTCGATTTCCATGCCCTGGCCGTGCTGCCGCCCGACATTCTGCGCGGTAATAGTGGTATCCAGGGGGTTCTGCACAAAACGCAGGATATCCTTCATCTGGTAGCGGAACAGGTTCAGGTTCGCTTGCAAGGTGCTGGCAGCCTGCCAGGTAAAAACCAGCTCCACCGATTCGTTGGTTTCCGGCCTGAGGTTGGGATTACCCAATCCCACCGGGTTATTGATGATATAGAGTTCGGAAAATGACGGCGGACGGAAAGCACGGCCGTAAAGCAGCTTGCTGGTCAGGTTGTAGGCGGTTTCCCACACCAGCGCCACGCGCGGATTGGTGGTGCCGCCGAAATCGGAATACTGGTCATGGCGCACGCCGGCGGTCAGATACCAGTCCTTGGTGAAAGCCCATTCATCCTGCGCGTAAACATAATTCACGCTCCGGCTGTGCGGGCGCAGGAAAGGCGCAGTGTCAGTCACGTCCACTACCGATCCCAGCGGATTCAATACCCCGGGAACAGGCGTGGAGAAATTCTTGGTTTCCTTGACACGGTACAGGTCGTCATCCTGCGTTCCGGCGCCGAAACGCAGCTTGTGGCTTTGCAGCCCGGTATAAGCAGCCGCCAGGCTGAAGCGCAAGTGGCGCTCCCACTTGTAGGGATTGCCGATCACGCCGTTGGGGAAACCGGGAAAACCGGGTGGGTAAAGCGTCAGATCGGATTTTTCGGTGATGTGAAAATAGCTGGCTTGGGCGGTCACGTCCAGGTCGGGCACAAAGTTCGCATCCTGATAAGTGAGGTCGGTGGAGATGCGCTCGCCGAAATTTTTGCCTTGTGGATCCAGCGCCGAAGCTACCCCGGCACCGGTGCCCACATTATTGCGCTGCTGGTAGCCGGCACGCAGCCGCCACTTGTCGCGCGCCAAATCAATGCGGCCGTCGATGGCGTCGCGGGCCAGGTTGACCGGTCCCGGCGCGAGGGAAAATGGCGTTGCGGACAGCACGTCAGCGGCGATGATTTGGCGCTGGCCATCGGTGGTGCCCACCCGCAAATAGGCGGCGGCATCAAACCCGCCCCATGCGCCGCCATGCTGCAGCCATGCATCGCGGCTGTTGAACGAGCCGGCACGCAAACCGAATTGGGTGCCGCTGATATCAGCGGCGGTCTTGGTGATGATGTTGATCACGCCGGAAAATGCATCCGCACCGTACAACGCGGAACCGGGGCCGCGTATCACCTCGATGCGCGCGATGTTCTCCACCGGCATGCCGCCCCAGATTATGGAACGATCACCGACGTACACGCCGGTGATCGGGATGCTGTTCACCAGCATCAGCACCTGGGGATTGTACTGGGTGGAGATGCCGCGGATGGTATAGACAGGATTGTAGTTGATGGGGGAGCGTGCCACGTGCAGGCCCGGCACCGTTTCCAGCACTTCGTCCAGATCCGCCGCGCCTATGGCTGCGATATCTTCCGCTGTGACCACGGTGGCGACCGACGGCGCCCGCGCAATGGGTTGGCGGGTGCCGCTGGCGATGGTGACAAAGGACTTGTCGCCGTAGGCCAGCGCCAACTCCTCTTCCTCGGACTGTGACGCGGCATGGGCACCGGTGGCCCACGCCGCTGTCAGCAATACGACCAATAACTGCACTAGAGAATTTTTTATGATGGCCCCTTTTCGCTTCTCGATTTAACCTTCTGAATGCACCATCATTATTATTATTGAATACTCTCCCCATGCATCAGCAGCTGTTACCCATCAGCCTGAGCAGTTGGTTTTGCGGCACGCCAACGGCGGCGCGCAACACCTTCGTACAGCATAACGCGGCAAGGCAGCGGAAACAATAGGCCTTCCGGTTTTTCCGCCGCTTCCAGAAAACATGGCGGCATGCCGGCAAGGAAGACAGGGATCATGAACAGATAAAATTCTCGCGGCAACAAGCCGAAATCGGCACCCAGTGCCGCAGTCAGCGCGGCATAGTTCATATGCAAGCGCCAGCGTCCTGCGAGCAGAATCTTTTCCACCTCGAATGCGAGTTTGAGGTGGCCGCCGCCGTCCAGTCCCTGCTCGCGCACCAGCGCCATCATCGGCGCAATGCGCTCGTCCCCGGAAGTGATCGGCCGCCCGTAGCCGGCGATACCGCGCTGCTGCATAAGCTCTGCGCGCACCAGTTCTGCCAGGTCTGCGCCCGCGTCCACGCGGGTCTTGACACGTGCCAGAAAATCGATGGCGCGAAGAACCGCGCCGCCACCGTAAATCTGCGCCTCGGAAACGGCCAGCGCGGCGGTTATGCCGAGAGTGCCGGTGCTGCGCGCCGTGCCCGCCAAGGCCGCCACGCGGTTGTTCCAGATACGCGCATCGGGGTAGCTGGTGTAACTCCAGATGGCTTGCAGCACTTTTATCTGTTGCGGCGTAAAGCGGCGGCCGGTGATGCCGAACAAATAGAGTTCCAGCCAGTCCATATCCTTGAGCGATGCGTGCAGATCGTGGCCTCGGAACACCGCGCGCTCGCCCGGAAAAATCGCCCCCATGCGGGTGGCCAGCCGCCCGGCCTGTTCTTCCAGCAATTGCGGTCCGTTCATACTCCCTCCGCTAAGCTTGCTGTCTTGACAGGGCCGGGATCATTCTCCAGTTCGACGCGAAAAAACGGAAAATTCTTGTGGCCGTAATCCTTTTGCTCCAGCGCATGCACCGCAGCGCCCGGCAGCCGCAGCAACAAACACAGCATTTCTCCTTGTGCCGGCGTGCAGCCAAGGTCGTGCAACGCAGCAGCAGCCACGCCGGATATTGCCAGCGGCAACCCTGCAGCCGCTTCCAGCGACGACCGGTGGTCTTGCAACCAGGCCGAAGATAGCGCGCAATCCAGAGCGGCGAAATACGCCATGGTTTGCAACACTGGCGTAGCGCAACGCACACCGTGCGGATCGAAACCTGCCGGATGGCCGGGCGCGGGCCAGACATCCGCCGGGTTGGCAATAGGCTTAGCCGCCAGCCCCGTATGCCACAGAGATAAATCGGTGCCACGCTCGGCCCAGTCTTCCATGGCGAGCCGTACTTCCCGTGCGCCGCCGGATGCGCCCGCACCCACTGCCAGCGCGGCCATCAAACAGGATGCCGAGGTGGAACCGCCGACTCCGCCGCACATCGCGGCATGCACCGCCGCATCGCGCGGCCCCGGATTCGCCAATGCGATGGCCAAACCCTCCAGCAGTCTGGCCTGTTGCGCTGAGGGAGCCTCGCCGCGAAACAGCAGGAACAGGTACTCGATCCAGCTTGCATGGACCAGCAGGTCGCCATAAACATCGTAGCCGTGGCAATGGCAGGATAGTGCCGCGAACGCGTTGTCGGGCTCGGCTTCTTCCTGCCAGATGCGTGTATGGATGGTTTCCGTGCTCATCCCACCGCCCCCAAAATTTTGATGCGCAGTCCCATCGGCGGGACTTCCTCTTTATCAACGCGCACGTCAAGCACGGTCGGGCCCGGATTGCGCAGAATCGTGTCCAGGTCGAGACTTTCGAAGTCCTCTACAGTGTGGATCACATGACCCGGAATGCCCATGGATTCTGCCAGCAACCGGAAATCCACCACCGGCAGATCGACCCCGACCTGTTCTGCGCCGGCCAGGCGCTGGCCATGCTTCACCATACCCAGCGCCGAGTCGTTAAGGATTACGAATACCACGCTGAGTTTCTCGGTCAGCGCCACGGTCATTTCCTGGCCATTCATCAGCAGGCTGCCGTCGCCGGTGATGCAGACCACCGGCACAGCACGGTTGGCGAGCGCGGTGCCGACCGCGCCGCCGATGGCCCAGCCCATCGGGGCAAAATTCATCGTGACGCGCATCCAGCCTCCTGCGCTGGCTTGGTGATCATGCATCCCCAGATGGTGGATCGCCCATGCGATGCTGCTGCCGGTATCGACCAGGAAACGTGTATCGGGCGGGCTGCGCCAGCCGAGTTCGCGCATCAGGTACTGCGGCTTGATGGGTGCGCCTACTAATGCAGATTTAAACGGATCGTCAACCGAGATTTTTCTGAATCTTCGCTTCTCTCCGACGGAGATATCTGTCGGACCATCCCTGCGCAGCGTTCGCAGCAGCCGCTCGAACACCGGGCGGATACGGCCACGCACATGCAGACGCGCCATTGGCGAGCGCGTCAGGTGCGCTTCGCAGGAATCGATATGTACCAGCCGGTTGTTCAGCAGCGATTCACACCAGCCGTTGCTGGAAAACTCACTCATGTCTGTGCCAACCGCAAGTATCAGGTCAACACTCTTGTCTTCCATCGCAGCAAAGGCGGACGAGTGGCCGGCGAAACCGAATACGCCAAGGTACGAAGGATGGCGCGGGCTGATAAATCCCTTGGCATCGGGTGTGACGACGAAAACTGCGCCTATTCTCTCCGCCAATTCGATGACGAGGTCGATCGCATCACCGCAGCCGTAACCGATCAGTACCACCACCCGCTGCGCCTGCGCCAGTTGCGCCTGTAATTCCCGAACCGCCGCATCGTCAACCGCAGACAACGGCTTTAACAGATGCGCGAGATTGAAGGCAGGGCCGCTATTCATCAAGGAGCGCTGCACGTCCACCGGAATGCTGAGGTGGACCGGGCCGGGTGTTGGCTGGTGCGCACTCAGCAGCGCAGTGGTCAGTTGTCTTTCAAGTTGGTCAGGATGGGAAATCAGCGCGCTGTAGCGTGTGCAGCTGCGAAACATCGCGACCGTGTCGATGCCCCCCATGCCTGCAGATTCCTGCATCGCTCCCTTGCCCAGCAAGTGCAGCGAGGGCTGGGCGGTGATGACCATCATCGGAATCTCGTTCTCATATGCGCAAGCCACGCCGGTGATGAGGTTGGTGGAACCCGGTCCGGAAGTGGCACAGCACACACCGATCTTGCCCGTTTCACGAGCATAGCCGTCGGCCATGAAAGCGGCCCCAGCTTCGTGGCGCGCCACTACCGGACGCGGCCCGCCGCGCCGAGAGCTGCGCGCGAGCGCGTTGTACAGCGGCTCGATGGCGCCTCCGGGCACACCGAATACAAACTCGACACCGATTTGTTCCAGATAGGCGACCAGCAGGTCGGCCGTTTCCATGCGATGCGGTTCTGCTTCGAGCCTTTTTTCTTGATGTATTTTTGTCATTGACTGATCACTAACACAGTTTCAAAACACTTCATCCCTATTGATCCGGCATGAATAAACTTTCTACTTCCGTTCGGGCTGAGGTATCGAAGCCTCGTTGTATCGTAAGCTGTTCATCCTTCGATACCTCAGGACGAACGTGCTACTTTATTCATGCCGGATCAATATCGCTCCAACCTTGGAGACTTTGCATCTTCGCCGCAAACAAAGGATCTGCCGTTCCGCCATGGCGGAACAATTAGACGAAGCAACAAAAAGCGACTGCGTGCTGGAAGGATGCTGTTAGCTGGCAAACGTCCGGCAGAAGTTGCCGAGAAAGTCGGCGTGGCACGGCAAACGGTGTACACATGGAAAGGCTTGCTGGATGAAGGCGGTAACCGACACGCGTGCGCACTTGGACTCCCAAGCGATGCACACCGATTATCCAGTTCCACTTCAACTGGAATCACGTCTCGGTTATTGCCGGGCTGACGCGCACCAACTGTCTGTTCCGCCTGCACGAAGGGAGCATCAGGAAAGAGCAGGTTGTCGAGTTCCTGAAGGCGCCCAAATCCCACCTCAAACAGCCGTTGCTGGTTATCCTGGATGGGCTGAGGGCGCACCGCAGCAAATTGGTGCGCGAGTATCTGGACGATCTGGACGGGCATATCCAGTTGGCATTCCTGCCACACTATGTGCCCGGCCTGAATCCGGTCGAATATTTGTGGGCATGGCTCAAACGGCACGCGTTGGCCAATTACTGTCCGGCAAATTTGAGCTTGTTGCACGCTGACGTTCGCAACAAGCTCAAAAGTGCGCAGAAGCGCCCATCGATCATCGCTGCCTGTTGGATGCAGGCTACGCTTTGGTAATGTCATGATTTATGGGAAACTCAACAATTGAACTGCTATTTCTGGCACAACTCGGGAGGCTCATAAATCACAAACTGGTAACAGATGGCTTTAACCTACCACTTTTCCCTCATAGGTAATAGATTTTTGATGGCCTATATATATCTATATAACTGCCTTCTCGCTGCGAGCGGCGGGGAATTCTGTCATGTATTTTGGAATGCTCAATAGCGCTGGAAGGTGCGCGCGCCAGCCTGACGGGAGCCATTCACGATTTCATTGTAGCAATCGTCCCCTCTATGTTGCAGTGGGAAGATTAAGATGGTGTTCCAGCTGGAATGAAGGATTGGGAAGTTCGTTAATCGATCAGCCGAAATGCGAATATCTTTCGGCCTACCCGCCTGATGAAGCAACTAGCCATTCAACTAGGCTATCAAAAGGCGATAGCCAAGTCGCTGGTTACAGCAATTGTTTGAGTTCCCCGTTCTGATACATCTCGGTCATGATGTCCGAGCCGCCGACGAACTCGCCGTTGATGTAAAGCTGCGGAATAGTCGGCCAGTTGGCGTAATCCTTAATGCCTTGGCGGATTTCCGGGTTAGTCAGTACATCCACACTGAAAAACTCTTTGGCTCCGAGTGAGTTCAGGATGCGTACTGCGTTGGCGGAAAATCCGCACTGCGGAAATGCCGGCGACCCTTTCATGTACAGCACCACGGGATGGCTGGTTACCTGTTGCCTGATGAGTTCTTGCACGTCCATGTTGTAGCCTCTGATTTAGTTGAGTAATTAAGTCGGGAATTTTAGCGGTACTCGGCCTGCCGGGTCAAGGGAGCCATAGGAGAGGTAGGGATGGTTTGAATGTTTTCGTTTCTGGCGGGTATCACGCTGCCAGCGCATCGCCCGTCAGTGAAACGTTTAGCACCACGTCTTTCCACGGTACATAAACCTTTCCGTCCTCATTGCGCGCCAAAAGTTCAAGTTCCAATAATTTGCGGACGTCGCGATGCACATTCGAGTAATTCCGCCCCATCGCTTTGGCTAAGGCATAAACACTGAGCGCACCAAGCTGTTTGGAGGTTTCTATCACTCGCATCCGCGCTGGCGTAATGTCCGAGAAGAGGCTCGCCATCGAATCAAAATCAAGGTGGTAATCTGCCGGGGCGGGCTTGCCCGCATCGGCTTTTTTTGCTGCGCGCAATGCTCGCGCCTGGGAAGTTTTCCAACTGGTCAGTTCAATAATCGCTTTCATTTTTACCTCCTAACAGGCGGATGACATCCGCCTCGAAATCAATAATAAGCTGCTCAAGTGTTATGAACAGGTAGGGTTGCTGGCGTTCATCCCTGCCCAGATGCCGATGGTCGCCCTTGCCTGATTCGTTGTCATAACGCACCACTGTTGCACCATCCAGCCCGCAATAAAGCCGATACTTGAATTGGTGCGAACAGCCGTTCACGGGTGTTGGAACAGCCCAGACAATCCGTTCAATCAAAGCGCCGCCTTTGCGTATCCTGTCCTTGATGACGAGTTGCGTTTTCATATATGGCATTCTAGCAATATATTGCCAATAAGCAATAGCTGGATGTGCCATGGAATCGCCACGGCCTCAATCAACTCACGGGCCAGCTTGCCTTTCTGTTCTCGCCACGCACCTTAGTTACTGTTGCGTTGACTTTTGCCCGACGAGAGTTATACTACACAAAACATATTTGTAGTATAACCACATGAGCGACCTCTATCACGATTTATCCCCCGGCGCACAAGCCGCTTATGCGGAGTTGTTCGATGTCGTGCGTGCGCATGACCTGCATCGCTCAGTTTCCGACTTGAACGGCAGTTTTGCGTCCAAAGATGTCAAGGGGCGCAAGTACTGGTATTTCCAGTTCCGTGACATTGACGGCGGGGTTCGCCAGATTTATGTCGGCCCGGATAGCGAAGGCTTGCAGGCATTGATCGCCAAGGCCGGCAGCAAGCCTGCGCGGGGTGTTATGCCGCTGGCAAAAGCTGCGGTTGCGTTAGGGTGCGCGCGCGTTATTCCCGCGCACTTCAGGATTATCCGCAGGCTTGCCGAATATGGTTTCTTCAGTGCAGGCGGGGTATTGGTCGGGACACACGCATTCCTTGCCATGGGTAATATGCTGGGTGTGTCATGGAGTGACAGCACCGGAACGCAGGATGTGGATTTCGCGCATCCCGGCAAGAATATCTCAATTGCCTTGCCGTCCACTGTCAAGATAGATGTTCATGCGGCGATTGAATCGCTCTCGATGGGGTTATTGCCGATCACTTCGTTTGCGGGCAATGCGGGAGCAACCTACATCAATCCGTCGCGCCCGGATTTTCGGGTGGATTTCCTGACCATGCGTCATCGTGGCGGGGATGCCCCGGTAGTCATACCCAATCTGAATATTGCGTTGCAGCCCCTGAAATTCATGGAATTCTCGATGGAGCATCCCGTGCAGATGGTGATCTTTTGTGATGAGGGAGCAGTCACGGTAAACGCCCCGTTACCGGCCCGCTATGCCTTGCATAAGCTAATAGTGTGGGGTGAGCGCAGCAAGGCTTTTCGTACCAAGGCCAACAAGGATTTGAGGCAGGCGGCGGCACTGATTGCCTATTTCGCCCATCATCAACCGGGGGAGCTGGTGCAGGCATGGCAAGACATGGTTACGCGCGGTAAAGGCTGGGAAAAGCGGGCGCGGGATGGAGTGAGGGCGCTTGCCTTGGCTTATCCGGATAGGCCGGAATTCACAAGCCTGGCAACCGAAGCCGGATAGCAGATCAGGTGGCAACTCCATAATACTGTCCGTTTCTGTACTCCGTCGCAGTTGGTTTGATGCCTCTGTTACACTTGTATATCTTGCAATATAGCACCCACAGCATGCCCAAAATTACTCCGCGCACCTATCCGGAAGACGTCGCGCAACATCTTGCCGATGCAGGCATCGCGCCCCTGTTCGCGCGGATATACGCAGCACGCGGCATTACTGAAACAGCGCAACTGGAAACCGGCCTGAGCCGCCTGTTGCCCTTCACACAATTGAGAAATGCACAACAAATGGCCGTGCTGCTGGCCGATGCCATCGCCGCGCAACGCCGGATACTGATTGTGGCGGATTACGATGCCGACGGCGCCACGGCCTGTGCCGTTGGTTTGCGCGGCTTGCGCGTATTCGGTGCGCAAGTGGATTTCATCGTGCCCAACCGCTTTGAATACGGTTACGGACTGACACCGGAAATCGTGCAATTGGCAGCACAATTGCCGCTTCGATACGGTATCGAAAAACCATTCGATGAAAGAGAAGCGGCAAAGCAGTTGCTCCCGCAATCGGCTGGCTGCGCCATAACCAGCGACTTGGCGAGTGTAGTTGGCTCGCCTAGTCGAATGGCTAGTAGTTCTACCAGTAACGTGTCGCAACTGCATCCCGACATCCTGCTCACCGTGGATAACGGCATCGCCAGCGTGGAAGGCGTGGCCGAGGCCAACCGGCTGGGTATGCAGGTGTTGATTACCGACCACCACCTGCCCGGTGATGCCTTACCGGATGCGCTTTGCATCGTCAATCCCAACCAGCCGGACTGCGATTTTCCCAGCAAGCATCTGGCTGGAGTGGGCGTGATGTTCTATGTGCTGATGGTGCTACGCGCCGAACTGCGCACACGCGGAACATTCACCGAAAAGCCGGAACCCAACCTCGCCACCCTGCTCGACCTGGTAGCGCTGGGCACAGTGGCGGACGTGGTGAAGCTGGATGAGAACAATCGGATTCTGGTGCAACAAGGGCTGCAACGCATCCGCACCGGGCGCGCTTGTTGCGGTATTAACGCGCTGTTGCAAGTGGCCGGAAAAAAATATGCGCAGGCATCTGCTTATGAACTGGGCTTCGTCGTCGGGCCGCGCCTGAACGCCGCCGGGCGGCTGGAAGACATGAGCCTGGGTATCCAATGCCTGCTCAGCGACGACCCCGCCGAGGCCGCAGAAATCGCCTCAAAACTTGACGCGCTCAACCACGAGCGGCGCAGCATCGAGGCCGACATGCAGGACAGCGCGCTGGCAGCTTTGGAACAAATCAATCGTAGGGTGCGCCATGCGCACCATGGTGCGCATGGCGCACCCTACGGAGCCTGTCTGGTATTGTTCGACGAGACCTGGCACCAAGGCGTGATCGGCATCCTCGCCTCGCGCCTGAAAGACCGCTTTCATCGCCCCGTCATCGCCTTTGCGCGATCACAAAATGGGGAAATAAAAGGTTCCGGACGTAGCATCCATGCCCTGCATTTACGCGACGCACTTGATCTCGTATCCAAACGCCATCCACACCTGCTGCAGAAATTCGGGGGGCACGCCATGGCGGCTGGACTCAGCATCCGCGAAGAGCATTTCGATGAATTCAAGAATGCCTTTGAAGACATCGCGCAAAGCCTGCTTTCCCCTGCAGATCTTACCAAAATTATCGAAACTGATGGCGTTCTCACCCAGGAAGATTTTTCGCTGGAAACCGCACACAGCCTGGAACAGCAGGTATGGGGACAAGGCTTTCCGCAACCCGTATTCGAAAGCGTATTCCCCGTGCAAAATCAGCGCGTGGTCGGCGAAAAGCATCTCAAGCTGCGTTTGAACGCGCAAGGTAAACTCATCGAGGCAATCCTGTTTAACCAGATCAAGCCGCTGCCCGAACAAATACGTGCCGTGTACAGCCTGGGCGTCAATGAATACAATGGCACGCAGAACCTGCAGCTCATCATTCGTCACTGGGCAGAGAGGTGAAACGATGGAAACCGGTTTTCTGCAAGGCAACGGCATCGAAGCATTACCGCAGTTTCTCACCAGCTTCGCCATCGGCTTGCTGATCGGGCTGGAGCGCGAACGCAACCCGTCGGCCAAGGCCGGCTTGCGCACCTTCGCGCTGGTCGCCATGTTCGGCACACTGTCCGCCCTGCTCTCCACGAAACTTGCCTCGCCCTGGCTGCTGATCGCCGGCCTGCTTGCCGTGGCTGGCATGATCATCGCCGCATACATCAACAACCCTCGCGAACACGACGACATCACAGATGAAGAACGCCGCCGTGTCTGCTCCCTCTCTCCTACCTCTCCCCCAGAGGGGGAGAGTGATGATGTGTCGCTACGCGACGTTCGAGTTGACGAAAACGATCCCGGCACCACCACCGTGGTCGCCTTGCTACTCAGTTATGGGCTGGGTGCGATGATTTGGTATGGTCTTGCCAAGCTGGCCGTGATGCTGGCAATAGGTGTCACCGCCCTGCTCTATTTCAAACCCGAGCTGCGCGGACTATCGCAGCGGCTCACGCGCCGCGATCTGGCCGCCGTGCTGCAATTTTCCGTGCTGACTTTCATCGTGCTGCCGGTTCTGCCCGATCAGGATTACGGCCCTTACCACGCCTTTAATCCGCATCATGCGTGGCTGATGGTGGTATTGATTTCCGGCATCAGCCTGGCGGGTTATACCGCGCTGCATGTGGTGGGAACCCGCTATGGCGCGCCACTGCTGGGTTTTCTCGGCGGCCTCGTTTCCAGCACCGCGACCACTTTGATCTATGCAAAACACAGCAAGAACAATCAAACCATGTTGTGCCTTGCCGCCTCGGTGATCGTGATTGCCGGGATGGTGGTGTTGCTGCGTCTGCTCGTGCTCAGTGCCGTTGTCGCCTATGGCACGCTGCCCGGCCTGCTCCCGGTGCTCGCGGGTGGCTTGCTGCTCGGTTTGATTGTCGCCCTGTATAACTGGCGCAAGATGAGCAATGCAACCGAACTCTATATTCCGGAAACCTCCAACCCCGCCGAACTGCACACCGCCATTGGTTTTGGTTTGCTGTATGTAGTCGTATTGCTGGGTGCCGCATGGATGGAGGATCTCGCGGGCAGCCAGGGTTTGTATGCCGTGGCGCTGGTATCGGGGCTGACCGATGTGGATGCCATCACGCTGTCCAGCCTGCGCCTGTTCAACCTCGGACAATTGAGCGAGCACCAGACTGTCACCGCGATTGCACTCGCCGTCCTTTCAAACCTCGCCTTCAAGTTCGGCATGGTGGTTTTCATCGGCGGCTGGAATCTTGCTAGGCATATCGCCACCGGCTTTGCGGCCATCGCTTGTGGGGTGCTGGCGGGTCTGTTTGCGCTATAATCGCGCCCTTTTCAGTAAGCGACAACATCATGGAAGCCGAACAACTCAACGCCCTTACCAACCAGCTACAGGATTTGCGCGTGCGCAGCACCGAATTACGGAGGTATCTTTGACTTTGATGCCAAGCAGGAACGCCTGACCGAAGTCAGCCAACTCGCCGAAGACCCCGCCATCTGGCAGGATGCCAAACGCGCGCAGGACCTGGGGCGCGAGCGCAAGATGCTGGAAGGCATCGTCGGCTCCCTCCGCCAGCTCGACCAAAACCTCACTGACGCCGCCGAGCTGTTTGCAATGGCGCAGGCGGAAAACGACGACGCCACCCTCAACAGCGTCGCGGAAGACGTGCAGAAAATGGAAAAACTGGTGGCAGGCATGGAGTTCCGCCGCATGTTTTCCCACCCGATGGATCCCAACAACTGCTTCATCGACGTTCAGGCCGGATCAGGTGGCACCGAAGCGCAGGACTGGGCTTCCATGCTGCTGCGCATGTACCTGCGCTACTGCGAGCGCAAGGGCTTCAGCGTGGAAGTGCTGGAACAATCCGACGGTGAAGTCGCGGGCATCAAGAGCGCGGCCCTCAAGGTAACCGGCGACTATGCCTACGGCCACCTGCGCACCGAAACCGGCGTGCATCGCCTCGTGCGCAAATCGCCGTTCGATTCCGGCAACCGCCGCCACACCTCATTCGCCAGCCTGTTCGTCTATCCCGAAGTGGACGACTCCATTGAGGTCGATATCAATCCGGCTGATTTGCGCGTGGACACCTACCGCGCAAGCGGTGCAGGCGGACAGCACATCAACAAGACCGACTCGGCGGTGCGCATCACCCACCTGCCCACCAACATCGTGGTGCAATGCCAGAGCGACCGCTCGCAGCACCGCAACCGCGCCGAGGCCATGGCGATGCTGAAATCGCGCCTGTACGAAGCCGAGCTGCGCAAGCGCAATGCCGAAAAACAAGCGATGGAAGATTCCAAAACCGACATCGGCTGGGGACACCAGATACGTTCTTATGTGCTCGACCAATCGCGCATCAAAGACCTGCGTACCAACATTGAAATCGGCAACACACAAGGTGTGCTGGATGGCGATTTGGATGAATTTATCAGCGCCAGTTTGAAGCAAGGCGTGTGAAAGTGAGGCTGGTGTTAAGCTGGCTCCATGGCGTGGGATCACAGCCCCTGAATAATATACGTTAAGGAGTGAAATCATGAAGCTAGGCGCTTACCGCATGCACATCCTGGCAGCAGTAGCTGCCGGGATTTTCCTTTCAGGTTTTACTGGTTTGGCGGTCGCCGCTTCCTCGGAAGAGAAGAAAAAAGAAATACGGAAGATGCGTAGCGAAACGCTGGCGAAACTGTACAAGGTACATCCTCTCGCCAAGGGCGACATTCAAAAAGCAGCTGGTTATGCCGTATTCAGCAACATCGGCATCAACCTGATTCTTTTTTCGGCGGCGGGCGGCTCCGGTGTGGCCCATGATAACCGGACTGGCAAGGATATCTATATGAAGATGGTTTCCGGCGGTGTTGGATTTGGGCTTGGGGTAAAGGATTTCCGGGGCATCTTCGTATTCTCGACAGCCAAAACTTTTCAGCAATTTATCGAGAGCGGATGGGCGGCTGATGCCCAAGCGGATGCCGCCGCCAAGGCGGGTGAAAAAGGAGGGGCCGCAGCGGGCGCAATTACCGTCGCGCCCGGCGTGGACCTGTATCAGCTCACTGAAAATGGACTTGCGTTGCAAGCCACGATTCAAGGCACCAAGTATTACAAGGATGATGAGTTAAACGGCAAATGAGCCGTTGTGACCAGATGGGACGTTGGAGGACATCCTGGACACGTTGAAGCAATTGCCGAAAAATCATATGCGCAACGTCATTGAATCAGTCGCGCAGAGCTGCACAACTCTCCTCATCTGAATTGCGCCTGACCGGGCGTTTAAGCCATGCTCCAGCAATCCAATCTTACTTGGCAAGCCGTTGTGAATAGTGACGCATGACAACCCACGTGTCACAAGTGTACAATACGTGACACATACCGCACAGGAGGTTGGAAACATGAAAACCCTTACCATCCGTGAAGCCCGCGAAGGCTTAAGCCATCCGGAGCAAATGTTTGCCAACAACGATGAAGTTCTGGTCGTTTGCCGGGGTGAGCCGGTGGCGCGCATCCTGCCGGTGAAACCCAAAATGCGGGTGCGTTCACTGGCGGCTTTCCGTGCGCGCCAGCCGATGCAAACTGTCACAAGCGAAGAGATCGTGGGCGAAGATCGTTCCGATCGGTTCTGATGATCTATCTTGACACCAGCGCCCTGCTCAAGCGCTACATCATGGAACCGGGAAGCGCCACCTTTGAAGATTTCTTTGCGGCAAATGCTCCTTTCCATTCCAGCCGCCTGACGCTGGTTGAAGCGCGCAGTGCGCTGGCTCGCCGCCGCCGGGCCGGACAGATCACCCGCAAGCTGGAATCGGATGCGTTCGAGGAATTGCGCACCGATATCCAGGATGGCGCGCTGCTATTGCATGCGCTTGCCGATTCCCATGCCACCCATGCGCTCCACATACTGGCGAAAGTGCCAAAGGTTTCGTTACGCACACTGGATGCCTTGCATCTGTCTATTGCCCAGGAAATAGGCGCCGCGAAATTCGCCACGTCCGACCGGAGTCAAGGCGAAGCCGCACGCCTGATTGGATTTGAACTATTCTACTTTTGAGAAATATACCGATGAACGAACAAACCCTATCCCCATCCGAAAAACTTTTGGCCGGGCACCCGCAAGACGAAAATCAAATTATCGCCGAGCGCCGCGCCAAACTTGGTGCACTGCGCAACGAAGGCGTGGCTTTCCCGAATGATTTTGAGCGCAAAGATCTGGCGGGCGATTTGCATACTGCTTATGGAGCGATGAGCCACGACGAACTGGAAGCGGCGCATGTCAGCGTAGCCGTGGCCGGGCGCATGATGTTGAAGCGCGTGATGGGCAAGGCCAGCTTTGCCGCGGTGCAGGACATGAGCGGGCGGATTCAGTTGTTCATCAGCAACAATGACACCGGCGAGGAAGCGCACAACGCGTTCAAGCATTATGACCTTGGCGATATTCTCGGCGCAGCCGGTGTGCTGTTCAAAACCAAGACCGGCGAGCTTTCTGTGCGGGTTTCGCAGGTGCGTTTGCTGACCAAGGCATTGCGCCCGCTGCCGGAAAAATTCCACGGCCTGACCGATCAGGAGCAGAAATACCGCCAGCGTTATCTCGATCTGATCACCAACGAGGACGCGCGCAAGGTGTTTTTGGCGCGCACCAGAATCATTCAGGCGATCCGCGAATTTTTCATGCGCCATGACTATCTGGAAGTGGAAACGCCGATGATGCACCCGATTCCCGGCGGCGCTTCGGCCAAGCCTTTCACCACCCATCACAACGCGCTGGACATGCAGATGTATCTGCGCATCGCGCCGGAGCTGTATCTCAAGCGGCTGGTGGTGGGCGGTTTCGAAAAGGTATTCGAGATCAACCGCAACTTCCGCAACGAAGGGCTTTCCACGCGGCACAATCCGGAATTCACCATGATCGAATTCTATGAAGCCTACCGGGACTACAAATACTTGATGGACTTCACCGAGAGCCTGTTCCGCGAAGTGGCGCACAAAGTGCTGGGCACCACGGTCATCACTTATCAGGGGCGCGAATTCGATCTGGGCAAACCGTTCCATCGCCTGACCATCACCCAGGCTATCCGCAAGTATCACCCGCAATTCACCGATGAGCAGTTGAATGACCGTAACTTTCTCATCGGCGAACTGGAAGACCTCAATGCCAAATACAAGGCCTCAGACGCCGTCGGCGGGCTGCAACTGTCATTGTTCGAAGAGTTGGCCGAGCACCAGTTGTTCGAGCCAACCTTCATCATTGACTATCCAGCCGAAGCCTCACCC